>Ga0075152_10002191_pt1 | contig 13938 bp, 9 predicted proteins | sample JI61114C2DNA_FD_70964 | JGI IMG/M metagenome (GOLD analysis project Ga0075152, IMG submission 70964) | Wastewater effluent complex algal communities from Wisconsin, to seasonally profile nutrient transformation and Carbon sequestration -... | ecosystem: Engineered > WWTP > Effluent > Algae...
GGCCCCGACGCCCGTCGCCTCCACCAGAAGGCCGTCGCCCGCCTGCTCGCCCTCGCCAGCCCCGGCCGCGCCCCCGGCTTCGCGCGCCAGCCCGGCCTCGGCGCGATGCCCGAGCTGCGCGCCCGCATGCAGTCACTCGGCCTGACCAGCGCCGCCCCGCAGACCCCGGCCACGGCGCCCCTCGGCGAGCTCGGCCCGACCGACGTGCTGCGCCTGCGCGGCTGGGTCGAGTCGGTCGCGCCCGAGCAGCGCAGCGCCGAGCTGCGCTACGCCCACGGCCGCCACCTGTTCCTCAGCCGCGACTACAGCGCGGCCTTCGCCGAGCTCGAGGCGCTGGCCCCCGGCGACCAGCCGCTCGACCTGCGCGGCGGCGACGCCCGCTGGCGCCTGCGCGCGACCTACATCGCCGGCGCAGCCGCGGCCGCGCTCGGCCAGCTCGACCTGGCGATGATCCGCTTCGACAAGGTCGCCGCCGCCCGCGTGCGCGCCCCCGACGACCGGGAGATCCGCGACCTCGCATGGCTGGCCCGCGCCCGCCTCTACGCCGACGCCGGTGAGCCGGCCGAGGCGATCCGCGCCTACCGCCAGGTCGGCCGCGGCTCCGCGCTGTTCGGCCAGGCGATGTACGAGACCGCCTGGGCGCTGCTGCGCGCCGGTCGGCCCGAGGTCGCGCTCGCGGCCCTCGAGCAGGTCCTGGCCGTCAGCCCCGACAGCCCGGTCGTCCCCGAGGCCCTGCAGATGCGCGGCAAGCTGCAGATCCAGCAGCGCGACTGGAAGGCCGCCGAGGCCGAGTTCACCGCCCTGCGCCGCGACTTCGAGGCCCGCGCCCGCGGCCTCGCCGGGGCCCTCACCGTCGAGGCCGACGCCGCCGCCTACTACACCGCCGTCGCCGCCAGCGACGGCCCCGAGTTCAAGCTCGACGCCCTGCTCCCGCGCGCCGCCCTCCCGCTCGCACGCGGGCTGCGGCGCGCCGCGCAGGCCGAGAACCTGGCCCGAGAGACAGGCGCCGTCGCCCGCATGCTCACGGATACCCGCGACCTGCTCGCGCGCATGGAGGCCGCCACCCGCGCCAGCGAGCGCGCGCGCCTGTTCGTCGACCTCGGCGCGCAGTGGAGCGCCCTCGATCAGGCCAGCTTCGCGCTCGCCGACGCCGGCGAGCGCCTGCTCGCCCACGTCGGCGCCAAGCTCGAGGCCCGCAGCTTCGCCGCGCTCGAGCAGCGCCGTCGCGAGCAACGCGCCCCCCTCGACACCCTGCGCACCGGCAGATCCGCCCGCGAGCGCAGCATCAGCGAGCTCGGCGCCCCGCTCGCCGAGCTCGACGCCGAGGCCGCCAGCCTCCGCGCCCGACTGCTCGCCCTCGAGCACGCCCAGCTCGGCTCCGGCCGCCCGCGCAACGCCGCGTTCTTCAGCGAGGCCGCCGCCCTGCGCACCGCGCTCGCCGAGGCCGAGTCCGGCGCCGCCGAGCTCCGCGCCCGCCTCGTCACCGCCCGCGCCACCGTGCGCTTCACCGACCCGCTGCTCGCCACCCGCAGCGCCGCGCTGGCCGGCTACCGCGGCTTCCTGACCAGCACCCTCGACGGCGCCGCCCAGGCCGTCGCCGACCCGGCCGTCACCGCCCTCCTGACCCGAATGCGCCGCGTCGACGCCCGCCTCGCCAGCGCCCGCAACAAGCTCGAGGCCGCCGCCGGCAAGCGCCTCGCCGCCGCGATCGTCGTGCTCCGCGACGAGCGCCGCACGCTCGACGACCACGCCGCCGCGCTCGGCGAGCTGCGCGAGCGAGCCCTCGCCACGATCGGCCAGACCACCGCCGCCGCCGTCCGCGACCTCGGCGGCGAGCTGCGCTACTGGACCACCCGCAGCGAGGTCGGACTCCTCGACGTCGCCTGGGCCGTCCAGCACGCCGAACAGGACGAGGCCGAGCGACTCGAGCGCAGCCGCGACCAGAGCTTCAAGGAGCTCGACCGCGCCCTCGATCAGGTGCTGGAGGACATGCCATGAACCGGCGCCCCGCGGCCCTGCTCGGCCTCCTGCTCGCGCTGACCTCGACCCCCGCGGCCGCCCTGCCGCGCTCCGAGCTGCCGGGCGCGAGCGACAGCTTCCGCGGCCTGCTCGGCGAGCCCGGCTCCGGCAGCCCGCGCGTGCCGAGCGGCCGCGCCGACGCGGCCCGCCTCGCCGCCCCCAAGCCCCGCCAGGCCCGCGACGCCGCCGACGCCGCCGCCCTCGCAACGATGGAGGCGATCCTCGCCCGCTACCGCAACGCCGCCCGCATCGGCGCGCACACCCTCGCCAGCGTCGTCGCCGTCGAGGCCGAGCAGGGCCGCAGCACCCTGCAGAAGCGCTACGGCGACCGCATCACCAAGAAGCACGAGCAGGCCCGTCGCCTGCGCCAGGACGCCATCGCCCGCTACGAGAAGTTCCTCGCCGAGCACCCCGACGACCCCGCCTGGACCCCGGAGATCCTGTTTCGCCTCGCCGAGCTGCACTTCGAGGCCGACAGCGAGCGCTTCGCCCGCGAGGAGGACGCCTATGAAGATGCGCTGCTCGCCTTCGAGGCCCGCCCCAACAAGAAGGACAGCGACCCCGCCCCGAGCTCGCCCAGGGTCGAGTACGGCCGCTCGGTCGCGCTGTTCCACCAGCTGATCGCGCTGTTCCCCGGCTACGTGCACAGCGACGCGGCCCTCTACATGCTCGCGCTGCTGCGCTTCGAGGAGGAGCGCTTCGACGAGGCCCGCCAGTCCCTGCTCGCCCTCGCCTGCGCCAGCCGCTACCCGGTCCCGGCGCCCGACGGCACCGGCCTGATCGTCAGCTCGAGGTGGCGCCGCGGCGACTACGGCGAGTGCAGCCCGCGCCGTCAGGGCTCGAAGTACATCGCCGAGGCCTGGCTGCGCGTCGGCGAGATCCACTACGACCTCGACGAGCTCGAGCCGGCCCTCGCCGCCTACACCGAGGCCGCCCGCGACACCGCCGGTCAGTTCTACGACGAGGCGCTGATCCGCATCGCCTGGACCCTCTACCTCAAGCGCAGCTTCCCCGACGCCGCCCTCAAGCTCGACGAGTTCGTGCGCTTCGTCGAGGGCCTGAAGACCAGCGATCCCAACAACGCCTCGCTGAACCTCCGCGACGACGCGATCCGCTACATCGCCAAGTGCTACGTCGAGGAGGACTGGGACCTCGACGGCAACCCCGATCCCGGCTGGGGCTTCCAGCGCCTCGACCGCGACTACAAGGAGCGCGGCAAGGAGCCCCACGTCCCCGAGGTCTACGCCGCCCTCGGCGACCTGTTCGCCGGCCAGGACGACCTCAAGCTCGCGATCAACGTCTACACCACCGCGCTGCAGCGCTGGCCGACCGCCCGCGCCGCGCCCAACCTGCAGAAGAAGATCCTCGACGCCCAGATCGCCCTCGGCGACGCCGGCGAGACCCGCAAGGCCCGTCAGCTGCTCGCCAGCAGCTACCTGCGCGGCACCCCATGGTTCTTCGCCAACGAGTCCGACACCGAGGCCATCGACGCCGCGATGAAGCTCGTCGAGGACGCCCTGGTCGCCTCCGCCGTCGAGCGCCACGCCTACGCCCAGTCCCTGCGCGCCGCCGGCGACCCGCGGGCCGAGGCCGAGTACGCGGCGGCGGCCGCCGCCTACGAGGCCTACCTCGTCATCTACCCCGATACCCCGAGCTCCTACCAGTACCGCTACGACTACGCCGAGAGCCTGTACTTCTCCGGCCAGTTCCTCCCGGCCGCGCAGGCCTACACCGCCGTGCGCGACTCGAACACCAGCGCGAACCGCCAGGTCGACGCCGCCGAGGGCGTGGTGCTCGCGCTCGAGGCCCACGTCGAGGCCGAGCAGAAGGCCGGCCGCATCACCGTGCCCGACCTGCCCAAGCAGGGCCAGGTCCAGGGCCCCTTCGACCCCAAGCCGATCCCCGAGCTGCTGCTCACGCTGCAGGCCGCCTACGACCGCTTCGTCGCCGTCAAGCCGGCGTCGAAGGAGGCCGGCGCGCTGATGTTCAAGGCCGGCGCGCTCTCGCAGCGCTACTACCACTTCGCCGACGCCGAGGACCGCTTCGTCCGCGTCGTCGACGGCTTCTGCGCCGAGAACATCGCCATCAACGCCGGCTTCGCGATCGTCGACGGCCGGGTCGTGCGCGAGGACCTCAAGGGCGCCCAGGAGTGGACCGAGAAGCTGCTCGAGAAGTCCTGCGGCTCCGGTGAGGACTCGGCCAAGTTCGCCGGCGACCTCAAGACCCTCGGCAACGCCGTCCGCTTCCAGGAGGCCAACGGCCTGTTCGAGGCCGGCGAGTTCGAGGCCGCCGCCGACCGCTACGTCGCCCTCGTCGCCGGCGCCCCAAAGGACCCCAACGCCGACCGCGCCCTCAACAACGCCGCCGTCGCCTACGAGAAGATCGGCCGCTTCGGCTCCGCCTCCAAGACCTACGAGCGCATCTACAAGGACTACCCGGACAGCGAATTCGCCGACGACGCCCTCCTGCGCTCCGGACTCAATCACGTCCGCTTCTTCGAGTTCGACGACGCCGTCACCAGCTACCTCGCGCTCGCCGAGGACCCCCGCTACAAGGACTCCGAGCACCGCCTCATCGCCCTCAAGAACGCCGCCGACCTGCTCGACAACCTCCAGCAGTACCGCAAGTCCAGCGACCTGTTCGTCCGCTACGCCGGCCAGACCAAGGACCCCAAGGAGGCCGTCGAGGCCAACTTCCGCGCCGCCCAGGTCCTGCGCAAGACCGACGACCACCGCGCCGCCGAGGGCGCCTTCGCGGCCTTCCTCGGCAAGTACGGCGCCGACCCGAAGGAGGCCGCGCGTGCCGTCGAGGCCCACCTGCGCATTGGCCAGAGCCGCGCGGCGATGGGCGACCGCAAGGGCGCCGAGGCGGCCTTCCGCGACTGCATCGCGACCTTCACCGCCCGCGGCCTGCAGGTCAGCACCGACGCGGCCGACTACCCCGCCGAGGCCCAGTTCCTGATCTCCGAGTACTCGCTGGCCGACCTGCTCGAGTTCAAGCTCCAGGGCACCGGCAAGAAGATGGCCGACAGCACCAAGGTCCTGTTCGACCGGGTCGTCCTCGCCTCCAAGTCCTACGACGGCGTGCTCCCGTACCGCCGCATCGACTGGGTCCTCCACGCGATGTTCCGCCGCGGCTACGCCTTCGAGATCACCGCCATCAAGATCCGCGAGGCCCCGGTCCCCCGCGAGCTCAAGGAGTTCAGCGAGCCCTGGTTCGCCTACAAGGACCTCGTCGAGCAGGGCGCCTCGCGCTTCGAGGCCATGGCCATCCCCCTCTACGAGGAGACCATCAAGCGCGCCCGCGAGTACGGCGTCGCCAACGACTACACCCGCAAGGCCCTCGAGCGCATGAACATCTACAAGCCGGACCAGTACCCGCTCCTGCACGACCCCGCCGTCGAGCTGCAGCTGGAGGACCGCCGGTGAAGTCTGTCCATTCGCACATGTCCCAAAGGACAGGCAATCGCCTCGTCGCCAGCATCGGCGTCGGCCTCGTCGACGTCAGCCGCGGCCTCGTCAGCCGCGTCAGCGTCGGCCTCGTCAGCCGCGTCAGCGTCGGCCTCGTCAGCCGCGTCAGCCGCGTCAGCGTCGGCCTCGTCGGCCTGCTCATGCTCGCCGCCGCCTGCGCCCCGAAGCCCGGCGAGACCGTCGCGCCGCCCGTCGCCGAGGCCGCGAGCGAGCCCGAGGCCGCGAGCACCGAGCCGGCCGAGCCCGCCGCCGCGCCGCCGCCCGCGAAGAAGAACCGCGACCGCGACCCCGCCGAGGAGCGGCGCAAGATGGCCCTCTCGCGCCAGCAGAGCGCGCAGGCGGCCGCGGCCCTGCGCAGCGGCTCGCTGCCGCAGTCGATCGAGCTCGCGCGCGAGGCCCTGCGCATCCACGAGCAGAACGTCGAGGCCATGCTGGTGATGGCCGAGGCCTACCTCAAGCAAGACAAGCACGAGCTGACCCAGACCGTCACCAGCTCGGCCCTCGCCGTCGACCCCAAGCTGCTCACCCCCACCGAGACCTCGAGGATCCACAACCTCAAGGGCTTCGCCTACCTCGCCGCCGACAAGCAGAACCTCGCCACCCAGTCGTTTCGCAAGGCCGCCGAGGTCGACGCCCGCAACGCCACCGCCTGGAACAACCTCGGCGCCCAGTACCTGCGCACCGGCAACTTCAAGACCGCCGGCGACTGCTTCACCTACGCCACCAAGCTCGATCCCGCCTTCTACAAGGCCCACCTGAACCTCGGCAGCGCCCGCCGGGCCCTCGGCGACGTCGTCAACGCCGAGCGCTCGTACCAGACCGCGCTCAAGCTGCGCCCCGAGTACCGCGAGGCCTACTTCTCGCTCGGCGTGCTCTACCTCGACGCCAGCGAGTTCCCGGGCACCGACACGGCGACCCGCCTGACCCGCGCCCTCAACAATTTCTCGAAGTACCGCGAGCTGGCGATCGCCAGCGGCACTGGCGGGGGAGATCGCCCCGGCGACGACGTCGCCCGCGTGAAGTCGGGAAGCAAGGCGCCCAAACCACGTGCCCCGACCGCCGGCAAGGAGCGGGTCTCGGTCGCCCAGGCAGATCTCTACATCGACCTCGCCAAAAAAGGCCTCGAGCGCGAGAAGAAGCGCGAGGAACGCGCCCAGAAGCGCGGCCAGGATGGCCCGGCCGAGCCCGGCAAGCCGAGCACCGGCCAGCCCGGCGAGCCCTCCGCCCCGGTCACGCCGGCCGAGCCCGGCAAACCCGGCGTGCCGAGCCCGGCCAAACCCGGGGCACCCTCGGGCGAGCCCGGCCAAGCCACGCCACCCGCCAGCAAGCCCGGCGCCCCGACCACGCCACCCACCAGCAAGCCAGGCGAATCGAGCCCGCCACCCGTCGTGAGCAAGCCCGGGACCCCGACGACGCCCCCGCCACCCGCGGCCAAACCCGGCGCCCCGACGCCTCCAGCGGCCAAGCCCGGCGAGACACCACCAGCGGCCAAGCCCGGCGAGACACCACCAGCGGCCAAGCCCGCGACGCCGCCCGCAGCGGCCAAGCCCGGCGAGACACCACCGGCGGCCAAACCCGCGACCCCGACGCCTCCAGCGGCCAAGCCCGCGACGCCGCCCGCAGCGGCCAAGCCCGCGACGCCGCCCGCAGCGGCCAAGCCCGCGACGCCGACGACACCAGCGGCCAAGCCCGGCACGCCGCCCGTGAGCAAGCCAGGCGCGGGGAGCCCATCGGCCAAACCGTCGTCAGCGCCACCGCCCGCGAGCCCACCGGCCGCGCAAAAGCCCGGTACCGCTCGCCCCAAATAATTAATCCGCCCGCCCCACGCAGCACTCCGGATCCCGCCCGGGCCGATCCCTCCGAGATTCATCGCGCCGGCTTCGCGCCCCCTGTCGCCAAAACCCCGCTGGAACCCTCCCAGGCCGCTGCTTCTCAATCTTCGAAAATTTCTGGCGCTCCTGTCAGATCTTTCGTGCGATGCCTCGCGTTGACGGCCCCCGTGGTGATGATGACCAGCGTCGCTTTCGGGGCCAGCCCCCCCCAGGTCGCCCGCGCGCCCCGGCCGATCGAGCCGGCCGGCGCACAGGGCCACCCCGGTCGCGCTGTGGTCAAGCTCCACACAACCACTCGCGCCCGGCCCTCCGGCCCCGCGAACATCGGCTCCCACAAGCTGTCAGGAGCGTGGAACTTTGGCAGTGCTTCGCTGTATAAGGCAGCGATGCTCCGCCTCTCTGTGCCCGCCCACGGCCGCCTCGCGGCCGCTCGCCGTGCCCGGAGCGACAGGTCCGGCGCCCCCACGAGGGGCTTGGCACTGGCTGCGCTTTTCAGTACCATGGCCCTCTCTGTGACTGCCCACGCGCAGGCCCCCGACTCAACGACCGCGTCCGCTGGCAAGTCCGGCTCCATCCCCTCAAAGACCGTGAAGACCGGGACGACCGCGAAGGCCCCAGAGGCCGCGAAGACCGCAAAGACCGCGAAGGCGCCGAGCCGCGGGGGCAACAAGGTCATCTCGCTCGACGACGATTTCCTCGTGGAGGGCAAACTCGAGAAGCCCAGCGCCTTTTACGTGCTGCGGCGCTCCTCCACGGACTACGACTGGGCTCGGCTCGACGCGGTGTTCACCCCGTTGGTGCTTGAATCTGTCCAGGATCCTTTGTTCTAATCACTGTTACCCTGGGGGTGGGCGCTCTCCGCGCGCGAAAGCTCCCATCCAACGTCGAGGACCAGCAACAAAACCACCCAATCCGGGACAACCAATTTCCCGGACGAGACACGCGAGTGACGGCGGGCCCACACACCCGCCCCCGAGGAGGATCAACGGCCATGGATGACTTTGCACAGTTCTATCAAGCGGGCGGCTTCTTCATGCACCCCATCGCCCTCTGCGCAGTGCTCGGGGCGGGCGTCATGATCGAGCGCTTCATCTTCCTGTTCTTCCGTTTCAACATCAACGGCGGGCAGTTCTTCAACCAGGTCCAGAAGCTGGTGATGGCGAACAACATCGACCGCGCCATCAAGCTCTGTAACGCCGCCGACAAGGCCGCGCTGGCTCGCGTGATGAAGGCCGGCCTCACCCGCGCCAACAAGAGCGAGGCCGACATCGCCTCCGCCATCGAAGAGTCGATGCTCGAGGTCACCCCGGCGATCTCCAAGCGCGTCTCGATGATCGCCGCGATCGCCAACATCGCCACGCTGCTCGGTCTGCTCGGCACCATCTTCGGCATGATCGACGCCTTCGAGGCGGTCGCCACCGTCGCCGCCGACCAGCGCTCGCAGGCGCTTGCCAAGGGCATCGGCATCGCCATGAACACCACGGGCTTCGGCCTCGAGGTCGCCATCCCGCTGCTCGCCGCCCAGGTGTTCATCCAGGGCCTCGCCAAGAAGATCGCCGACGAAGTCGATCTCTACGCGGTCAAGCTCGAGAACCTCCTCGCCGCTCGGGTGCGTCAGGGCTGAGACCCGCGCTTGTCCGGGACCTGGCCTTCGGGCCAGCCTGACAAGTGAGAGCTCGACCCTGGACCCAAACGAAAGAAAGGAGGTGAAGAGATGGCCCGCAAGAAACGTGAAGAGGACGAGATTGTCGCTAACCTGCTCCCCGTCATGAACATCATGTTCCTCCTGATTCCGGCGCTGCTGATGGCGATGGAATTCGCGAGCATGGCGAGCATCAATGTCTCCCCACCGAAGTTCTCCAGCCAACCCTCGGAGCCCAAGCCCGAGGAGGAGAAGAAGGAGAAGCCGCTCAACCTCAAGGTGTTCATCATGGAGGACGGCTACCGCGTGTCCGCCGACGGACAGCAAGAGGGCGCGGACGCCGGCAAGGCCGCCGACTCGAAGGCTCCGACGATCCCGCTGGCGAAGTCCGGCGCGCCGCTGACCGACTACGACCGCTACGACTACGCGGCGCTCGAGGCCAAGGCCAAGGAGTACAAGAGCCTGTTCCCATCGGAGCAGATCGTCACGATCAGCGCCGAGGCCAAGATCCCGATGCAGGCCCTGATCTACACGATGGACGCCCTGACCGGACGCACCTGTAAGCTCGGCAAGGTGCAAAAGGGCGAGGGCGTCCCGGAGGACTGCTACTTCTGGCAGCCCGTCGTCGAGGGGGGGGCTGGCTGATGACACCCGATCAAGCAGCATTCCTCGCAAAGAAGAAGGAAAAGGCCGCGATCCGCCGCGCCAAGCCCGAAGACAAGGGCGAGCTCGGCCTGACCTCGCTGATGGACATCGTCTCCATCATCGTCGTCTACCTGCTCAAGAGCTACGCGTCGGACCCGGTCATCATCAGTCCGACCGCCGGCCAGAAGATCCCGCTGTCGACCGCCGACTCGTCGATGCAAGAAGGCATCCCGATCTTCGTCACCCAGCGCGGCATCACCTTCGGCGACAAGAAGGTCGTCGCGATGACCGCCGAGGGCGACATCGAGGACTCAGCGGTCACCAATCACCTGATCGGACCGCTTTACGACGCGATGGCCGAGGAGGTCGACAAGGCCAAGACCCTCGGCGAGAACATCGGCAAGCCCTGGGAAGGTCGCGCGATCCTCGTCGGCGACCAGGACCTCAAGTTCAGCGTGCTCGTCGATGTCATGTACACCGCCGGTCGCGCCGAGTTCTCCCAGTACTCGTTCTGCATCATCCGTAAGGGCTGATGTCAGCGCATCCCGAGTGAGAGGGTCCGGGGCTTCCCCCGGGCCCGCTCGCATTTAAGGCCCTCTCAATAATTGGCGATATCCCTGGGCCCAGCGGCAGTGCGCAGAAGTCCGCCAACTGGCGCCCTGCCGACAAATCCACTATAACCGCGGAAAGTCGCGTCCGTTGGCCCCCTCCAAGCTCAAGGTCCTGCGCATCGCCTCCATCACGGACGACCTCGTCTGCGATGAGCTGCATCAGAGCGCGCCGGCATCGGTGACCGCGGGTCGCGACCTCGACAGCCAGCTCCTGGTGTTCGGGCCGACGATGCCGGGTCGCCACGTGCTCTTCGAGCTCGACAAGCAGGGCGGCTACACGCTGGTGCTGCCGCCCTGGTCGAGCGGGGTGCTCAAGCTGCGGGGTAAGGCGCTGCGCATCGCCGACCTGTGGCGCAAGCAGGCCCGCAGCAGCGGCAAGGACGGCCCGCTGCGCCTGCCGTTGGACGCGAGCGCGAGGGGCAAGCTGGTGCTCGGCGAGACGGCCCTGCTGTTTCAGTTCGCCCCGCCCGCCCCGCTGCCGCCCAAGGACCCGTTCCCGCAGGAGTACCGGGTGCGGCCCCTCGCCGGGATGTCGCGCATGGAGCTGTCGACGCTCCTCTCGGGCCTGCTGCTGCTCGGCCCATGGTTTCTGTACGTGGCGAACATCGCCGTCGACCCGGACTTCGTGCACGAGGTCGACGAGCGCTTCCTGGTGGTGATGGGCATCCCGCCGAGGGAGAAGGAGGTCGAGCCCGAGAAGCTCGACGACGAGGAGCAGCTCCTCGCGGTCGAGGACGACAAGAAGAAGAAAGACAAGGAGCCCGAGATCGTCGACAAGGTGATCAGCCCGACCAAGGCCTTCTCGAAGGAAGCGCTAGCGAAGGCCCGCGGCGTCGGCGTCGCCCGCGTGCTCGGCACCTACGGCGGCCCCGGCGAGGGCACCGTCTTCGACGTCATCCAGAGCACCGAGAACAACCTCGGCGAGCTCTTCGCCGCTGGCATGACCCGGGTCGTCGACGCCGACGGCAACGAGGTCAGCGGCTTCGTGCCCGGCGGCGAGGGCATCAGCGCGCTGGGCGCGGCCGTCGGCACCAAGGGCTTCGACGTCAGCGCCGACGGCCCCGAGGTCGCCGGACTGGACAAGAAGGAGCGCAAGATCTCCCTCAAGGGCGGGCCCGCCGACATCGACGGCGACGCCGACAAGAAGGCCGTCCAGGCGACCATCCGTAACCGCATGAGCGCGCTCCAGAGCTGCTACGACAAGGCCCTGCGGGCCAACGCCGGCCTCAACGGGAAGATCACCTACACCATCACGATCTCGGTGATGGGGACCGTGACCGCTGTTCAGGTCCTCGATGACTCCCTCCAGGATGACGCCGTCCGCAACTGCACCGTCGCCAAGATCAAGGGGTGGCGATTCCCCACCACGCCCGGCGCCGAGGCCTCCTCGGACGTGACCTTTTCTGTGGTATTTTCGGGGCAATGACCGCCCCGTCGCCAAGGTTCCTCGTCGCGTGGGCACTCGGTGCCGCCCTCGTGTCCGGCCCCGCTGCGGGCCAGGCGGCGGATGCCCCCGCCACCAGTCCCAAGGGACAGGCGGCGAAGCAGCCCGCGAGCAGCCCGCCCAGCGCCCTCCTGGCGGCCCCCGCGGCGGTTGCACCGGCAACGACGTCGGACGCCGACGCCGGAGCGAAGGCCCCGGTGATGTCGGCCGCGCAGGCTCGCGGCGCGCTCGAGCGCGGGCTGACCGAGCTCGGCGAGCTCGCGGCGCGAGCCCGTCAGAGCGGCGACATGGTCCGGATCGCCTGCGTTCAGGACAAGCAGGACCGCGCCAACGCCGTGGTCGAGGTCGCCACCGGCGACCTCGTGGTCGCCGCGGACGCGGCCGCGGACGCGCAGACGCGCGCCTTCGCGGGTGAGAAGTTGAGCGAGGCGGCGCAGCAGCTGCAGGGCCTGGTCAGCAAGGCGCGCGCGTGCACTGGCAAGGAAGCGGCGGGCCCACGCGACGGCAGCAACGACGCCAAGGTCCCGCAGGTCGTATTGCCGCAGGATCCCACCGGCCCGTCGCCGCCGGCCGTGCGTGGCCTGCCGCCGATCGACCCGCGCCCGCCGGTCGCAAGCCCCGTGCTGTGAGCCCGCCACGTCGGCGGACGACACCCCGAATGCGTCACTTTCCTCGCGCAGCGACCGAGTTTCGGTAGGCTGTAGCCCCTCGTCCCTTGCGCAGGTTCACGCAGCTCGCCCCGCGACGGGCCATGGTCGGCCACACCCTGGTCACGGCTGCGGCGATCTGCGCGGGCCTCGGGACCGCCTCCGTGCACGCGGCCCCCGGCACCCTCTCGACCGCCGGCACCGGCATCCCGCGCACCGAGGACGGCGACGGCATCAAGGTCGGCCCGCGCTCGCTGCTCCACCCCGGCTTCGCGCTGCTGATCGGCGGCGACAGCAACGTGTTCTGGAACCGCAAGCAAGACGTCGGCGGACTCCGCCCCTCCGCGCTCGTCCAGCCGGTCCTCTGGCTCGGCGTCGGCAATCGCGAGGTCCGCGACAACACCCTGCAGTCGCCGCCCGAGGCCACCGACCGCAAGGTCGACTACAACCTGCGCGTCACCGCCGGCTACAAGGCATTTCTCGCCCGCGCCGAGGACATCCGCAAGCTCCCGCGCTTCAGCCTCGACCTCAACGCCTTCGTCCTGCTGTTCCCCGGGCGCCGCTTCAGCCTCGGCTTCACCGAGTTCCTGTCCCGCGTCGGTGACCCGCGCAACTACGACGCGGGCGTCGGCTTCAACTACAACCGCGTCGACCACCGCGGCGCGCTGGCCTTCACCTTCCGCCCCGGCGGCGGGCGGCTCAGCCTCTCCGCGGCGTACCTCAACGAGGTGCTGTTCTACGAGGCGCCGGACATCGCCAGCGGCGACCGCCTGGTGCAGGGCGTGGCGACCGAGGTCAAGTGGCGGATCTTGCCGCGCTCCTCGCTGGTCGCGACCTACAGCATGGCCAACAGCTACTACCTGAGCTGCAACGCCGAGGAGGACCTCGACTGCAACGAGGACAACAACGCCCACCGGGTGATGGGCGGCTTTCGCGGGCAGATCGGCGCGCGCTGGACCCTCGACGCGCTGGCCGGCTACGGCGCGGGCATCTACTACGACGACGAGAACGGCCCGAACTTCCGCAGCTTCATCGGCAACGCCCGCGTCGCCTTCTACCCGACGCTGCGCACGCAGCTGTTCGCGCAGGTCGATCGGACCTACAGCGACTCGCTGTTCGGCAACTACTTCATCGACGCCGGCGGCCGGATCGGCGCGCTGCACGTGTGGCGCTGGAAGATGTTCACCGAGGTCGGCATGTCGGTGGTCGCCCGCCGCTACGCGGGCCTGCCGATCCCCGGCCGCGAGTCGCGGGTCCAGAGCTACATCAACGCCCCGGGCTTCATCCGCAAGGACACGATCGTCAGCCTCAGCGCGCGCGTCGAGCAGCCCTTCGGCCGCTTCTTCGTGCTCGGCCTCCGCTACGACCTGGTCGTCGACAAGACCGACTTCGCCGCCCGCTACCCCGGGGGCCTGCTCGACGTCGGCGGCTTCACCAAGCACGTCGCCTCCCTCGTCGGCGCGGTCCGCTTCTGACAGGCTCGCTCATGCGTCGTCGCCCCACGTCCCCTTCGCTGCGCGCCTGGCTGGCCGGGCTGGGCCTCGGGGCCTGCACGCCGGTGATCCCACCGGCGCCGCCGGAGTCGGCCCGCGCCGCGGCGAGCTCGGCGGTCCGCCCCGGCGACGCCC
>Ga0075152_10002193_pt1 | contig 13926 bp, 18 predicted proteins | sample JI61114C2DNA_FD_70964 | JGI IMG/M metagenome (GOLD analysis project Ga0075152, IMG submission 70964) | Wastewater effluent complex algal communities from Wisconsin, to seasonally profile nutrient transformation and Carbon sequestration -... | ecosystem: Engineered > WWTP > Effluent > Algae...
CTATTGCTCTCGCACATCGTTCTATCCGATAACATAACGCTCGCTGTAATCGGGGTCACTCAATTGCAAGAATTCTCCCTCCAGCACTTTCTGCATTACATTTTGAATACCAGCAGGTACTGCAGTGATAACACCACGCACTTCTTCTCTTTGGACTCAAGGCCAAGCTTAAACAGAATCAGTTCACGACCCACTTTCGGCTGATCCGTACGAATGCTTTTGCTGAGAGACTCTGTTTTGACCACTGAGGTACCTAACGAGCCGACCTGCCGTATGAATGGCCGGTACTTCTTGTTGATCGGTTTCTCCAGCTTTTCCTCGAATTCCACAAGCAAGTTTACTAAGCGAGAATAGTCGGTCCTCCTCTCAACCATTTTATGTGACGAAATTTAATCGGAGAGGGGATCATTTCTGGTTTTTCTTCTTCTTCTTTTTGTTCTTCTTCTTCTCCGTTGCCTCCGTGGCTTCAGCTTCCTACTGCTATTCTTTCTTCTCCAAATCTTCAGCTGTGACTTCCGGCTCAACTATTTTTTCTTCTCGAGGCTTCTCTTGCTTCGGTTGCTCTTCGGTGGGGTCAAGCACGCTTGATACTGCAGACTCTTCGAGCTTCGGGAGGGATTCAGTTTCCACTTCCTTCTTTTCGATAATCTACTCAACTTTGGTTTCAGGTTATACCTTTTCTTCACTGGGGAGAGGAGCTTCAACCTTGGATTCCTCCGTAGTCGGCTCGGCAACGGACTCAATAATTGTTTTGGTTTCTTTTTCGGCAGGAACATCTGGAGCCTGTTAGGTGTTTGGAACCTATGCTGTCGGAGCCACTTGAGGTTCATCAGGAACAGCTTAGGCAGGAGTCTCAGGCTCCACTGCCTTCTCAATAACTTCGGCAGGTTATTCTTTCCGCTCGACTGCTTCATCTGCTTTGGGCTACTCAGTTCCTTTTGGTTCGGATATTCCTTCGTCTGCTTCTTACTTTGGAATTGGTCCAGGCTCTGGCTATGGGTGTTCTTACTTGGGTTCCTCGGGGGATTCAATTGGCTACTCCACTTTTGCGGGCGGTTCTTTAACTTGAACGACCTCTTTCGCAGCGAAATGTTCCCTCTAAAATTCCTCAAGCTGCCGAAGGAATCCAGGGTTGGGTCTCACAGTGCTTCTCTTTTATCGGATCAATTAGAGCACCTCCCGAAGAGGTTTGCCGTGCTTTCGAATCAAATAAGCAGCGAGGATAGTGGTGGACCGAGATATTCCAGCAAAGCTACATTACAACGCCATTACCAGTGTACCAGGATCCTTTGGTTGTTTGCTACTGCTTCCTCGATGAAGTCATAGCTTGATTGGAAGTGTAATCGTATGTCCTCCTCATCTCTATCTGAGTTTATTCTGGAGATACCTTTGACGTCGATTTGCATGTACTTGAATTTGCTTGGAAAGGGTTGGGGTAAGTGTCCGAAGCACATGAGTATGTTCCTAATCTGCTCCTTCTCCAGAAATTATTCGTTGCAGGCTGCCGAGTAGCTTCCCAGGAAGATGTGCTCGGTAATTTGGTTGGGTTCTTCCTTTCTTTGAGCTCGCTGCTTCATCACGAACATGCCAAGCTTCTCGACAATGCGTTTGAGCTTGTCCGGCTGCTTTTGAAGGGCAGCTTCGGTGTCTTGCTTCAGCTGGTTGGGTTGCTGTTCAGCCTCCATAGTTATTTAAACTAATCACGAAAAGTAGATGTGACTTGTAAAGTTCGTCATAGAGAACTGCTGGACCAGCTACCGCGACTTTGCCTCTGGTTGGTTCTTCGGTTTTGGCTTGTCCAGCCACTTCTTCTTCTCCTTCGATGACGAACATACCTTCGAACGAGGTTTCGAACCATTACTATAGATGCTCTTGACTGAGCTATGCCGATGCAAACGCGGCGGTTTTTCTTCCGATGGCTCTTGTCTTTTTACTTGCTCTTTCTTCACTGATTTCATTCGACGTCTAGCCTTCACCATTTTCTTCCTCAGATCTGAGTCGTTCATATCAAAGTAGTAGTTGACATTGTCTTTTGAGTTCAGCCCGGCAAGTGTGAGGTCGAAGGTTCGTTGAGTTTGCAATTCTCTGGGCGATCGTACTGAACGGTATTCGAACTCCTTCAGGGTTTTTTCGTAAGTGTTGCACTCAAGCTACAGCTATATCTCCAATTTCTTCTGGAGCTAGTTTAGTTGTGCCACACTAGTCGAATCTATCTGTGATGATTGCTTGAAGAGTTGTGGGACGATTGGAGGAGATGTTACCCCTCGGAGGATGTCGATGATCGGTGTGCCACTAAAGAATCGGTGCTCCAGAATCTCTTCTATTCCGTTATTGTGACCCAATCTTTCTTTCGGATCCTTGTTCATAAGCTTTTTTATTAAGTTACTGAGGGACTTGCTCATGTACTCAGGGTACTCCAACGGGGCATAGAGGATATCGTAGAAGATCTCCTTTTCTGATTCGCCCTCAAATGGTGCTGATCCTGTTGACATTTCAAACAGCAATGCTCCGATGCAATAGTAGTCGACTGGAAAGCTATGTCCTTAACGCTTGATTATTTCGGGTGCCATATATGGTGGGCTTCCGCAAAAAGAGGAACACCTGGTCTAGCGACCGACATTGCCTTTGGATATTCCGAAATCGATGAGTTTAATATTGCCCTCCGCATCGAGTAAAATGTTCTCAGGCTTTAAATCCCTGTAGATAATGGCCTTGTTGTGCAGGTAGCAGAGCGCCTCCAGTACCTGAACTGTATAGAACCTAATATCGTTGTCAGTGAAGCGCTTACTTTGGTTAATGGCCCCGAACAGCTCGCCACCCGGACAGTATTCCAGCACAAAGCAGTAGAATAAGTGCGTTTCGAAGGCTTCATAGAGCTTGAGTATGAAGGGATGGTCTACGCTACTGAGGATATCACGCTCGTTCAGTAGGATGCATTTCTTGTTGCTCTATATCACCTTCTTCTTCTCCAGCAGCTTAAGTGCGTAGAACTGGCCATCAGCTTTGCTCCTCGCTACATCAATCAACTCATTACCTAAGTAAACTCGTGAAAAGCCGCCAATCCCCACCACCTTCAAAAACTTGAAGCGGTTGATCCCTTGACACTTTTCTTGTACCAAGGGTGTCAGGGTTATTGGCTTTCGGATCGTTGCTAACGACTTGTTTGGACAGCTCAGATAATAGTCCAGATCGGGGTTTCCACTCTCCACACCGATGACAGTGAACTCCCCTTGCAGCTTCCGAGCAAACAGATTCACGGACAGCTCGAGCAGGTCGCTGGTTGTTTTGTCAGCGATGTCGTAATTCAAAGTATGCATCACGCGTTTGCCATATTGAAGGGTAACTTCAAGAGCGTGTTTCTGCGGATACTTCTACTTGCTGTAGGCTTGCAGTGCCTCCGGGATCTCCCGCCGCAGGTTCTTTTGTTGCGAACGCGAATTACTTGCTTCTTATCTTCGCCGCTTGGACTGCATTCAATTAATTTATGGGAAGTCACACTAACTACTTACTACAGCAATAACAGTCACTTTCTTATCGGACATCCACCATCAGCTTCCGTGTTGAGCTTGCTCCTCCAGATTTAGTATGCATCTCATTATCGGTCCGAACAGCAACAGCTCACCATGATGCTCGTATCCCAACTGAAATTCCATCAGCAGAAGAGGTTTGTCGGTCCGACAATCCACTGTTAATGTGTACCTCTCGTAGGCTGGTAACTTTGGGATCAAATGTAGTCTGCGTAGGGTATTGCAGTTGTATAAGCCTATTCGGTTGTGAGGCCATTCTCTCTCGCCCTCATTTGACATGGTGATCTTCCACTCCTTCTCTTCATCAGGACGAAGTTCCATTTTGATATTGAGCCCATCAATTATCTAGACTTCGTACTTGGAAGGTGCTTGAGATAGTCGAGGCATTTTCGTCCTGAACTCAGGGCATTGCAAAGCCGACGTTTCTTCATTGCATACTGGAAGGCTTTTCAAAGCTTAATTGGTTAGGAAGTTATCTTTTTGGTGGCCCTCTTGGCAAGGCTTTTGCTTGATCGGGCTCCTTTAAGCAACTTCACCAGATTCTTAGCATTTTTCGCACTCGAGTACATGAACAGTGTCAGTCTCCGACGGCTTCGACTACTCTTACAACTGAACCACCTTCTCTTCGGTTGCTTCTGGTTCCAGCTTTTCAGGTATATTTTTAATGTCAAGGTTCGGCGATATGGGCTGTAGTACTTCGAATGACTGCAACGTCGGCTCTTCGGTTCCAATAGATTTTACGATCTCGATCCAATCTTCGGTGCGATCTTCAGGGATTGTTTGTACTCGACTTTCTGCTTGGCCTGCGTCTGGAGCGACCATATCGAATATCTCCTCACTCAGCACGTGTACAACGGTATCATGAGACTTCCGGATGCGAAGCTGCTGAGTGCTGACGGGCTTGTCAACTGACTGTAGCACATGTATTTGCCTCTTGGAGATGAAGTACAGTACAAACCTTTTGTTTGTAAGGGCAGGGCTGAAGTGTTGGCTTGCCATGCGATAAAGTAGGCTGCAGTGGTCGGTTGCAGAAATCTGAAGGCTGCTGTCACCGCACTTCAATAACAGTACCATCTTACTTCTAATTATTAATACGAGTGACACTTTCAATCGGCGTTGGGCTGTTACTATCTTTTGGCTGCTTCACTTCAAACTCGGGCACCGAGCCATTGAGGTATAAAACGGTGCTTCAACATTACACGGACGATCTCAAGATCTGGTTCGAACGTATATATCTTGCTTGTTGCTGGTAGGTTGACGTTTCAGCAACCTTCTAACCTTTGTCAATCACTGCTCCATCTCTATACTATTTTCCATAATCCTTCCATATGAAGTTGAGAGTTAGAGCTCGAATCTGCTGCAAAGAAGGTTATTAGGCCGCTTTAGTGGGGAACCTAGCTGAGTTGGGAGGCTGGCAGCCCACCCGAGCACTCAAGATGGCTCTTCGGGAAAATGGACTTTGGTAACTGACTGCCCCTGTTCTATTGCCTCAAGGTACTTCATTTAAAACGTAGGAGTTACTTTCGAGTTCAAGCTAATCCAACTTGGTGCACAGGGGCAGGTCCTGTGGTAGGAGCTTCCTCATAACAAAAACAGACATTATGCGATACATGAGGATGTAGTGCTGACAATGTAGTGGAGCTGCTCAGTGGGTGAACGAAAGAAATTGAAAGCTCGGAGGGTCTACAGTGAGACGAACACAAGCATGTTATTGAGCGAACCAATAAAGCGTAGCACAACAATCCTGACTGATAACTTCAACCCATTCGAATTTGCCGAATATTCCGACGTACCACTATTTTGATGTAGGAAGAGGATGACCAAGTATGTGCAGCAGTTAACAGGGCAACTCCTCTCTCTGGCTACGGTCGAAACGAATTCGAAGAGTTGTTCTATTCCTCGAACGATAAAATCTCGTTGTTAAAGCAGCTCACTCAAAACTATGCGTGTCGGTTCTATGTTGCCTCTGTGAAGCATCCGCAAGAGAGCGAGTTCTGTAAGCGGCTTCGCAATGAGCTCGTCACGGAAGGGCTTCAGGTAAGCTGGATCGTGGAGAGTTGCCAATAGAAACAGGATCAAGCTATTGCATATGTACCCCTACGTCGGAAAAGTGGGGGCTTATCGGATTCCAATCTTCTGTGGCTCTTCCAACGCCATATTGAGGAGATTCCTGATTACTCTGTCGTACTTATTACGGACATTCGTCTGGCAAGATTGAAACTCGGCTCGACTTGCTTCAAGGGAATTATTGTTCCAGGACAACAAGAACTCGACTCCTTGCCATCACGTCTTGAGTAATTCTGCAGGGATACTTTGGTAGTCTGCGAGTCTGCCCAAGCAACGAAATAAAGATTGAAATAAAGCTCCAATAACTTACAGAATAGGGAGCTCTACAATGAGTTCTTGGAGTCGATTTGGGTTTAACAGATGAGTATCACGAGAGCACTTTTCAGATTCCTCAGCGAAAGGGCAGCATGGTAGAGCTACGAGCACGATGACAGCATCAAAAGCATCGCAATTCACGAATTGCAGCACATCATCGACAGTCACTTCAACAGCATTCTCGTGTTCGATTGGGAGGTGCTTGAAAGCTGCATGGCAAGAATCGGCAATTACTACACCTTTTTGGACGGGCTGCGCATGCTTTCGAGAGAGCATGGCGAATTCGTAGTTATCGTATCAGAGAAGTCGAGAGCTGAACTGGAGGATAAGCTGGGCTTTCTGCTGGTGTCTAATATTACGTTGTTCCTCAATAGTGGAAGGGAGGTGAGAGTCAATGGTACGTGGATCCATCCTTACGAGAAGCTTGACGGCACAATCGAGTATTTTCGAAGGAAAGTTTACAATTATCAACGCGAGGTTGGAGGAGAAGTCAAAGAAACAGCAAATTGCCTGACCTACCACTGCGTGGAGGATGGACTTCTCCCTGAAGCATCATTTTTCAGCCCGTCTTAAAGGAAGTACATTAAGAATAGCCATGATGCTAGGACCTTGAGCATAAGCTGGGAGTATGACCATCGCACAGCCCTGGAAGTCATCCTCCGATTGAACTGCATGACCCAAGGGAGTGTCGGCTCTGTGTTCGCAGTTGTGAGAGACCAGAAAAAGAGCTATATCTTCGACTGCCTCAACTATTTCTCGAAAGCTTACCCTTACTTCTTTACACAGGTATGGCATTATATCATTCAGCACTGCCGATGGATATTCGCCAGTGAAGGCACAACGCACGTTCGCTCTTGCACTACCCTTTTATCACTCGAAGACCTTAAATCCCTCAAACTCTTATCCGATTGATTTGTGTGTCCATTCCATGTCTTTCGAATTTCTCATTCTTAAAAACTCTTCGATGAAGCCATCAGGAGAATCTTGCAGCTACACTGCCAAACTGCTTATCATTGGAGACTCGGGCGTCGGAAAGACCAACCTTCTTCTCCGATATTGTGAATCCGACTTCAAAACCAGCTACGTACCGACGATTGGAGTCGACTTCAAGGTCAAGAGCATTACAGTCGACCGTTGTAAACTCAAGCTCCAAATATGGGATACAGCCGGGCAGGAACGCTTTAAGACTGTCAACCAAGCCTACTACAAAGGATCAGATGGCGTAGTATTGGTTTACTCTCTCATCGACCAAACTTCCTTCGAAAATATCGGTAGGCATCGAACTAAATTCAGAGAGCTGGATTAAACAGATCAACGAATTTACTGGCCCGGAAGTGAGAAAAATACTCGTGGCAAACAAACTTGACATCAGTTCAGAGCGAAAGATGAGCCAGGAAGCAGGTCGGAAATGCGCTGCTCGCTACGGAATCGAGTATATTGAGGCTTCAGCTCGCGATGGAACAAACGTAGCTGAGATCTTTGCTTCCATTGGTCGGCAGATCAAGCTGGTCATCGATCTCGAGGAGAATAATCTCAATAAAACTCGACTATGCGTCGGAGAAGCAGCCAAAGAAAGTAAATGTGCCTGTTGATTTGCTATCACCTCTTCTCGATTATGCTTCTTTCCTCGTTGTTTGGACGGATTAATACTCCGACTCGCTGTTCTGGCATGATCGTTCCAATGAACAGGCCTTATTTGGTTCGTTCCAAACACTCTCCAAGGGGGTTGCAGTTTGCAATCGGTCCATAGTAACGTAGGCCAGGTGCAGCGAAGTAGCCGTAGCCATGAGGTCGTCCCATTGTAAATTTTCCTTGATAAACCATGTGCCTATTGACTAATGCTCCGTTCCCGTTGGCAACAGGAAAGCTATCTTCGGCTTCGATGACTTCTCCAACATAGTAACTATTGTCTTGAAAGATGATGAGAGTTTGTGGAGAGTATCTTTTTGGACGATTGAAGACAGTAGTGATCATCAATACGGGACTGTTGAGACCGAAAACTCTTTTGGAGAAGTAGAAAGTACATGATCCTTCGTACTGCCCTTCTTAATTCAGGGCACCCTGATAGTACAGCCCACTTTCTTTATTGCAATACCATTGATGGGCTGTGGCTGATGGGTTACTGACGATGCCGTCAGTGACTGTGTTGCAGTTGTCGTACTTAACCTCTTCAATAACGCTGAACTCTCAAGCTCGAATTCAGGTGCTTTTTAGCAGGCTTCCATCTGGCTAGTTTTTTGAGAATTTAAAATATGGTGGGCTTCAGCTAAACAGAATTGGCGTTACAAAAATCAATGCGACAATCAGGAACCTCCTGAATGAAATATTGGTGGGATAAAGAGAGGTTTTCTGGCAGAAGAGACTGAAATGATAAGCTAGGCTAAATATTTTGTGAGAAGATGGTGTGGGGTAGCTGAGCGAGGCTGGTGATGAGTGACCCGTGGACGAGATGAATGGAATACGCAATAAAATGTTCCTTTTAGAGCTATTAAGTCCTTATAGAAGGCAATGCCGATGAATAAAGCCTGCAGAGTTCACCCCAACTGCCCGAAAAGCCGAGGACGAGGAGAATCTGAGGATTATTGTTGGCTGCAATCGAGGGACAGCAAAATAATCGACTGAAGATGAATAATTCAGAGTGTATTTTGAAATAAGTGTTCAAATTGAAGAGCAGATCGCAAAACCAAAGGAAAGATGAGAAATGGCCGAGCAGATGGGTCGATTTGAGATGATCTCTGAAGTTTTGCGAATGCTTTGCATAAATAATATTGCCGAAATTCAATCATTGAAGTTCTCTGAGGGTCGAGGGCTATGCGATCAAACTCTCTTGAATTCTCTTCGAGGGTGCCCAAGCATTCGAAATTTATATTGCTTTCGAGAATAACGCCATCAACTTAGAAGCTTATTGCTTGGATAGGCTTCCACCAATCATAGGGTTGGAGAAAGTAATCGGGATCCGATGACCGGACTTAGCGGGCAGGGAAGCGACGTTTGGGTCAGTAGTATCCCAGCCCAAAGCCATTCTTTAAATCTACAGGGAAGCACCAACAAACCCAAAGAAATTCTAATTCTGCTGGGAGGTTTGAATCATGATCAAACAGTAATTAAATTATTTTCCATGAACTACGGATATCCCGGACTTGATCCCCTTCACAGCAGTCTGCCATGCATGTGGGTATGCATGGAAGCACTTCAACCGGCACCAAATACGGCTGCTCTATAAGAGCTGTAACTTCGCTGTCAGGAGCTCGAGCAGGAAAACAAACAGCTTCGAAGGCTCGTGGAAAATTTATCAGTATCCCGACTCTCATTCAGAAGAAGCCCAAGAAGCGTAGAACATTTAGGAGTCGAAAACTTCATCAAGATGGACCTCAACGGTTTTCGTGCCCGTATGAGAGTTGCTGCAAGGAATATGCGTCCGACCTGGCTCTGAATCTCCACATGAGGAACAAGCATAACGGTGGCACAAAAACAGAACGGGAAAATCTCGCAGTAACTCTCCCGCTGATTTAGAAACTCGTATTGTCGGCTCAAGAAAGAGGTGAACCTTTGCCCACGATCGGCATCAACTTTCCGCCAGGCTACTTAGATGTATTTGAGGTGTTAGGTAGGAAATCCGGAGCCGCAAAATCTTCGTAAGGAGAAGCTGACACTATGTATTGTATGCTGGTTTGAGATAGTCGCCAATTTCTGTATGGAACATCATAAATTTAAAATTGCTCCCACAGAAATCGATGGTTGAAGCACTTACCTCTCCATGCTCACGGCCTATCGTTGTGCTGACCTTCGTCAACGGTAAACCAACTGTTGATTTTTCGGCACTACCACTTTTCCTATTGAGATATTAGGCGTCAAACAGTATTATTAACGCAAAATGAAAAGGAGTGACAAGCGAGTCATTCACGAGTAAGCGGCTTCAGGACAGTTTTAAAACCCATCTCGACCTTCATGGCTTCCATAGTGTTCGAAGCCAATCTGCCACAGTTCGCCAAGTCTTAATCGCAGTCTTCCATATTGTCACAGTTTTTTAGAATCATAGAAAAGGCTCTTCTACCGATGGATTGTCTATTTGATGACCAACAAATGAACCTTTAGCGGACTTACAACTAACTATCAACCTCCACGGTGCGATTATATTTTCGGGTCTCGAAAGAGGTTCGGTCAAGACAGCAGAAAGGGCTAACCCTCCCGAAGTCTTCATCCGTGGCGGAGTAAGGCGAAGATCTTTGCCCCCGGTGTATTATATAGGATGGTCGACTCTTTCTCTTGGATTTTATATTGGATAACCCTTGGCCTGCTCTGGATTCTCAGAGATCGGGATTGAGATCTGGCCGATGAATTCCAACCCAATCTTATGATTCGGAATTAATGCAAAGATTATTAATCAACCTTGAAAATGCAGTTGACTCAGCTGCTGCAAGTCTTGATCGTGCTGCTCTTCCAGTTAACGGTCAAATGCGAGCTCACCGAAGCAACGTTACCTTCAATGTTCGATTACCCATCGACAGTAATGATGAATAGTACGAATCTCAACTCTCGCAATGGATTTGTGCAGGTGGACTTTCCTTGGCCTATCATGATGCACGGCCATGTGTACTACCAGACGAAGGTCAACTCTAACAGCAGTCTCGTCTTCGGAAGTAATACGTTCTTCATACAGACCTCTCAATGATGATTGGATTCTCTCCGGACAACACGATGAATAGCGTGTCCCTCATAAAGACCAACGACAACTTTACCGTCCAGTATGGAGGTGTCAATTCCAACAATGGGTCGCTGAACAACTGGGCTCTCACGTTCTTCAAAGATGGTTACCAAAAATTTGTGCTGCAGGTCAATAATGCTGGCTCCAGCAACTATCGTTTGTGTGAGTGGTCTGGGTGCTACCAAAACATATCGGCTTCGACTCCGACTATCTATTCGCAATGCAGTATCGCTAGTTGCCGTTCCAGTGAAGAAGACTGCATCGACGAGGAATCATGTCGCATCAATTTCGGGGATTGCTTTGGGAATGGTGTTGCTCAGTGCATCAACGAAGTAGCCTTTTACATCACACTCAGCGCAATCATGGGTACAATCTTCGGAATTATTGTTATCTTGTTTCTCATTCGACGGTGTCGTCGACTAGGCTGCCGTTTGAGCTGTTGCAGTCAATGCTTTCGGAGCATCCGCCAAGGCTGTGCGAACTGCTGTAGATGCCCTTAGCAGGAACGACCACATTCTCCTGAAGCATATATTGAGCCTCCACCGATTCCAAATGTCATCAGACGGGACTCAGCAGCTGTCGAGCTAACTGAACTTCACCATCCCGTAACAGTTGAGGAGCTGCGGAGGTTGGAATGTGCAATCTGTATGGAAATAGGAATCGATATAATGACTCAATGTGAGCATTATTTCCATTGGAAATGCCTCCAAGAATGGTTGAGAAGAAAGAGTGATTGCCCCTACTGCAGGAATCATCTGAGCCGCAAGTACTATCAGGCCTGTACTCGCTGTGAACAGTTCTTTCTACCTGCTCGCATAACAGGCATAGTGTCAGGCGGTCTGGTATGCATACGTTGCCGAGCCAAACCGAACGCACTCAACGAGACAAATGAACATTTCGGAGAGCCAAGGCCAGACTATAACAAATGACTTGACTAGCTGATTGCTGTGGTTTTCTTTTATCTGTTTTATACTACGAAAGTCGAAAGAAGACCAAGTGAGCTTGGTGTGTTATTCAGTCAATGGGAAACGGCATATAAGTTTACGGACCGGAGATAACTTTCGATTCCGATTGGGAATCATCACAGCAGTCACAAGCACCAACGATTCGAGTAAACCAACCGTCCGAGAGAAAAGCACTACAATCGAGAAACTCGCAACGAAGTCGAATGCTGTTTACTCAAGTAAAGATGGTTTCGAAGATCCATAAACACAAAGAGGAGGGCATAAAAACGATAAATGCCTACACTGTTGGGTAAACTATTGGTGTCGGGCTGTTTGGCAAGGTTAAGAAGGTGACAAGGGTCGAGAACGGTGTTGGAAAGACCTACGCGATGAAAATTCTGAAGAAAAATTTGATGGCAAAGAAGAAGATCTACTACAAAGACTAGGAAGGGAACATGCGTACCAAAGATGGGTTCGAGTTTATGCATCGGTAGATCGCAGTGTACAAGAAGATCAGGCATCCAAATTTAATTCGGCTGTACGAAGTATTGCTCAGTGATAATCCGGATCAGTAGAAAGTGTACTTGATAATGGAGCTAGCTGAGAAGGGGCAGCTGATCGACTGGGACGACGATTAGTAGCGCTGGAAGTTTGTAGACGAGGAGCGAGATGGGCAACTGAGCGAAATTGAGCTGAGAAAGATAGTTCGAGGTTGCGTGAAAGGACTCCACCATTGTACGTAGCTGCTGTTAACTCAGTGCACCAGAACGATATCATTCATCGAGATATCAAGCCCCAGAATATTCTGTTTTCTTCAAACGATGAAGTCAAGATCTCAGATTTTGGAGTCAGTCAACTCAACAGCCAACTGCGGGTCAACCAAATTACCGGAACTGATTTCTTCCTCGCTCCTGAAAGCTTTCAGAAGGAGAAGACATTGGTTGTGAGTGGCAAGGCATTAGATGTATGGGCCTTCGGGGTGACTGTCTACAGCTACTACTTTATGAAGGTGCCTTTCTTCAAGGATACGCTGGAGGAGCTTGCCGAAGCCATTACCTCGGAATAGTACTCTGCTGTATAATGAAGACCGTAGTACACCCAACCAATATCTCCAGAGCTGTTAGACTTGCTCAAAAGGATGCTTGATAAGAACCCGAAGAACCGAATAACAATCAATCAAATCGCACTGCACCCATGGGTAAACAAAGAATGTAAAGATCTTGCGCTTGAACTGTACGTACCATCCGCTAGGATTTAGGGATACACGAGTAGTCGATGTTACCGATGAAGACATGAAAAAGTCAGTCAATTCAACTATTATGAAGTCAATTAAACCAATCGCAGCCCCTCAATAGCCGCCTCCAGGGCTGGTGTATCCGTTAGAATACTCCAATGTACTTCAATTACCTACACTGGGGAGACCTGAGCTGGAAACTGGGTTCCTCCGAAGCGAACGTATGAGCGAGGGGTTAAGATATCAACCACCGGCAAGGACTGAGCAACAACATGCATTATTCGAGTCGGCAGTAGTGCCATTTCAAGGAGACTCAGTTCACTACAAATAGTCTTCACGTGCTCAAAAGGAGCCAACCAAATAGAGCATAAGTTCCGAACTCCCGAACAGCCTTGCCTCACAAATCCCACATATGGAACCTCATATTCACTCGTTTCAGCCCGACTACTAACTGCTCCAAGAATACTTTCAGTTCGCTTTAAGAGACAAGTGATTAAGTCAAGTTTGAAGGCATTCTTTCATCAATCCGTCCCTCTTTTATTGCTTTCTGCTTCCTAGAGGATTATCGATAGTTGAGAGCGGTTGCTGCTGTTGGCCACTATCGAACGGATTCTTCGACTCACTTTAATCTTTTCCTCGAAATTGGATATCTGTTCGGCTTGCTTTTCTGCAGTCTACGACTTTGTCTCCACAAGGAGCTTCGATGTCTTTTCCTTGAGCTCACGGAGAGCCTCTTCCTCATTGATGAAACCTTGGGTCATGAGTACAGCTCCCTCCTTATTTTGCTCCTTCTCCTTGCGACTCTGAATGGCTTTGATGGATTCAGCATATTTGTTGAGATGCGACGGAAAGCTACGTGAAACATACCATACATTCCCTGCAGTTTGAACTTCTCAACGGTAGTCAGTTCGATGCCGTCGAGCATATCAAGTTCTTTTAGATTCTTTGCCAAGATCTACCGATAGTTTGAATTCTATGTAAGCCAAGGTTCGTACGAGCACAACTGGATTGTTCTTCAGAGAAAGCAGTTGAAGAGTTAAAGGGAACTCTGGACCCTTGATAAATTCGATTTGGTTGTTAGCCAGGTTCAGTCCTTGGAGGCTCCTTAGTGAGTTAATTCCTTCCACCACGGTG
>Ga0075152_10002197_pt1 | contig 13910 bp, 13 predicted proteins | sample JI61114C2DNA_FD_70964 | JGI IMG/M metagenome (GOLD analysis project Ga0075152, IMG submission 70964) | Wastewater effluent complex algal communities from Wisconsin, to seasonally profile nutrient transformation and Carbon sequestration -... | ecosystem: Engineered > WWTP > Effluent > Algae...
TTACGAAAAGCCGGGTGCGAAATCCCCACCGGACATTAAAGTTACTTTATAAAGATAATAATCAAAAAATGCTGTGCGTGCACGATATGCCGCCGAACTATATTCTGTCGATAATGTTCTATACTGATGCCATTGCCAAAATCCGATGTTGGCAGCGTTCTTATTACTCGATTGTATACTCTTTATTTCTACAATATTTTTGCACAGATGGAAGCTGAAATAATGATATCCATATGACCATAACTGAGATAGAGAAAAGTAAAACTTGTATACTCTCTGAATTTTGTCCGCCTTTTAACCTGGAATAAATTATGAATAGACTTACCAGGCAATTAAAAGTTAATATTCCCACTATACTTAAGCGAAGTTTTTCCTTGATTAAAAAAGGTTTTGTTGAAAATATTAGATGGTATATAAAGTAAATACTAAAAGCATAACACAAGGGAAAAAGAGTAAACCATGCCGGATCAATTTGCTTTAAAAAAGGAAGCTTAAATACAATTTGTATAACCCAAATCAATATTGCAATGATTGAAAAATAGAAATATGTTTGAAGTACTAGAGGAGTTTTGTTGAAAAACATCCATTTTCTGGATTTTATTTGCTTTGCAGAAGTTCTCATTTTATTTACTTGTGAAATGAAAAGATTATTACAGCCAATGAACAGGGCTTGCTTCAGTTTGGGCAATTCAAATCCGTCAGACAGTAATGTGAGTTGATGATTGCAATATTGCTGATATTTTATTCACAAGCCAACTATATAACGACCCGCTGAAACTGAAGCTGAATAGCGAACAAAATGTTGATGCTTACAACGTCCAGCCAAAATTGCAGCAAATCCAATGTTGCCTGTAGCCGTTCTTTGTTACATTATAAACTTTGTCCAAATGTAAGTAAATTATTGTCGGGGTCAAGCATTGCAAATTCCTTTTGTCCCCAAGGCTTTGCTTGTAAATGTCCTGCTGGATGAATATTGATGTTGTTGTCTAACATAGATTGATAAAGTGCATCAATGTCGTTGCAGCGGATATAAACTTGTCCATAATTTTCGTTGGGGTCAAGTCCTTTGAACTCAAATAAATGTATTTCAACATTGTCTTTTTTAACTAACAAATAGCCGTCAAAGTCTGCACTTCCAATGTCAGTAAAGCCTAATTGTGAAATGTAAAATTCCCTGGTTGCAACTTTGTTACGCATAGGTAGCTTTGGAATAATCGTTGATAGCATAAAATTAATTTTTGACAAAGATTAGCATTGGTAAGCAAAAGTCCACTTGACTGAAATCAGTAAATTCAATAAGTAGCTCTCACTCTGCTTAAAGTTTCAGGTGCAATTTTTAAATAGGATGCAATCATTTTGATAGGAAATACTTTTGTCAATTCAGGTTTCACTTTGTTTATGTAGTTGTATTTCTCATTTGGTTTAAGCGAATTGTCAAATAAGAAAACCCTGTTTAGTGATTGATTAAGGATTTTCCCAAATTGCAAAAAGGATTTTGATTTTGAAGAAAGGCAATGAAAGCCATTTAAACTCAACTCAATGATTTCTGATTTTGAAAAGGCTTTGATTGTCGTGTTTGAAGGTGTTTGTTCTGTTAGACTTTGTTGGTTGAACATCCATTCGTTTTGTAAATGCAAATCAATAATTACTTCGTCTATGTCGTGAATTTTAAATTGTGAGAAAGAACCTTGTAAAATAAAGTAAAATGATTTACAAATATCCCCTTCGTTTAGTAGCACTTCATTTTTGTTAAGTGTTCTCCTTACAGAATGTTTTTCAAAAAGCGCTGCGTCAAATGTTGAAAATTGTCCCAAACTGTGTAAAATCTCTGGTGTTGTCATTCTATTTAGTCTATAAATTTTAATGACCAGGTGTTTTATTACGATTATAGCCAACGGCCAGTGCTTGCTGCTGTGCTGGCATTTATAATGTCCAGCCCAGAACTGAAGCCGAATAGAATTACGTCTGACCGAACCGCTGCTGATAGCGAACAAAAAGATGAGGATTTATTCGTCAGCCAGCATAGCAGCAAGCAACTATGTAAAAGCGGTAACTTGAAGTATCATTTATTAACCTGCAGCACACATAAGGTGTCTGCCCTAAAAATTTGGTTATGGAAACTCAAATTACCGCCATGCCTAAGTTATATATTGGGCTGGACATTCACAAAAAAAGCTGGTCAGTTCACTTTCGGACAGATCTCTCAGATCACCGGGGATTTACAATGCCCCCTGTTCCTGGAAAACTGCTTGATTATGTTGCTCTTCACTTCCCGGATCATGCAGTGACTATTTGCTACGAGTCGGGAAGTTGCGGATTTTCAGCCGCCCGGTTTTTTGTTTCACGGGGCTGGATTACTGTAGTTGTTAACCCCGCTGATGTTCCCAAAATTCAAAAAATGCAGTTCCGAAAGACTGACAGAATTGATTGCCGGATGCTGTGTACTGCGCTTCAGCAAAATCAGCTTAACGCCATACACATTCCGGATATTGAACAAGATGAGTTAAGAAGCCTGGTTCGTCATCGGAATGCAGTTGTTAAGCAGGTGCGCCAGGTGAAACTGCAGATTAAAAGCATGTTATTGTATCACGGTGTTACAATCCCGGCTGAGTACGACAATCCAAACTGGAGTAAAATATTTCAGCAGTGGCTCTTTGACCTAAGCTGGAGCTATCAACCGGCACGTATCAGTTTACATAGTAAGTTGCGGATTCTTTCCACGTTACACAAAGAATATCTGCAGTCTGCCAATGAGCTCCGGAGTTATTGCCGTCGTAATCATAAAACGGACTACTATCTTCTAAAGAGCATTCCAGGCATTGGCGGCTATCTTTCAGCAGCCATTCTCGGCGAGCTGGGTGATATCCGAAGATTTGAAAATGAAGACCAGTTTAGTTCATATATCGGATTGATACCGGCTATCAGAAACAGCGGCAGTACGGAATCAACATTGGGTATCACACCAAGAAGCAAAACATTGCTTCGCAGTTATCTGATCGAAGCTGCCTGGGTGGCTATACGATTGGATCCGGAAATCCAGTCCTATTACCGCAGGCACATTGGAAAAAATATCAAAAATGTAATCGTCAAAGTGGCACATAAAATGGCCAAACGTATATTATCAGTAATAAAAAAAGGTCAGCCATACAGGATCAGTCATAAAATTCATTCCGCTTTAGAACCCGTATAAATGTTTTCACAGAGCAGACTGCAAAACATGGGTGGTGGTCAGGTATAAATTATCTGAGCCATATCGCAAAGCAGGCAGCTGCTCTTTTTTACTTTATAAACAAACTGTTGCCGGCAGCTGTCAGCAAGCTGACAGACTGCATATAGGAGCCTGGGTTTAAAGTACTGAATGAAATACATTCCGCTGCATCTTTGAATGATTGCAGCATCGGATTCCTATACCCAGGCTTCAGCAATTGCAATCATTCAAAGCTTCAGTGTTTTACAATGTCAACCCCAAAACCATTCATCCTCAGTAATCTCTATCCAAATAAAAGTGAGGCCGTTCCTACCGCTTTACATAGGAACCTCATGTTGGTGGCAGTTATTTTGTCTTATCACTTGCACACTTTTAATAACTTACTATTCTTCAAGTAGCTTAGATCAAATGTTTGTCGCTTTACTGTGTCAACCTTGTTAACATTGTTAATTCTGTAAAATTCAAAACTATCTGAACTGATTTTATTACAACTATAATTGTTTTCAAAACTTCCTGGCTCGTACAGTCCCACAAAAATGCAAAACTTTAAGCTGTCTGTGTAAAAGATTGCGTTTTTGTAATCGCTTCCGCACTTGAATTGAATTTCTGTATGATAAATTCCTTGTTCCGTCTTGTAGGAACTTGCAGGATAAATGTCTGTGTCACACTTTAGCGAATTAATTCCAAATAGCGGTTTTGTTATAAGGCAATTCTTGTCGCTGTGATGTATTTGAAATAGTTCTTTTTGAGAAATCATTTTGCGTTCAATAGTGTCGTTTAAAAGGCTTCTTTGAAAATTAAAAGCTTCAATTGTCTCACCATTCTGAATAACTTTGAAACTTTCATGTTCGTCGTAAGAACCAACTTTAGTTCTAAAAGTCAAAGTGTCTGTCAAGTAACACTCTGTCAACTCACCAAAAACGCCCGCACAAAATGTTCGGTATCGTTCTAAATAAAGCCCTTTTGAGATTTCTGTTGTCCCGACATTTTCGCAACATTTTGTATCACCAACTAAGCAGCTTGAAAAACTAATTACAACAATTATAAAAAAGAAAAGTTTCAATGTCATTAGGGTGTCGCTTTATAATTTCCACCAACGGCCAGGGCTTTCTGCTGTGCTGATATTCAGTGATTCGTCAGCCCGGAACCGAAGCTAAGTAAAGTTAATGCAGTTGATGTTATATTTTGGTGCTCAGCCTTATCCGTCCAGCCCGGACTACAGATGAAAAGCGAACGGGACGATGAGTTTATATTCGTCAGCCAGCATAGCAGAAAACCCCATGTTATAGGCTGTTATTCTCCTTCCGAAATTCTATTTCCCATTCTCGCCAGGCGATCTTGTCGCCCTTTAACCATTTTTCATATTGCCTAAGTATTATGCTTGATATAGAATCAGGATGCATTGGCAAGTCACCATTCAACTCAAGGAAATATTTCTTAAGTCTTGAACCACCCCATAATTGCCACCTGTTTCTGATGTACATTCCTAATGTCATATGTAAGCCGGTCGCACCATTCTTAATAATATATTTTTTGTCCTTGTCATCAAGTAATTTGTCAAGTTCAATCAAACAGTCCACAATGTTTTCTGGGATATACTTTCCGTCAACTGTGTCTCGTTTAAGTGCTTCTTGATACCACTTCGCTTGTTCAATATGCAAGCTGTCAAAATAACGATACTGTTCATCTAATTTTAAGTCAAGTCTGTTTAAGTAACGGTGGTATGACAATGCAATTAAAAAATATCTGTCTTCATAGTCAATTCCCTTGTCTTCAAGTTCTTTTACAATTTTTGAGTCATTATAATAATCATATCCCTTTGTCAAGTCTCTTGTAAACACATTTGTTTTCTTGATACTGTCTTCAGTCAATTCTTTAAGAGTCTTGATTTGTGTCGGGGCTAAAACTTTGTCCATTTGCAGAAACATCTCATGAAGTGTCGCAGGACGATAAATGCTGTCTTTCTGTGAATAAGAAGAAAGACTGAAAAAGATGATGCTGATAAGTAGGAAAGATCTCATTATAATTGCCGATAACGGCCAGGGCTTTGTGCAGTGGCCAATCGGAGTTACGAAAAGCCGGGTGCGAAATGCCCCACCGGAGATTAAAATTACCTTTTCAAGATACTATTCAAAAAAAGCCGTGCCAGCCCGATATGCTGCCGACCTATATTCTGTCGATGATGTTTTATTCTGATGGCCATTGCACAAAACCCAATGTTAGCTGCCGTTAAGTTAATGTGATGTTACATAGGAAATTTAATTGGCCTTTTTCGCAAATATTTGAAAATTCGTTTTGCTCGTTCAATATAATATTTTCCAGTATGAAATCCAGATAACTCTGCATCCTTATTGATCAGTTGATTGTTTTCGTAATAGTACTCATACTTGTTTTTATTATTATTTGTGTCAAAATATATTGTCTTAGCCTTTATCAAGTTACCTAGGTCGAAATAGAGAGTAATAACTATTGAGGTGTCTCCGTTAGAATACGAAGCTGACGTCTGTGAAATAAGGATGCCCTTATCGGTATATCTATACACATCTGAAACATTATTTGGATTTTTGCCATGCAAAGATTCTATTTTATTCTTTTCAATTTTCTGATGGATGATTGACACTTTTGCCTCATTAGCTAAAACTTTATTGTCGATGCGCAATATTCCCAGAGAATCTTGCGAAAGAACTTTCTGAAGCATGAATAAATTAATAGTGAAGAAAATGTAGATTTTCACGATAGGTTGATTAATGGCAGCCAACGGCCAGGGCATTGTGCAGTGGCCAATCGGAGTTACGAAAAGCCGGATGCGAAATGCCCACCGGAAACCAAAATTACATTTTAAAGATAATAATCAAAAAAGGCCGTGCCAGCCCGATATGCTGCCGACTTATATTCTGTCGATGATATTTTATTCTGATGGCCATTGCACAAAACCCGCTGTTGCCTGCAGCCTTGTCAATTTATTTTTCGTCTTCGTCGATAAATGAAATACCAAGGCCAAAGTATTAAACAGAACACAGTAAATATTGTTGCCTGTGCTTTTTTTTCTGCGATTACTTTAGAAATGTCAAACAGTGTTTGACCGTCTTTGTCAATTTGGTAAATGTCTATTTGTTTACCCCAACCCAATAATGATTGCCATTTGTGTCTTGTGTAAAGTGTTACTGTGTCGCCAGCCAAAATATTTCGTTGTAAGTCAGCAAAGTCATATTTGTAAGTGTCGGATAGTCTAAACTCTTCGTTGTAGTTTGTCAAACCGATTTTTAAAGGGTAGTATTTGTATTGACGCTTGGTACCTTGTTCAAATTTAATTGCTATGCTCGTTACCTGTCCCTTGTTTTTTACAAGTGAGTTTGTGTCAAGTCCAATAAGCATTAAGTGTCCAACGACACCCCAACTGAAAAATATTGCAAGTCCTGGTAAAACATATTTTTGAAAAAACTGTGGTTTTGATAAGTATCCTAAGTCTTTCCAAAGTGTCTTTAACCAATTTATCATTATGTGTAAGCTGTCAATTTAAGGTTGCAGGCAACGGCCAGAGCTTGCTGCTGTGCTGGTATTTTTTAATGTCCAGCCCGGAGCCGCTGCTGATTGAAAAACAGATGATGAAGATAATAACAAAAGCTGATAGAATTCCGTCGGCTGGATATGGGCTGATAGCGATATGAAGCTGAGAATATATTCGTCTGCCAGCATAGCAGCAAACTCCCTGTTGTATGTTCGCCCTTCCTCTTTGTAACTTGAATTGAAAGTCTGAGCCCACCGAAGTAGGGTGTGTCCCGGAAGCGTTGGAACAAGGCAGGCTCTTTTGCAAGGTTGGCTTTTATGTGTCGGCTTTGTGTGCCTTGCAAATGTGCCTGACTTGGTGCGTCGGCTTAGGTCACTGCATATTCAGCCGTAAATGCTTCAAAGAGTTGTTGCATGGCGGCATAGTTTGGGTCTGTCGAAAGTTGCGTAATGTCAAATGTCAACAAGTGTTCAATGTCCTTTTGCGAAAGATAGTTACCATGAATAAGTATTTCCCTAATCTGGTCGGTGTCGTCTATATATTCCCTGCTGTCTGGGTCGTGGCTTTCTTTGAGGAATGTCACCAAGCTCTCATTGATGATAGGCTGCGAATGTGTCTGTATCTCGTCAACATAACGCAGAATTTCATCTACTTTCCTGTCAACGATACTTGCATCGTTGAAAAATATTCTGCCGTTGCTGTGTGCTGCATCGTTTCTTGATTTTACACTTGTGCAGTAGCTTCCAATTTTTCCGTTGTCACAACCGATAAGTTTTAGAAAACGGATAAAATTACTTTCTCCAATTTCTACAAAGGCGAACGGTGTTGTGGCATCCAGCATCATTTTTTCATTGTCTTTGCTGAAAGCAATTAATGACTTTTCAAAATCAAGCCTTCTGTTCATTTTGATCTGCCAAACTTCGAAATAAACAAAACACATATAAAGCATGTGGAAAGCTATAAAGGCAAAAGGATACTTGCCATTGTTATAATTGCTTTCATAGCTCTGCCAAAGAAAGTTTACATAATCTTGTTCATCTCTTGTTTTATAAGAGTTTGGCAAATAGTTTAAAATTTCACTTGCTGCCATTACTCCTCCCAAAGTTTGTTTATTTCATTCTTGATTTTCTGCTCAAAGAGTTGAATCAGCTTATTGTTGTTTTCTACTAATTGCTGTTCGGCTTTGATTGCAAGCACCAAAGCTTCTTGCTCTTTAATTGAAGGCAACGGAATTTGTCTTTCATAAACAGTGGTTTGAGAAATGGAAGGTTGTCCGCCCACTTTGGCAAACTTGTTCAGCTCAAGTTGGGTCAACATCTGTGCTAAATAATCCTGATTAATTTGTGTTAAATATTCAGTTACATACAAGCCGTTATCCGTGACCCAACTTCTGGGATGTGTGACATGTATTGCACCGCAATATGCACCCACTCGCCCAATAACGATTATAGGGTCTTCAATAAAATATTCGTTGTGATAGCCGTTTATGCCATTTCCTCCATAAACAGGAAATTCACCTGCAACAATATTCTGTTGTGTCAAACCTCGTCCGCTTGAGAGCTTGAAGATGCTTCCCAACTCTACCATTTCCCAATCAGAATTAATATCAATTTGAGGTTTGTAAGTCTCTACAACTTGTTTAGCACCAGAAATGATTTTTTCAAATTGTTCAATCTTAGCTACAACCTCCTGCTGAACTGAAAGCGGCGGAACTGGAACCATGAGGTCCTTTATTATAGCTTGGGAAATATTTGGTTGAGCTCCTCCACTGCTCTGGCTAATTAAATAATCCTTTTTTGCTTTAAGGATGAGGTATAGAAATTCTGGTAAGAATTTTTCTCCTGGGAAAATACCACAGACAGCCTGGTTGGTTGAAGCAGGAATTTTTAATATCCCAACTTGTCCAGCAGTTGCACCATACATCGCTAAAAGAACAGTATCAACAGGAAATACTTTGGCAGATGACATTGCTAAACCTTCTTCAGTGATAAATTCTTCTGCCTTAAAAATATAACCTTGTGCGACTTCGCCACTTTTCAACCAAGGGATAGTTCCGTTTTCATAGAACTCTGGATGGCTTCTCAACGGTGTTCCGCCTGATGAGGTTTTGCAGACGTCACCGAGTTTCTCATAATCCCATTTTGTATTGTGCTTTACTGTTATCCGATACCTGTCACCAGACAAATTGTAATCACTGTTGTCTTTGATTTTACCTTTCTCAACTACAAGTGCGTTTAAGGGTAAATTGTCGAAATCAATTAATGAGAAATCGTTGTTTCGTAATCCAGTGGTGTAATTCTTAATCAAGTTGGCTGCATCAGGTAAATCATTTTGACTAATTTCCTTCCGTTGTGCACCAAGGCTGTAACCATCATTTTCGATTTTTACGAAGAGTAGTTTGTCCGTTTTCTTTGCAAGTGTTTTATCAATTAATAAGATTGAAGTTTTTACACCGCTGTAGGGCTGAAAAAGTCCTGCTGGCAAACTAACCACACCATACAAATAGTTCTTGTCAACTAGAAGTTTTCGCAATTCTTTATAAGCACTTGCACTTTGGAAAATAATCCCTTCTGGAACAATAACGGCAGACCTTCCTGTTGTTGGATTAATGTGCTCCATGATGTAGTCCACAAAAAGAACCTCACTTCTATTTGCTTGCATGGCAAATTTCTTGTGTGGTCGTATGCCACCTTTTGGTGTCATAAATGGTGGATTAGCAAGGATAACATCAAAATAATCTCCCCAGCGGTCTTCACTGGTTAGAGTGTCGTATTCGTAAATCTTCGGAGTAGGAAAACCATGCAGATACATGTTCACCAGACTTAGACGCACCATCTCGGCAGAAATATCATAACCTGTAAAATTGTTAAGCAACTTTTTTTTATCGTCTGGCGTTAATAAGTCGCCTTTATTTTTTTTAGTATTCTCGTTTAAGATATGCTTGTAAGCCGAAATCAAAAATCCTGCTGTACCACATGCAGGGTCGCAAATTGTTTCATCTTTCTTAGGTTGCATAATAGCAACCATGAAATCAATGATGTGCCGTGGTGTACGGAATTGTCCAGCATCACCTTGACTTCCTAAAACGGATAACAAATATTCAAACGCATCACCGAGTTTTTCACTGTGGTCGTAGTGAAACTCGTTTATAACTTTCAGAAACAGTTTCAATGTTTCAGGGTCACGATATGGGAGAAAGGCATTCTTAAAAATATCACGAAACAATTGTGGTATGCTCGGGTTTTGGTTAAGCTTTACAATGGCTTCACCATACAAAGCCAGCATTTCAAAGCCGCCAAGCTTTGGGTCAAATATTTTCGTCCAACTATATTTTTCAAACTCACCTGTAAAAAAAGTTTTCTCGCCGCCAAACTCCATAGCTTCCTTATCCATATCGTCCATGAACTTATAAATCATGGCAATGGTAATTTGCTCAACTTGTGCCTGTGGGTTGGGAAGTTTGCCAACTAAAATATCTCTGGCAGTATCTATTCGTCTTTTCGTTTCCTGGTCTAACATCTAAGCGATGAATTTATTTAATGAAACATTGTCTTTTATGTATTCAGGAATATTCGTTCTTAGTTCTTGTGACAACTTCCTGAATACATCTCCGTTTGGATTTGTATTGAGCAATGCAAATCTTTTGTTTTCTATTATGTCTCGGAACTCGCTGTCGATTATGTAGCTTTTGAAATAGTCTTTGGCAAATGAAAAATATTCTTCGCTTGGCAGATAACGGCTGTCAAACTTTTCAAATTCTTCTTCCAGTAGTTCATCCTTGCTTTTAAAATATGGAATAAAGCCAAATATTTTTTCAATGATTTCCTTGAGTGTTAGCCTACGGTCAATTTTCATTGCATTTCGAAGCTTGCTTATGTTGTAATATTCGTTTGGCTTATCGAAGATTTGATTAATGATATATTCTTCAATTGCATCAAAATCTTTGTGCTGCACCATTTCCTGTATTTTAGCATCCTCTTTTACTGTGTCTTCGAACTTGTCAAAATACATACGGTCAATCTTCATTCCTTCCACACCAATATCATTAACCGTCATTGTTTTCAATGGGTCAGGTGAAGTACTGTCATAATCATCAGAAGTTGTGTAACCTCCACCGCCAGTGCCATCACCACCCGAACCTTTGGGTGGCAATTTTATTACTTCGTCATAATCAAATTTTTCTTCAAAGAACTCGCAGTTGGCAAAAAAATCAAAGAGTTTGAATTTTGATTTTTGCAAGAGTGCAGGGTCAATATTATCAATTAGCGAAAGGTCTTTTAATACCTCCTTATTCTTGAAATTGTATTTCCTAGTCCCTCTTCCTTTAATCTGGATAAAATCGGTTGGCGAAAATATCGGACGCATCAAACAAACATTCAACAAATCAGGACAGTCATATCCAGTTGTCATCATGCCTACAGTTACACAAACTCTTGTCTTGCTGGTTTGATACAAGTCAAAAAAGTTTCCTTTACCACCAAGTCGGTTATTAGTAAAGTTGATGGTCAATTGTTGTGCATCGGGTATCCATGAAGTTACCTGCATGGCAAAGTCTGATTGATATTTGTTGGGAAACAAAATGTCTGCAAACTCATTCAAAATCTGCGTAATCTTTGCAGCATGGTTCTGACTAACGCAAAACACAATTGATTTTCCAATTTCGCCGGAAACAGGGTCACGGAAAGCATTTTCTAAAAAGGTCTTGCAGAATATCTTGTTGGTGTTTTCTGAAAACAATTTCTTTTCAAAATCTCTTTGAGAAAAGGTAGTTGAAGTTTCTTCGCCATCTTCATCAGTTATTTGTACAGTATATCCTTCGTCATTGAGTAATTGAGTAGTAATTTCTGTTCTTGCATCTACTACACTCGGATTAACTAGATAGCCGTCACTAACTCCATGTAGGAGGCTGTATTGAAAAGTTGGCTTGCCATCTTCACAACCGAAAGTTGTGTATGTATCAAGCAACATTCTTCTTTCCAGTTCTCTTGGGTCTTTGTCGCTTAAATTGTCTTTGTCAATTTTCTTTAGGTAGTCTTTAGGTGTTGCAGTCAAGCCTAATTTGTAGCCGATAAAGTATTCAAAAACAGCACGGCTGTTCCCGCCAATACTTCTATGAGCTTCATCAGAAATAACAACATCAAAATCCGTCGGTGAAAAAATTCGTTTGTATTTGTTCTTGAACAGGAATGATTGGACAGTTGAAACAACTATTTCAGCATGTCGCCAATCGTCTCTGTTTTCTTTGTAGATAACAGACTTGTAATCGTTACGTAAGTATTCTTTAAAAGCTTTGTCGGCTTGGTCTTCTAGTTCCAAGCGGTCAACCAAAAACAAGATGCGTCTTGCATTACCTGTTCGCAGAAACAATTTTATTACGGCAGAAGATGTTAAGGTCTTACCTGTGCCTGTTGCCATTTCAAATAGGAACCGGTCTTTACCCTCCTTAACTTCCTCCTGTATCCGCTGAATAGCTCGAACCTGATATTTTCTTAAAAAGCGAAGCTTGTTTTCCTCAACAAAATTGCTTCTTTGGGCTTCGTCAATATATCTTGGGTCGTTTAGATAGTCAGGTTTTTGAGTTTTTACAATATAATCTTCATTTACCGTTTCAATGATTAAAGCATTTGTATTGGGCTTGAAATCAGAATAACCAATTATCGTTTCGGGTCTTGGTAACTTAGAAATGATATTCGGATTACCTCTTTGTAAATCCCAGAAATAATGTAGGTTTCCGTTCGATAAAATGATAAATCTGCAATTCTGTGATTGAGCATATTTTCTGGCTTGTTCTTTTGCAAACAACGGGTTTAGTTCTTCTTTCTTAGCTTCCAATACTATGAAAGGAAATCCTTTGTTGTCCAATAGTAAGTAATCAATAAAACCGTTTTTTGTCTGCTCAAAGTTTTCTCCAAACTCGTCCAATTCGGTTTGTGTGAGCTTAGCTTTGTTCTCTAAAATGATGTTTGCAGTTCCTTCATCTGTGTCAAAGAAACGCCACCCTGCTTCTTCCAGCAGTTTGTTTATTTTAATTCTTGCTTTTGCTTCTTTAGACATTAATTGAGTGTCAAAGTTTTAGGGCTACAAAATAGCCAAAAATTGGTTCTTATGAGCAACTGTAAGGTGCATTGCTGAGTAATGATTTATTGGTGATGCCACTTGAAACTGCCGATTTGACTTCCGTCAGCCAGGGTGGGTGGGTTGTGCGTTGGCATTTTTAGCTCTTTGCAAGTTTGGCTTTTGTGCGTCGGCTTTGTTTGCCTTGCAATGTGCTAAAAATTGCGTGGGGTCGGGTGGCAAAGTCATGTTAGATTGAATTTAAGTAGGATGCTGTTTAGGGTGACATACAACGGGCAGGGCTTTATGCAGGTTGGGAATTAGTATTCCGTCTGCCGATAACCGCTGCTGATTGAAAATATAAAGTTGAATTTAAGAACTAAAGTTGAAAGTTGTTTGTCCAGCCCGAACCACAGCTTGGATTTGCAATTGGCTGATGTTTGCTGGTCATGCCCAACTTGCATAAAACCCAATGTTGTACGGAGTTTTAATTTATCTAAATGCTTAATGAACAAGGGTGGCCTTATATTCTGTTACATGGGGAGGGCTAGTTGTCTTAAAATATACTTTTAAAGTCTGGGTAGTCAATTCAAGTATTTCATACTCTGTCGTATTGCCATTAATTGTTACTGAATATTTGGAATTATTTGAGTGTAAGCTCCAGGTTCCTGTAGTCGTCTGAGGGTCTGAGCTGTTGCATTTAGTGAGTGCTTCATCGGAAATACAAGTTAAATCTGAACGATAAGTAATTGTATTATCTTTTAGGCAAGTTGGAATACCTGCATAAAAATCTGACCAACCTGTATTACTAGGATTCCAACTTTGTTCAATTGTTTTCCAAGGGGCACTCGTTAATAGTTCAAAAGTATTTTCTGAATTAGTAGAGTCTTTTTTGCAAGATGAAATACTAATTAAAAAAGTTGAAATCAGGAATAATTTTAGTGTTCTCATATTTTAGGTTTTGAATATTGTAGGTGTCTAAACTAATTTAAAAAGTGTAAACTAGTTGATAAATTTCGTACAACGGACAGGTATTGCTGCAGGTGGGATATTTTATAACGTCCAGCCCGGAACCGCTGCCCAATTGAAAATATAAAGTTGAAGTTAACAACAAAAAGCCAAATAGATATTCGTCTGCTG
>Ga0075152_10002201_pt1 | contig 13898 bp, 15 predicted proteins | sample JI61114C2DNA_FD_70964 | JGI IMG/M metagenome (GOLD analysis project Ga0075152, IMG submission 70964) | Wastewater effluent complex algal communities from Wisconsin, to seasonally profile nutrient transformation and Carbon sequestration -... | ecosystem: Engineered > WWTP > Effluent > Algae...
TGCGCATCAGATGAAAACCGAGTTGGAGCGCAGCCAGCGCCTGGCGGCAATGGGCGAAATGGCGGCTTCTCTGGCCCACCAATTACGTACGCCCCTGGCGGCCGCCTTGCTCTATGCCGCAAATCTTGGGCAGCCCGGTGTGCCGGATGAAGCGCGCGCCCGCTTTTCAGAGAAAGCCACCGGCCAACTACGCCGGCTTGAGCACCTGATTCAGGATGTACTGCTTTTTGCCCGTGGCGAAAGTATCGGGCGTGACATCATCGTGATCAGCGATTTGCTAGCCGAAGCAGCGCAAACGGTTGAACCGCTGATGCGCGAACATGGCCTGGCATTTGCTGCGGTCGACCAGTGTTTTGAGGCAAAAATCGTTGGTAGTCGCAAAGCGCTGTTCGGCGCACTAATCAACTTGCTGGAAAATGCGATGCAAGCGGCACCGGCAGGCGGCAAAATTTGCCTAACCGGCAAACGGCAAGGTGATCTTCTGGCAATTGGCGTGCGAGATACTGGCCCGGGGATAGCCCACGAAAATCAGGCGCGCATCTTCGAGCCATTTTTTACCACCAAGGGGCAAGGCACGGGTTTGGGTTTGGCCATCGCACTTGGCGTCGTGCGAGCACACGGTGGCGCGATTGAGCTTTTTTCAGAGCCCGGTGAAGGTGCCGAGTTCGTTATTACACTGCCGCTTGGTTCGGCAGAGAGCGGAAATGAAATTGATGGAAGATAATGGCTGAACATAGCTTGCCGATTCTGGTGGTTGAAGACGACCCCAGTTTGCGCGAAGCCATTGGCGACACGCTTGAACTGGCTGGGCGCCCTTATGTAGCAGTGGGTGGCGGTGAAGAGGCCTTGAAGGTATTGGCTGAGCAAGCCTTTTCTCTGGTGCTCAGCGATGTGCGGATGATGCCGATGGATGGCATAACCCTGCTCAAGGAAGTTCGCTCGCGTCTACCGCACCTGCCAGTTGTCCTGATGACCGCTTTTGCCGAAGTCGACAAAGCTGTCGACGCCATGCGTTCGGGTGCTTGTGATTTTCTGCTCAAACCCTTCGAGCCAAAGGCACTGCTGGCGCATATCAACAAATATGAACTCCCGGAAACCGGCGAATCAGCCGGCGTTGTCGCTATCGACCCGGCCAGCCGCGAGCTTTTCGCGATGGCTCAGCGGGTGGCGCAGACGGATGCGACAGTCTTGCTCACTGGCGAGTCCGGTGTCGGCAAGGAGGTCGTGGCGCGTTTTATCCATCGCAATTCAGCCCGAAAGAACGGGCCATTCGTCGCCATCAATTGTGCCGCGATTCCCGATAGCCTGCTCGAAGCGACTTTGTTCGGCTATGAAAAAGGGGCTTTCACCGGTGCATCGCAGGCCCAGGCCGGCAAATTCGAGCAGGCGCAGGATGGCAGCTTGCTGCTTGATGAAGTCACCGAAATGCCGATGAGCCTGCAGGCAAAGTTGTTGCGCGTTTTGCAGGAGCGTGAGGTAGAGCGAGTTGGCGGCAAGAAGCCGGTGCCCTTGAATATCCGCATCATTGCCACCTCCAATCGCGACATGGCGGAGGCCGTTGCCAAAGGCGTCTTCAGGGAAGACCTGTTTTATCGGCTCAATGTATTTCCCGTGGCTATCCCGGCCCTGCGCCAGCGGCGTGAGGATATTCCGGCCATTGCCCGCCATTTTGTCGTCGAACACGGCGGGCGCCTCGGGCGTTCAGGTGTTTCCCTCACGCCTGCCGCCGAGGCATTGCTTTTGGCCCATCAGTGGCCCGGCAATGTGCGGGAACTGGAAAATGCGATCCAGCGTGCCTTGATTTTGTCTACTGGCCCAAATATCGGTCCTGAGCATTTCAATCTGTGTTCCGGCGCAAAGCATTTGGCTGAGTCGGCGCCTACCGTATTGGCTCATCAGGCCGGGTTGCCGGATGTTGGGAATAATGCAGACAATATGAAAAACCTGGAGCGCGAGCATATTCTGCGCACGTTGGCCGAGCTAGGCGGTTCGCGCAAGCTGACCATTGAGCGCCTGGGAATATCCGAACGGACTTTGCGCTACAAATTGCAGCAGTACCGGGATGAAGGTTACTTCAAGGGCTGATTCTGGCCTGGAAATTGCATGTAATCGCCCAAAGTTTCAGGAGCTAAAAATGAGCACACAAGGTATCGAACAAATGTTGAGCATGCTGCGGACCTCCGCAGCGCAGGCAACAGGCAAACCGGCAGAAACAACCCCCGTCGCGGGAGTGCCTGATTTCGCCGAGGTGCTAAAAAACTCGATCAATAAAGTGAACGAGACCCAGACCCAATCCACCGCGATGGCGGAAAAACTGGCCGCAGGCGATACCAATCAGAATTTGCACGAAGTCATGATCGCGCTGCAAACAGCCAGCGTTTCGTTCCAGGAAATGGTTCAGGTCCGCAACAAGATTGTGTCGGCGTACCAGGATGTCATGAACATGCAGGTTTAATCGGCGAGGCCGGTATCTCTGGCCTTGCGCTCACGTTCGATGCGCGTGATGTAACGCTCGATAAATGCCAGGCGGGCACCTGGTAAATTGGTAAATTCGCAGCCGATACGCAGGCTGTGCAGCCCAGTCCGGTCAGACATTTCAACGCTTTTCCTGACCCGCAAATTCACTTGTATGACCCCCTCGCCAGGAATCTCCAGGCGGCATTGCTGAAAAAGCGCATCGCGCTGGAAATTTTCTGCAAGTTCGGTCGGGACGATCAGGCAAAGCCCGCCGCCGCTGATATCGGCAAGCACAAACTCAAAAGTCTGCGTTGCGCCCGTCGCGCTTTTTGTCGCCAGTTTGCAATGAACAGGTTGGGTGAACGGCGGTTCAAGCCGGAAAAATTCGCGGCGCTGCAGGCGCAGAATAGCCAGCGGGATCGGCGCAGACAGTACGTTTTGCCCCTCAACGTTGCTCAACTTCAATGCAGGTAGGCGAATCTGCATTTTGACGCTATCGAGATTGCCAACCAGCGTAATTTGGTGGGCGCTAGCAAATTGGGCGTTACTCTCTTCTGCGTGCTGGGGGTCAAGCAAAATCAGGCCTGCAGCCTCGTCGACCGCAACAATTGCGGTTAAAAAGAAATCTGCGCCCTCATCAAGGTAGGCCGTGAACAGGCTACGCCGCTTGGCGAGGATGCGCAGGTAGAAAAGTATTTCGCGCGGGTTGCCGAGAAAAAACTGAGCAAACTCCTCGCGCTGATCGATTTCGAAATCGGGAGCAATGCTGCTCGCAGGGGCGGCGTTGGGCAACGGCAGTTCTTCGGCAATGGGTATCATGCGAATGGGCTGGAGGTTTAATGTCTCGATGGTAAACCATCCGTCCGGCTCAGTGCTTGGGTTTTCTCGGTGGGCTTTGTTTGACGGACTTTGCTTGACAGACTTTTTACATTGGGAAGCCGTCGGTTCGACCTCTCGGCACCATTTACAAATCTGGCTCAAACGCCTGGCGCTGGTACTTTTTCGCCATGTTCAATCCGATAGAGCCAGGCAAGTAGCTCAGCCACGGCCATATAAAGTTGGGCTGGAATGTGCTCGTCAATGTCTACCTGTGTCAACAGGGCGACCAGTTCCGGTGACTCATGCACAAACACCCCGTGTTCCCGGGCGCGGGCGATGATGGCTTCGGCGATTAGCCCTTTGCCCTTGGCGACAACGCGCGGTGCGGCATCGGTTTGGCTGTAGGCGAGGGCAATCGCCTCGCGGGCTGGGTCATTCCTTGGTTTCGCCATGCTCAACCAGAAGTTGGGTAAGGGTAAGGCCGGCAGCTTCCATCTGGCGGCCCAGCACAGAAGCACTTTCGCGCAACCGGGCTTCGCTACTGGCGGAGTCGGCAGTCACCGTGACGCTGACTTCGCCTGCCGGGTTCAAGCGCAAAATAGCATCGATGCCTCCCAGCATCGGCAAGGCCAGTTTTAGCCGGGTTTGCCAGCGGGCAATCGCATCGTTTTCGGTTGAGCGGGCCCCATCCGGGTTCTCGCCAATTTCCCACTGCATCTGCTGGCCCGGCCATATCTGACCCTGCCAGGCGTAATTTTGGGTCGACAGCGCATCGAGTTGCTGCTGAACAATCGGTACCAGATCACGTGGCATTGCATTCGCCGGTGCGCCAGATTGGCTGCTTTGGGTTGCGGCCTGGGGATTTGTCGCGGCATTAACCGCCTTGCCAGCATCCGAGGTTTTTGCCGCTGAATTGCCGTCGACCGCAGCAGTGCTTGTGGCGGTTGAATTTTGCTTGCCTAGCTCGTCCTGCTTGATGGCGGCACCTGACGAATTGATTGCCGCATCGTCAGGGCTTGCCCCGTTCGCAATTGTTACGGCCTCGCCGGCACTGGTAATGGTGCCGGCACCGGCACCAGCGCTGATTTCCGGTAGCGCAGCGTTGAACGTCATCGTTGGTGGCGTGATTGAAAACTTCCCTTGCGGCTCCAGCTTGAGTGCGGCAGTCGGCAACTCACCTGCTACCCAGCGAGCCTGATGCGACTCATAGAAAACGCCACTCTTGGTCAGCGCATCTTTCAATATGGGGGCAAGGTTTGCCGCCTGATCAGGGAAATCATCAACCAGTGGCAAGTTACCGTTAAGCGGCGCAGGGGCGGCGCGTTTGCCTTGATCGCTGATGCCATTCAGCAAATCCCCAATCAACTTACCTGTCTGGCTTAGCGTCGTTGCCGCTGAGTCGTTAAGTTTGCCCGCCTGCTCGCCAGTTGATCGGTTGGCGACAAACGCCAAGGTAACCTTGCCATCGTTTTCGGCGACTTCAAGTTCCAGCGTATCGCCGGCCTTGGCCGAGAAGGGCAAGGCCAAGGTAATTTCGCGCTGCGCAACGATGGCGCGATAGTTGCCATTCGGCAACAGCGCCTGAATCTCCGCCAACACGCGTTGGCCGGGAACCAGGTTGGATAAAACATCGGCAATTTTTTGTGCCGCAGCAACCGGCAGGGTCTGCGCATTGGCCGGCCCGAGTTGATCCGGCAGTATCTGGCGCAAACTGCTGGCAACGTCGGCTGGGATCATGCTGCGAAGTTAAGCTTTTGTTTCAAGGCGAGCCAGCAGTTTGCCAACACTCTCTTGCCACGGCAGTACGTAGTCGCGTACCTCTTGATCACAATTTTGTATCTGCCGAATCAGTCCTGCAGCCAACGCTTGCTCCGCTCGCGGCAACATCCGCAATCCGCTGTTAGGCAAACTGTCGAGCAAGCTTCGGCGTTCGGCTTCGGTTTGGGGCAGCATATCCCAAGCTTGCTCGTGCGCAAGCGCCACCATCTTTTTCGAGAGGCCAAGCGCGTTTTCGTATGTAGCAAGCACGCCCATGAATCAGGCAGCCGCCTGTTGGTTGCCCGGGGCAATCGCCGCCCAAGCCTCACGCAGGCTGCTCAACAACTCGGCAACTTCGTCCAGTGCCGCGACGCTACTTTTCAGGTTGGCAAACAGCAGGCGCTGGGCCATGTATTCGTAGAGTGCGGCCAGTCGCTCAGCCAACTCTCCACCGGCTTCCTTGTCCAGACTGGCTTGCAGGCCATTGGTGACGAGATCGATGGCCCGGGAAATAGCCATTCCTTTTTGTGGAATTTCTCCTGCCGCCATATGGATTCTGGCCAGTGAAATGGCAGCAATCGCACCATCAAATAGCATTAGTACCAAGCCGTGAGGGTCTGAAGTTTCGACTGCAACATCAATGCTAACTTTTGCGTAACTTTCTGCGGGACTGCGCATCATGCCAAACATTATTCTTCTTCCGGTTAGTTGGAGGACGCGCCTGGCAGGCTGGCCAGTTGCTGGGTGAGGTAGGAGCTAGTCTTGTTCATGCCTGCAATCAGGGTATCCAAAGACGAAAACTGTTTACGGTAACGCGCTTCAATTTGAGTCAAGCGGTCAGCCAGTGCTGATTGACGCTTCCCGAGATCCTTGATCATTCGGTTGGCACTATCCGTTGCTGCAGTAATATTTCCGGATGTGCCGACCAAACTCTCAAGGCTTGTTTTGAATGTGGTGCCGACGCTGGAAACGAGATTGGTAACGCCTGCATAATCAGACTCAATTGCCTTGTTCAACTTTGTGCTATCGAGTTTTAGCGTCCCATCCTTTTCAATGGAAACGCCGATATTCGAGAGGGTCTGGTAGACCGAGCTTCCTCCAGCCTTGCTTTGCAGTAGATTGCGCATCTGATTTTGCGTGCCACGCAAGGTGCCATCTCCCTGCAAAGCCCCCGCGACCTTGGTTTCTGCGTTATAGGCCCCGAGGCCTTGCATGGCTTTGGCGGCATCGTTATAGGCTTTGACAAAACTATTGAGCGCAGTGGTAAGAGAGGTCGTGCTGTCCTTGGTGACGGTCAAGTTGGTTGGTGTGCCAACATTGGTCTTGGCCAGGGTCAAGGTGACGCCATCCAGCACGCCGGTGACGGTGTTTGTGCTGCTGGTCGCGGCAATACCGTTGAGCTTGAAGGCAGCATCGCTAGCGGCCTGTCCGCCACTGGCCACGTCTTGAGACAGCGTACTTGAAATTGTTCCAGTCGGGTCGAAATCGAAGCCAGCCGGGGTGCCGGTAATCTGCATGACATTCGCCGTGCCGGTCGCGCTGCTCGATAAAACCAGTTGCTTGCCGTTAGTGCCATTGATGATGGTGGCGCTGACACGCCCATCGTTCGCTGCGGTGTTGATCGCATCCCGGACGTTTTCAAGCGTACTGCCCACAGCGACGGTAATACTGAGTTCGCGAGTCGGGTCTGCCGCGTAGCTAACGCCCGTGAGCTTGCCCAACTCGATTGTTAACGTGCCACCCGCTGCGATACCCGCCATAAAATCGTCATAGGTAGTGTCGAGTGGATCATTGGGGTTCTTCGCTGGAGTTGATAACCGCTGAGCCTGCGCCAGTGTGCTGACTTCCAAAGTGTAAACGCCGGCAACAGCCCCGGTTGACACCGAGGCCGATGCAATGGTGGTGTCGGTGACCGCCGCTTTGTAGCTGGCGAATTTATCGGCGACATTTTGTCCGGTCGACGGAATAAACGCCTGTGCGGCTGTCTGCAGGGCAGACAGTGAACCCTTGAGGGAGCCAAGCGCCGAAATCCGCGCCTGGAAAGACGCTTCTTTTCTTTGCAAGGACAGCAAAGGCTGCTGTTCGGCCTGCATCAGGTTGGTGAGCAGGCCACTCAGGTCCAAGCCTGAACCAACACCTAGTGAAGAAATGGCCATTTTTCTGCTCCGTTTGAGTAACAGTGATTAGTTTATGCCTTTTGCTGAACGAGCAAACCCTTCATCTGGTCAATTGCCTTGGCGATCGCCAGCATTTCTTCTGAGGGAAACTGCCGAATGACATCTTTGGTCGCCAGATCAATCACCTTGACGACTGTTTTTCCGGTGTCTTCATCCAGGCTGAACTGGATGCCGTCATTAATCGGCTTGAGAAAATCATTGACTGCCTTGACGGCTTCTTCGAGTTGCGGCCGGCTGGCTTCAGTCTTTTGAGCTTGGCCTACCGCCTGCTCGGTCTGGAGTTGGTCGGCACTCGTTATCGGTTGTCCGCGCGCCTGACGTGCTTGGGCCGCTGTAGATGTCGCTTCCGCAGTCATAGGCCGGGCTGTTGCACCGGATAGCATGTTGCTATTGCTGGAGGAAATGTTCATTACCAACTCCTGGATTTATGGACAAAGGGTGAGGGGCGTTGCCGCCACCCCACCCGGTTATGAAAGCCGGCCGTTAGCGGCCGGCTTTGCGATCTGGTTTAACGCAGCAGGGACAATACATTCTGCGGCAGCGAGTTGGCTTGAGCCAGCATTGCAGTACCGGCCTGTTGCAGAATTTGAGCACGAGTCAAGTTAGCGGTTTCTGCTGCAAAGTCGGCATCACGAATACGGGAGCGAGATGCTGAAAGATTCTCGCTTGACGACGCTAAATTACTTATTGTCGATTCAAGACGGGATTGGGTTGCGCCGTAGTTTGAGCGCAAGCCGCTGATCGTTGACAGTGCTGCATCAACGATACGTAGAGACAAGTTCGCTTTTTCTGCCGTTGACACATCCAGTTTGCTTACCGTGTTGGTGCTGGTAGATGCACCAGTTGTCAAGATGGTTGAGGCCGAGGTAACGCTGAATCCATTTGCGGAATCAAGCGTTACGCCGCCAACTACAATGACACCCGCTGTTGCGGCGGCTGGCGTTCCAGCTGTATAAACACCGGCGGTAGAGACAGTATCCATTGTGACACTTGCTACCGCCGCGCTACCAGCCGAATTAATTGTTATGTTTTCCCCGGTTGAGTTTTCAAGCAGTATTCCTGTGCCAGCTTCATTTACTTTCGCGGTGACTCCGGTTTGCGAGGAAACTTTGTTGATCTCTGAAACACCCTGTGCCAAGCCTTCAGCAGTAGTTGCGCTACTGACATTAAATGCAACATTAACGGCGGTGGTGTTTTTTGAAGTGATCGCCAGTGTTTCAGCCCCTGCGCCGGCAAAGCTGAGTGTCGACAAGGTTCGGGCCGTCGCCGTCACATTGGTCTCGCCAGAGACGGCGTTAATTTTGTCTGCAGCTGTTTTTGCGGTGTCTGTAGTCACGATGGCAACAGTTTTTGAGGCCAAGCCCTTAATGACAACATCGCCTGCGGTGAACGCTGTGGCTGCAACTGGCGTTATTTCTGCTGTTGTAGCCGTGTTGAGTCCATACTTGTTAGTTCTCACATCGCCGGTGCCGACAGTAACTGTCTGGTTTGCATTGGCACCAACTTGGAATGTGGCTGAACCGAATGAACCATTGAGTAGTTTGAGACCGTTGAATTCCGCCGTGCCCGCAACGCGGTCGAGTTCAGAAACCAGGTTGCTGAGTTCTGCGTTTAGGGCTTGACGGTCGCTGCCCGTGTTGGTGCCATTGACCGACTGGACTGCAAGTTCCCGAATGCGCTGTAGAAGGTCGCCAGAGGTGGACAAAGAACCCTCTGCTGTCTGAGCGAGTGATATCCCGTCATTGGCATTTCGAGCGGCTTGGTCCAGACCACGAATTTGCGAAGTCATCCGGTCAGAAATGGCCAAGCCGGCGGCGTCATCCTTGGCGCTGTTGATGCGTAGGCCAGTAGATAAACGCTGTAGAGATGTAGTGAGGGAACTCTGTGAGGTGTTGAGGTTCCGTTGCGCATTCAGCGACGAAATGTTGGTGTTGATAGTTTGTGCCATTTTGAATCTCCTTGGATCAGTTGACTTTTTGGCTAGCGCATAGCGCCGACCGCTTTAAACCTGAGTGGGGTGATTGATTTTTCCCACCGTTGAATTAATTTACGGTGGCTGCAGTAAAAACTTTAGAGGTTTTTTGCCTTGTTTTTTGGGTTGACCGTAAGCGGCTGGTAAACCGCGGCCTCTCCGGGGTGTCTGGGTTGTGCTGAGGGGCTAGGGATGGCCGATGTGCTGTTGCCTCCGTTGTCGTGGGGGCGGACTCGATTTATGCCTCATTTGCGCGGTCGACCGCTACATTTGCCATTGGCGGGCATTCATTGTCTTGCTGCAACATCCATCAACCAGACTTGGTTGCTTACATGCCGAATCATGCAGCCAGTTTTCCAGCTTTCTTGGATTGGTACGCAAATACCTTGCGAACACTGGGCGCTGTTCGTCTGGCCGGACAAGGGCGGCGTGCTCGGTTACGCGGTAGTGGTGCCCTGTAGCGTTGCACGTTGAACTGCCGGCGCTCCGGCCTCGCGTGCTTGCCAGAGGTCATAGGCGGTTTGCTGCACCAGCCATGCGTCGGCATGCCCACCGTTTTCTAGGCCAAGCCAGCCTTCAAGGCGTAAGGCCATGACCGGGGAAATGGCGGCGCGCCCGTTGAGAACGCGGGAAAGGGTGGCACGGGTGACGCCAAGCTGGGCTGCCGCTTCGGTAACGGTCAGCCCCAAGGCTGGCAACACATCTTCTCTCAGCGTTTCGCCGGGGTGGGGCGGGTTGAACATTCGGCTCATATTGCTTACCTCTTAGTGGTAGTCCTGGTAATTGACCAGAACGGCGTCGCCATCTTCAAAGGTGAAAGTCAGACGCCAGTTGCCATTCACCGTTACTGAGTAGTGCCCGGCCAAGTTGCCGGCCAAGCCGTGAAACTTCCAACCGGGCACATTCATGTAATCTGAGTTTTTCGCTGCTTCAAGGCGGATTAACTGGCGAGACAAGCGGGCCGCGTGATGCGGCTGAATGCCGGCTTTGCTTCCTGTCTCGAAAAAGGATTGCAACCCTTTGTGCTGGAAACTTTTAATCATGGCTGAGTGTATAGCGTAGCGTTTCGGATATCAATAGGCTTCTTTCGTTTCATCTGCACCACCTTGGCGGTTTTTGTCGGTGGCAAGCTGGTATCAAATTTGAAACGCAACAGTTACCTTTCGCGAACAATGCCACGCCCAACAGAGCGCCCTGTTTTTTGGTTATGGCATGAAAAGCAACCACGATAGCAGCTTCAAACTTCTGTTCTCTCGCCCGGAGCTGGTGCGCGACCTGATCCAGGGATTATTCCCGACGCCTGGCTGCGCAGCCTGGATTACGAGACGCTGGAAAATGTTCCCGGCCACTATGTGATCGAAGACTTGCAGCACCGGGCGGACGATATTGTCTGGCGATCGATAAAACCGCCTATCCGGACAGCGAACTGGCGTCGCTCAAGAACCTGGCTGTGGCGGTTTTTCGGTTTGAACACTCAGTTGTGTTGCCACAGAATCGGCTAGTTATGGTGCGCTCGGAAGTCTTCCATTAAGTTGATGAGTTTTTCTACAGCGGCCAGTTCGAGTCCGTTATAGAGCGAAGCGCGAATTCCGCCTATGCTGCGGTGTCCTTCCAGGCCGGAGAAGCCGGCATGGATTGCTGCAGTGAGGAATTCTTTCTGAAGTTTGTCGGTCCGTAAATTAAATGTGACGTTCATTTTTGAGCGGTCTTGGTGGGCCGCACGGCCACGATAAAAATCGTCGCTAGTATCGAGTGCTTGGTAGAGCAAATTGGCTTTTTCGGTATTCAATTTTTCCATCGCGGCGAGACCGCCGATTTGATTGAGTAGCCAGCGGGTGACGAGCAAGACGACGTAGATGGCAAAAACCGGTGGGGTGTTGAAAATGGAGTGCGCTTCAATCTGGGTTCGGTAGTCGAGGAAGCCGGGGAGAGTAATCGGTGCATCCTTGAGTACTTCTTCCTTGACGATAACTACCGTGACGCCAGCCGGCCCGATGTTTTTTTGGGCGTGAGCGTAGATCATCGAAAAGCGTTGGTAATAGCCGGGTGCTGAGAGAAAGTCTGAGGACATGTCACAGATGCGTGGCACATCGTCGCGCCCAAGAATGCGGTGAAATTGCAGGCCTTCGACGGTTTCATTGGAAACGTAATGGAGGTAGGGGGCGTTGGGATGGAAATCGAGTTCTTCGTCACTCGGTAATTGCCTAAAGGCACAGGGTTCGCCCTTCCATACGACGCGAACGGGGCCTACCCGTCGTGCTTCCGGTAGCGCTTTGCCGCTCCAGTAGCCGGTGTGCAGATAATCGGCTGGCTGGGTTTTCCCAGCAAGTAGGGTCATCGGCAGCATCGAAAATTGTTGGGTTGCGCCGCCTTGCAAAAAGAGAACGTGGTAGTTATCCGGGAGATTCATCAGGTGCCGGATATTGTTTTCGAGTTCTTTTACGACTGCGGCGAACCAGTCTGATCGATGACTGATGCCGAGAATGGAAAGGCCTACTCCCGGCACGGCTAAGATGGATTCCTGGACTTGTTGCAGGACGCTTTCCGGCAATGCTCCCGGCCCCCCGGAAAAGTTCAGGCTGTTTAGTGGTTGGCTTGGCATTTTTGAGTGTTCCGTGAAACTTGTTTTAAATAAGTTACTCCTGCAAAGGCGTACGTCCGGCCTTTGTTTCTATGGTCAAACAGTTCGTTCGCTTTGCTTGTCATTGTATTTGGCCACAGGGCGTGCTTTGGCTTGAGGCGTTCGGGCCGATTAAGAGGTTTTCAAAGGCTTGGCGAACTTTCAGCATATGGCTTTGCTTGTAGGGGAAACGGTCTGCGGGGTCCATGGCGTGCACGACCATCACATGGTCGATTTCAAAGATCAGCAATTCGCCATTCGGCATTTCGGCGCAATCGATGGCGATGTAGTCGAGTTTTGAACGTTGATGGATGGCTGCAAGTGCATCGTGATGGCGACCGGCAAAGTCGGCAAAGTTCGCCATGAATGTGGCTTCTTCGGCGCGCTTGGCGCTGTCTTCATACATGCCGGCATTGAGGTAGTGAATCATCCAGTGCGATGAAATGCCCATGTGGCAAGCGAAGGGTTGGCCGGCAATCAACGCGATCCGGTATTTTCTGAACAGTCCATCGGTGCTGCGGTAGTCGATGAAGCGGGAGAGGTAAAAGGCGGGGGCGGCGACGTTTGCCAGGTAGCTGGCTATCTCTTGGGGGCCATTAATTCTGGCTAGGTCGCGCCCCGCTTGCGAGCCTACCGGGCGCAGGATGATCGGAAATCGGCAGTCGTCAATGCAGTCATTCAAGCAGCTTTCACCATGAACGATGGCTTGCAGGGCGTCACGTGTGATTTGCCTGGTGGGGGGCATGACAAGCCCTGGGAGATTTTGCAGGAGCAGGCTGGCGGCGCCCCGTTCGGTATGTGGAATGTATTGTGGTGCGTTGATTACTGGCTTTCCCCAATGGTTGAGCAAGACTTCCAATGCTTTCAGGATGGGCCGGTTGGCCTCTGCGTCGGCAATGGCGACGAGCAGAGCGTCATGGGTTGGCAGATCGGGTGGCAGAGGGGCATCGGCGGTGGTGTAATAAAAAATAAGGTCTATATCGCTGCCTTCGAGCAGGCAATCGAGTGGGGTGTTTTCGGCCAAATCGCCGGCAGCCATTAGCATTAGCAGACGAAATCTGGCCGGTTGCTGTAAAGCCGGTATTTGGTAGCTGCGTTGTATGAGCAGGGCTTGTTCCTGGATGGTCAATGCGATGTCTCTTTGGCCGATTGAGAATAAAGCAGTGGCTAGATTCATCCACAAAATGGCATTGTCCTGGTCTTGCCCGGCTTTTTCCAGCAGGGCTTGTGCGACTTGTCGCAGGTCGCCGCCAGCGATACTCAGACGCAGGAAAGGGGCGAGCCCCAGGAAAGCAGTTTCAGATTTTTGGATCATGTGAAGGGCGGGTTGGGCGTCGGATGTTTGATGGGGGAAATGGCTATCTGAGCGTTCGAAAAAGGCTGCGAAGAGTTTTGCTTTCTCTCGACTGCGCGTTACGGCCCAGAAATCCCCTGGTTGAGCAAGCAGTTTTTTTGCCTGGAATATGTATAATTCATACTTTCTGTTGAGCGGTACGGTATGTACGTAGGTGACCAAGCTTTCGGGAAAATCATCATAGACACTCATTGAAGCGTGCAGAGATGGAAAGCTGGTTTGTTTCAAAGAACTTATTTTTCCATTGGTTCCAACGTGCGGGCGTGTCCAAGGCGATGCGATAGCGACTGCGCCGCAGAGATCATCGCGCTGGCGAGCGGGCTATCCCATTCGGCGTCGAACTCGCCCATTGATCCAAGTGCCGTTATGGCCGCCACCATACTGCCTGTGTGGTCATAAACGGGGGCACTGAAGCCATTGATGCCGGGCGTCAAACTGCCCGTTGCCCGTCCAATGCCACGAGCGCGAATTTCTGTAAGTGATTTTTCCAGCTGGCGTCGTATTGTTGTAATGGCGGTTTTGCTGGCTTCGGCGATCTGATGTAATTCTTCATCGAGCATCTTTTTAAGGAAGGGTGATCGATAGAAGGCTGAAAAAGCTCGGCCGGTGGCAGAGCTGTAAAGCGGGAGTACGGTGCCTGCACGGAGGGTTATCGTTACAGGCGCGCCTGCGTCGATGATCCGGACAATGGTCGCGCCGCGATTTCCCCAAACGGCAAGCGCAACGGTTTCCTGAATCTCT
>Ga0075152_10002202_pt1 | contig 13895 bp, 12 predicted proteins | sample JI61114C2DNA_FD_70964 | JGI IMG/M metagenome (GOLD analysis project Ga0075152, IMG submission 70964) | Wastewater effluent complex algal communities from Wisconsin, to seasonally profile nutrient transformation and Carbon sequestration -... | ecosystem: Engineered > WWTP > Effluent > Algae...
AGAACCAGTGGAACCAGTAGAGCCGGTGGAACCAGTTGATCCAGTAGAACCGGTGGAACCGGTTGATCCAGTAGAGCCGGTGGAACCAGTTGATCCAGTAGAGCCGCTGGAACCAGTTGATCCAGTAGAACCGGTAGAGCCGGTGGAACCGGTTGATCCAGTAGAACCAGTGGAACCAGTCGATCCAGTAGATCCAGTTGAGCCACTACCGGTGGAGCCACTGCCTGTATTGGCTGGAGGATTCGGCGCTACAGGTGAGCCCATATTGGCCAAGAAAGTCTGCATCTGTGGGCTGTCGACGCCATTTTGTGGTGCAATCAAGAATATATAGTTGGCTGGATACCAGGCACCAGCTGTCCAATATGTGAATCCACTCCACACATCTTTGTTGGCCTGCATATATTGCATCATTGCACTCAAGTCAGCTAGAGCACCGGGAGCTGATGTCACGCCCATTTCGCCAAGGAAGGCTGTACGGTGGTTGGTGCGGCACCAGTTTGTGAATCCACTTAATGTAGCTACGGCATCGGTGGTGCTCAAGAAATCTGTGTGAGTGCCCGAGCCGTCGTAGTCTAGATATTGGTGTACTTCATAGGCGTAATTGTTTGCGGGGTCGGTGATCTTAACCATCTCAGCAGCATTGAGTTGTACAAATTCTTTGGGGTGATCCCAGTATGCAGAGGGCACAAGTATGAGGTTCTTGCAGCCTGTGCTTCTGATGCCGTCAATAGCTGCTTGAGCCGATGCGCGCCAGGTCGCTGCTGTCATTGAACCGCCTACTGGCTCATTCATCAAGCCAAAAATTACCCGAGGATAGTTGATATAGTGGGCCGATAGCTTTTTCCAAAAGTCAGCGAACATGCTGTTGGGATGCCCACCAGGAACACCGATTGTGACATTGCGATAGGCACCATAATTGTGTGGGTCTAAGATTATCGACATGCCTTTGGCGTTGATGGCCATCACCACTGCATCGAGTCGGGCGAGCTCTGCTGCATCAAGATTGCCATTGGCAGTGGGTTGAACCCGTTCCCATGAGAATGGCACACGGATGCAAGTCATACCCTTGGAGGCGTAGTAGTTTATTTCAGTCTGCGAGGGAAAGACGTAGTTGGTGTTATAAATGCCAGGCACCATGAGCGGATTGAATTCTCCTCCTGAGATATTCACACCCATCAGGTTCATGCCGGAATTGTCAGCTTGGGCCGGTGCACTGCTGGGCACCAGGGTAATGTAGATTGCTAAAACTGATAGGAAAATGGAGCGATAAAGGCGCACGAAAGAGTGGCGTCGCTTTGAGCGACACTGTTGGCTATTCGACATAAATTATTCCTCGCCACTAAAGTTGCATAATGCAGGTCAAGTTGGCTACATCCAGTGAACCAAAATACCTGTTATGTCTCCATTCGAAGTCTTGGTCGATCTTGACTTGTGGCAAGCTGCTAGTTGAACCGTCGCAAAGATTCACTAAAAACAGAGTCAGGATGGTCTCAAATGGGGTTATACGAATTAGGCCCAAGCGTTACGAGGCGGTAACGGTTTGGGCCAAAAAGATTTCTAAAATGCTTGGTTTGGGCGCCAGTGGCGCCTTCTGCAATTTAGGGCTGTCCTTTAGGAGCAGCTTCTAGCGAAACATGTCGTCGGTTAGTGAGTCAAACGGATCAGCTTTGTCGAATCCATATTTCTTTCTTAGAGCTTTGAAGCGAGGGAAGATCTCGTCGCTATCAGTGAGCCAGACATTAGAAAGGGTGCAACGGAAGCGATCGTTTGCCTTAGATTCACTTTCAACCTTATCTATGAGGTCGCTGCCGTGGTTTTTCAGCAAATCTTCTAGGGTTGCTTCGGCTACATAAGCCAGGGCGTCTTTAGAAGGGGCGCTTTTCACTAGCTGTAAGACCATCGTCCAGCCGTCTTGAGGCTCGTCACTGACAAGTTCCTGAACATACTTGGCTGCCCAAGAATCTTCCTTACTGCCGGTCTCAAAGTTGCGAAAATAGGCTATGGCGACTTCTTTGGGGTCTCTGGTTTTTTGTTCAGTCATGTCTTTAATATTAACGGTAGGGGCATCCAATTTTGTACTTTTGGTCAAGTGAAGGGTTGAGTATAGCGGAATCTAGTGATTGAGCCGAGGGTGAATAGCTAAGGTCTTTACAATCTTTCGCTATTTTTATTTGCGAAAGTTTGTAGATGCAGCACCACTGGCTATCTTGCCTTTGGTCTCGGCGCTCTTTCCTTGACAGCTCTGGGCCAAACTAGTAAAACCGTGAGCAACTAGAGTCTTTGCTCTTTGCAATGGTGGTTTCATGAGTAGTGTGGCTGTGATTAATCAGGCTCCTTGGCGAGATACTGCTAGCGAAAATGTTTTGAGTCATTTGCAGCTGCCTTCAATAGAAGGTATGGCCGACAGTTTAGTTTATGATGTTGCCATTATAGGCGGTGGCATGGCTGGTCTCAGTTCTGCCCAGGCTTTTGCTCAACTAGGCGCTAGTGCTGTGGTTTTGGAAGCCCAGCCAGCTCTTGCATTAGGTGCTTCTGGACGGAATGCCGGAATACTTTGCGCCGGCATCAACATGCCCATCACTTATACACCTAAAGGTAGCAGTGCTGCTGAATTATGGTCGGCAACTCAGAGAAAACTTTTTGAGGTACTTGAAGAAGCTCGCGAGCAGTCATCTTTCATCGATGTAAAACGAGTTGGAGCAATGTGTTTGGCCACCAGTAAGACCGCTGCTGCCAGGCTTAAGCGCGAGACCAAAGCAAGGCTGGCTGCCTGTATGAGTGCTGAGCTGATTACCGCTGCTGAGGTGTCAACGCTTTCTGGCGGCTTTATTGATGTGAGCAACGTGCTTTCTGCCATGATGCTTCCTGATGAGGGGGCGATTCATCCCTTTACTCTGCTTGCCACCATGGCTAATCGTGCCCGCCGTTCGGGCTGTCAAATTTATGGCGAAGCTCGAGTAGAGTCGGTTGAGCCATCAACAGGTGGCTATATCGTGAAAACCAGTAACGGAAAAACTATACAATGTCGCGCGGTTGTTTCTGCTGTCGGCCCGCTCGAAGCGCCAACTGGTCGCATCTTTGCCCTGGCTTTTAAAGTTGAGATACCGGAGAGCTGTCCGGTTTGGTGGGATGCCAACCCTTACATCTATTATGACTATCGGCCTGGGAACGGTTGTTTAACCGTTAGCGGTGGTCGCTATGGCACACCTGGTACTAGTAAGTTTGATCTGCAGTATCATTCTAAAATGGCTGCGGCTACCCACCAGTGGGTGCCCTCTTTGGCTGGTGTAGAGCCTGATTATGCCTGGGGTGTAGACCTTCATGTGGCACCAGATTTGCTACCAGAACTTGTTGCTCTGGGAGATAACTGGCTTTCCATTCAAGGCTTGGGTGCTCTTGGTGTTTTGCCTGGATTGGTTCTTGGTGAGCGCGCCGCTAAGCAAATAACCACGAGTTTGGCGCTCTGCAAGAAGTAGTTTTGTCTAAGGCTTGTTTGGATTAGCTTCTGTTTCTTTTTGTGGAAATGCTGGCAAGAGTGGCTCTACCTGTGCAATCAGCTGCTCCGCATCAAACTGTGGCATGTAGACATATTTGTCGGCACCTAAAAGTTTTCCTGCTAGCTCTGTCGACTTGTTGATAGCTGATGCCAGAGGCGTGGGCTCCATGCAAAGCATTACGAATGCTACGTCTTTGTGCATAGAGTCGGGAGCTTTGACACGCTGTAGAAACTCGAACACTGATTCTTCTTCAAGATGCACGGCTGAAATAATCAGGTCGACGTGATCGCGAGTATCGAGAAAGGCCATTGCTTGTGCAATAGTCAAGACAGGAACGACTTGATGTCCGGCATCTTTCCAAGCTTCTTTCAGCTTGTCAATATTCTCTGGGTTTTCCAGGGTCAAAATTCTGTATGTATCTTCTGCGTCAAGGCGCACAGAGGGCTGTTCAATTTTTGTCATTGGCCGGTTGTCCCAAGTGGCTCCCTGAATATTTATAGATTGTATTCTAGCCGAATGTTGGCCCGGTTTGAAATGTTAAGAGAGTGCACCTTATTGCCAGTGCTAAAGTATTGGATGCGAGACAATTGCCAGAAAGAATATGTAGGTAACTAAGAGGGCTGGTTCAATGTACGATGAAAAGACAATTCAGCTCGACCAATTTATGAAAGTGGCTGGCTTGGTTCAATCTGGCGGTCACGCTAAACAAATAATTCAATCGGGTGCAGTTGTTGTGAATGGTGAGGTCGAGGTTCGCCGCGGGCGCAAGCTTCAGGCCGACGATGTCGTTGTCTTCGAAGGGCAGTCGTATGTTGTGCCTGAGATTGAAGATTGAGTCAGTACTTATTATTCAATATTCTATAAGCATCTTAGAGTCCCCCGCCGAGCCCGCGGCCTACACTGTTGATCATGAAAGTGCCGGTGATGTGAACCAATATTGGAATCAGTGCCAGTGCCAATAGCTCTATGGCTAAACGGTCTCTCTTTACCTTGCTGCGGCGCAGCCAGCCAACTAGACAAGCTAAGACAAATGAAAGGGCCGTAGCCATGCGTGAGAGGTCTCTGGCGCAGTCGTAGCCCATGTCTCCCAAGTGACCGACTTGGGTGTAGCGTGGATCGACTGGCTGGCCCACCAGGCCCTGGGCGTCTGCGCTGCTGGCCAGCTGCCAACATAGTGCCACCATCATTGATGCGGCATAGGCCTGAAGTCGATCGCGCATTTGTTTCATTTGTTTAGGACAGTTGTCTGTTACCAGTGTGCCGTCGTCTTTGCGGTAGAAGTAGGTGCAGACTCGCTCTCCTGCTGCCTTCTTGTCGAGTAGAACTACGACTTCTTCGTCGCTTAAACTACTTAAGTTGTGTACATTCAGTTTGCAGTCGCCGCAAAAGCGAACGCTTATATTGCTTTGATCCGCTTGCATGTCGTCCCATTTGACGCTGCATGGCGAGGATATAAAATAGCTTTGAATTTTATTCTTGATGGCGCGTTTGCGCTTGAAAGACATGGCTGGAAAAGAAAGCATAGAGGCCCACCTCTGGTGGCAGAAAAAGAAAACAGTGTGGACCAACTTTAGACGGCGTTAATCTGCCGGTAAAGTGGAGAATCCACACTGAAGTCGCGTTTTTCTAAGCCTGGGCTCTATTCGCCAGCGTTGAAGCTATTAACGTTCGCCTTGATTTTGTCTTTAAACTCAATTGGCGTGTCAACGGGGCAAATTATTTTGACGTACATATGAGTTTTTAGCTCTTTTGAGTACGGTGCCAATAATAGAGTGGTGCGGAAACCTTGGAAAGTTTCTGATGGCACTTTGTCTTTGTCGTAGCCGTTGTACTCGCCTGGTCTCAAGTCTACATCACCAAGAATGCCCCCTAGCTCTGGAGCTAGCTCGAGTTTTCTTGTGTAGTATTCATACTCTTTACGAGTCTTGCGCTCGAAGTGCAGCGAGTTGCCTTTTAGAGTAACTACAGCTTGCGGATAGAATTGTTTGACAATCGCCATGATGTTCTTATAAATCACATCTGGTGCCTGCTTCTTCAGCACAATTGTCGGTGGCAAAATGTGTTTGTCTGGGTCGACAGTTAGAGGTGGCTCGTTGGCATTGAACGATCTCACTAAATATTTGAATCTGTCTTTGAAGTCGGTTAGAACATCTGGTGGATAGATCAGTTTAGCTAATAAATGGGAGTTTCTCTGTCTAGAGAATTCTGCCATTTGCAAAGTTGATTGGGTGCCGTCAACCACGTCTGATGGCAGCAATTGTTTATCAGCACCTTCATAGGCACCTGGTTCGAGGGAAACATCACCGATAATGCCACCGGGTCGTGGGGCTAGAGCGACTGTCTTAGCGTGCGCACTAAGCTCTCGGGCTACTCTGAACTCGAAGTGCAATTTGCGGTTGGCATAGGTCATCTTGCCGTTGGGGTAGTACTCTTTCACTAGATTCTGTAGGTCTTGGAAAATAGTATCGACATCCACTGCCTGGGGAGGCGAAGCCGGCGCTGCGGCAATCTGAATCGGCCCGGAAGCCTGTGCCGCTGTTTGTGCGGCCGATGACAATGTCAAGACAGTAAGGCATGAAAGAGCTATTGCGGAACGGTTAAACCGGTTACGGATGAACGACGGCAAGATTTTACCTCTTTGAGCTGTACTACTAGAAATTCTGTATTTCTACAGACAAGTTACCCGAGATTATACCTGCTACCTTGCCAGTCAGATTAAATCTGCTGATTCACTGCTACTTTCTTCCTGCTTTTATACGCTGGCCTACTACTGGCTAGTTAGCTAAGCCCTATCTATAGCTTTGTCTACGCTCTGAACTACGGCACAGAATTTGGCAATTTCCTCTTCAGTGTTGTAATAGTGCACCGAAGCTCTGACAAGGTCGGCTAAACCTCGATTTTCCATGTCAATTCTTGTCCCGCTCAACGTTGACGCTGCTACGTTTATAGCTTTGCTAGCCAGATATGCCTTCACCTCCAGGGCACTGTGGCCAGCTACTGTGAAAGTGACGATGCCGCATTTGTTTTCACCCAGGTCTTGTACTGATACAGAGGGGAGCGCTGCCAGGGCCATTCTCAGCTGCTTGGCCAGGGCAGTCACCTGGTGCTCGATATTGCTCAGGCCTAAGTTGAGAGCGTAATCAACAGCTTGACCCAGGCCGAGCTTTGCCGCCACATTGCACTCCCAATTTTCAAAACGGCGAGCATCTGGGCGCATTTCGTATTGGTTTAGGCTGCTCCATTCTGCAGCGTGAAGGTCGAGAAAAGGTGGTTCTAGCTTTTCCAAGATGCTTTTGCGCACGTAGAGGAAGCCTGTTCCTCTGGGGCCCCGTAAGTATTTGCGACCGGTGGCTGAGAGAAGATCGCAGCCGATTTCCTCAACATCGATAACTAACTGACCGACTGATTGGCAAGCGTCAAGCAGGTAGGGAATTTTGTGCTCTTTCGCCAGCTTTCCCACTGCTGCGGCTGGATTAATCAAACCGCCGTTGGTTGGCACATGGGTGATGGCTATCAGTTTGACTTTATCGTCAATTTTTTCTTTCAGTCTGGTTAAGTCTATTTGGCCATACTGGTCGTTTTCAACTACGTCGATTTCGACTCCGCGAAGTTTTGCCATTTGCAAGAAAGCAATGTAATTGCTGGCATATTCGTTGCAGGCTGTGAGTATGCGATCGCCCACCTTGAGCGGCATAGAGTAGAAGGCCATGTCCCAGGCTCTAGTGGCGTTTTCTACTACGGCGATTTCGTCTGGTTGGCAATTGATGAGCTGGGCAATTGACCGGTAGACCTTCTCTAGTCGCGTGGCCTCTTGATTAGCGGCCTCGTAGCCGCCAATTTTTGCTTCTAGCTGTAAGTGGTTTATTACGGTAGCTAGCACTGACTCTGGCATCAAGGCTGCGCCGGCGTTATTAAAGTGCAGCCTTTCTTTTGTTGCCGGGGTATCCAGGCGGGCTTGTTCAACGTTTATTTTGGATATCATCAGACAAGTTTAGCGCCCTGAGAGGCTATGCGACCTTCTCTTGCTCAATTTCTTTCTATTTTTGCCAGGCGAGGGCCAACAGCGAGAGTTTTTCTCGGGGGTGAAAGTGGCATATAATCGCTGTTATGAGTGCATTAAAACAAGCCAGAGTAAGCCAAGCAGATCGTCAGATAACGCCTGTTTATTGTGACAGGGCTTATTGGCGCTCTCTTTTGCTTCGCTTGAGCTATTCGGTACTGGCACTTGCTCTAGCTTCTTCCCTTAGTGCTTGTGGTAACTTTCGCCGCCCTAAGGTCGATGAAGAGGTGCGAAAAGTGCGAATGGCTAAACAAGTTGTCTTAGAAGACAAAGTACAAGAGTTTGGTAATAAGGCTCATAAATTCAAAATGCTGCCTCCAAGAGCTTTTCTCTATTCTGAAATAGAGACACCTCGCGGCCAGGTGTTTTCATTCTCTACTCCTCTTCGCAAAGACGGTCGAGCTGGAGTTTTTAGTGTTAGCTGTGTGGCTAACCAACCAGGTCATGAGCATCGGACCCCAGGCGAAGTGGTGAGCTCCGTGCTGGCACCACTGGCTCAAGGTTGTACTGAATTTCACGCTGGCAAAAATGAATCTTTCGACGAGAAAGGACGCACTTTTGATGGGGTCCAATTTAGCGGTTCTTATGGCGGATATTATCCAATTACTGGCTATGTTTATGTCACCCCGGTGCAGGATGGTTTCTACATTGTGCAGTGGTTAGATGGAGAAGTGAATTTTTCCCGAACAAAAGACGTGATGCTCAATTCGTTTAAGTCCCTGGAAATTGAGTATTAGTTTTGGCGCCCCTTTGTGTTTTCGATGAGATAGGCTGAGTAGTGGCAAGGAGTGAATTGAACTATGCTGATGGCTGACACTCTGGCAATATTTTTGGTTGTTCTGGGCTTCTTGTTGGCCTTGCCGGGCTTGTGGTTACTCTGTGCTGGGCTATGGCCCACTGCTGTGGCTAGAACTACAGATGATTGCCGAGCGGGTCTGCTCTTCCCCTTTTTAGTTGGTATACCGATTTCAGTGGTGGCATTTTTTGCCACAGCCTTTACCAGTAATGGTATGGGGCAGGCTGGCGGTTTTGTTTCCATTGCCATAGTTTGTTTCTATGTTCTATTTGCCAGTGTTGGTATCGCCGGATTAACCACATCAATCGGTAACCGCCTGCCATCGCCAGCTGATATAGAACGCCCTTGGAAGGCGACAATTAGAGGCAGTATTGTTTTAGAGCTAGCTTTTCTCTTGCCGCTTCTGGGTTGGTTCTTGCTTTTGCCGTCGGCCCTGATTATAGGCTCTGGTGCTGCACTGCGGTCGATTATCAAAGGCATGGGCAAGCCGAAGCCAGCGCCCCTCGAGGCTGCTTTGGAGGGTCGTAGAGATATGAGTAAGCAGACCAGGGAAAGTTTAGGTAGCAACCCCGGAGTCGCCTAATGACTGTTTCTCGACGCCAGCTTCTTAAGATTGCGGCGCTGGCTACAGCTTCGGCCGGCTCGCTGCCGCTGAGCGGTTGCGAGAGCATTACCAGTAGTGCCAGTAAGTGGCTCGGCGAAGGTATTCCGGCGAAGGTTGGCGTGGCCAGCGGTGCTGCTGTTGATCCTGATTTCCATTTCTTGTCGCGGGCGACTTATGGTCTCTGGCCAGGTGATCTCGATTATTTGAAGAAATTAGGTCGAGATAAGTGGCTCAATGAGCAGTTGAATTATCGGCAAATCGATGATCGAGCCTGTGATTTGAGAGCACGGCGCTTTGAGACTTTGTGGCTTGATCCAGGCACCTGCTTTGAGTACAAGAAGCCGGTTTTGCGTGACGAACTTGTGCGTCACATGCTGCTCAGGGCTGTCTACAGCAAGCGCCAGTTGTATGAAGTGATGGTTGGTTTTTGGAGCGATCATCTCAATATTGATGTGGGTAAAGGCGATGCGATATACGCAAAAGCTACTGATGATCGCACTGTTATTAGGGCTCACGCCTTTGGGCGCTTTCAAGATCTAATTGCTGCTTCTGCCAAATCTGCGGCCATGCTTATTTATCTTGACGGCAAGGAGAATCGCAGCGCTGCCCACCCAACGGCAAATAATATTCCTAACGAAAACTATGCTCGGGAGCTGCTTGAGCTGCATACCATGGGAGTAGACGGCGGTTATACCCAGGGCGATGTCTATGAAGTGGCGCGCTGTCTTACGGGCTGGCGCATTCACACACCCTGGCAGCGGGGCAAAGTCTATTTTGAGCCGAGCGAGCATGATGATGGTGCCAAGCTTGTACTGGGAAAAACCATTGCCGCTGGAGGTGGTGAGCACGATCTTGATGCGGTACTAAATATTGTCTGTAAGCATAGGTCTACCGCTCGTCATATTGCTACTAAGTTGCTGCAACATTTTGTCAGTGAAGAACCGCCGACGGCAATGGTTGATAGGGTTGCTGCCGTTTTTAAGAAGAGCGACGGCGATATTCCTTCGCTGCTTCGAGCAATATTTAGAGATGAGCAATTTGATCAGTTTGCTACGGCGAAAATTAAAAGACCATTTCACTTTATTGCTAGCTCGTTGCGTTCACTTGCTGCTGATACCTACGCCCATTCTTCTTTGACTGAATATTTGAATCGCATGGGTCATGCGCCGTTTCAATACCCTACACCCGATGGTTACCCAGATCAGTCGTCTTATTGGTTGTCTACCTTGCTTTGGCGCTGGAACTTTGCCCTCAGTGTCTGCAGTAATAAAGTACCTGAAGTTACTGTACAGCTAGCTGAGTTAGCCACTGCTGTTGGTGCACTTGATCAAGATGAAAGCAGTGATAAATCTGAGAAGACTGAAAAGTCTGAAAAAAATGACCGATTTGAACTACCTAGGACGGTTACCAGCCCGCAGTTGGACCGGATGTTTTCTCATTTTGTCGGTCGCCTGCCGACAAAATTGGAACGTAAGACCTTCTTTGAATATCTGGCTCAATCAAAGAAAGATGTTCGCCCTGAGCTGGTTGGTTTGATTCTCTCTTCTCCTGCATTTCAGAGGTGTTGATGGCCTCTCCTCAAGACTATTCAAGAAGAGCATTTTTACGCAAACTGGCCTTTGCCGATGAAGCGCACTTAGGAACTGTCAATAAGTCATTGGTTTGTATTTTCTTGCGTGGTGGCGCAGATACTCTTAACATGCTGGTGCCATATGCCAATGACGACTATTATAAATTGCGGCCCAATATTGCTATCAAGAGCCCCTCTCGGGGCGGACCTGCTGCTGCTCTAAAGCTCGATGACCTCTATGGCTTCCATCCCAAGATGGCAGCGCTTTTACCGATCTATCGAGAGGGACGCTTGGGCATGGTGCAAGCTGTCGGTACCGATAATTTTTCTGGTTCGCATTTTGAGGCTCAAGATCAAGTTGAGCATGGGGAATCGTGCGGTCACAGCCTCGGTGGTGGTTGGCTTGGTCGGCACTTAGCGAGCCGTAGTATCGGGCAGCAAACGCCACTGTCAGCGGTTGCAATTGGTACTGCTTTGCCAGAGTCACTGCGTGGTGCTCCTTCGGCTAGCGTGCTCAATTCTATTGAAGAAATAAAGTTGCAAGCTCCGGCTGGTCAGTCGCAAGCTATTGCTAAGGCGCTGGCCCAACTCTACGGTACCGAAGTGGCGCTCTTGGCTGAGCCTAGTAAAACAACTCTAGGCCTACTTGGTCGGGTCGAGAAGCTTCAGGGGAAGACTTATCATCCTGCCCATGGTGCAGTCTATCCTGATAATGCTTTTGGCAAGGGCTTAAAAGAAATCGCCCGGCTGCTAAAAGGCGGCGTCGGTCTAGAGGTGGCCGCCCTTGATTTAAATGGTTGGGATACTCATTTCTTCCAGGGTGCGGAAGCGGGATTGCAGGCTGACAGTATTGAGCAGCTAGCAAACGGTTTGGCCGCCTTTGACAGAGATTTAGGCTCTGCCAGGGGGGCTGTCACCACACTGGTGATTACTGAGTTTGGTCGGCGCAGCTACGAGAACAGTTCAATGGGCACCGATCATGGTCGAGGATTTACAGTCTTTGCTATCGGTGATCGCATTGCCGGTGGTCAGGTGCATGGCCCTCTGCCCCATTTAACTCGTGGGCAGCAAATGGATTTGCTTGGGCCGTCGGGCCTGGCTGTGCAGTTCGACTATCGCTCAGCCCTCTGCGAAATTCTAGTGCGAGCTCTCGATAATCGCCGCATAGAAAACGTTTTTCCTGGCTTCAAAGGGCAAGAGATTGGCTTGGTGAAACGGGCAATAGTTTAAGCCGAACCACAGTCTTGATTCGGGTATGATAACCTGAGCTAATGAAAAGAATTGACCTCCAAGGAAGAACTCGATTTCGTGCAATTGTCGTTGCGGCGGCAGTTTTGGCCCCTTTTGAGGTTGCATTGGTTGCTGGCCTGCCGGCTATCGCCCTGCCTGGGGCAGGGGCGCTGTCGTTCAAGCATAGAGAGTCGATTCAGGCTTCTGGGCCTTTTAGTGCTCCTGCTCGCGCTGGTCTTGGTCCTAAAACTATTTCTGGTGCCCAAGTGCAGACTCTTCTGAGTTCGCTTCTTTTTCTCAATTTGACCACTGTTAAGCCAGCGATTGTGTCTAAGGAAGATATTGCTCTAACCGATGCCATCGGGCGGCATATAAAGGCTGGAGAAAGACCTGAGATTGCCGATTTGCTGGCTCTCTATAATCTGCGCATGAAAGAAAAACACTATCTTGCGGCACTCAGTTGTGTCTCCTTTATTTCCTTTCTTCATTCCTCTGGTGCAAATGCCAAGTTGCCTTCAGTTGTTAGTGACTCAGATTTGCTGAAAACTAAACTCTTGGCGGGCCGCGAGCTGTTAGAGCGAGCCGAGGATGAAGCAAAAAGTTTTGAAGCTAATTCGCTGCTTCATTTGAAATTGGCTAAGACTTTGTTGCAATCTTCTGGCGACAAGAAACTGATTGAACGTGTCGATAACGATATTCAAAAACTTGAGAAATCTGGCCTGAAACCCCATGGTTATGCTGGTTTTCTTATGCTTGGTAATGTTGTTAATGGTGTGATTCAATATAGCCCTGCTTCTTTTTGCAAAACAATAAAGGTCGGCGACTGCATAGTTTCGGTAGATGGAGTTTCGACTGCTGGTCTTAGTTCACAGCGCGTGCGACGCTTGCTTGATGGTATGGAACCTAATGTCGCGAAGTTAAAAGTAGAGCGCGGTAAACATCATTTTGCCACCAGTCTTAAGCGCGGCGAGTCGCTTCCGACTGATGTTCCTGATGGCTTGTCGGCGCAACAATATTTGCAGCTCGCTAGTCAGCTGCGCGAGGTCTGTCGCTTTGAAGATGGTCGATTGGCTCTAGTTAAAGCCCAGAAGGCAGACGCTAATGGCCCCATCGCTGAACGTGCGGCTAAGATGCTTTCAGCCCGCTTCCCTAAGGTAGAACCCAGTAAGCAAGCCATAACGCTCTATTCGTCTGCTTATTGGCTGCATCAAGATAAAAGTGATGCTGCTGAAAAGGTATTACAACGTTGCATTGCTTCTTGGCCTGAATTTGAGCTGCCTTACCGTCAACTTGCTTCTGTGTATAGAAGTTTAGGGCGATTGGCCGAAGCTAAAGCTACCTTAGTGCAATTGCTGAAAATCAATCCGAATTATGCTCGTGGCTGGTGTGATTTGTCGCAGATAAAGTCTGATCTGAAAGATTTTGATGGCGCCATGATTGATGCTAAACACGCTGTAGAACTCGACCCCGATGACGCTGTGGTGAATTCGTGGCTGGCTGAGCTGGGCACGAAAGATTCAAAAGTGAAGTAAGCGGTCTATTTTTTTGTTTTTCGTTTAAATTTAATTGGCGCTTTTGATTTATTTAGCGATATCGAACATCACCACCAGCGATGGTATCGCTTGAATGAGAAAACCAGTCATGAATAAGATTGCTCCGGCAAAACCAAATGAGCGGTCTGGTAGATTGTCTGCGTACCATTCAATCATTGGCGAAAGTGTGGTGACAACCAAGACTGTGCCAGCAAAGGTCAGGCCTAGCTTGATGCCAAAGTGAGCTACTTTCAGGCTATCTCCACCAAAGCTGGCGCCCACTAAGGCTGTTGCTGCTGCCAAGCCGCCAAGTACCAGGGCTATTATCAGTTGGGCTTTTTTGAGATGAGGCTTCTTGTCGCTCTGATAAAACTCTGCCGGTGTGATTTTTAATTTCGGCAGTATCACTGACACAAGCAGAGACAATGGCCCCAGAATTAGAGCCAGAGATTTGTAGTCGACCACCCAGAGTGCCAGCGTTAGAGCAAGCGCTCGAAGGGCACCAATGCCAAGCAAGAACCAAAATGTATCAGTCTTGCCTTTGCCGATGCGATCTATGTGCAAGCCGAAAGCGGCTCCCAGCCCGATGCCTGCAATCAAGGCAAA
>Ga0075152_10002204_pt1 | contig 13893 bp, 10 predicted proteins | sample JI61114C2DNA_FD_70964 | JGI IMG/M metagenome (GOLD analysis project Ga0075152, IMG submission 70964) | Wastewater effluent complex algal communities from Wisconsin, to seasonally profile nutrient transformation and Carbon sequestration -... | ecosystem: Engineered > WWTP > Effluent > Algae...
CGTGGATAAGAGTCGTCTGGAAGAGATTTTTGGCGAGTTCGGCACCGTGGCTTCTGCCCAGGTGATCATGGACCGCGAAACCGGCCGCTCCAAGGGTTTCGGCTTTGTCGAAATGGGTTCCGATCAAGAGGCGCAGGCTGCCATTTCTGCCCTCAACGGCAAGGGTTTTGATGGCCGAAATCTGACCGTCAACGAGGCACGTCCCCAGGAGCCCCGTAGTGGCGGCTTCGGCGGCGGTGGCGGCGGCGGTCGTCGCGGCCCCGGTGGCGGCGGTGGTGGTTTCGGCGGTGGCGGCGGCGGTCGTCGCGGCCCCGGTGGTGGCGGCGGCGGTGGTTTCGGCGGCGGTGGCGGAAACCGTTACTGAGCGCTTTTTCAGCCCGCCAGTGTCGGGCTGACACCTACACCGTTGCAAGTCAGAACCGGTAACCCTGCGGGTTGCCGGTGACTGTTTGTTCAGTTTGTTCCTTGTTGTATCCCCTTTGCATTCCGTATGACGGGAAGGTGATCTTGGCCAAGACCAATTATTCGTTCGAGAAGCGTCAGCGGGAACTGGAAAAAAAGCGTAAGCAGGAAGAGAAGCGCTTGCGCAAGCAGGACGGCAAGGGCGCGTCCGATGGGGATGAGGCGGAGAGTGATCTCCCGGATGCCTCGCCTCCTGGCGCGGAAGACCCGGCTGCGGCTGCGGGCTGAAATGCCTGAGCAAGTTGGGTAAGCCCGACTTGTCCGGAACAGGATTTAACAAGGCCCCATTTTGGGGCCTTGTTGCGTTCACGTACTCGTGCCTGAAGAGCGCTGCGCCCGTCAGGCCGTATCGAAGTGCTCCAGCATCAGCTGAATCCCGGCTGCACCGTTGTACTCGTTGACGGCGAGGCGGAAGGCGGCATGGATGGACTGTCCCGCCGGTTCTGCGTGGTTGAACTGGATGGCGTCGATGCGGGTGTTGCCCTTGCGCAGCTGCAGCTTGAGGTGCTTGTCCTTGAGGATGCGCTGGTTCTCGACCCGGAAGGTGTCATCGAACACGGGCGCAGCAAAGCCCTGGCCCCATATCTCCCGTTCCAGCAGCCGGGCCGTTTCCAGGTTGTAGAGGCTGTCCTCCAGCGGGCCGTCGGTTTCGAGGCTGCGGGTCAGGTCGGCGGGGTCGATCAGACCCCGCACCACGCTCTCAAACAAAACCTCGAAGCGGCTCAGATCGTCTTCGCGGATGGTCAGCCCGGCTGCCATCGCGTGGCCCCCGAACTTGAGGATCAGCGCCGGCGCCTGCTTGGTCACGAGATCAAGTGCGTCCCGCAGGTGCAGGCCGGGAATGGAGCGGCCCGAGCCTTTGAGCTCCCCCGCATTCCCTCTGGCAAAGGCGATGGTGGGCCGGTGGAACTTCTCCTTGATCCGTCCGGCCAGGATGCCGATCACGCCCTGGTGCCATTCGGCCTCGAACAGCACGAGGCTTGAGCGTGCCCCCGGATCAATGCTGTCCAGCTCCGCCATGGCGCCTTCTTGCATATCGGCCTCGATGGCACGGCGCTCCCGGTTGAGTTTGTCGAGCTCTTGGGCAATGTTGAGGGCGCGGCCCATGTCGTCGGTGATCAGGCATTCGATACCCAGGGACATGTCGGCCAGGCGCCCCGCCGCGTTGAGGCGCGGGCCAAGGGCAAAGCCCATGTCGAAGGTGGTGGCCCGGGCGGCGTCGCGGCCGGCGGCGGCAAACAGGGCGCGGATACCGGGCTGCATACGGTCGGCACGCATGCGCTGGAGCCCTTGGGAGACGAGGATGCGGTTGTTGTGGTCGAGCTTGACCACGTCGGCCACGGTGCCCAGGGCCACCAGATCGAGGAGGTCGGCCAGATTGGGCTCAGTCTTGCCTTCGAAGGCGCCCCGTTCGCGCAGTTCGGCGCGCAGGGCGAGCATGGTGTAGAACATCACGCCCACGCCAGCCAGGGCCTTGCTCGGGAAGGGGCAGCCGGGCTGATTGGGGTTCACGATTACATCGGCCTCGGGTAGCTCGTCGCCGGGCAGGTGGTGGTCGGTGATGACGGTGGCGATGCCGTGCTCCCGTGCCGCCGCCACGCCGTCGACGCTGGCGATGCCGTTGTCCACGGTGATCAGCAGGTCGGGCTCCATGCCGGCAGCCAGTTCGACGATGGCTGGGGTGAGGCCGTAACCGTACTCGAAACGGTTGGGGACCAGATAGCCGACCTCGGCGCCAAAGGCCCGCAGGGCGCGTATGCCCACGGCACAGGCGGTGGCACCGTCACAGTCGTAGTCGGCGACGATCACCATGCGCGCGCCGGCCTCGATGGCGTCGGCAAGGATCTGGGCGGCCTCATGCACGCCCTTCAGCTGGGTGGGCGGGAGCAGGGCCTTCAGGCTGTAATCGAGCTGGTCGCGGCTGTCGATACCCCGGGCCGCGTAGATACGGGCCAGCAGGGGATGGGTGCCGGCTTCAAGCAGGCGGCTGACGGCGCGGCCAGGGATCGGACGGGGAAGGATGCGGGTCATGGGGTGGTTGAATTGGGTTGGGGGGCCGTGGCCAGCAGTGCGTCGAGGGGCTGGGGCTTGCGCCAGAATTTCCACAGGCCGGTGGCGGTGATGTCCACTTCAAGGAGATGCCTGTCGTCCGGCACCCGGATGCGCACACCGTCTAGGCGGCGCGCCTTGAGATCGGCGAGCAGGGGGGCGAACCAGCGGGCCTCGAGCTGCCCGAGTTCGTGAATCCAGGTGTCCCGGTCGTGGTGCAGGGCCGGGCGCTGCAAGGTGTCGAGCAGGGCCAGGGTCGGGCCGGCCGGGGTCGTGTATGCGTCAGTAGTCCCGGGCCTCAGGCCCGCGAGGCGTGCCAGGCCAAGCGCGTAGGGCTGACTGGCCTGCAGATGGGTGACCCGTGGCGTGCAGGGGGCGTGTTCCGGGCCGGCACCCCACAGCCAGATGCCATTGATCTTGCGCTGGCCCGCGTCTTCCCGAGCGATATTGACCGGGTGGCTGTATAGCCAAACCTCGATCTCGTTGGACAGGCGCGCCCAGCGGCGGATGTCGTCCCCTTCGGGCAGAAAGAGTTGAACCGGCCGGCCATTGACGTCCGTCAGGGGATGAAAACGGGGCTCGGGGCGCTCGGGCAGATGTACATACCAGCGGTCCGGGGCCGGAGCCTCGAAGCGTCCGATGTCGGCAAAGGTGTCGTTGAGGCCGGCGATGAGCGTGTCGGCCTCCTGCCGGGTGATGGCCAGGCCGCTGGCATCGGCGAGGAGCAGGGTGTCGCGGGCAAAGTGCAGGTGTACCGGGTCGCAGCACAGCCAGTGGCCTCCGGCCGGCGGCGCAGGGCCTTCTTCACCGCTGCGCCGCAGCAGGGCATGGGAGACATTGCTCGTGAGGCCCAGGGCGTCAGCAAGCAATGTATCGATGCCGGCCGGCGCAGCCCAACGTGTGCTGGCAAATCCGAGCAGGGTGGCCAGGGCCGGGAGGGGCAGGGCGTGGGCGGGGTGTTTACCAGGAGCTGCGGCGAGCCAGCTCAGGCCGGGGAGAATCAACTCGAGTTGCATCGGAAAAAGCCAGGTTGGCCCCGCCGTGAATGGTTGAATGACCCTCTTAGCGAGGGCGGTGTGAGTGGCATGGGTGATTTGGTCCGGAATGTCCGCCTACCGGTGCCCGTCCGCATGGGAGAGGCGCTTCCGATGGGAGGAGATATTCTAGTGGAGTGCCGCACGCATGCGGGGTTTGGCTGCGATCTCAAGTTTCACCGGGAGGGGCTGGCTGCACCCGGAGCCCTTATCGAGGGGCGTTGCCCCCCGGCATGGTGATCCATTTCGCGGCGAACCCCGTTGAGCACTGACGTGCCTGGGTGGCGCCCAGATTACGGGTTTCGCTGAAGCGGCATTGGGGGGTTGCGTCGCCGCCGAGGAGCTCTTCGGTGGCGCTGCGCAGGCCGCGGGCGTCCGGGTGGGTGACCGATACAGCGCCCGCGGGAACAAAGCCGCCCCGGTACGGGGTGCGTGCGCCATCGGTCAGTAGAAAAAGCAGGCGGGCGCCAGCCAGGGACTTGCGGCCTTCGGGGGGCGGCAGGCTGACGCTGGTGCCGGGCTCCAGGCGTGTGTCGGGGCTGTATTGGTTGGGGTAGAGCAAGCTTAGACCGTCTTCGCCGGCCATCAGGACGTACAGATGCCCGGGGCGGTCACTGACAATCTGTACTGGCGTGGTCGTGGCGTTGGCGCGGCCGCTGGGTCGGACGTCAAAGCGCCGGCGCTGGTCGCGCTGGGCGTGGATGGTGTCGAGCGTGCGTCGGGGGGCCTCGGCACCGATCGGGTCCGAGGCCCAGGAAAAGGGGGCTGGAATCAGCGCCGGGTTGCCGGCGAGGGCCAGCTGCTGGCCACCCGGTTTGCGGTCGAGCAGGGGCTGGGCGCAGCGGCGCAGGGCATCGCCGTCGGCAAGGCCGCTCTCACCCGGTGTCGGTGCCTTGCCTTCCAGGCAGGCAAGCAGGGCCTGGGTTGCAAGGCCGCCATTCTCGTCCTCGAAAGCTGTCCGATGGCGGGGGGCGGCCAGCAGGATCTGGACATTGGACGGCAACGGTGTGCTGCCTTGGCCGAAGCTCTCGCTGCTACAGGTGCTGTCGGCAGCGGGCTGTTGGCTGAAGCGGCTGCGCTGCGCTGGGCCAGGTTTGCGGTCGTCGCCCCGACCGGCATCGATGATGACAAAGACCTTGTCAGCACGGGCTGCCAGACCGTCCAGGTAGCGGTGTAGTTCGGTGGCGGTGAACATGTGCTGGTCAGCGCTGAGAAGGGCGTCGCCGCAGGTCTGCCCGTTCCGAGGGCGGGCGCCGAAGCCGGCAAGATGGATGAAGACCTTGTCCTGGTCACCGACCCGTGCATCGAGTTCGGCCAGGGCCTGGCGCAGGCCATCCAGGCTGAGGGCATCCTGGGCGAGATAGCGGCTATTGGCGTCGGGGACGCCCATCAGTGCTGCCATACGGCCCGCACTTCTGGCATCGGGATTGGCGAGCCCGCCTGGGGGCGGAGAGCTTAGATCGAGAATCAGGGCGTGATTGCTGGCCCGGGCAGCGCTGCGCGGTACGGCGGCGGAGGGCGCGCTGTTCATGGGGTAGGCGGGGGCAGGGACAGTTGTGCTCTCCGGGGGCCGGCTGTCCAGATCCGTGCTGTCCCGGTGAATCCAGCCGCTCCGGCTGCCGGCGATCCCTACCCGGACCCACTCGCCACGCACTTCCAGCACCTGAGCACTGCTGCGCCGATGCACGTCGGCGATCCCGAAAGCAAAGGGTGAGGGGCTTTCGCGCAGCTTGTCGGGTCGGGTCAGGAGTACCGTCCCGGCGATGGCGACGGAAGGCAGGGCGATTAGCAGGGCTGCAAGGGAGGCTCGAAGCATGGTCAGATTCCTGGCGGGGCGGGCGGGGGCCGTTGCCGCTGGGTCCGTCCCGAAGCCACGCGGCAGGGGATTGTACTGCCCGGTGCAGGCGAGGATACCCAGCCCCTGCCAACTCCGGCACAATGCGCCCTCGCGCCGTGCTCCGGCGTTTCCGGTTTTCGTGCTGATGTCCTATGAATTTCTCGTCGGCCTGCGCTACACCCGCTCCAAGCGGCAGGCGCAGGGCCGCAATCGTTTCATCTCCTTCATTTCACTGGTGTCCATGCTTGGGATCGCCCTGGGGGTGGCTGCGCTCATCGTTGTTCTGTCGGTGATGAATGGATTCCAGAAGGAGTTGCGCACCCGCATCCTCGGGGTGGCGTCTCATGTCCAGGTGAGCGGCTTCGACGGGGAACTGAGCAACTGGCAGCGCGTCGCCGATGATGCCGCCAAACACCCGCAGGTGCGTTTTGCGGCGCCCTTCGTGCAGGCCCAGGGCATGCTGTCCTTTGATCAGACGGTGCGCGGCACCCTGATCCGCGGGATCGTGCCCGATGCGGAAGACAAAGTGGCCGATTTTGCCCAGCACATGCGCTTCGGGCGGCTTGACGATCTGCGCGCCGGTGAATTCGGCATTGTCCTGGGGGCTGATCTGGCGCGGGCCTTGCGAGTGTCCATGAACGATAAGGTGACGCTGATCGCCCCCCAGGGCCTGGTGACCCCGGCGGCCATCCTGCCGCGCCTGAAACAGTTCCGGGTGGTGGGTATCTTTGAAGTGGGGATGTACGAATACGACTCCAGCCTGGCCCTGGTCCATCTCAACGATGCCCAGACCCTCTATCGCATGGAGGACCGGGTTTCCGGCGTGCGCCTGAAGCTCGACGACCTGTTCGAGGCGCCCCGGGTGGCCCGTGAGCTGAGCGCCTTTGTGGATGCGGATGCGGTGGTGTCTGACTGGACACGCAGCCATGCCAACTTTTTCCGGGCCGTGCAGATCGAGAAGAACGTGATGTTCATCATCCTGCTGCTGATCGTGGCCGTGGCGGCCTTCAACATTGTGTCTACCCTGGTGATGGCGGTGCAGGACAAGCAGGCCGACATTGCCATCCTGCGTACCCTCGGGGCCAGCCCCGGCTCGATCATGGGGATTTTCGTGATCCAGGGGGCGCTGATCGGCTTCATCGGTCTGGCGCTGGGGGTGCTGGGTGGTGTCAGCCTGGCACTCAACATCGATGTGGTGGTGCCGGCCATCGAGCGGGCCCTGGGCATCCAGTTTCTGGCCAAGGATGTCTATTACATCTCCGATCTGCCCTCCGAGTTGCAATGGACGGACGTGATCACGATCACGACCGTGTCCTTCGTGCTGACCCTGGTGGCCACCCTGTATCCGAGCTGGCGGGCATCCCGCCTCAATCCGGCGGAGGCCCTGCGCTATGAGTGATGTGGCGATGCAACAGCCGGTGATCGAATGTAGCGGGCTGTCCAAGTCCTTCCGTGAGGGGGAGGATGCGGTCGAGGTGCTGAGCAATGTGTCCCTGGCCGTGGCCCGGGGCGAGCGGGTGGCCGTGGTGGGCTCGTCTGGGTCCGGAAAGAGCACTCTGCTGCACCTCCTTGGCGGGCTTGATGCGCCGTCGGCTGGGGGGGTGAAGCTGCTTGGCAAGGATTTTTCAACGATTTCCGATGCGGAGCGGGGCCGGCTGCGCAACGAGTCGCTGGGTTTTGTGTATCAGTTCCACCACCTGCTGGCTGAGTTCTCGGCCGTCGAGAACGTGGCCATGCCACTCTTCGTGCGGCGCATGAAGAAGGACGAAGCCCTGGCACGGGCCGCGGAAACCCTCAAGTCGGTCGGGCTTGGCCATCGCTTGAGCCATACGCCGGGCGAGCTGTCGGGGGGGGAGCGCCAGCGCGCGGCCATCGCCCGGGCGCTGGTCACCCAGCCGGCCTGCGTACTGGCCGATGAGCCGACCGGCAACCTTGACCGGCACACTGCCGAGAAGGTCTTTGCCCTGATGCTCGAGTTGGCGGAGGAGCGGGGTACGAGCTTCGTCATCGTCACGCACGACCTGCAGCTGGCTGCCCGAGCCAGTCGGATCCTGCATCTGCGCGATGGGGTGCTGTTCTCCGGGGACTGAGTGGTTCAAGAGGGGGCGGGCAGGAATTCGGATTTCCCTTAAGTTTGCAGGCACCTGGGCCGATAGGTGGGGGAGTAGTGCTGATAACGACCAAGACCCTGTCGGAGTAACCATGAAAGCCCTCTTTTCACCGGCCGTCGCCATGCTCAACCGCATGCGTTATCCGGCAAAATTCACCCTTCTCGGCTTAATTGCCCTTCTCGTGATCGGCTTCCTGCTGATCCAGCTGACCTTGTCGCTGCGTGCCAGCATCGAGTTCACCGAGAAAGAGCTGGATTCCATTCAACGCGTGCCCCGGTTGCTGAAGGTGCTGGAGCTGACCCAGCAGCACCGAGGTCTGTCGTCCGGTGTGCTCAACGGCAATGAAGAATTGCGCCCGCGCCTTCAGAAGAAGACTGAAGAGCTGGTGCTGGCCATGAAAGCCGCCGATGAGGCACTGGTGGCGGATGCGACCCCGACGGCGAGTCGTCGATGGACCGAAGTGCGGGGCGGGTGGGAGGCCTTGCGCAGTGGTGGTATGCAGATGGCCCCCCGGGACAACCTCGTTGCGCATACCGGGCTCATCCGCAAGATCGTTCTTGCCCTGCATGACCTGGGTGACGACGGCTACCTGACCCTCGATCCGTCTGCTGATACTTACTATCTCATCGACAACACGCTGCGCCGCGTGCCCGATGTCTCAGAGCGCCTCGGCCGCCTGCGTGCCATGGGGACTGGTGTTCTGGCGGCCAAGGCCGTGGATGACCAGCGGCGTTTCGACATCAGCTCCCAATTGGGTGAGCTGAACATGGCAGTGCTGGATCTGAACGAGAATTTCGAGCGGGCAGCCACGGCCAATGCCAACATTCGCCCGATCCTGGAAGCATTGGGCAAGGATTTCAACGCCGCGGCCTCACGGGTTGTCGATCAGCTCCAGAACCATGTTCTCAAAGGAAATTTCGAGATGGCGCCACCGGCCTATTTCGACATGGTGACCAAGGTGATCGACCTGGTGTTCGTCAAGACTTACGGTACGCTGATTCCTGAAGCCAGTGCGTTGCTCGACAAGCGGCTCATTGATCTGAAGCAGGACTTCTACGTTGCGGCGGCACTCTCGGGCTTGTCTCTGCTGGCCTTGCTCTATCTGTCGGTGGGTTTCTGCATTGCCGTGATGCAATCGGTTCATGAGTTGCGTGTGGGCGCCCAGGAACTGGCTGCCGGAAATCTCCGCAGCCGCATCGATTTTTCGGCGCAGGATGAATTGAGGCAGGTTTCCGACCAGTTCAATCAGATGGCCCAGTCCTTCTCCGAAGTGATTGCGAAGGTCCAGTCCGGTGCCAATGATGTGGCCGGGGCGGCGGTGTCTCTGTCCAGCTCGGCCACACTGGTTTCCAGTGGCTCGGATCAGCAAAGCTCCGCCGCATCCAGCATGGCTGCCGCAGTGGAGGAGATGACCGTCGGCATTGAGGAGATCGCCTCCAGTGCCTCGTCCGCCGAGGGTATTTCTGCTGAATCGGGGCGTCTGTCCAGCGATGGCGGTGCCGTGGTGGCGCGCACGGTCGAGGAGATGGAGCGTATCGCCATCTCGGTGCGGGAGTCCGCTTCGGTGATTCAGGACCTGGGTGACCAGTCGGTGCGGATTTCGACCATCGTCAACTCCATCAAGGAAATTGCCGATCAAACCAACCTCCTGGCACTGAATGCCGCCATCGAAGCCGCCCGGGCCGGTGAGACGGGACGCGGGTTCGCCGTGGTGGCCGACGAGGTGCGCAAGCTGGCGGAACGTACCGCCAAGGCCACCGACGAGATCACCAGCATGGTGGTGGCCATTCAGCAGGGCACCAGCCGGGCAGTCGATACCATGCAGGATGGCGTGGTCCGGGTTCAGGAAGGGGTGGTGCTGGCCGGTCAGGCGGGCAACTCGATGGACCAGATTCGTGAGGGCGCCAGCCAGGTGGTTCGGGCTGTCACGGATATCTCGGCAGCGCTCCGGGAGCAGGGGGCGGCCAGTACGGATATCGCCCGCAACGTCGAGCGCATTGCCCAGATGGCAGAGCAGAACTCCAACGCGGTGCGGGAGACGGCAGGCACGGCCCGCCGTCTGGAAAACCTGGCCCAGCAATTGCGCTCCGAGGTTTCCCACTTCCGCATCTGAGTTTTCCCCCACCTTGAAAACAAAACCGGAAGCCCACGCTTTCGGTTTTGTTTTGCGCGGACCATTCAGTGACGCCGGCGTCGATGCCAGTGGTGGACCAGGTAAGCCCGCCACGCAAGCCGCGTGAGCAGGTAGCCGACGACGGCAAGGCCGGAGGCAAGTACGACGAGGCCCAGTGCCAGAGGCCGGCCCAGATCGGCCATCCAGGTCCCGAGGGCCGAAATCCAGTTCAGCAGGTCACCCCCCGCCCATTCTGGTGGAGGCGTGAAGCCGACCTTGCCAGCGCCCAGCAGCCCTTCGCCGATGGAGAAGGCCAGGATGTACAGGGGCAGGATGGTGAACGGGTTGGTGTACAGGGTGGCAAACAGGGCCAGGGGCAGGTTGACCCGCAAGGCCATGCAGGCCAGTGCCGCGCCAAACATCTGAAAGGGCCCGGGAATGAGGCCGCAGAAAAGACCGATGGCAACGGCCCCTGCGGCAGAGTGGCGGTTCAGGTGCCATAGCCGAGGGTGGAACAGGGTTGGGCCGAAAGGCGCGAGCCAGCGGTTGGCGGCGAGCGCGGTGGGGTCGGGCAGGTAGCGTTTCAGCAGTCGTCGCATGGGTGGGGGAGGAGGGGGCCGGGGGCTCCGTGGCTGTGGCGGGATTCTAACCGAGGGGCTGGGCCTTGGTGATTCGGCCCACTCGGGCTAGATTCCGCTCCATGCGAATTATGTCTTTGGGATTTTCTGTGGGTGTCCTGTACTGCCAGCTCGGTGCCAGCCTGCCGTCAGGGGTGACGCAGCTGGTGGCGGCAGGCGGGGCGCTGGCGGCCGGGGGGCTGGCCTGGGGAGGACGTCGCTGGCAGGGGCGTTCCGCGCGATGGGCGCACCTGCTCCTCGCGCTCGTTGGTAGCCTGCTGGCGGGTTGGAGCTTTGCTGCCTGGCGCGCCGATCTGCGGCTGGCCGATGCGCTACCGGGGGCTTGGGAGGGGCGCGATGTGGTGCTGACCGGCGTGGTGGCCTCCCTGCCTCAGGCGTTCGAACGGGGCGTCCGTTTCACCTTTCACGTAGACAGCGGTCCGGCGCCGGTGCCGCCGGTGATCTCCCTGGCCTGGTATCGGGGGTTTCGGGAGGACGAAATGCACGCCCTGCCCGAGATTCACGCGGGCGAGCGCTGGGCGCTCACGGTGCGACTGAAGCGCCCTCATGGCAACGTCAATCCCCATGGTTTTGACTACGAGGGCTGGTTGCTGCAGCAGGGCATCCGGGCGACAGGCTATGTGCGGCCGGCGGAGGCCAATCGGCGCATCGAAGCCCGGGCGCCGGGCATGATGTACGCCATCGAGCGCCTTCGCGAGGCAGCCCGCGAGCGCTTCCGCCAGGCGTTGCCTGATGCGCCCTATGCCGGGGTCCTGGTGGCACTGGCGGTGGGCGATCAGCGTTCGATCTCTCCCGAGCTGTGGCGCGTGTTTGCCCGCACCGGGATCTCGCACCTGGTCGCCATCAGCGGCATGCACGTCACCATGGTGGCGGCCCTGCTTGCGGCCCTGACCGGGTGGGTGTGGCGCCGCATACCGGCCCTGGCCCTGCGCTGGCCTGCCCAGCAGGCGGGTGTGCTGGCGGGGTTCTTCATGGCCCTTGTCTATTGCCTGCTTGCCGGCTGGGGCGTACCTGCCCAGCGTACGCTGTACATGCTGGGTTGCGTGGCCCTGGCTCTGGTGCTGCGCCGGGATACGGCGCCCAGCCGGGTGCTGGCCCTGGCCCTGGGAATGGTGCTGATCCTCGACCCGTGGGCGATCACGGCCGCCGGGTTCTGGTTGTCCTTTGGCGCCGTGGCCCTGCTGTTTCTGGTCAGTACAGGGCGGATTGGTTCGGAAGGGCGTTTGGGCGGCGTACTGCGTACCCAGTGGGCCGTGACGCTCGGCCTGATCCCCGCCTTGCTGGTGCTCTTCCAGCAGTTCTCCCTGGTCTCGCCCCTCGCCAACGCCATCGCGATTCCCCTGGTGAGCTTCGTGGTCACGCCACTTGCCCTGCTGTTTGCGCTATTGCCCCTGCAGATTCTTGCCGACCTGGCCCACGGCGCCTTCGCACTGACCATGGTGCCGGTGCTCTGGCTGGGGAGCCTGCCGGGTGCCGCGTGGCATCAAGCCGCACCACCGCCAGCCCTGGCCGTGGTGGCCACCCTGGGCTGTCTGTGGGCCCTGCTCCCCCGGGGGACGCCAGCCCGCTGGCTTGGCCTTGCCACCTTGATCCCATTGGTGTTGTGGACGCCGTCGCGACCCCTGGAAGGGGAGGCCCGGGTGACCGTGCTGGATGTGGGGCAGGGCCTGGCCGTGCATGTCCAGACAGCGACCCATGACCTGCTTTACGACACGGGGCCGGCATTTTCGGCCGATGCCAACAGCGGCGAGCGCATCCTGCTGCCCTACCTCAGGGCCGCAGGGGTGAGACACCTGCAGACCCTGGTCGTGACCCATCAGGACAACGACCATGCTGGCGGCGCCGAAGCGGTGCTGGACGGGATTCCCGTGGACGAGGTGCGCAGCTCCTTGCCGGAGAATCACCCGGCGCGCCTGATCGCCGGCCCGCGGGACACGCCCTGCGCCGCCGGGCAGGCCTGGGAATGGGATGGGGTCCGCTTCGACATGCTGCATCCCGAGGCCGGCAACGGGGCCAGCAAGACCAACGACCAGGCCTGTGTGCTGCGGGTGGAGGCTGCGGGCCGGCGCCTGCTGCTGACCTCCGACATCGAGGCCGTATCTGAGGCCCGCTTGCTGCAGCGCGATGCGGCGGCTCTGGCAAGTGATGTGCTGGTGGTACCCCATCATGGCAGTCGCACATCGTCTACCCCGGCTTTCGTCGCGGCCACCGCGCCGCGCTGGGTGGTCTTTCCGGTGGGCTATCGCAATCGCTTCCGGCACCCCAGTCCCGAGGTCTGGGCTCGCTGGGCGCTCAGTGGTGCCGGCATGCTGCGCACGGACGCCCTGGGGGCCGTGAGTTTCAGGCTTGGCCCGGGCCCGCTGCAGCCCGAGGCTGAGCGGGTTCGCCAACCACGTTACTGGTACGGGCGCTGAGGCCCGGCGCTGGGTGACGATGCTATCCTTGGTTACTTACCTTGCCTTCCCCTCCCGATCATGAGCGAACTCACTCCCCTCAAGTCGCAGTTCTCCGGTGCGCTGGCGTCGGCCGAGCCTCGTCAGTGCAGTGTCCAGTGCATCGGGCCCCATGGTCTGCACCGCATGGCCTACGTGGAGTGGGGGGATCCGGCCAATCCACGGGTGCTGATATGCGCTCACGGCCTGACGCGCAATGGTCGTGATTTTGACGATCTGGCCCGGGCCATGGCACCGCATTACCGGGTTGTCTGCCCTGATGTGGCGGGGCGGGGGCGAAGTGCCTGGCTGCCGGTGACGGACGATTACCAGTTGCCCACCTACGTGGCCGACATGGTGACCCTGATCGCCCGGCTGGACGTGGAAAGCGTGCATTGGGTGGGGACGTCCATGGGCGGCCTGATCGGTATGCTGCTGGCCAGTCTGCCCGACACGCCGATCCAGCGGCTGGTGCTCAATGACGTGGGGCCGCTGGTCACGCTCAGTTCCATCGAGCGCATCGGCCAGTATGTGGGCCAGGCCCCGGTATTTCCCAGTCCTGATGCCGCAGAGGCCTACATTCGTGCGGTCAGTGTGCCGTTCGGGCGTCTGACCGATGCCCAGTGGCGCCATCTCACCGAATCGTCCATCAAGGAGGTGGAGGGGGGCTGGGTGATGCGTTACGACCCGGGCATCGCCGAGCCTTTCCGCAAGTCGCCCCTCGTTGCCGATGTGGATCTATGGATGGTGTATGACGTCATCGTCTGCCCGACCCTGGTGATCCGTGGGGCGGAGTCCGACCTGCTGCTCCCCGAGACTGCCGCCGAGATGGGGAGCAGGGGGCCGCGGGCCCGGCTCGTCGAGGTGCCGGAAGTGGGGCATGCGCCGATGTTGATGGATCCGGCGCAGATCTCCCCGATCCATGACTTCCTGTTGGAAGCGCCCTGATGCAGGGTGTCTGGCTGACGGCCTTCACGGCGGTGGACTGGATCGCCCTGCTCTGGTTCCTGGCCTGCTGGTTCGGCTACGGCTGGGTGGTGGAGCATGGCCCGGGGGGCACCATGCGCGGCCTGCTCGGCGCAAGCCACTGGTTCCGCGAGGAGTGGGGGCGGCAGATGCTGCGGCGTGAGGTGCGGGTGGCGGACGCGGCGCTGATCGGCAACCTGATGCAGAACGTGTCCTTCTACGCCAACACCACCATCTACGTGATCGCCGGC
>Ga0075152_10002206_pt1 | contig 13886 bp, 10 predicted proteins | sample JI61114C2DNA_FD_70964 | JGI IMG/M metagenome (GOLD analysis project Ga0075152, IMG submission 70964) | Wastewater effluent complex algal communities from Wisconsin, to seasonally profile nutrient transformation and Carbon sequestration -... | ecosystem: Engineered > WWTP > Effluent > Algae...
TGGTATTGCACACGAAAGCGGCCACCGCAAAAATGGGCGAAACTCCAACTGGCTGCACCTTAAAAATCAGGATGTAATACTGATGCCCGATAAATGGGAATATCCCTGGTATGCCGCCTGGGATCTTGCATTTCACTGTATTTCTATGGCCATAATAGACCCCACTTATGCCAAGCACCAGTTAATACTGATGATGCGGGAATGGTACATGAAACCCGATGGGCAGTTGCCCGCCTACGAATGGAATTTCAGCGATGTAAACCCGCCGGTACACGCATGGAGTGCTTTGCAGGTGTACCATATTGAAAAGAATAAAACGGGCAAAGGCGATATAAGTTTTCTTAAACGCATTTTTCAAAAACTCATTATCAACTTTACCTGGTGGATAAACCGTAAGGATAATAATGGCAACAATATATTTGAAGGCGGCTTTCTTGGCCTGGATAATATTGGCGTATTTAACCGCAGCATTCAACTGCACAGCGAAATGAAACTGGAACAGGCCGATGGTACAAGCTGGATGGGTATGTATGCACTAAACCTGATGGATATGGCCATTGAAATAGCTGTACACGACCGCTCTTTTGAAGATACCGCCACAAAATTCTTCGAGCATTTTGTACTAATCTCCGAAGCACTGAACGAGCTGGGTATGTGGAATAATGAAGACAAATTCTTTTACGATACACTGGTTTCTGCTGGGGCAAAACCCATACAGTTGCGCATACAATCCATTGTGGGCTTAACTTCTTTATTCGCCGTATCGGTTATTGATAAAAACGTTTTTCATAAGCTCGACGATTTTACAAAACGCATTACCTGGTTCGAAAATTACCGCATAAGAAACAATAAATTCTGGCCAAATGAAGAGCGGGCCGAAGAAAATAAAACGCTCATTTCACTTATACCTAAAGAAAAACTGGTTGCGCTGCTAACCCGGCTGCTTAATGAAACAGAGTTTCTTTCCGATGGTGGTATACGTGCTTTAAGCAAGTACCACGAGAAAAATCCATACTCTGTAAATATTGAAGGCACAGTGTACAGCATACAGTACGATCCCGGCGACAGCACTTCCGATTTTTTTGGCGGCAACAGTAACTGGCGCGGCCCGGTATGGATGCCCATAAATTATCTTATTATCCAGAGCATAAAAAAGTTTGGCGAGTTTTACGATGGCAGCCTTACCGTAGAATACCCAACAGGATCAGGTGTTCTACTGGAGCTGAGCGATGTGGCCAACGAACTGGTAAAACGTATCATTACTTTATTTAAACCCGATGCAGAAAATAACCGCCGCCTGCATGGCGATCAAAACTGGTTTTACAGCAGGCCCGAAAACCAGCACCTTATTTTATTTTACGAATATTTTAATGGAGATAATGGCCGGGGCCTGGGCGCATCGCACCAAAGCGGGTGGACGGCACTTATTGCAGAACTTATAAATGAAATGGCAGAAAAAGAAACGCCTGTAGAATACGTGGCCAAAACGTACGAGGAAGAAGATTAATTTTTTGGGCCCTGCAGCATATCTTTTATCAACGTTCGTTGCGTCGCACTCTTGTACAGCAAAAAGTACAGCAGCTTTTACCGAAGCGGAGAAGGTACGCTGCCGTAAAACTGTTTAAAAAGAATTACCGGGCCTATTGAAGCAAACATTATGCAGATAAAAGAATTTATAAAGAAATACTGGGGAAACGCATTAATAATAACCGCTGTTGCATTGTTATTATTTGTGCCCGAATCTAAAGTATGGGTATTAAGAAGATTAATGGACCTGGGTTTGTTCAGGGTAAATGCGCAAAGAGATAAACCCGTTGAAGGAAAAGACAGCACAACAGTTGAGTTATTTTTTACGGGCACTGATAATAAAACCGTAAGTACAACTGCTTTAAAAGGCAAAGTGGTATTTATAAATTACTGGGCTACCTGGTGCCCTCCCTGCCTTGCAGAAATGCCTTCTATAAACGAACTGTACAATAAGTTAAAGCAAGACAGCAATTTTGTTTTTATTACCGCCGATGCAGATGGCAACCTGCAAAACAGCATGCAGTTTATGCAAAAAAACAATTACAGCCTGCCCCTGTATAAACCCACAGGCAATATCCCTGAAAATGTTTTTAGCGGCACATTGCCCACCACCATTATTTTAGACGCCAACGGCCATATTGCAAACCGCACTGAAGGCATTGAAAATTATAACACGCCTGAAATGATTGATTATATGAAGAGCCTGTTAAATCCGGAAGGTCAATAAATAAAGAAAAGTAATTGTTTTAGCCCGGTTTGTTTGGCATACCTGTCATATTTCAGGTTAAACCGCAACAGTGTAACCGATGATAAAGCTGGCTGCACAATGCTGCATAGAAATCCGAACGTACAAGTGAGTGACACAACCAATGCTTCATTTTTAGATTCAGCACGGCCCATAAAATTTTATGCCGTACTAAATTTTATTGACCAAACCCCGGCAGCAGGTATCCTTTAAGAGCAGTGAAAGGTATCAGCAGGTTTACCTCCCCATCTGCAAAAGATTTTATTTCGTACGGTGAATATAAAAATCCGATGCCGCTGCTGGTTACATACATGTTTTGGCTGGGTGCAATCTTGTTTACCAAAAAACCATTTTGATCAAGCGGCAGCTTGTTTTTTATACCGAACTGCAGGCGTGCCACCTGGTCTAACAATGTGGGCAACAGTTTAATACCGGTGGCAGTTAACACATCAGTAAGTTGTAATTTTTTACCGGTTTCCTTTTTTATTGTGGCAAGGGTTGTGCTGTAATTGCCATGTGCGCCGCCGCTAAATTCGTAGCTTACATGTGCCAGGTTAATAAGCTGCTCATTTTCATACATAACCATTACCCTGTTTTCCTGCTGAAAGGATAGGGAAAGCCCCAACTCTGCGGTTTCGGCGGGTGTCATTTTGGTATTTTCTTTTTTCCAGTTGGCAAGCATTTTGTTTTTTTCATCGGTCATCCATTTACCGGTTTCTATGGCAGGTACTTTTATTGTAAGCATTTCCCTCACCTGCTTTTTTACAGCTTCATCCAGTAAGTTTTTTCCTGAAGGCCATATTGCTGCAGAAAAATAATCTGCCTGCGATTCATTTTTAAACTGCGCCGGCAGTTTTGCATTGCCTTCAGCAAAAACATAATTGAATGGTGTAAATATTTTTTCTGTACTTACCTGCAACTGAAATGCTGCACTTTTTGAAGTGCTGCCTTCTTTCATTAACTGGCTGTTGCCCGTAAAACTATTATCGCTCATTATACCTGTAAGCACTATTGAAACGGGACCGCTGCCAGCGCTAATCATGAAACTGTCTGTTTTTGCAACAGGCTCCCCGGTATAGATTTGCATTGGCCATTGGTTTTGTGCAAACCAAATATAGCCACTGTAATTTTTACCAGCTTTATGCAGATGAATGGTTGCTGCAAGGCTGCCTGCTTTACCTGTAAATATTTTGTACCAACTTTCTGCAGGCTGTGCCATTACAAGGTTAGCAACAAGTAAAAATGCTATAGCAGCAATAATATTTTTCATAAAAGGGCTTTGAATTATTAAAAATAAAAATAGCAAACTATACTTAACAAAGTAAAGTTTTGTGTACAAAGGCTTGCTGCCTGCACTATGCCGGGTAGCGTACAGAAACCCGTTGCTGCGGGCAGGCTGTACAAGGCCTCATGTATGAGAGTGGGTTTAAAGAGTAAAAGGTTCCTGATAAAAGTGCAAATTAAAGTTGTAAAAAATACTCACACTAAAAATAAGGAGCCATGAAAGTTAAAACTTTAAATTTTGCACGTCAAACAATTTATTGTGGATTGGATGTCCATAAAAAGAGTTGGCGTGTTAACCGTAATAAAGATTTTTAGCTGGAAGATTACAGCCAGGATCCTTGTCCCGAAAATTTGTACAGGCACCTTAGTGAACGTTATCCCGGAGCCAGTACAAGATTGTTTATGAAAGGGGTTTTTGCGGTTTTGGGATACAACTTTCTTTGAGTAAGCATAGTGACACAACAAAAGCTGATAGCAGTGATATAGCTTGAACCAAAAATAGAAATTGAATATAAGCGACTATTGAAAAGTTAAACCGCTGAGCCCGCTTTTACTTACCGGAGTGTTTTCTTTTGCCAATGAATTTTAAACATTCAATACAAAGTACGCAGGTAACGGTAACAGCGAGAATAACAAGCATAACCTCCCGGCTTAAAGATGATGTTTTAAAAATTGGCTGAAGGAACGGGACATACACAATTAGTAACTGGAGGATAACCGTAAGTATGATTGCACCCCACATTGCTTTGTTGGCGAAGATGGCAGAAGATAACATGGAATGATAAACCGAACGCACTGAAAGTGCATTACCGAGCTGTACAAAACATAAGGTTGTAAATACTGCTGTTTGCTGTGTGCTTACACTAAGTCCCTGGTTTATGGTCCACCATTGAATGAATATTCCCGCAATTGTAAGGAGTATGCCTGTGAGTAATATTCTTGCAGTTAAGCCACCCGCAAATAAGTTTTCTTTTGGTGGCCGTGGCGGGCGGCTCATTACATCTTTCTCTGCAGGTTCTGCTACAAGTGCAAGACCCGGCAAACCATCTGTTACCAAATTAATCCATAGAATATGTATGGGAAGCAGGGGAATGGCGAACCCAAACAGGGGGGCTAAAAAAATAGTAAGTATTTCGCCCAGGTTGCAGGAAAGTACGTAGAGAATAAATTTCCTGATGTTCTCATATATGCGCCTGCCTTCTTTTACTGCCTTTACGATGGTGGCAAAATTGTCATCAAGCAAAATCATATCAGCAGATTCTTTTGATACATCCGTTCCGGTTATGCCCATTGCAATACCAATATCCGATTGCTTTAATGATGGCGCATCATTTACGCCATCACCTGTCATGGCCACAAATTCGCCATTGTGCTGCAGGGCTTTTACAATATTTAATTTTTGTTCAGGGGAAACCCTTGCATATATGGTAGTTGTTTTTACAAGGTTATGAAAATCTTCTGTTGACAGCTTATCAAGATCTGACCCGGTTGTTACCCCCTGGTGGCCGGGTTCAATCATTCCCAAACGCATTGCAATGGCAGCGGCGGTAAGCGGTTGATCACCTGTTATCATCACTGTTTTAATGCCTGCGGTTTTGCATTGTTTAATCGCTTCTATTACCTCTTCCCTTTGAGGATCTATCATGGCTGCCATACCTAAAAAATCAAGCTCTTTTTCTGCCTCATTTTTTATGAGGCCGGGGTTCTGATCGAATATTTTATACGCAAAAAATAAAACACGTAATCCTTCTGCCGCCCATTTACGGTTTTCTTCCAGCCATCCGGGTACCTGGTCTTTATATTTTTCAGAAAGCACTTCCGTCATTTTCAGGGGTGCACCTTTTACAAATAATATCCATTTGCCGTTGTGTTTATGTAATGTACCCATCCTCATTCTTTCTGAGTCGAAAGGCAGTTTTAATACAAGTGGAAACTGGCTATCTGCCGCTTCTTTTGAGTGGCCTTTTTCAACAGCATAATCTACCAATGCAGTTTCTGTAGAATCACCAAGCAGACCATCATCAGAAAACTTGACATCATTGTTCAAGATCATGGCCTGGCTAAGTAAATCTTCTTTTTCCGGGGCAGCATGCACTTTTTCAACCTTCATTACATTTTGTGTAAGTGTTCCGGTTTTATCGCTGCAGATATAAGTTACCGAACCCAATGTTTCCACTGCGGGCAGTTTACGCATAAGGGCTTTTTGTTTTACCATTCTTTTGGCACCCCGGGCAAGCGCAATGGTAATTACTGCCGGCAGCGCTTCTGGCAATGCGGCCACGGCCAGCGACAACGCGGTAAGAAACATACCAAATGCGGGTTCGCCGCGCCATAAACCAAAAATAAAAACCAGCACACAAATAATAATAACAATTGCCGCAAGCTGTTTACTAAATACAGCAAGCCTTTTTTGCAGCGGCGTTTTTTGGGGATCCACTTCCAGCAGGCTGGCAATTTTTCCAATTTCGGTGTTCATGCCGGTGGCTGTTACTGCGGCTTTTGCAGTGCCGTTGCTAACAATGGTTCCTTTAAAAATCATATTATGCTGATCGCCGGGCACAAGGTTTTGCCCACTCAACGGTTCTGTTTTCTTTTCAACAGAATGGCTTTCGCCTGTAAGAGAGGCTTCATCGGTTTTAAAAGCATTTACTTCAATTAACCTTCCATCGGCCGGAACAATGTCGCCTGATTCCAGTAAAATAATATCACCAGGCACTAAGCCGACTGCCTCCATTTTAGCAGGATTATTATTGCGGAGCACCATTGCGGATTGTGCCGACATTTTTTGCAGCATCCGCACAGATTTTTCAGCATTGTATTCCTGTGAATAACCCATCCATGCATTTCCTAATATAATGGCCAGTATTACATAAGCATCCGTATGCTCCCCTGCGGCAAATGAAATACCTGCTGCAATAATGAGTATGATGATCATTACATCTGTGAACTGCGCCAACAGAATGGATAATTTACTTTTTTGCCGTGCTTCCTGCAGCGCATTTACTCCAAACTCTTTTTGTAATAAAGCAACAGCGTCATTATTCAGTCCTGAGAGTGAGGTTTTTAGCTGGTTTAAAACTGCTTCTTTACTTAACTGGTAAAATGTTTCCATAAGTTAATTTATGCATTTAAAATGCCATAAAGCAGTTCACACAATTCACGTGCCTCAGTTTGCAAAAGGTTCAAATACATTTTTCTTTTGTACCCGGCCATATATCATTGTGAAGCTTTTCTTGCGTCGCACTCTTTTACTTGCAGGAAGTAATGCAGCTTTTACCGAAGCGTAGATTGAAGCGAATTGGTGCTGGTTTGGTAAACCAATTCCGGTGCAACAGCGGCGAGGTTAAAAAAGGCAGCAAGTTTATATACCAGCAGCCTGCAGTTGCCCAACGATATACAGATAAAGTGCTTGCCCCGGAACAAGCCAGGGGTAAACTGTGCAACCAGGATGCCAAGAAAAGATTAGCAGGTATTCTCCATTCTTTCTTAATATCTGCAGGCAGAACTAATAATTTTTTACGGTAAATCCGTTCTTTTGCACAGGATTAACACCCACGATATTCAATTTGAATATATTTACGCTTTAATAAAAAGGATTGATGAGAAAATTTATTATTTTTTTAGGTTTTATTGCAATTTCTCTTTTTGCCGCAGCGCAAACAAATGCCGGGCAAATAAAAGTAAAAACACCCACCATTACCAATAAGGCGGATGGCTACACTATTAATGCCGAAATTAAACCCTTCAAAAATTGCTGGATGTACCTCGGCAGCTACTATGGCAAAAACAAAATACTGGTTGACAGTGCATTTTTTAACAACAACAGTGAAGCTGTATTTAAAGGCGAAAAAAAATTGCCGGGCGGCATCTACTTTTTTGTATCCCCCAGTCATACCCTGCTTTTTGAAATACTGATGGATGAAGCGCAGCAGTTTACTGTAAAAGCAGATACGGCCAGCCTGGAAACTATTACCACAACAGGCTCTGAAGAAAATGAAATATTTGCTGCATATACAAGGTTTCTTTCCGTTGTTGCCCCACAGTTAAATGCGCTGCAGCCTGAATTAAAAGCTGCTAAAACAAAAGAAGATTCTGCTGCCATACAGGAACAACAGAAAAAGCTGAATAAAGAAATGAACGATTACAGGCAGAACCTTATTGACACGCATCCTGAATCTATGGTAGCCAATTTTTTTGAAGCGGTAAAAATACCGGAGTTAAAAACATGGCCGGTAAACGCTGAAGGTAAAACTGATTCAACAGCTGCATGGCGCTATATGAAAGACCATTTTTGGGATAATGTAAATTTTTATGATAACAACCTTGTGCGCACACCTTTCTTTGACCCCAAACTGGATGATTATTATAAATTTTATGTTGCCGCTGAACCTGATTCTATTATTGCAGAAGTAAATTATATGCTGCTTGCTTCAAGAACCGGTAAAGACATTCACCATTATCTGCTGGGTAAATTCACCGACAAATATATTAACCCCGAAATTATGGGGCAGGATAAAGTTTTCCTTTTTCTCTTTGAAAATTATTTTGCTAAAGGTGACACTTTATGGCTGAACCAAAAGCAGCGTAAATATATATTCGACAGGGCGTACAGCCTTATGGCCAACCAGATCAACCTGCCGGCACCCCAACTTGATCTTAAAGACACCTTGGGCAAAACTGTTTCTTTATACAAAGTAAAAGCACCTTTTACTTTTGTAGCTTTCTGGGATCCCACCTGCGGACATTGCAAAACAGAAATACCATTGGTAGATTCTATTTACGAAGCCAAGTGGAAGCAGCTTGGTGTAGCCATATTTTCTGTAAACGTAAACGAAAGTACTTTTGATGACTGGAAAGCCTTTATAAAGGAACACCACCTGAACGGCTGGTACCATGCATGGCAAACAAAAGAAGAAAGGTTAGCTGATGACAGGGCAGGCCGGGCCAACTTCAGGCAGTTGTATGATATTAGCCAGACACCCACCATGTACCTGCTTGATGCGGAGAAGCGCATTATTGCAAAAAAATTAAGCATTGAGCAATACGATGCATTGATAGAAGCCAAAATAAAATCTAAAAAACAAGAATCTTCAACTCAGTAATTATGTTCACTAAAAAAGTATTTTTTACAACGGCTGTTTTATTTTTTTCGTGCACAGCATTGTACAGTCAGGCGTTATTTACTTATGGTACTAAATCAGTAAGTAAAGATGAATTTCTGAAAGCTTTCAATAAAAATCCCGATACTGCCGATAACCGTTCTGAAAAAATGAAACAGTACCTGGATATGTATGTTAATTTTAAGCTGAAGATACAGGCAGCAAAAGATGAAAAGCTGAACATGAGCGAAATCTATAAATCAGAATCAGAGAATTTTCGCAACCAGCTTACTGATAATTTTATTAATGAACAGGCTGATATAAATGCTTTGATACAGCAGGCATTTAACCGCAGCCAGAAAGATATTAAGCTGGCGCATGTATTTATAGAAGTAAAACCCGGTACAGATACCACGCAGGCTTTTAACCAAATAACACAAGCTTACAATTCTTTGCAAAACGGGCAGCAGTTTGGCGAAGTGGCTGCTGTATTTTCAAGCGACGAAGGCGTAAAAAAAGTACAGGGCAATATTGGTTATATCACACTTTTTACACTCCCTTACGAAATTGAAAATTTAGTCTATGGGCTGCAGCCGGGTTCTTATTCAAAAATTTACAGAAGCAATATAGGGTACCATATTTTTAAAAATGTAAGTGAAAGGCCCGCAGCAGGTTCAAGAAAAATACAGCAACTGCTCTTTGCCATACCCGAGAGTTTTACTACTGAAGAAAGCGAGGCAGCAACAAAATTATGCGACTCTGTTTACAGGCAATTACAAAACGGGGCATCTTTTGAAGATATGATCCAGCTATATGGCGCACCCAACGCAAAAGACGGCGATGCATTTATTACAGAAGTAAAAACCGGACAGTACAGCAGCGATTTTGAAGAACAGGTTTTTGCTTTGCCAAACCAGGGCAATATCAGTAAACCCTTTATAAATGCTTACGGCTGCAACATTATTAAACTGGTAGAAACCGTGCCCGTAGTTAAAGATGAAAATGATATAATTAACCGTGCACATTTACAGGATCTTGTGCAGCAGGATAACAGGCTTTCCGCATCAAAAGATGCGCTGCTGCTTAAATGGATGCAGCAAACAAAATATGCTGCCGCGACTTACGATGCAAAAAACTTGTGGGCTTACACCGATTCATCGCTTAAAAAAAGTAAGGCCATCCCTGTATATAAAAATATAACCCCGCAAACCCAATTGTTCTCTTTTGCAAAACAAAAAATTACTGTAAACAACTGGCTGCAGTTTGTGGCCGAAGCAAAACAAACAGGCGCCAGTTATGCCCAAAAAAATTATGAAACCATTATGCAGGAATTTACAAACCAATCCTGCGATAAATATTACCGTTCGCATATAGAAGATTACTACCCGCCAATAGCCGCGCAGGTAGCAGAGTTTAACGAGGCCAACCTCTTATTCGCAGTAATGGATAAACATGTATGGGGTAAAGCAGCACAGGATTCTGTGGGCTTAAAAAAATATTACCAGGCGCACCAGCAGCAATACACCTGGCAGCCCGGCGTAAGTGCATTAATCGTTTCCTCCCCTTCAAAAGAAATTACAGATTCCATTGGCTTGCAGTTAAAAAACAATGGCACTGCATGGCGCAATATTATTACCAAATACGGCAACGCAGTACTTGCAGACAGCAGCCGTTTCGAGAACGGCCAGTTACCCATAAAACAGGAAGTGCCCATGCAGAAAGGGTTTACATCAATACCCGAGCAAAACGAAAGTGGTGATGCTTATACATTGGTACATGTTTTTGATGTTTACCAGCAAGCCGGTCAGCGGAGTTTTGATGATTCGCGTGGCATGGTAATTAACGATTACCAGCAGGTACTGGAGCAAAAATGGATTGATGAACTAAAGAAAAAATATCCCGTAAAAATAAATGAAGCCGCAGTAAAGGCATTATAAGCCCGGCTGTAGTTTTTATGGCACCCCGAAACATAGGGGTGTTGTGTCAATTGTTTCATCCCAATATTTTTGGGGCATTTAAATGTTTGAAATTAAAGCAGCTTTTACCGGAGCGGGGAATTCGTTTCACTCAAGGGGCATATTCGCTTCGTTAAAAGCTCAATTAACTTTCTAAAGTAAAAGAGTGCGACGCAACCAAAGCTAAATCCGTGTTTCCGAAGCCGGGCCAAAAAAATTGTATTAAAAATTAAACAATGTAATCTTTAAGCTCATCCGCAATCTTGCGGTCGTTGCTTAGCCTCGGCAGTTTATTTTGCCCGCCCAGTTTGCCAATTGATTTCATATAATCTATAAAACCGTTCTTACGCACCGGTGTAATTTTAAGCTGCTGAAGAATATTGCCGCCAATAAGGTCATCGTAATAAACATTTTTTGCCCGCAGGTTATTGTCAATTTTTTCCCTGAAAGCATCCATGTTTTCCGGCAGGTTGCCAAACTCTATAAACCATTCATGGTAGCTTTTTTCATTTCCCTGCTCTACCATTGGCGCTACTGTAAACTCAATAATTTTTACGCCTTCTTCATTGGCAGTTTTCATTAAAGCAGCTTCCACTTCTTCGCCAATTACGTGTTCGCCAAAGGCAGATATATAATGTTTTGTGCGGCCGCTTACCACCAGCCTGTAAGGTTTTGTGGAAACGAATTTTACAGTATCGCCTAAATTATACGCCCATAAACCCGCATTATTGTTGATGATAAGCGCATAGTTTTCGCCAACTTTTACATCGGCCAAACTAAGCCGGGTGGGGTTTTCGTTAAATATCTCGGCTGCCGGAACAAACTCAAAGAAAATACCTGAGTTGGTATTTAATAAAAGTCCGGGTTGGGTCTGGCTGTCCTGGAACGCAAAGAAACCTTCGCTGGCAGGGAACAGTTCTATGCAGTCAATTTTACGGCCAATACTTTCGTAGAGCTTTGCTTTATACGGTTCAAAATTTACACCGCCCTGCACCATTACACTAAAATTCGGGAAAAGCTCCCCCACTTTTTTGCCGGTCTTTTCCGTAAGCCTGTCGAAGTACATTTGCATCCACGGCGGTATGCCACTTATAAGCGCCATATTCTGATCGAACGTTTCTTCCACAATTTTATCAAGCTTGGTTTCCCATTCTTCAATACAATTTGTTTCGTAACCTGGTAACTGATTGCCGCGTAAATACCTCGGTATATGGTGGTTTACAATACCGCTTAACCTGCCGGTGGGTATGCCTGCAATACGGTCGAGTTCTGGTGAGCCGCTCAAAAAGATCATTTTGCCTTTTGTAAAATCCGAATTGCCCGTTTGGGCAATATAGCAGAGCAAAGCATCCCTTGCGCTATTAATATGGTTGGGTATAGAATCTTTGGTAATAGGTATATATTTTACGCCACTGGTTGTACCGCTGGTTTTGGCAAAATAAATGGGCTTGCCTTTCCAGAGTATATTCTGCCGCCCCTCTTTAATCTTTTCTATGTAGGGTTTTATCTGCTCATAGTCGCGTATGGGCACCTGCTTTTTAAAATCATCATAGGTTTGAATATTTTCAAAACCATGGTCTTTTCCAAATTCAGTATTCTTTGCAGATTTTATCAGGGTTTTAAAAATCGCCTGCTGATCGGCCACAGCGGTTTCCATCCCTTTCGAAATTTTATTGAAGATATAATTTGCAAAAGGCCGTGCTAACAGAGATTTTAAATTCATAGTATTTCACAATAATCAGACTGCCAAAAGTAATACTCCATCAGCAGTAGTTAAACAAAAGAATGATAAATTTCCAAAACGGTAAAACCACCCGCCATTAAAAACAAAATATTAAATTTTAATACCAGCTATCGAATGGGTAGCATCGTTCCTTGCACAGTTTACCCCGGGTTTGTTCCGGGGCAATCCGTTCATTGTATATCCATATTCAGCAAAATCCCGGCAAATAATTTCATGGCGTCCTTACCAATACCGTTGTATGATACTTCAACACACAGCTTCGGCATCAAAGGCTGTAAACCTGTTGTTTTGCTAAAACATGCCGCACTTACCACTAAATTGGTGGAATACCGGTTTTTTCTGCAACTACCTTACCGTAATTTTGTTGTTCATTTCAAATTATACACATGAACCTTTCCGGCCTGTATCAGAAAGCATTGAATTTTGAATTCCTGAGTGTAGAAGAAGGCGTGCACCTTTTTAATCACGCCCCGCTGGCAGATATAATGTTTGTTGCAGATGAACTCCGCAAAAAGCAAGTGCCCCACGGAAAAGTAACCTGGCAAATAGACCGCAATGTAAACACCACCAACGTGTGTATTGCCAATTGCAAGTTTTGTAATTTTTACCGCATACCCGGCCATAAAGATGCTTATATAACTGATATGGCCACTTATCGCCAAAAGATAGAAGAAACTTTTCGCTACGGCGGCGACCAGTTGTTACTGCAGGGTGGCCATCACCCCGAACTGGGGCTCGATTTCTACACCAAAACCTTTCGGGCCATAAAACAGGAATATCCAACTTTAAAATTGCATTCACTCGGGCCGCCGGAAGTGGCCCATATCTGCAAACTGGAAAAGATGAGCCATCACGATGTGCTGGTTGCATTAAAAGAAGCTGGCCTTGATTCACTGCCAGGCGCCGGTGCAGAAATTCTTATTGACCGTGTGCGCCGCTTAATAAGCAAAGGCAAATGCGGAGCCGATGAATGGCTGGCCATTATGCACGAAGCCCACAAATTAAATATTACCACCAGCGCCACCATGATGTTTGGCCATGTGGAAACCATTGAAGAAAGGTTTATTCATCTTGCAGCTATAAGGGAAGTACAGGCGAAGAAACCGGAAAATGCAAAAGGGTTTCTTGCATTTATCCCCTGGACCTTTCAGGATGTGGATACGCTGCTTGCACGTATACGTGGTGTACATAATCTTTCAACACCCGAAGAGTACATACGAATGATTGCATTGAGCCGCATGATGCTGCCGAATGTAAAAAATATTCAGGCAAGCTGGTTAACAGTTGGTAAGCAAACCGCAGAAATTTGCCTGCATGCAGGTGCCAACGATTTTGGAAGTATTATGATTGAAGAGAATGTAGTAAGCGCCGCCGGTGCCCCGCACAGGTTTACGTATAAAACAATTCAGAAGGCAATTGAGGAAGCGGGTTTTCAGCCGCAGCTCCGTAACCAGCAATATGAGTGGCGGAATATTCCTGAAACGATTGTGGAGCAGGTGGTTAATTATTGATGAGAAACTGTTGATTGTACG
>Ga0075152_10002208_pt1 | contig 13880 bp, 11 predicted proteins | sample JI61114C2DNA_FD_70964 | JGI IMG/M metagenome (GOLD analysis project Ga0075152, IMG submission 70964) | Wastewater effluent complex algal communities from Wisconsin, to seasonally profile nutrient transformation and Carbon sequestration -... | ecosystem: Engineered > WWTP > Effluent > Algae...
TATTATTCGCAGTCAGCCAGGATGCCAGCAATTACAGGCATGGCAAGAGATTCATCAACCAAATATTTTTTTTACATATAGCATCTGGAACGAAGAACAAGACCTGAATAATTATAGAGATTCTGCTTTCTTTCTTCAATTCTGGAAAACCGTAAAACCATGGTTTGATGCTAAAGCAGAAGTTTGGACGTTTGATAAAATTGTTTAGCTAAACTTTAGAAAAGTTCTATTGCGAACGATTTCAAACTTTTCTAAAGTTCAAAAAATAAATAATGAATATTTCTTTAAAAGATTACGAAATTATTTTTGATGATACGCTTTCATCATTGCCTAACTTTTTAGCAGAACATAAATATTCAAAAGTTTTTGTAGTTGTTGATGAAAACACAAAACAACATTGCTTGCCAATTTTGCAAAACGTTTTAACTGCTATTGAAATTATAGAAACAAAAAGCGGTGAAATTTATAAAAACATAGCAACCTGCGAATTTATTTGGCAACAATTAATTGAACAAAACGCTGATAGAAAATCAGTAATTATAAATCTTGGTGGTGGTGTAATTGGTGATATGAGTGGCTTTGCTGCAAGTTGCTACAAACGTGGTATTGACTTCATAAATATTCCTACAACGCTGTTATCACAGGTTGACTCATCAATTGGTGGAAAATTAGGCATCGATTTTAAATACGGAAAAAACTTAATTGGTTTATTTAGAAATCCAAAATTAGTGTTGGTTTCGTCGCAATTTTTAAAAACATTACCAAAGCGACAATTCATAAATGGTTGGTCTGAAATAATTAAACATGCTTTGATAAAAGACAAAGCACAATGGCTACTTTATAAAAATATAGACATTCATAATTGTGATATGAATGCTATTGTTTTTCATTCATTACAAATAAAGAAAGCTGTCGTAGAAGCAGATCCGTATGAAAATGGTTTGCGAAAAATTTTAAATTTCGGACATACGATTGGTCACGCAATTGAAGCGTATTCGTTAGAACATGATGAAACACCTTTATTACATGGCGAAGCAATTGCGATTGGAATGATTTGCGAAAGTTTTTTATCGGTAAAGAAATGTGGATTAACGCAAGATGAATTGAATGAAATAACGAAACTTATTTTAAAGTATTTCCCAAAATACAATATCGAAAACTACAACACAGACAAAATAATTACTTCTATGTTGTCTGATAAAAAAAATAATGCTACTAAAATTTTAGCGGCTTTGTTATCTGAAATTGGCAATAGTGTTTTCGATATTGAAATTAATAAAGATGAAATTTTAGAAAGTTTAAACTACTATAATTCTTTATGAAGATAGAATCGTTTAGCTATAAAAAAATTTCTATCTATTGCGCTTTGGCTGCATTTTTAGTGCTTTCGCTTCAATTATTACGCAGTTATTTTTTGTGCGAACACCAATTTATTTATGCAACTGATGACACGTATATACACATGGCAATTGCTCTAAACTTAGCTTATTATAAAGTTTGGAGCACAAATCCTGATTTTTTCACATCATCAAGTTCATCATTTTTATACACTATTTTATTAGCTGTTGGATTTAAATTTTTCGGCAATCATCAATATTATCCGTACGTTTTAAATTTTGTTCCATACTTTTTATTGTTCGTAGTAATTTATAAATATTACACTGAAAAAATCAGCAAGCAAAAATTTTTAGCTATTCAATTATTTTTAGTGCTTTTATATCCTTTGCCATTATTTGCCATGGAACATTCTTTGCATGTTTTGTTTGTATTGTTGTTTTTATTGGAGTTTGACCAATTTATTGCTGGCTCAAAAAATGTTTTAAAACTTTTGTTTCTTGGTTTTATGTTGACTATGTTGCGCTACGAAAGTATGTTTATTTTATGTTCAGCATTTTTAATTTTATTGTATCATAAAAAAATTATTCCAGCTTTTTTATTAATGCTTATTGGCTTCTCACCTATTGTTTTGTATGGAATTTATTCTGTGCAGCATGGTTCTTATTTTTTACCAAACACATTAGTTACCAAAGGAAATTTTATTGAAGCAAATGCACAAGCGATTTTAGCATTTATTATAAAAGTAGTTTTTGATTTTACTGTCAATATCCATTTCACTATTTACATTATTTTAGTTGGAATTTATTTATGGAAACAACGCTTTAAAACTACGCATTGGAGTTTTTTACTAGTTTTGTTGACAACAGGTGCGCATTTGTTATTTGCAGGTATTTTGCATTTCTATCGCTACGAAGCATATTTGATTGTGCCAATCGTTATTTATTTCATTGCTTATTTTTATTATGATGAACAAGCAATTTATTTAAACAAGTCAAAATTGTCTTTTGTATTAAAAATCGTTTTTATTGTTTCTGTTTTTTTTCGTTTAGCATTTAATATTTGGGTCATTCAGATGGCACCTAAAAACATTTACGAACAGCAAATACAGTTTTCTAAATTCTTAAAAAAATATTACAACAATCAACCTGTTTTGGTTCACGATATTGGTTATTTGGCATTTTCTTCAGATGTAAAAATCTATGACATTGCAGGCATTGCCACTTTAGACGTTGCGACTACTAAAACAAAGAAATTTCATTTCAAACCTGGTTTTATTGAATCTCAGCAACAAAAATATGGATTTAAAGTTGGTGTCTTTTACGATATTTTTGCCAATAATGGAATGCCAAAAAACTGGATTAAAGCTGGTGAATGGACGATCAATCACAATAGAATCTGCGGTTTATCTAAAATAAATTTTTATGCAGTAGATAGTGCTCAGTATTTTATTTTAAAGCAACAACTTAAAGATTATGAGTCAAGTGTAAACAAAAATGTTGAGCAAAAATTCTATTAACAAAATTGAATTCAAAACCTTATTTTTGAAACCGAAATGTCAGTAAAAGTAAAACATCATTATTTTACCAATTTAACAGCTATCCGATTTTATTTGGCTACCTATGGTGTATTTGGCCATACGAATGATTTGCTGAGTATTCTTGGCGTTAAAAATTATCAGCATAAGCATATTTTATTTTATACCAATATCGGTGCTGTTTTCTTGACTGCATTTTTTGTGATCAGCGGTTTTTTAATTACACATATTTTAATTGAAGAAAAGCACGCGACGAATGATGTGGTGTTAAAAAAGTTTTTCCTAAATCGTATTTTCAGAATTTGGCCACCTTATTATTTGGTGTTGTTTATTCAATGGTTTGTAATTGCACATACACCAGTGAAAGAAATTAGTGATCTATTTTATGCGTTCACCTATAGCAAATCCACTTTAACGCCAATTATGATGAATCACGGTGTTTATTTCTTTTTATCACTGATTATGTTACCGCATTTATCGTTAACAATTTCTGTCGTTTTAGACAATTGGACAATTGTTGCTGGACATTTATGGAGCACAGGAATTGAAGAGTTTTTCTATTTTATTTGGGCACCTGTGATGCGCAAATCAAAAGATATTGTCAAATCGATTCGCAACAGTATTTTATTTTATTACATTATTTCAATTATAGCATTTACTGGTTTGATGATTGGTTATTGGATTTTAAAATCTAAAACAGTAATTTCTATTTTCCATTTCATTATGTTCTTCTTATATCTTACAAGATTATCCTGTATGTTTATTGGTGCATTTGCAGCATACATTTTCTTCTATAAAAAAGATTGGATAGCGAAAAATGTAACTACAAAACGCGCTATTATTTGTGGCATTGGTGCAATACTTGTTATAGTTTCTAAAGTTCCGATTCCTTTAGTAACACAAGAATTGTTTTCTGTACTATTATCTTTTTTAATTTTATATTTTGTAAAAGACAACAAACGAATTCCAATTTTAGACAATAGAGTATTTAATTATTTAGGTAAGATTTCTTACGGAATTTATTTATATCACGTATCTATTATTTTTGTGGTAATTTATTTTTGCAAGAAATACAACTTCTTTGTCGTACCTGTAATTTATATCATCATACTTTCTTTAACGATATTAGCTGCTGCTTTATCTTACGAATATTATGAGAAGCAATTACAAAAACTGAAAGTAAAATACTTTATGAAAAAATAAAAAAAATCTGCAACAATATGCAGATTTTTTGAAACTGATCTACGGCAATAGTTTACAGCTTCTTCATTACTTCTTGTATTTCCTTTGAATTCGGATTATACGCCAAAGCGATACTGTAGTATTTTTTAGCTTCTTTAATTTTTCCTTGTGCTAAATAATTTGCTCCTAATAATGCATTTGAATCATAATCGAAAGGATATAATTTTAATACTGAAACTATATATTTTTCAGCTTCCACGAAATTTTTTCTAAAATAGTAAATATAACCGACACGATAATTCACCACTGTATTATTTGGATCAATAACTAAGATTTCTTTGTATGTTTTTAATACGTCGTCCCATTTTTCTAATGCGGTTGTTGGAGCAACATACCCAAATCTTGCTTCAATACTTTTTGGTTCTAATGCAATTGCTTTTTTATAATACTCTTGTGCTTTAACATAATCTTTCTTTAAATAATGCAACCAACCTAATCGCAAATTCAGCATATAAGAATTTGCATCATACACATTTTCAAGTGTGGAAATTGATACTTGATATTCTTTATTAGCTTCACTTATATAGCTGCTTGAAAATGCAGCAATTACTTTTTCATCTTGTGCTTTCGCAAGCATGGTAATAGCCAAAACTATTACAATTGTTGTGATTGATTTTTTCATTCTTGTTATTTTTTAATTTGCAATAATTGTTATTTAGTATCAAAAAGTAAACTTTAATCCAAGTAATAAAGTATGTAAATTATAAACAGACGGTAACAATATCTGACTAATTTTTTCAAATTGATATGTTGCATAAATATTCACATTTTTGGATGCAATAATTGTTCCTGTCGTACTTATCTTGTATTTAATTTTATCATAACTATTGTATAAAAAAGCTGCATCATTCGTTGCCATAGGATAAAAACCTTTGTATGTAAAATAAGAACTTAATAAAAATCTTTTAGCCAACAAGGCACTTATAGAAGGCGAACAAACCACGTATGCTTTTTTATATGAAATAATAGTAGAAACATCAGCACCAATAGTAACACGTGGAAAATTATAAAACAATCCAATTCCAGCGGAATAGGTTAATTCTGTACTTTTTATGTTATATAAATTATCTTTGTCTACAATCTTAGTATTTTCATTAAGCAATACTTGCGCACGCATTTCTTTTATATTTATGGAATCATGTGATACTAGAGTATAATTTGGTTTATTAAATTCTGAAAACAAACCAAAATGAACATTAACGTCAAAACGTTTAATTGATTTAGAAACAGTTATTTGTGAATACAAGCTATTAGAAGAAAATTTTCCATTAATGTTTTGATGTCGATATGTTGTAGAATCAAAAAAAGATGTTCCAAAAGGTGGTGGTGATGTTGGTTTTGAATTCTGAAAAACAACATCGTTTGTCAATGATAAGTTACTCGAGTAGTGCGCATAATGAAAACCAAGCACTAATTTCCAACGATGTTTAAAAGAAAAAGATGGCGCGATATAATATTGATGTTGTTTGAAATTTTCCCAAATTTGAGTTTGTTGCTGATATGTATATGCGTGATAAATACTAAATGTTGAAGAGAATTTATGATTCAAACCAAGGTTTACATAACCTAAATTTTTCGCTTCTTTTTGTTTATCAGAAATTTTTAAACCACCATCTACAAAAATAGATTCTAATAATTTTTTAGGTTTATAAAGTATTCTATTTTGAATACTATCTGGCAACATAGAATAATAATTTGCTGCCACTTTTTCATCACCTATATACAAATTACACCAGTACAAATACTCTTTTGCAACTTCGCTGCTTGCATCATTTTTTAAAGCACGAATAAAATAATCAGCTGCTTTATAGTAATTATATTTATTGAAACAAGCTATTCCTAATCGCAAATTAAAATAATATTCGTCATATCCTTGATTTGCGGCCAACTTGCCATATTTTATTAGAGGTTTCCATTTTTCATCTAAATAATATTGATAGCTTTGTTGATCTATTTCTGTTGCATTTAATTGTGCAAACGAATTGTCTATTTTTGAAATCAACAACAGTAAGATGATATATTTTATAGTACGCATGTGGCTATTATTTTATGTTTTCCATTTAAAATTTCGACACTGTGTATTGTATTTTTATCAAACGTAAGTTTGCTTTCAATCGTTTGTGTTTTCTTACCAAATAATTTTCCTTCGCAAATGCTTTTAGCAATTATTTTTGTTGGCAAATGCTCATCATCTGTTGAGATAAATTGAAATTGATATTCAGCTGTACAATAATGAAAAAACGGTGCAGTAAAATCATGTAAATTTTTCACCAATGGATTAAAAAAAGAATCAATTAATAATTTATCATTCACCACTATATCTTCATAATATGCCAACAACACACGATGCGCAGCCAAATAAAATGAATGCAGAAACGAATTTTTATCACCATAAAAATCAGTAAAATAAAATAATGTTCCGTTGTTTACAAAATAGGCAGTAGACTTTGTTGTATGGCAATAAATATAAGATTGATTATATGTATTCGTAAAAATTTCCCATTGAACTTCTTGTTGCTTTTTAGCATCCTGCTTCACCAACCATTTTATTTTTTCACCTGGAATAAAATTGAAACTATCTAACAATAACTTAGTCGTTAAAACATTGCTGACAATCTCATCTTGTTTTGGAATATCAAATGAATGAAAAACATTGTATTCATTTTCTTTTGTTAAATAATAACTGATTGGATGCGACACTGTTTTAGAACCAATATACGGTGTTGTTTGTATTTGAAAATGCAAGTGAGGTTCTGGCGATCTGCCTGAATTTCCTACTGTTGCAATACAATTTCCTTTGCGAACAAAATCACCAACTTTTACTTTTATAGAATCGTGTTTTAAATGCGATAATTTTGAGTATAATAATTCACCGTGTTTTATAATGATAGAATTTCCCCAATTATTTTCCAAATTGACTTCACCTATTTCATTATCTAAAACTGTATCGACAATGGTTACTATCCAACCATCTGCAGGAGCAAGCACTGGTAAATCATAGCAATAGAAATCAGTCAATGCATCGCCTGGCAATTTAAACGATTTATTATCGATATCACGCAAATCAAAATCAAATGCATATTTCCAATCTTCTTTATGTGTGATGTTTCCACTATGACCTTGTGAAATATGCCACTCACCTATAATTGGCAACGTGATATGGTAATACGTCTCTGCACTAAATCGTTCTAATGAATTAATAAATTTATAGTGATTTTTTTCTGGTGAATATTGTTGCACACCAACTAATTGCAAACCGTTTGCACTTGGGCGAAGATACAATGCAGACAAACATAAAAGCACTACAATATTAAACGGTAATGAATAAATCGGTAAATGTACATTAATGAAAAACGCATTCAATGAGCTAATTAATAAACCGATAATTGGCATCATAAATAAAATCAGTAAAAATGATTTTTTTGATGCGACTACAAAAAATCCACCTAAAGCTATTGAAGTTAAAATAAAATTGAAACCAATGTATGTATAAACTAAAGGTGTGAAATCACCTTGTAAAAAATAATAAAATAAATAGCCAACGACAAAACCAAAAACAGATAAAACAAAAGCAATTCTTGAATAAATCAATAAACCGATTACAATAAAAATTCCTGCAAGATCATTATACTGAAAAAAGATAGCACCAAGCGAACGTAAGTATAAATAAATAATATTTGCAAATCTGTAACCACTTATATCTTGAGTAGTTTCATTAAAAACACCGGGAAAAATATTATTCAAGAAATAGGTATGTTCTATATTTGGTTTTAACGAAAAAAAGTTTCCACTACTTAACATCACTATCCAAATAGTAATAATAAAAGGAATGCTCAAATATGGCAAACCACGTTTAGCTAATGAAGTAGAAAACCACAGCGTTAGAAAGAAAACTAAAATGGAAGCAATAATTAATAAGACAATAAACGATAAATTGTATTCATACATATTTGCGATGGCAATACCAACTAACACTGCATTGAACGTGTAAGCACCGCTGCGAATATGTTCTTTATTAAAATTAAAAACCGTTGCAGTAAATTGACCAATTAATATTGCTAACAAACCACTAAAACCTAATCGAACATCAAAAAATGTAACAAACATAAGCAGTAATGCAAATAATTTATTGGTAGAAAAAAATATCTGCGAATAACTATTTAGTATGCCTTCTGTATATAAAATAATATGTTGCTTAACTTTGTTCAAATTTATTTCTCTTTGAATTACATGAATAATTTAATTATTTTTTTACAGTTTAAAATTCTTTAAATAATCAGGCATTACTTCATTATTTTCTACATCTTTCAAACTTTCTTTTTGTTTAATAATATGTGGTTTTCCTGATAAATCAATCAATACTATTGCAGGTCTTAACGCAATAAACTGCATAGATTGTGTGATGTTGTATGCACCAACATAATGTACTACTACTTGATCACCAGCTTTCAAAGGTGGCAACGAAATATTTTCGCGCACTACATCAATATTCATACAAAGTGGTCCGTACAAAACAGAATCTTCTGTATGCATTCCAAATTCTTGCGCTGGTGAAATTTTATGATCATACCAAAACGCAGTAAATAAAATATTCACACCAAAATCCATAATCGTTGCACGTCTACCATCAGACAAGCGCTTATTAGAAATTACGGAACCTAATAAAAATCCTGCATCATCAATTAATGCGCGTCCTGTTTCTAAATATAAATAAGGCAATTCATCTTTTTCAAAACCTGCGTTTAATAAAGTAGAACAAATTGCTTCTGCATATTGATTGATTTCGGGTACATAATCAACACCTAATTGCAAAGAACCTTTCAATGTATTTTTAGAAGCAAAGCCGCCACCCATATCTATATAACTAATTGCTTTGTTATACCGTTTTTTTACACCTAATGCCAAGTCTGCCATTTTATTTGCAGCAACACCATATGCGCTTGGTACCAACATATATGTTCCAATATGACAATGCAAACCAATTAAATTTAATTTATCTGTAGCCATGATTTTATTGATAGCGTCCCAAGCTTGACCGTTTTCATAATTAAAACCAAATCGATCCCACATTGGATACACACCTGTATCCATGTTTACACGAATGGCAACACGCGGTTTTACTTTTAATTCAGTTGCCAACTCAATCAAACGATACAATTCATCCAAATGATCAATATGAATTGGTGAATCATTTTTTATGGCTGTGCGCAAATCATCATCTGTTTTATCTGGACCATTAAATAATATTTTTTTTCCAGGAACACCATTCTTCAATGCTTTTTCATATTCAAAACGAGATACTACTTCGGCCCAAGATCCTTCTTGATGAAAGATGTTACAAATAGCATTGATGTAATTCGTTTTATAAGACCATGCAAATTGTACTTTCGGATAACGTGTTTCAAAAATTCGTTTTGCAGTTTTAAAATTATCTCTTATTTTTCTTTCAGACAATACAAATAATGGCGAGCCAAATTCACGAATTAAATCTTTTACAGCAACATTATCAATGTGTGTCATTGGTGCATATTCGGTGCGAGTTCCGAATTTATTCATTAAACCTGCATTCAATGATTTTATAATCGGTCGTTCATATTGTTTCTTTTCCATATAGTAATTTTTTAGTATTTTATTTGATGATTTTGTGATGATTGATTGAGAAAGCAATTAATTCATCTTTAAAAAAGATTGATTTATAATTCGCCGATTGTTGAAATTTGTTCAAATTCATTCATATTCACAATCATATCATAAGAGTATCGAATAAACATTTTTCCAACTACATACTCTTTATATGGAATTACTTTTTTTTCCATTGCTAAATTTACAATCGATTCGATTTGATTTTGTCCAGCACCAACCGTTAAATAACACCAAGCAGGAAAACGTGGATTGATTTCAATTAAAAAATAATCATCGTCTGCTGTCTTAATGAACTCTAATTCAAATGCGCCGCACCACTTTGTATTTTTCACAAAACTTTGTGTTGTATTTAATAAATTTTTATCATCCAAAGTAACTCCAGCCCAAGCTTTGCCTTTATCTGTGATGTATAATTTGCGCATTGGAACTGCACCTAATGTCACACCTTTGCCATTGCCAACACCACAAACATTCACTTCTGAACCATGTACAAACTGTTGAATCAACACAGGCAAACCCCATTCTGTGCTAATTTTATTGAAGTGCTGCATTGCTTGGTCGTTGCTGTATGCAATTTTTGCATCGTAGAATTTTCCTTTTACAACTAACGGAAAGCCAAACTCTTTGGTGATCGCAGGAATTTCATTTAAAGAATATACCATTTTTGCAAATGGGACTTTGATTTTATTTTTTTTGCCAAATTCAAACAAGTTAACCTTGTGTCTTGCTTCAAATTGTTCTTGTGTTGGCAGTACCATTTTAATACCTAATTCCATTTCCATTTTTTCTTTCAAAGAAATAAAATTGAACAATTCAGCATCAAAATTTGGAAATAAGAAATCAATATTTTCTATTGAATTAATGTATGCAAAACGATCAAACAAAACCTCTTGTCCAGCGCCTGGATATGGCACTTGATATGTTTTATCAACCAAATCATGCATGTAAATTCCTGGCTCTAATGACTCATAAGAAAGTCCAATAATTCTTACATCAAATGATGTTGCATCACGCAAGGCGCGAATGACTGAAATACCTGGACCTGGACTATCTATTGCATTTAAACCAGTTACAGCAATTGTATATTTAGGTTTCGAAATAGATTTTTTTGGAACTGATTTCAATAGTGGTATTTTATTCGTTGTTTTAATTTTAGAAGCTTTCTTAACTTTTACTTCTCTATCATAAAGTGAAGAATGTAATTCAGCTTCTATGTCGAATGGATATTGCATATTGATTTATTTTAATTATTGAATAAATAATTTTTCATTTATTATTCACTTAATTTATAAGATTGAAGCATGTTTTGAAAATCATACAAATCTTTTTCTACAGTATCTTTATCAATTCTATACTCTTTTGTAATTTGTTTTACAACTTCATCCATTGTTTTATGTTCTTGAAAGAGTCGAATAATTTCTTGTCCGATTGGATTTACAGAATATGAATCACCTGTTGAAGGGTTAAACAAAAATCCTGAGTCACTGAGAGCTATATTAGTTTTAATTTTCATCTGTTAATTATTATACTGCAATATTAACGAAATGAATTCTCAGGTAGTTTATACAATTCAGAATAGATTGTATAAAATTCTGCCGATTTCTTAAAATGTGTTATCTAGTAAATTTTCTAAAGGAATTCGATGAGGTTCGTCTAAGCTTTTATATTGAGAAACTGAAAAGCCAGTAACTTTTTTAAATTGATTACTTAAATAATGAACGCTGCTGTAACCAAGCATGTAGGCAATCTCACTTAATGTATAATCGTTCTTAAACAACAATTCTTTTGCCTTTTCAATTTTAAGAAGTATGATGTATTTCTCTAAGGTTGTATTGGTAACTTTAGAAAACACTTTGCTGATCTTATCATACGGTAACTGTACTCGTTCGCTGATATAATCTGAATTTCTAATGAGTGAGTTTGTATTATTTGCATAGTAAATCAACTCAATAGCTGCAACCTTCACTCGCTCAACAATTTCTATTTCAGGATCATTTATTACACTAAATCCTAATTGTTGAAAACATTGAACAATTTCTCTTTCTGTAATTTTAAAAGTATCAAACACTAAATTTGCTTCGCCTAAAAAAACTGTTTTAACATGAACGCTATCTTTATGTGAGAAGAATAACTCAATCAACTTAATACAACTTTTTGAGGCCATATTTTGTAGCATGAAGCGTTTCTCTATAACTGAATTTTTTGTTGTATTCAAAAGGTTCTGATAATATGTAAAAATACAAAAATGGTTTAATTTAAATCAATTAAAGTAATTTAATAAATTTATCATTTTTTAAATTTTGTACTCATAATTAAATAGTACTTTCGTGCTTTATTTAAACTTGAAAATAATGAATACAAACTCAAACACATCTAAGAATATTAGAAACTTTTTACTTATTGGTAAAGCTGAAGGTTATAGTTATTTATTGCTTCTTTTTATTGCAATGCCTTTAAAATATATTTTTCATCATCCAGAATATGTTCGATTAGCAGGTTCTATACATGGCTTTTTATTTGTCAGTTTTATGATTACTATTTTCATACTTTTATTTAAAAAAGAATTTGAAATTAAAAATGCGGTTTATGCATTTTTACTTTCTTTAATTCCTTTCGGCACTTTTTTCCTTCATAAAACATTAAAAAATGATGGACAATAATTCACCAAAAACAGATGTTGTTTTAGTTGGCGCAGGAATTATGAGTGCAACATTAGCTGTACTGCTAAAAGAACTCGAACCTTCATTAACAATTTCTATTTATGAAAAATTAGAGAAAGTTGCTGGCGAAAGTTCTGACGCATGGAACAATGCAGGCACTGGTCATTCGGCATTTTGCGAATTAAACTATACACCAGAAAACACAGATGGCTCTATCGATGTTTCTAAAGCTATAAAAATTGCTCAATCGTTTGAATTATCAAAAGCATTTTGGTCTTATTTAGTAGAGCAGAAATACTTTTACGATCCACAACAATTCATCAATTCAGTACCACATTTTAGTTTTGTTTGGAACGAAGAAAATGTGACTTACTTAAAAAAACGTCATGATTCATTAACCAAATTTGCGTTGTTTGAAGACATGCAATTTTCGGATGATTTCAATGAATTAAAATCGTGGTTTCCATTAATTATGAATGGTCGAGATGCACATCAAAAAGTGGCTGCAACACGCATGAATGCAGGTACTGACATTAATTTTGGTGCATTAACTCGTGTACTTTTTCAGCACTTAGAAAAGTTGGATGGTGTGCATTTGTATTTAAACCATGAAGTGCGTGATTTAGAAAAAGATGAAAATGGAACCTGGAAAATAAAAATAAAAAATATAACTGCTGTTGAAAAATTTTACGTCAACACCAACTTTGTTTTCTTAGGTGCTGGTGGCGGCGCCTTGCCTTTATTAGATAAATCAGATATTGAAGAAGGAAAAGGTTATGGTGGTTTTCCAATCAGCGGACAATGGTTGGTTTGTAACAACGAAGAAGTAATTGCACAGCATCACGCAAAAGTTTATGGCAAAGCGTCAGTTGGTGCGCCACCAATGTCGGTGCCGCATTTAGACACCAGAATTATCGATGGAAAACATGCATTATTATTTGGTCCGTTTGCAGGTTTTTCTACTAAATTTTTAAAACATGGTTCCTATTTCGATTTGCCATTATCTATTGAGTTAGATAACTTTTTCCCAATGGTTGCTGCTGGTTTACAAAACATTCCTTTAACCAAATATTTGATTGAACAAGTAACTTTATCGCAAGAAGATAGAGTTGAAATGCTAAAAGAATATTTTCCAGAAGCAAAATTTGAAGACTGGCAATTAGCTATTGCCGGACAACGCGTACAAGTAATAAAAAAAGATGAGGAAGATGGTGGCGTTTTAGAATTTGGAACCGAAGTCATTTGCGCTGCAGATGGTTCTTTAGCATGTTTATTAGGCGCATCGCCTGGCGCATCTACTTCTGTAAGTATTATGCTCGATGTTTTGAAAAAATGTTTTGCAGAAAAAATAAATTCTGAAGAATGGCAAGCTAAACTGAAAAAAATGATTCCGTTTTATGGACAATCTTTGAAAGATGATGCTGAACTTTGCAGAACAACGCGAGAAAGAAGTAAACGGACTT
>Ga0075152_10002209_pt1 | contig 13876 bp, 7 predicted proteins | sample JI61114C2DNA_FD_70964 | JGI IMG/M metagenome (GOLD analysis project Ga0075152, IMG submission 70964) | Wastewater effluent complex algal communities from Wisconsin, to seasonally profile nutrient transformation and Carbon sequestration -... | ecosystem: Engineered > WWTP > Effluent > Algae...
TCTCGTGCGGGTAGTAGTTCTTGCCGCCCTTGATGATCAGGTCCTTGACGCGGCCGGTGATGAACACCTCGCCGTCGACCAGGTACGCGAGGTCGCCGCTGTCGACCCAGCCGTCGGCGAGCTTGACCTTCGCGGTCGCCTCGGGGTTGCGGTAGTAGCCCTTGAAGGCCGAGGGGCCGCGAAAGTGCAGGCGACCCTGGTTGCGATCGGGCAGGGGGTTGCCGTGCTCGTCGACGACGCGGATCTCGTGCAAGGGAACGGCGCAGCCGCAGCCGACGAAGTGCAGGGCCTCGGCCTTGCTGTCCGCGGGGACAGGTTCGGCCTTGCCGTCGCGCTCGAAGATCCGGCGGTCGACGGTGTCGACCCGGGGGGCGCGCAGCACCGGCGGGAAGGTGACGGCGACCATGTTCTCGGCCAGGCCGTAGGCGCAGAACAGGGCCTCCTTGCGCAGGCCGGCGGGCGCCATGTGCTCGGCGAAGCGGTCGAGGGTGGCCGGCAGGATCGGCTCGGAGCCGTTGAGCAGGGCGCGCGCGCGCGACAGGTCGAGCGCCGCGACGGCCTCCGGCGGGACCCGCCGCACGCACAGGTCGAAGGCGAAGTTCGGGGCCACCGAGATCGTGCCGTGATACTTCGCCAGCGCCTCGAGCCAGCGCTGCGGTCGCGACAGGAAGGTGACCGGCGACATCAGCACCGTCGGGTTGCCGAAGTAGAAGTTCATCAGCCAGCCGCCGATGAGGCCCATGTCGTGGTAGAGCGGCAGCCAGCTGACCATGACGTCGCGGGTGGTCAGCTCGCAGCCGGCCGCGGCGGCGCGGATGTTGGCGAGCACGTTGGCCTGGGTCAGCTCGACGCCCTTGGGGTCGCCGGTGCTGCCGGAGGTGTACTGCAGCAGGGCGGTGTGCTCGGGGAGGACCTCGGCGCTGACGGCCGAGAGCGGCGGCGGGTCGCGCAGGATGTCCTCGATCGAGATGACGTGCTTGACCGCGGCGACGTTGTCGCGGACGAGGTCGGCGACGCGGGCGGCGCGGTCGAAGGTCAGCAGCACCTCGGTGCCGGCGTTGTCGAGGATCCGGGCCTCGCGGGCGATGTACTCGGCGATGCGGTCGAGGCGGAAGGGCGGGTAGAGGGGCACGGGCACGCCGCCGGCGAGCATCGCCCCGAGGAAGGCGGCGAAGTAGCCGCGGCCGGTCGGCAGCATGATCGCCACGGTGCCGCCGGGTCGCAGGCCGAGGCCGCGCAGCTTGGCCGCGACCGCCCCGGCCTCGCGGCGCAGCGCGCCGTAGGTGATCGGGTCCTCGGAGCCGTCCTCGCGCAGCAGCAGGATGTGCACGCGGTCGGCGTTGTGCTGCGCGTGGTACTCGAGCACCTCGACGAGGGTCGCGGCGTGCACCGGCGTCGGCGCCGGATCGTCGGTCGGCAGGCCGAGGGCCTGGTCTTTTGGACCGGTCTCTTCGGACCTGTCCTGAAAGACAGCATATCCGCGCGCGCTCAGGCCGGCCTCGACCAGGCGGACCAGCTGGCGCGGGGTGTCGGCGACGCTGATCGCCTCCTCGGGCAGGGTCAGGCCGAAGCGGGCCTCGACGCGGCCGAGCAGCTCGACGCGCTCGAGGCTGCCGAGGCCGAGCTCGCGCTCGAGCGAGGCGTCGAGGCCGAGGTTGCCGAGGCCGCGGCCGTCGCCGACGGTGGCGATCAGGTCGCGGAGGATCTCCAGCAGGGTGCCAGCGACGTCTGGGGCGCTCGGGTCCGACATGCGCGGGAGGGTATCACCGGGCATGCCGGGCAGAAACGCCCCGAAGCGGGCCTTCGCCCGGCCGTGGCAGGTGCGCGCCGCACGGCCAGCGACGCGGCAGAACCGTGACCAGGTGGCGAGGGGCCGCGTTCAGCGGGGCCGGCGGCGGCGGAGGCCGAGCAGGGCCAGCAGGCCGAGGCCCAGCGCGGGGAGGTCCGGCGCGCCCTGGTCGCAGGCGCAGCCGCGATCGGCGAGGTCGGTGTCGATGCCGGCGCTGTCGGGCGACTCGCTGTCGCTCTCGCTGGCGGTGGCGGTGATCGACGAGTCGTCGTCGTCGCCGACGCTGGTGGTCGGGACGCCGGTGGTCGGGGCGGGGCCCTCGTCCTGGCAGGTCGCCCCGCAGCCGTCGCCGCCGATCTGATTGCCGTCGTCGCACTGCTCGAGGCTGTCGAGGACGAGGTCGCCGCAGCGGGCCGGCGTGCAGCTGGTGCGGCAGGCGTCGGGCTGGGAGTCGCTGTTGTTGGGGCCGGCGTCGCAGCCCTCGCCGGGTCCGACCACGCCGTCGCCGCAGACGCCGACCGGGGCGCCGTCGGTGCCGACGACGCAGAGCTCGTCGATGTTCCAGCCGGCGAACTCGAGGCCGGCGTCGGAGCGCAGGCCGAACTCGAGCTGGACGCTGTCATTGACGACGAACTGGGTGAGGTCGAGGTCGTGGAAGCGCCACTCGCTGTCGCGGTGCTGGGTCTTGCTGAGGTCGCCGGCCTGGCTGTCGAGGTTCTGCCAGGCGATATTGCCGTTGACCGAGATGGTCGCGTCGTCGAAAAAGCCGTCCTCGACGGCGAGCCAGCGGCGATACTGCAGGCGCACGGTCGGGAAGCCCTGAGTGGCGATCACGGGGCCGAGCAGCGCGGTGTTGGTGTCGGGGGTGTAGAGGCCGGAGAGGTTGACGCCGACGACGCCGATGCCGGCGAAGGGCGCGTCGGGATCGCCGGCCTGGCCGCCCGGCGCGCCTTGCTGCCACTGGGGCCCGAGCTGCCAGCCCTCGGCCTCGGGCGGGCCATCGAAGGACGTGCAGAACAGCGGGGTCACCGGGCCGTGGTAGAGCTGGTAAAATTGGTCGGCCGGGTTGGCGGGGAAGCTGGCGCTCGAGTTGTCGCTGAAGGTGACGACGACCTGGTACTCGACCAGCGTGCCGTCGGGGAAGGGCGGGATGACGGCCGTGAAGCCGCCGGGGGCGGGGTTCATGCCGATGCCGACGATGGGGGAGTTCGGCGGGCGCAGGCGCAGCTCGGCGCCGGTGGGCGCGAGGTCGACGCAGGCCTTGGCGCCGCTGGCGAGCTGGAGCTGCACGGGCGTGCCGGACTGGGTCGTGGGCGCGAGGGTCACCGAGCCCGAGAGGCTGCCGGCGCCGAGCAGGCCGTGGGCCTGGAAGGCGAGGTTGATCTCGCACTCGTTCGGGGTGCCGTTGGCGAGGTCGCCGTCGTCGTCGTCGGCGAGCAGGGCCTCGGGGTACATGGTCGGGATGTCGACGGCGCGGCGGATCGACTGGAACCAGATGTGGTCGGTGCGGGCGACGCCGGCCTGCGCGCCGAGCTTGGCGACCAGCGCCTTGCGCAGGTCCCAGAGGGCGCCGCCGATGATGCGGCCCTCGTCGTGGACCTCGCCGGTGAGGTCGTCGGGCCAGCGCCACTCGGAGCCCTGGGGGTCGAGCTCGCGCAGCGCCTCGTCGGGGCTGTCGGTGAAGAAGCCCTTGCCGAGGCCGGCGTCGTTGGTGATCGTCGCGCCGAGGTAGTCGGCGATGCCCTCGCTCAGCGAGCCGTCGAATTGACCGACGCCCTCGATCAGGCCCTGGATGTGCGCCGAGTGGCCGTACTCGTGATAGACGACATCGGAGAGCCGGGCGGTGTTCTCGCAGCCCTGGCCCGACAGGAAGAAGTTGATCGAGTCGCCGTCGCTGAACGCGTTGCAGACATCGGCGATGTTGGTGGTGACCAGCAGGTTCTTGTCGAGGAACGCGAAGCCCGGGTCGACCTGGCGGATGCGGCTCTTGACCACGTTGGCGTGCAGGTAGGCGCTCAGCTGGGCGTCGACGGTCTCGCTCGTCGGGTCGGCCCACAGCGCGACGCCGCCGGGGGGCAGCGCCAGATCCTTGACCGCGCTCGGGCCGGCCTCGCTGACGACCGTGACGAGGCTGCCCGCGACCCCGGCGACGACCGCCGCCGGCCCGCCGTCGACGAAGTTCAGCGCGCCGAGCGTGTCGGTGGTCGCCGCGGCGCCGTTGACGAAGACGTTGAGGCCAGGGGCCGGGAGGTCGACATAGGCGCCCTTGGGCCCGCGCTGCGGGACGTGGAACTGCAGGGTGCCGGTGGCGAAGTGCAGCAGCTGCTCGCGCGCGACCGGCTCGCCGCTGGCGGCGTCGAGGTAGACGGCGAAGCGGCCGATCGGCTGGGTGGCGGCGACGGTGACCCGCAGGACCTCGCGGTAGGTGATGCGCTGGCCGCTGCGGATGATCGGGAGGATGAAGGGGCCCTCGACGAGATCGGCGCTGGCGCTGCCGGCCGCGTCGGCGAGGATCCACGCGCGCGCGCGCGTGCGTGCGGCGGCGGCGGTGATCGGCGTGTCGGTGAGCGCGACGCGGACGTCGGGCAGCGCCTCCGAGCCGATCGCGACCAGGCGGTCGTGCTTGAAGCGCACGCTCAGCTGGCCGCCGATCACCGGCCGACCGCGGTGCCGCTGGGCGAAGCCGACGCTGCGGATCCCCCCGCTCAGGTCGTTGCCGACGAGCGTGAAGTCCTCGGCACGGCTGCCGGGGGCCAGCGCGGCGAGGTGGCGCTCGAGCACGGCCCGGGCGGCGCGCGCGGCGACCTCGGCCGACGCCACGCTGCCCGACATGGCGACGCCGCGACCCCACACGCGCAGCGGGACGCCGGTGTCGCGGTCCCACATCGTCTCGCTGGCGCCGAGCGCCGCGGCGAGCTCGGCGTGGGCCCGGCCGGCGCTGGCCGGCGCGCGCCAGGCGATGTCACGGTGCTGCCGCGCCGCGCCCCCGCTGGCGAGTTCGCGGCCCTGTCGGCCTGCTCGCGGCGCGGTGAAGGCCGAGGCTCCGCCCTCCCAGGCGAGGAGCGAGAGGCCCACGGCGAGGGCCACCAGGCGACCCGTACCCATCCGGCGCTTTGTAAAACTCACATTGCTGGCATACGCCCTCCTCCTGGGGCCGTCAAGCCACTGCGGAGTCCACACGCGGGGGGCGCACTTTAGGGGCCCGCACCCACCCAGGGGTTCAGAGCAGCGCGATCGCTAGGGCACCCGCGGCGAACACCAGGACGACGACGACGACGAGGTTGCGCGGGGCGTCCGGGCTGGCCGAAAGGACCTGTCCCGGAGACCAGGTCAGCCCGCCGCCGGGCGGCCGGCGCTGGCTCTGGTCGACGCGCACTGTCAGCAGCAGATCGCCGCTCGGACCGCCGCTGAGCGCCTCGCCCTGGCCGCGCAGGCGCAGGACGCCGCCCTCCGGGAACTCGGGCGGGAGGCGGAGGTGGACGAGGTCGCCCACGTCGTGGCCGACGGCGCGCTGGGCATAACCACCGAGGGCGGGGAGCTCACGGGGGACCTCGACCGCGTAGCCGTCGGCGTGGCCGCAGGCCCAGGCGGGCACGGTGACCTCGGCGCGCAGGTCCCGGCCGCGGGGACCTGTGCCGGTGTCGGGCTCGAAGATGCTGCCGAGCTGACTCACGGGGCGGGAGTGTAGCGGGGGCGCATCGCTGAGACTACCAGCTGGTCGAGGGTCTCGCGGGTGTAGCGGGCGGCGAGCTCGAGGGTGCGGGCGCCGCCGTCGGGGCCGAGGGGCGGGGCGACCTCCATGATGTCGCCGCCGATGAGGCCGACGCCGGCGCCGAGTCGGCGGATCAGCTCGACCACGAAGTCGGGCTCGAGGCCGTCGGGCTCGGGCGTGCCGGTCGCGTCGGCGTAGTGGTCGTCGGTGCCGTCGATGTCGTTGGAGAAGTAGACGGGGAGGCCGCGGGCCTCGACGTGGGCGATCAGTTCATCGAGGGCCTCGGCCGGGCGCGCGCGGCACTCGGCGGCCCAGAACTGCCGCACGTCGAGGCTGCGCTCCCAGTGCTCGCGGGGGAAGCGCGAGGCCCGGGTGCCGACCTGGACCATGCGGCCCTGGCGGCCGATCAGGTCGTTGGCGTGATAGGACCAGGTAGCGAAGCAGATCGGGACGCCGAGGCGCTCGGGCAGCAGGTCGGTGTGGGCGTCGGGCTGGACGATCGCCATGGTCGGGGCGCCGAGTCGACGCGTGCGCGCGCGCGCCATCGCGGCCACCGCCGGCCAGGCCGTCGAGTGGTCGCCGCCCATCACGAAGAGCCCGAGGTCGGGGTTGATCCCGAAGGCGAGGTCGAGCGCGCGCTCGGCGATCGTCAGCGGCGAGACCGGCAGATCGCCGGCGTCGGCCTCGCCCGGGTAGAGCGCGCGGCGGCAGCGGGCCAGCGCGTCGGCGGACAGCAGGTCGTCGGCGAGCAGCTGCGGGACCACGAAGACGTCGCCGATGTCGAGCACGCCGCGCGCCCGCTGCTGCTCGCGCCAATCCGGCTGGTCACGGAGCAGCGCCGCGCGGATCGCCTGGGGCCCGAGGTTGGCGCCGCGACGAAAACCAGCGCCGACGTCCGAGGGGACCCCGAGCATGATCACCTTCGCGTCGGCGATCGCGGCCAGCTGGGCGACGAAGGCGTCGTGCACCGCGGCCTCGTCGGCGACCCCGTAGAGCTGGCGCTGCAGCGCCAGCTGCTCGGCGCGTCCGGTCGAGACCAGGTGCACGCCGCCGCCGGCGGGGCGCAGGAGCAGACGCAGCTCGTCGAGGGGGTCGCGGACCGGCATGGCCGCGCAGGGTAGCACAGGCGCCCTGCGCGGCATCGCGGCTCAGTGGCACTGCCAGGTGATCTCGCCGCCGAAGACGTACATCACGCCGCAGTCGCCGAGGTTGATCGAGCACAGGCCCTCGTCGAACTGGAACAGGAAGTCGGGGTCCTCGCCCTCGGGGCCCTCCTGCAGCCACAGCGGCCCGCCGAGGGCGTAGCCGTGGGAGGCGTAGACCAGCGAGCGCACGCGCTCCATGTCGCCCTCGCAGTCGCCGTGGAAGATGGCCTGCGGGACCTCGAGCGCGTCGACCTCGATCGCCCGCGCTTCGGTCACGGAGCCGGGCGCGTCGGCCAGCTCGGCCTCGCCGCGCCACAGCAGCTGACCGCCGCTGTGATGCTTGCCGTACTCGGGGTCCGGGAGGTAGAGGGAGACGGAGCGCGCGCCGGCGGGGCCGGTCATGCCGGGCAGCCGCGCGAGGTCGAGGGTGATGACGTGCGCCATCGCCTCGTCGCGCCGCTTCGGCACGTCGTCGGCCTTGACGCCGCGCGGTGCGCCGCCGATGCGGCCGACCTCGTCGGCGGTCGGCGGGCGGTCGGCGCGGCGGAGGCGGTAGATCCTGACCTTGGGGCCAGGTAGTGACTCGCACAGGCGGCGCAGCTCCTGCTCGCGGGTCTCGATCGGGCGGCCGAGCGAGGCCTCGAACTCGGTGAAGGCCTGGTGGTCGAGGGCGCGCTGGAGCTCGCGCATCAGCGAGCCCTGCGCGGGAGCGTCGCCGAAGGCCTGACGCAGCGGGGCGACGACGACGCTGCCGAGCGTGCGCAGCCGATCGCCGAGGCAGCCGGAGGTGACGCCGGCGCTGCGCTTCATCAGCGCGGTGAAGACCTCGAGCACCAGCGCCTCGGGGGCGTCGGCCCGCAGGCAGCGCACCAGCGTCCAGGGCTCGTCGGCGGCGCGCGCCAGGTTGCGACGCATCACTCGCTCGTAGCGCGCGAGCGGCAGGCCGTCGAGCAGCGCGAGGATCGGCGTGACCTTCGAGCCGCCGTACGAGAAGCGGATCGCGAGGATGTCGAGGTGATCGTCGAGCGCCGGATCCGCGGTCTGGCCGGCCGCGGCCGCGCGGGCGAGGATGTAGTTGATCGCCTCGCGGTAGCCGTCCGACTGCTTCTTGTCGCTGACCCGTCCGGCGTGGGCGGCGAGGGTGGGGAGCACCTGCAGGCCGCAGAAGGCGAGCAGTTCGGGGCTGACGCCGTAGTCGCCGCCCTCGAGGCGATCGAGGACCGCCTCGACGAGCGCGGCGTCGTGGCAGACATCGGCGATCGCGGCCGCCTTGCCGAAGTAGAATTGCTTCGCCATCACCCGGCGGATCACCGCGTGGGCGCGCTCGGGGCCGAGCTGCGCGAGCGCGGCCCGCAGGCGGACGATCGCCGCGGGATCGCTGTCGAAGAGCCGATCGAGGTCGAAGGCCGCGTCGCAGGAGGTGGGGATCGCCAGACCACCGGCCGCGAGGCGCTCGATCGCCAGGATCGTCAGCACCTCGGCGAGGCCGCGCACGCGCTCGTTCTCGGGGCCGGCGTCGGGCTCCGTCTCGGGCTCCTCGTCGTCGCGGTCGCCGCTGTCGTCGTCGCCGCTGTAGTCGTCGTCGTCGCCGCCGCTGTAGTCGCTGTCGCTATCGTCGTCGTCGTCGTCGTCGTCGTCGCTGATCGTGGGCTCCGCGACGGCCTTCGCCTGGGCGGCGTCGATGCGGAAGGGGGCGAGGCCGTCGCGCAGGAGCTCGGCCGCGGCGGCGAGCAGCGCGTCGGGCCCGTCCTCGCGGCGATCGAGGACAGCGAGCAGCGACGAGTGGTTCCAGTAGCCGTCGCCGAACAGATAGATGAGGTCGCGCAGGCTGGCGAGGCGCAGGCCCTCGGACGTGCGGCGGGCGATGTTGTCGGCCTCGAGTCGGAAGGTCTTGACGCGGGCGCGGACCCACGCGAGCTGGAGCTCGGCCCACTCGTCGGTCGAGCCGAACAGGCCGGCGAGCTCGATCACCTTCGCGTCGTCGGCGAGGCGGAACACCACCGGCGCGCCGTCGACGATGCGCGGGACATCGATGTTGAGGGCGAGGCTCTCGGCGCTGTGGCGGTCGGCGAGGTGCTCGAGGATCCGCCGCGCCTGCGCCGGCTCGATCGCCTCGCCGGCGCGGCGGCGGACGAAGTCGATCGCGATCTGGAGCTTCTCCGGCAGCTCGGGCTGGATGGCCCGGATCGCGGCCGGATCGGCGACGTAGGCGTGCACGAGCAGCTCGTCGATCGCCGTCAGCATGCCGGGGGTGAGCATGCTGTGTCCGCGGGCCTTGCCGCGGTCGAGCGCGCCCATGTCCGCGGGCACGTGGCGGAGCACGGCGATCACGTCCGCGGCCGTCACGTCGTCGGGGATGTACTCGCCGAGCCGGCGATAGAGGCCGGCCGACAGCGCATTCTTGGCGACCAGGCCGCAGCGCACGAGGTGCCACAGCAGCAGCTGATTGGGGCCGTCGGTGTGCTTGCCGAGCAGGTCGAAGTGCTTGAAGCCGTTCTCGTCGAGGAGCTTGTCGAGCTTCTCGCCGAGGGCTTGCATCTTCTTCTCGGTGAGGTCCCCGAACAGGGGGAACGCGGGCGCTTTGGGGGTCTTCGCCTTTGTGGCTTTGGGGGCGGCCATGGTGGCCGAGGAGTATCACGACGGCGCTGCCGCCGCGCCGCGCCGCGCGCCGCGAAGGGTCCGCCGGGGGCTCACCAGCGCAGGACGGACGCGGCCCAGGTGAAGCCGGTGCCGAAGGCGGTCATCACGACGATGTCGCCGTCCTTGATGCGGCCCTGCTCGCGGGCCTCGTCGAGGGCGACCGGGATGGTCGCGGCCGACATGTTGCCGTGGCGCTCGACGATCGAGAACAGGCGGTCGATCGGGACGCCGGTGCGGGCGCGGGCGGCCTCCATGATGCGGGTGTTGGCCTGATGCGGGATCAGGAGGTCGACCTGATCGGGGCGGACGCCGGCGCGGGCCATCGCCTGGACCGCGGCCTCGCTCATCGTCGTGACCGCGTGCTTGAAGACCGTGTTGCCCTCCATGTGGACGGTGTGGGCCATCGCGGCGACGGTCTCGGCGCTGGCGGGCAGGCGGCTGCCGCCGGCCGGCTGACACAGCACGCTGGCGAGGTTGCCGTCGGCGCCCCACGCCGAGCCGAGCACGCCGGAGCGGCCGTCGCCGGGGCCGAGGATCGCCGCGCCGGCGCCGTCGCCGAAGAGCACGCAGGTGCTGCGATCCTGCCAGTTGACGACCCGGCTCATGACCTCGGCGCCGATGATCGCGATCCGCTGGGCCCCGCCGTGCATGAGGCCGCCGGCGATCTCCAGCGCATAAAGGAAGCCGGAGCAGCCGGCGCTGACGTCGAAGGCGGCCGGGCCGCGCAGGCCCAGTTTGTGCTGAAGCCAGCACGCAGTCGACGGGAACAATGTATCGGGCGTCGAGGTGCCGACGATGATCGCGTCGAGCGCCCCGGGCTCGATGCCGGCCGCCGCGCAGGCCTTGAGCAGCGCCTCGGCGGCGAGGTCCGAGGTGGCGACCTCGGGGGCGGCGATCCGGCGCTCGCGGATCCCGGTGCGCTCGGCGATCCACTGGTCCGAGGTGTCCACCATCGTCTCGAGGTCGGCGTTGGTGACGATACGCGGCGGGAGCGCTCGAGCCGTGGCGAGGATCTTGAGGGCGCAGGGCATCGGAGGAGGCCGTGCTAGCCCTTCGCCTCGGGGCCGGCAAGTGGGGGAGACCCCGCTTTTTGTGCCGATCGGGGTGAAAAACCAAGCGGCGCCGAGCACGCATGGGGCGGACCCGTCCGATGGGACCCGACGGTGGTTCATGGAGTGAAGCGGCAGATCCGCCGCAAGTCTGCGAAAGCGCGCCGTGCCTGGTAGAGTGCGGTGGTTTTCCGCATGGCCCGCCATCCTCGCACCCCGCCCCCCTCGCTCCCTCGTCTCGCCTCCGCCGTTGCGCTCGTGCTCGTGCTCGGCGGCTGCGCCTCGGCCCTGGAGCGCGCCCGTGTGGCCCGTGACGCCCGGGACTACCCGAAGGCGGAGCAGTACTACCGGACCTCGATGACCGCGGACCCGGAGGACCGGGCCGCGGCGCAGACGGAGCTGGCCGGGCTCAAGGTGACCCTGGCGCAGCAGAAGTTGAAGTCGGACCCGGCGGCGGCGGAGCAGCTGTTTCGCGCGGCCGGGGAGCTGGCGCCCGCGGACGAGAAGGCGCTCGACGGCCTCGGGCGCGCGCTGGCCGATCAGGGCAAGGAGGACGAGGCGATCACGGTGCTGGCCGGGGGTGAAAAGCCCTGCACGCTGTGTCGCCGGCTGCTCACGGCGTTGTTGATGGAGCGCGCGCCGAAGCGCGAGCAGGCCGGCGACGTCGCGGGGGCCCGCGCGGACTATGTACAGGCACAGGCGCTGGTGCCGGACGCCTCGCTCGCGCTGGCGATCGCTCGCATCGATCAGGGCGCCGGCGACCCCGAGACCACGTTCACGTCGGCCGAGGCCGCGGTCCCGCTGATCCGCGAGGCCGACACCGGCTCGCAGGAGCAGTTCAAGGCGCTGCGCGAGCAGGCGGTGATGGCCGCGGCCCAGCGCGGCGACGTCGCGCTCGTCGATCGCTGGATGAACCTGTTTCCACCGGGGGCGGGTGGCGACGACTGGTACCTCCTGCAGCTGCGGGTGGTCCAGCAGCTGCGCCTCGAGAACCGCGGCGAGCTGGCGATCACCCGCGCGCGCCAGATGCTGGGCGCCAAGTACGCGAACACGCTGCCGCCGGCGCGCAAGGCCGACTTCGAGAAGCTCTTGGCCGACTTCCATCGCGTGCAAGGGGTCGCCTTCCTGCGCGCGGGCAAGCTGGTCGAGGCCGACGACAACTTCCGTCAGGCGATGGAGCTGGCGCCCGAGGACAACAAGATCAAGCTGCTGCGCGCGCTGGCGATCGCGGGCACCCTGAACGTCGGTAAGGCGATGCAGGTGGTGCAGGCGCTGCCGAAGGACACCCGCGGATACAACGAGGTGATGGCGATCCTCGAGAGCATGCTGGTGCACGATCGCCTGGCCGAGGAGGACCTCGAGGGCGCGAAGGCGGCGCTCGCGCGGGCCCAGGCGATGAGCTCCGAGCAGCCGGAGGTGCACGTCGCCATGGCCGAATTGCTGTTCGTGTCGCCGGTCGAGAACCTGCCGCGAGGGGCCGCCCGCGAGGTCAAGAAGTTCGGGTCCGTGAAGTACCCGAACGACGAGATCAACCGCTACGGCGAGGCCCTGAGCGAGCTGGCCTGGGCGCGGGAGCAGGCGCGTGGCCTCGGGGAGGGCTACATGTTCCGCGGGCCCGGGATCGACGGCCGGATGGCCAATCTCGAGCGCCAGATCCGGTCATTTTACCCGTATGCGGTCGAGTTCAACGCCGACTCGACGACGATCCTGAGGCTCAAGGGGGCCAGCGGCGAGGTCAAGCTGCGCGGTCCGGGCGGCCTCGACGAGACGGTGGTGCTCGCGCCCGGGGCGGTGCGGGAGGTCGTGGTCCGCGAACAAGGCGTCGTGACCCTCCGCATCGGCAAGCGCACCGTCGCGCTCGTCGCCGAGCCGTACACCAAGCTGCTGCTCGAGCTGTAGTACACTGCGAGGCCGATGGCTGGCTGTCCTTATCGCAAGATCCGCCCGCTCGGCGAGGGATCGATGGGGGACGTCCATCTCTGCGTGGATGTCACCCAGCGCCGGCTGCTGGTGGTCAAGTGGCTGCGCGCCGAGCTCCACGAGGGCAGCCAGGCCGCGATCCGGTTCCGCCGCGAGGCCGAGCTGATGACCAAGGCCAACTTCCCGGGCGTGATCAAGGTCGAGGAGTGGGGCCTCGATGAATTCGGCCGCACCTGGATGGCGATGGAGTTCGTCGACGGCCTGATCCCCTCGGCGGTGGTCGGCCCGGGCGACTGCTGGTCCGTGCACCGCCTGCTGAGCGGCGTCGGCCGCAGCCTCGACGACCTGCACGGCCTCGGCGTGGTCCACCGCGACCTGAAGCCGGACAACGTGCTGCTGCGCTCGTCGGTCGACGGCTGGGAGCCGATCATCATCGACCTCGGGATCGCCAAGTGGCTGGCCCAGGAGACCGCGACCGCGAGCGGCTCGGTGTTCGGCACGCCGCACTACATGAGCCCGGAGCAGTGCCGCGACACCAAGAGCGTCGGCCCGGCGACCGACCGCTACGCGATGGCGATCATCGCCTTCGAGCTGCTGGCCGGGCGCCGCCCCTTCGAGGGCCGGACCATCCCCGATCTGCTGCGCCAGCACCTCGACTCGCCGGTGCCCGAGCTGCAGATCCCGCGGCGACTGCGGGCCGGGCGCGACGTGGGCCCCAAGGCGACGGCGCTGCACAGCACGCCGAACCTCGACCTCTTCATGCGCAAGGCGATGGCCAAGGAGCCGCGGCTGCGCTTCGGCGGCGCGGGGGAGATGGCCGACGAGTTCGAGCGCGCGGCCCGGACCGACGGTCTGTTCGAGCCCGCCGACCCCGCCGACCTCGCGCCCTTGTTCCCGCCGGCCACCCACCCGATCGCCGAGATCATCCTCGACGGCGAGCCTCGCCAGCGCTTCGACCTGCGCCACGGACCGATCGTGCTCGGCCGCCACGAGGCCTGTCAGGTGGTGCTCAACTCGCCGCGCCTGAGCCGCCTGCACGCGGTCGTGTACCTGCACCGCGGCAGGATCTGGGCCGCCGACCTGCACAGCCAGAACGGCACGATGTTCCAGGGGCGCGCGCTCGCGGGCGGCGTGCCGATGCCCTTCGCCGCCGGCCCCCAGACCTCGGTGTTCACCCTCTACAACCGCAACGTGGCCGTGCGGCTGTGCCCGGCCTGAAGCCGGTCCGCGGGGCTTGTTGAGGGAACCGTGCCGCTCGTCCTGAGACAGCCCGGCCTGTGGCTGTTCGGTCCGGCGCTGCTGTGGCTGGTCGCCGCGCTGCTCGGCCTGGCGTGGACCGCCGCCGACTCGTCGGCGTGGGGCGAGCTCGACCGGCGCGCCGCGGGCCTCGCGGGCTCGCAGGCCTGCGCGGCGTGCCACCCGGCGCAGGTCGCGAGCTGGCGCGCGAGCCACCACCGGACGATGACGCAGCCGGCCAGCGGCGCGGCCGTGCTCGCGCCCTTCGCCGGCGAGTCGATCGACCACCTCGGCTTTCGCGCGACCATGTCCCGGGACATCGCCGGCCGGCCGCACCTGCGGGTGCTGCCGCTCGACGACGAGGGCCGCGAGGCCGGCCCCGCGC
>Ga0075152_10002210_pt1 | contig 13872 bp, 20 predicted proteins | sample JI61114C2DNA_FD_70964 | JGI IMG/M metagenome (GOLD analysis project Ga0075152, IMG submission 70964) | Wastewater effluent complex algal communities from Wisconsin, to seasonally profile nutrient transformation and Carbon sequestration -... | ecosystem: Engineered > WWTP > Effluent > Algae...
CCCCAGCCCGCTCCCCAGCCCGCTCCCCAGCCCGCTCCCCAGCCCCCTCCCCAAGCCGAATCCGCTCCAAAAGTCCAGACAGCTCCTAAAGAGAAACCTCAGGTCAAAAGTCAACCCAAACCAAAGTCAGAGTTTGCCGCGAAGGCCAGAGAAACAGTACACAAAATCCTACAAACAGCCAAAATTCGAGGCCAAGACCTGAATGCCTTTGAAATTTTTGATCTACCTCCTGAAGCTGTAGATGCGAAGCAGTTGGAGCAGAAATACCGCGAACTGGCAAGGCTGACGCACCCGGACAAATTCAAGGACCACGCAGAAGTCAAATTAGCAGAAGAGGCATTTAAGATTGTAGGGGATGCCTATGACCGTTTGCGCGACCCTGTGAAACTGAAAGAGGAGATCTCCGTCTCCAAGCCAGCTCGTCCCACTCGCCCGTCCCGACAAACACCGCCTTCTTCGGAGGAAAAAAAGACTTCCACGGCTCCTAGACAGCCTCAGCCAGCTCCCCGTCAGCCGCAGCCTAGAGGACCGGACGGGAGATACCAGGCCAAACCGGAACCCAAGCCGGCATATCAAGCTCCCCGTCCCTCCAAAACAGAGGAAAAACCGGCACCTAGGGCTCGATCACCGACTAGACCGGACAAGCCCAAACCACGCCCCTGGTATGCAGCTGGCTATTGGTCGCAGTGGAAATAAAATTCAACTTTATTCCTGTAGAGATTGATTAGGTCGATGAGGTCTGTCAATACCCGAGGAGTGACCAGAATGACCATCCCGAAACGGCCGGGGCTGGTGTATCTTGGCAAACTGGTTCCGGACCGCCAACCGGTGCAGGGGCGAGAATTTGGCTGACGTAGAGTTCGCGTTTCGCCTCGTACGCCCGGATCTGCGCGAGTACCTTTTGCTTAAGGTAAACTGAATGACCGTCCAGGTAACGGGGATAGTCTGATCTGTCGGAGGGTTTCGGTGGAACAGCGTACTCAGAATCAGTAGCGATAAAAGGGCGACGCTTCTTAAGTGCATCGTTCAACTCTTTGATGAGTTCGGGAAAGTAGGGCATGCGCCACGGAGTGTGGGGGGTTCTATTGAATGGACGAAGAAATTTTTTTTTATTGGAACACGGGGTAGACGTTACCCTGTTGGTACTTTTGCGCGTTCTTCACAGTGCTGAAAATACTGATGAGGGGGAAAGCAGTAGAAGTCAGCGATTGAACGTTGACAATCACAGCGTAGCCGGCCAAGTTGGAGGTGTTCAGCGCGCCAAAGCTGGTACTAGCCAGCAAGGGCTGCATGGAGACATCCATCTGCACTGTAGCGTCCGTCAAACCGGGGTTCTCTCGGAACCAAGACGATTGGTAGGGCTTAACCACGCCAATTGGGATGGTCTGACGAATGTTACCAGAGGTGGTGGTCCAGTAGGTTTGGCCTAGTCGCATCTCGGGGTCGTTGAGACCACCGCGTTGACGCCAACGATCAATTTTGAAGGGCGTAGAGACTTGGTCCACAGTTCGCAGCACAATGTTCTGGTAGGTGGTAGGGATGTTGACCTGAGGGGTGGGGATGGTGAAGGTAGTGGTTTGACCGGCCACCAAAGGCTGAGTAGCACGATTGTCGGACAAAATCTGACGATCCATCAACTGCATAATACCGTTGGTAGCATGGGTGAACAACTCTCCCTGCTCGTTGGGGGCACCAAAGATCTGTTGAATGTACAACTGTTGATCGACAATCTGGGGAGGAGTAGTGAAAGCACCAACGTCTCCAGCAGCAGACCAGATAACCTCACCCAACTCTCGCCACTGAATACCGAATTGCATATCAGTACCCATGACCAAGGGCATCACAGAGCCATAGCCGCGAGTGCACCAGAAGGGCAGCTCAACTAGCACTTCACAGCCATTGGTAAGGTTCAATTGACGCTGAGCCAAAGGGATAGGGCCTTGGATGTAGGGGACGACTGCTTGACGCTTGTGGAGCGGCATCTGCTCATCGTAGAACTTGAACTTGGTGAATTCACCGCCGAGGTAATCGATCTTGTTAGCACCGTACTGCATGAACGCGTAGCTAGGAGCGGCATAACCGAGGAAGTCGTCGTAGGCAGCAGTGACCCAGGTATGCACAGCAGCGGTGAAACGACCTTTGTAGAGGATTTTGCCAAGGTAAGTAGTGACGTTGTTGGGTACAGTCCAAAGTGTGTTACCACCCCAGTTGCCCACAGTGTTGGGAGTGAAAGCGGCAACGTCCCACCAGAAGTTGGCCACAGTTTGCCACTGCTTGGGGAAAAACAGAGAGGAACCTTGTGTCCACAATAGGACATCAACGGGGCCCTTGTTTGCGTTTTGTGCTGTACCAGACATTGGTGAAGTAAAGGTTCCGAGTTATTGTTGTGATTAGAAAGTTTCATTCAGCAAAATCGGGGGAAATTTATTGGTTGCTTGGAGTAGGGGGCGGGTTACCCTTGGAATCGGTGAAGTTCTTCTCCCGTGTGCCATTAGCTCGAACTGTCCAAACAATGGGCAGTCCAGTTTCACTGTCGTAGTCCGGGGTGTAGCCGATAATAGGCTGACGGTCGGTAGGGCTTCGTGTTTGCTGAAAGGGGTGAAGGTTGCCGGTAAATTGACCGTTTTGAATGATGGGAGGGTTCAAAGTGGTCAGCCAGAACCCTGCCACCAAAGCTCCTCCGACGACTAATGCGACTTCCATTTTCACTCAAAGTATCTTTACTTGGCTGAGGTAGAAAATCAACTCTGGCAAAAGCGCTCCAATAGCCATACCCATAAGGTAGTCACTGACTTTGATAGCGATTTCGCGGCGGTCAGAGCGGCTATCCCGAGTACAAGCTCCACTTGGGCAATCGGATGAAGTTTCATGAGTGGCCTCTGGTTCCTCTTCGTACTCAACTCGATCTTCGTAGCGCCGGCGGAGTGTGATTCTCTCCGGGCTGATTTCGGGCGCGCTCTCTTCGGGCTCCATTTTTTTTTTTCAAGCTCAACTGAACATAGCGTTAGAAAGCGAAACGCGTTACCTACATGTCTTTGACGGAGAAAGTACTTGCAATTGACCCAGGAACCACAAATCTAGGGTGGGCACTCATGACAGGGGAGGAGATAGTGGATTGTGGGCTGGACACAGTTTGGAGGGACCAGCCCGACGTTTTTCAAAGTCTGGCAAAGTCCACGGTCGCCTGGTTCAGAGAGAAGGAGCACATCTTTGCCGAGGCCGATGTTGTTCTCATTGAGCAACAGTACCAAGGCAAGTCCTTTATGCAAGTCTTCAAGCCCTACATTGTTATGAGCACGTTGTATGCTTGTTGTGAGTTGAGTTTCCCTGGCAAAATCAAGACCATCAGCCCCTCAGCCGTCAAGGCCTACTTTAACGTCAAAGGAACCTATGACGAGCGCAAAAGTCAAGTAGTGAAGTTGGCAGGGCTGGGGAATATGGACGGCAGGATGCACGACATAGGCGACTGCGTGTTAATGGTCCAGTACCATCGGGCACGCAGCGCAGCACAAGCAGAGCATGCCAAAGTACAGGCTGCAAGGGAAGCGAAACGAGCTGCCATTAGGGCAAAGCTACTTGAAAAAGTACCCATCCAATCCAGAGACAAGTCCCCGCCAAGGCCGCTGAAATGCAATGTTTGCGAGGAATTGGTGACGAAGTTGTGCAAGGGCGCGTGTAAGCCTTGCTACCAGCGCGCATACCGAGAAAAACATAAACGATGAACTTACCCAAAGCCGACAGCCCTAGAACTTACGACATGCGGTTAAAATTGGATAAGCATGATTGGTCAGAGGGGGGACCGCTAATGCTTCCTTGGCGACCCCTCAGCGACTCGGACAGGAAGTGGCTGAAGTCACTGGAATCTTGGTTCAAAATTACCGAGTGTTACGCGCCAGTCAGCAAGGAGTCGTTTGGACTGAAAGTACTTTACTGGAGATTCAAGTTACATCACGTAGCCAGCGGCGAAGCTGACGGCAAAACCGAGTAAAGCGCCGTAGCCCATTTTGTAGACTACACTCTTCTCTCGTACAATGTTCTTCATAGTGGGGAAGAGGTTCATCTTGTCGTTGAGCATTTTGAGGCCAACAGCGCCAACGGCACCAATGGCAGCGCACTTGGCACCCTCGGCAGAGAGAGCGCCAGGGCCAATACCAGTGCCGTAGCAGTAGAGCAGACCACCGACACCACCGCCGGCAGCCAATTCATAGGGGAAGTAAGCAGTACCCACGTAGCCAACAGGTTGAGTAGACATTAAGTTAGACGGGGGTTTTCACTGAGTGTTTATTCCATTAGAAAGTAGCCCAGTGCGCCCACCACGAGACCACCCCACAACAGCATGGTCAGAGTGTTAGTGGTCATACCCCCGTAGTCAGGTACCACTGTGTTAGGTTTGAAACGGGTGTAGTTCATGTTGTTGATAGAGTCCCAACTGGCAGGCTCAATCTGAGGCACATAAGGGCGTGTGTTTTGGTCTGTGTTTGAGTTTGTGGTCATGGCATTGTTGAAACGATCACCGCCAGGAGGGCGTTGAGCTTGATACATGAGGAAATCAGTATCCGTCCAAACCTCCTGACTTGGAGGGAACCCGTTGCCCACTTGACCCAATGGCTTTGCAGCTAATGCAGACATTTTTTGCTCAGAGGGTTTACTTAGAAGATTAAGAATCCAATTAGTGCCGCAGCCAACAAAGCCGGTGCGTAATTGTCAAATGCATTTTCAGCCGGAGGACTGTAGGCAGGAAACATCACCGATGCGTCGCGAAAGGGCTTTGTACTCTCGATAAACCCCCTCAACGAGACAGCGTAAGAGTTCTCCCCTTCGCGTGGGGTGAAACGTTGGTCTTTGATGTACACCATGCTAGGTTTCTTTCTAATAATTTCCATAAGAAAACCAACAGAGGAAAATGTCGTTTGGATTGATCGGTTTGGGTATCGGCATGGGAGCTGTGGTCTACATGACAGCGCAGGCCATGGCTGCCCCTGTAGCTCAAAGCATACCTCGAGGCACAGAGAACTTTGTCGGTCCTATGAACATTCAGACTTGGCAGAACAGTGCTTCGCCAATCTCAAGCCCTACAGTGCAGATGACCACGGCTGAAGTGGCGCCACCGGATTACATGACTGGCATGAGCAACGCAGACAAAGTGAAAACTCTGGCAGCTCAAGCAGCCAACGCAGTTGCCACCAACAACGAGGCCATCAGGCAACACATGATGAATGCGGCAGACCCCGTGGTCATTGGCCCCACTGAGCAGCGAAGTGTTGTCCTGTCCAGTCAGTACGAGCAAAACGCCTACGCTTACACCCTGCGAAGGAACGTCGGAGCTCAAGGTGCCTCTAGCTATTTGATGAAGGGCATTCCAGGCTCTTACGCTGGCGACCAGACTCGCCCCAGTTTGTAGTTGCGTTTTCTAACATGAAATTAAACTTTGACAGACACTTACAACCATGGATCCAAAGACTCAAGGTCAGGCACTTTTGTCCAAGTTGCGCAAAATGCAGATCGCCTCTGAGACAGGTAACACTGTCGGGCGAGCCGATGCGGCAAGCGGCAGTGAGGCTGCAACGTTCCCCGCCCGCTATTTCGAGGGTGACAAGGACGATGATTTGCAAGCTATCAAACATCAACTGGCCTCGGAAAACCGGCCTGCACCCATCACTGACGCCGATGCTGAGCGTGTTATGCGCAAAACTGCCGCTGTTGAAGTTGCCAAAGAAGAGGAATGGTTCCAGAATCAATGGGCTTTCAACTCCGCCAACCCTACTATGCAGCGCTGGGCGCAGGGCGTGTTCCCGGAGTACTTCAATCGTCGCGAGCAAGTACTTGAAGAGCAAGCACAATTGCAACTGGCAATCGCAAAGATGAAATTACGAGGCCCGAGATCTAGGGAAGACCTGGACCTACTGTATGCAATTGATAGTGGCGTAGTTAAAGTACCGGACACCGCCCTGTTCAACTTGACAGGAAAAGACGTTGGTGAAAAAGACCAAATACGTGGTCTGTTCAATCCTCGCAGAAACAAGATCCTTGCCGAGAAATCAGGACGGAAAGATCTTGCCAATCCTCTTGGAGCTGGTTGGCCCGGAGGCGACTTCACAGCTGGCTCAGTTCCGGGAATTCCTGCGGAGCAAGCCGAACGTATGTACTACGGTTTCGGGGTTGTTTAAAGCCGGCCTTTTGGTTTCTAACTGCATTAAACAGACGAGAACAAAAATGAGTCAGAACGTTGTTGAACGCGTGTTGCAAGGTCCGCAGGAGGGGCCCATCGGTAAGGTGTGGAGCTCGATTGAGTCAATCTACGATAGCGTGGGTTTGATGAGCGGTGACTCTGCGCCTGCAAAGCGTTTCATCTTTGGCAATTTGGTGGGTAGTGGCTTGGTCATGGCCATTCAACCCTCATTCGCTTACTCCAAAGGCAAGCAGCGCCCCTGGGCCCTGACTAACCCTGGTGCCCCTAACAAAACAGCTCTGCCCTGGTGGATGCCCGGCCTTGCATTTGGCTTCTTCAGTGGCTTCCTCGTCTGAGTAAAATCTCCTAACCCGCAAACCGGACTTCATTTTTTCTGTCTCTCAAAACGAAGAAGGCCAATGCACCAATTACAGCTGTGGATAGCAGCGTTGTTTGTCCTAGCTGTGACGTACCCGCTGTCCTCGTTCCTAGCGACAATCGCCTTCGTCATCTATGTCCTCGATGTATGGATTACGTTGGAGACTCAGAACCGACTGGTGGTCCTAACCAGGTCTGCGCCAATTGTGGGGTTGATGACTTTACCACCGGTACTGATGGATTTCTGGTGTGCCAGAATTGCAATGCTACTTGTGGACCAGCTCTTGATGGAGGGGTGCAGTATCATTATCGTGTACGCGTTATGTACCAACGTGTCTTCTATTTTAACGAGCTTCTTAGCCAGTACTGTCTCTTCGAGCCTGCTATACCTGCGCCTCTTTTGGAAGCTCTACGTGTGGCCTGGAAGAAGAGGCCGAATTGGGGCTACCTCAGCAGGGAGCGAGTCCACACCCTCTGCCGTTCTGTTAGCCTCGAGAAGGATCCGAAAATCCCCAGCATCCATTGGGTTGCCCTCAGCGAGGACTTTAGCGAACAGTACAAAGCAAAAACCGGAACCCGACTACGAGATCTCCGACACTTTGGAGAAAAATGGAGACGCATCACCTTTGAGCTTACCGGAAAGCGACCCCCAAAGCTTAGTGTCCAGTGTGCTGAGTCAGTCAGGCGATTCTTGGCAACGGCGTCGCGAGTCTTTGAGTTCATCAGACATGAGCCCGAGTGCGATGGGAAGGAAAAGTGTCACCGAAGAGCTGGATGTCGCAAAAGCATTATTAACAGCAACTATCTCATCAAAAAAGCCCTACTCTTCTACTACAAGGGTGACAGACGCCACAAAAAATACCGAGCCCACCGAGAGTGGCTCCCCGGGCCAAGCCGTGAAAATCGACACCGACTCCGACTCCGCTACTTCCAACCAATGGTCAACCGGGTGGGCGGGGAGTGGAAAAAATACTGGCCAAAACCAAACTACTTCTAAGTACAGGTATCACTTGCGCAGAGGGCCGCTGGCTTGCAAATGTGAGCTTTGCGAAATCAACCGGGAGACTGATCTTTACATTGCTTATCTGGCGGAGCAAATAAAATCCGAAAGGAAGTAAAGTTTACTGGCTCTCTGTTAGCGCGGGAGGGGAACTCCTTCGTCGGCCCCGCCGGGTGTAGTAGTGCGCGGGAAAGGGATGCGGCCATTGTTGATTAAAGTTGAAAAAATTAACACAATCAATGTGCAAAAGGCAGTGGTAGGGCTTGGGCAAGGCCAACATGAACTCGGTCGCGCGCGGGGGCTCCCCACATTTCGCGCACAGCGGAGCCACAACATAGGCGCCGATAACGTTGGTGTCAGGCAAGTGAAAATAATCAGCTAACCTGTCGAGGTTCATGGAGGACTCGAAATTTGTCTATCGAAAAGAACTAGAAACACCCCCCACACATTGGGGCAGCTGTTGTCATTGCGGTCAGCTGGCAGAGGAGTTCTGTACTCGGTGCCGTCCACTGGGCAGCTTTTGGTGTAGGAGCTGCTGCAAGGCCTACCACGGTTGGTGGAAGCAGAGCGGCCGTACCAGGGTGTTTGTTCCCACCAAATGGACCCGCGTCTTCCACGAAGCTGACCGAAGGCTTGCTCGGAAATCTGAGAAAGACGCTCATAACCAGAACCGCAAGAGTGAGCAGAACTACCGAGCTCGCAACCGACCGGCAGAACTAGTGGACATTGAGACGGAATGGGAAGAACCGATAGTAGCGCCGATTTTAGTAACCCCTATTACTCGACGATCAGCAAAGAAGAGAACCACACGCGTCGCCACTGTTGGATCTGCGGCTGGAGCAACATCCCCCGTTACAAGCTCGAAATCTGTGACCTCTGCGGTAATGTTTGTTCTAAGTGCAAGGAGTTTCACGACAAAGCCGGCGACTTCCTTCACAAGCGGGAGAAGTACACCCTGAAAGTCATCAGCGACAAGGAGGCCCTCAGCAATGTCGGCGACAAGCTGAAAGAGCTCCGAGGCAGGCCAGCCCAGCCAATCGACGTTGAACAGGAGCGAGACGAAAGTCCAAAACGACCCAAGTTCAAACAAACTACTTTAATGGGGTTTCAAAGAGCCAAGGCCAAAAGTGCCAAACCAGCTATCACCCCGAGAACGTAGAGGTCAGGGTCAGGGGTTGAGCTGACGTTGCTAACTTGGCCCACAGTGTAGACCCCGTTCTGTTTGGCAAAGTTGGCAGCTTGCATTTGTAAATTGATGTCTCTCCAGTTCACTCGCGGGCGTAGCAGGGTTGTGGCAAGAGACGGGTCAGGGTTTTGAGCGTCGGCATTCTGCACCAACTCATGCAACAGTTGAGCATCGTTAGGGTCGGCCATTTAACGTCTTCTTTCATTCTGGGCTAGAAATAGGTTCACATTTCAAAGTAGTCTTGGCGCCCCGGGAGTTGGACTGAGACGGGGGTGACGACGCCCGATCCCAGGTCTTGACGTCAGGCAGGAGGTTCAATCCCCGGTTTCTTCATTTTTTTTATTTTTGCAAAGGCGGAAAAGTCTCATTCAAGTCTCCAAGTGGCTCAGGCAGGCCCCATTGCAATTGAATTGGCTTCAAGCAGTACTGCGGGAGTACTCGCGAAATGCCAAACCCACATTTCAACACACAGTAAATGACCGTTCGATGATTTCCAAGAAAATCGCCATCTTCGAACTTCAAGTACCCGCCGCACGCGCAACGTTTCGTTTTTCGTTGTTCGGCAAACAACATCTCCTCGCCAGGCATGTAAGGCATGCAAGGCACAATGGGCGGAGGTGGAATGACTTTGCGCGGCGCAGGAGGGCATTTCAGAATTCCACGTTTACGACGCGGCGTTCGCTTAGGACTCGCATCGCGGCGTCGCTCAACGGTAATGACCACTTCCTCATCGACGGACTCAGAAGAAGGCTTCGCAGTAGGAACGTGTTCCAAACAGAAATCATTGCCAGGTTGGGCCAATGCAGAACATCCAACTTGCAGACATGGCTCGGAAACGGAATGTTGTTGGCAATGGCGGAAGGAAACTTCACCGTCGACGGCAAAAACAGGATTAGTACAACCTTTGATCGAACATACTTCTTCGGCAGAGGCATTGGGTTGAAGAGGGGCAGACATGATGAGTTTGTGTTTGTTGGTTTTTGGACGGCTGGAAGACCGGCGACGACTAAGTTCCGTTCCCGCGGAACTAATAATTATCTCCGCGCGATCTGCGCGGATCCAAAAATTATCTCCGCGCGATCTGAGATCAAGATCTGAACTATTAATTATCTCCGACGATCACGGAGTTTATACAACTGGTTCGGCCCGCTTCGTCTTCTAGCAGTCTTTTAGCCAACCAAAACAATGCTAGTCGCCCCAACTTCCGACAACTACTACTACGGCCGAGTCTACCCTGCTGTTCATTGCAAAACTGTGACCGAGCGCGAACTTCAGTTCTTCATTACCGCTTCCGATGGCGGTCTCACTCCCAAGTTCCGAGGCTACGAAACTCATGGACAGGCGCCTCGTTTTTACTACGACATGTACTCTGATGCTTGGGATCAAGACTTGGCAGTCAGCCGGACTACATTTCGGAATTGGACGCCTGAGGAGGTCGATGCACTGGTAGAGGCTCTTTTCCGTTTGCCTGGTATGCTTCATTCGTTGCATTTGTTGGGCATTGTCCACCGGGACTTTGCTGGCCGAAATGTTATGATTCGAAGAGAACGACCTTTCAATCAGCCAAAGTTCTCTATTGCTTTGATCGATTTTGGTCACTCTGCTTCGTTGGCGCTGCCCCAGGTGTGGGAGGCAAGTTATTACTTGGAGGATTTTGAGGAAGATGTTCAGGAGGATAACAAAAGACTCCGAGACTTTATGTGCCAAATTGGCTGGGAGACAAACAGAGTTGAACTTTGCTGTGAGATTTGTGAACGTTGCCAAAAGCAGAGGGCCTTGCGCGAACCCCAAGCTGCAAAAAAATAAAAACTTGTCTTTCTTTATTGAAATGGGTTGGGTGGGCTACGACCTCGGCCGGGAGGGTTACCCCAGGCTACGGTAAAGTTGCCAACCGCATTGGCAGCTGCCAAAGGCCATTGATTGTAGACAGCGAATCCGGCTACCCCAGCAAAGAGCAAACTCGAGGCCAGGGAGAACTCCAAGCCTTGACGTGCGACGGCGTAGGTGAGCGGGGCAGAGACCAAGGCAAACAAAATGGTCTTTGCACTGGGATCGCTGTTGTACTGAGAGACGATAGTTGAAGGTTTGGGCGGAGGGGCATGCTTGAGCAAGTTTTGAATCAAGCCGGGTTGGTCGCTCATGGTTGTGGGTTGGTGCTGGAAAAAAAATCCCGCCAGCCTTTTCTTTTTTATTTACACAACACAGAGCCCCGAAACATGGATGAGTACGGAGTACCCTTTGGACAAGCCAGCGTCCACATGCGAGCTGGACACACCTCAACCGCGGGAGTACCCCTTGCAGCAGCTGTCACAGCAACCAGCAATGCAGACGGGGCAAAGCGTTTCGCCTCGGCTGGAGTGCGAACCAACCCCATCGCCAACTCTGGCAACTATGGTGGCTCCTTGCTCACTGCGGCTAGCTCGAATGTGTTTGGTCAATTCTTTGTTGGTCCCTACAACATCGGTAATGCTCTCAAAACAGGAACTCTCTCAAGCCTCAGCATGGAGGCCTATCTGGGCGCAGCTGTGAACATCGTCCTTACCGGATGGATCATCAACGTCATCACCTCAAGGCCAAGTGTGTTGGATGCCTTTGGCTTGGTCAGTTCAAGTGCAGCTCAGGTTGGGTTCGGATTGCTATTCTCACCTGCCCCAACCACCGCCGTCAAAGTCAACGCCCCTCCCGCTGTGCCACAATAAAAGGTTTTTTTATTTTTTTCAAGCAAACTGATAGCTGAGCTCCAACCGTGTGCTGTCCGGTTTCGAGGAGGTCCAAACATTAACCTGTGGCCAAGGCGTATCAGGGGGTTCGCCCATTTTGTTCTCACCAAGCGAACGGAAGGGGTTGAGAATCTGGTGAGTCTGATTCAAACGAGATTCGTTGATCAAATCTTGTTGCTTCTCCTGCATGCTCTGCGTGTAGTCCTGAGCGAAAGTGAAGTTCGGCCCCTTGGTGGGATTGAACACCGAGTTGGTTAGTGAACCAGTGGGGTAGTTGTACACCCCAACCGGCATAAAGCCGGGCTGCACTGTCTCCTTGTTCAAGCTCTCAAAACCGAAATAAAAAGTTAATGCACTACCCACTCCAAAGGCCAAGGCTTGTTGCATCTTAGGGGTTTAGCTTTTTTATTGAGAAAGTTGAGCTTCCAACGCGGCTACGCGCTCCCTTAGCTTACGTACCTCGGGAATTAAAAGTAGTAAAAGCCGATCGTAGCGAATCGACTCCGGGCGTTCCTCTTTTGTCTCAGGGTCCTCACTGTAGGCAACAGTTTTAGGATAGATTCTGGCAACCTCTTCCGCAATGGCTCCGTACTCACGGTAGGTGCATTCCTTGGAGCAAACAGGACCGCATGGGCAATGGCCTTCTTTCAATTTGTAGTCGTAGATTTTGACATCCAAAACAGAGCTGGTATCTTCGATTTCCTTGAAATCTTCCTTGTAACGGAGCGAAGATGGGACAGGGCCTATCTGGCCGGTAGCGGCCACGTAAGTCAGATTAGCCCCTCCTCCTACAATTGTGAGACCGGTTCTCATGTAAAAGGACGAGTTCGCAGGCAGAACCGGGACAACACCGGCTCCCAGAAACACTGTGTTATTGACAGTAGCAACTCCGGGTTGGACAGCTCTGCCAACAAAAGTACAGTCGACGTAGTTTGCAGGAATCTGGTTTTCAGTACCCATGCAGGTATTACCTCTCGAGTTTGCACCCAGAGTTATGCTGTGTCCAACGCAGTTGTTATTTGTCGAAGTTGCATTTGCCAGTACACTTAGGTTCCCCACTGACAAATTGTTATTGGCGACTGAAGATGCTGCCTGACCTAAAACAATCGTGTTGGAACCAGCTGCAGTGGCCGTGTCGCCGATAGCCAAGGAGCCCGCAGCAAGTACCTGTGATGAAACTCCGATTGCAATGGCAGAGGCAAATGCGTTGGTGACAGCGTTCCAACCAATGCAAACCTGGCCAGTACCTTTTCCAGCTGCCGAGCTGCCAATGTAGACACTGGAGTTACCCGTTGAGGCGTTTGCACCAACTCCAATGACAACTGATGAGCTTTGCGAACAGGTAGCACCGTTTCCCAAAGCAACACAATCGGCCGCGGTAGCCGAAGAGTTTGTTCCAATTGCGATGGCTGCACTGGCGCCTGCATTGGCTGAATTGCCGATTGCCACCGCACTTGCAAAAGTAGAGGTAGTAGCTGAAGTTCCTATGCTGACATGATTCGTCCCTGTTCCGACTGTGCTAGCACCAATCGAGATTCCTGTTGCAGCCACGCTTGTAGGCAGCACGTTGTTGTTTCCTAGTCTAATTCCGGTATTAAATCGGAGATTTTGCCCAGAACTTACAAAAATGTCATTTGCTCCGGTTGCATTTCCGGCAACCAAAACTTGCGTAAGCGTGGGGGTAACCACCGCGGGATTCACATTAACCCATCCACTGGGCGTGGTGAAAACGTACAAGCGACTATTGGTATTATCCAATGCCAATGAACCAGGTCGAACTCCCACTGACGTTGGGGCTCCTGCCATGCTGGTAATGTTAAGCAAAGCCGTACTGTTCGTGGCAACTGCGTTTGGCAGACGAGCAGCGTTGGGCATGTTGACGGTGGTTGATGTAGTGCCAAGCATGATCTCATTGTTGGCAGTGTTGGTTGCGCTGGCCCCCAGTGCAACACTGTTGGTAAAAGCTCCGTTGTTAGCCGAATTGCCTAGTGCGACTCCGTTGGTGAAGCCTATAGAGTTGATTCCAACGGCAACGCTTGACCCTTTAGCACTAGCTCCGGACCCAACGGCAACCGAGCTTCCACCCATAGCCGAGGCCGCACGACCGAGTGCAGTATCACTTACACCGTTGGCAGTGGCAGAATTACCGATTGCCACTCCGTTCCCCAAGCTTACAGTGCTTGCATTTCCTATGCTTATGCCGGATGCTGAAACGGTGTTTGCCGCTAACGCCGATGAAATGGAGATCCCCCCTGCAAAAGTAAGCTTCTGGCCGTTGTCGACGCTAATGTCAAAGGCACCTGTTGTGTTACCCGCAGCCAAGACAGCGGAGAGGGTGGAGGCTACTGCTGCTGGGTTACAGACTATCCAGCCACTTGCAGTGGTGTACATGTAAAGTTTGTTGTTGGTGTCATCAAGA
>Ga0075152_10002211_pt1 | contig 13865 bp, 25 predicted proteins | sample JI61114C2DNA_FD_70964 | JGI IMG/M metagenome (GOLD analysis project Ga0075152, IMG submission 70964) | Wastewater effluent complex algal communities from Wisconsin, to seasonally profile nutrient transformation and Carbon sequestration -... | ecosystem: Engineered > WWTP > Effluent > Algae...
ATCATCGGAGTTGTATACGGACCGCTGATTCTCACCATCATCAAGAGAATCTTCCAAGCTTGTCGGGACCATTGACCGAATATTTAAATTTTATAGTTGTTAGAGGATGTTCGGTAACAACCGCAAGAGCAGCATTCAGACCTCGGTGTACTCGGAATACGAGGATGCTGCTGGAACATCAGGCAAGAAGATACTGAATGACTGGTTGCAAAAGCTAAGCAGTCGGAAGAACTAACCATCCCCAAGGTTCAACCCTCATCAGCCCAGCGAGCTTCCACACTTCGGGAAGCACAAGAAATCTTCAGTCGAGAACTTCACACTTGGGCAAATCGACGATATTCACTCGCAGTCACCAGACGAACGTATGGACACGTTTCCTGCAAACGATATCATCAACCACAAAGGCTCAATTGAGAGGCTGTCGTTGTTTGACAATAAGTAGAACAACAGCCTGAGTTCCAACATGCACCACACCAGGGAAAGTGGAAGCCAACAGAGCAAGTCGTTTATTAATGCCATGCGAGCTCTTCAGGAAAAATGCAAACGGCTGGAGCTTGAAAAGTCCAGAATAGAGCAGGAGTCAGCAAACATGATGAATCAGCTCAGAAGCGAGGGAGAGAATGCGAGAAAGATGCACAGCCAGCTGCAGAAAGAGTTGGAGCAGAGAGCTGTGGAAGCCATCTAGATGAAGTCACGTATTTCTATCCTGGAGAAGAGCAGCATTGACAGCGACAAGCTTATCCAATAAAATGGGAAGAACAAAGATTAGAAGATGCGGTTTGAACGGCGAGTTGTACAGGCAGAGAAGTGCAACGTAGAACTAAGCTAAAAGTATGCGCAAGTGACCAAGCAGTATGAGTTACAGTGCCGAGTCTCCTCGGAATGTGAGGAGAGGGTAGCCCAGCTCGAGCAGCTTTTTAATGAGCTGAAGTTGGAAAATCAAGAGCTGAGGGAAATGAACAACCGTCTTGAGAGAAGTTCCAGCAATACGTAGCTTGTGTCCCGATACAACTCACTGGTTACCAGAAACGAGCAGCTTACTGACATCATCGAGAAGAATCAAAAGGAGTTTGCAAAAGAGAGGGAAATTCTGAAAACGGAGATGAGAAGGCTGGAACAGCAGAGCACATCAGACGCCAGTCATAAGAGTAAACAGATTACCGAGCTCGAGCGGAATAAGGAAACACTTTAAAACCAGCTCAAGCAACACGAACTTATCGAACAGTAGCTGAGAGAAAAGCTGGAAAAGAAGAGTCAATAAATGCTGGAACTGATGAAGGGTATGCTCAATAAGGCTAGCGAAAAGATGGCTTTAGAGGAGTACAAAACTGCCTCCAGCCGTAACAAGAGATCCAAAATAGGAGCCAACGCCAAAGCAGTTCAGGAAGAGAACACTGAAGTCCCTTATGCGGAAGAGCATCAATCTGAATGGGGGTATCGCAGTGCAATCGAGGAAAAGGTAACTAGTCGATTCGAAGAGCCACCGAACATCAACTTGAATTCAAATGCCGACAGAATGCGTGTAGTGTCGTTCCCTTCTAACAAGACCAGTAAACAGAGATCGTTGGATAAACCTAAAAGCAAGCTCAGCGATACCAAGAGTATGATATCGTCCAAGGCTGAAGAAGCAGTACCAAAGCACCAGCAACACCAGCATTCTCCTCAGAATTAAAACCTGGTTACTTTCGAGAACCCTTTCAAAAGAGTCTCCAACAAGAAGAGTAGCAGACGTGTGGTGTATGCTTCTTCTCAACCACGAGGAGCTGCCCCCGATATGCTCGAGCCGGTCGAGATCAATGAGTTCGACCGTGAAATGCACCAATCACAGTTCTGCGAAGTTCACCACCCCAATTCTATGCATGTGTGCATGTAGCACAGTGACACTCCATAATTCCACAGCAAGGATCTGGGCAAGCTGCTGCTGATCGAAGCAGAGAAGGAGGCTATAATGTTGTTTGAAGAGCATGAACAGTTACTGAATGCTTCCAAGGTACTACTACTAATAACTTAGGAGTGCACTTCTAGCTCTGCCCGCGCCGAATACATCGGCAGGTTAAAGCAACTCAACGAGCAGATCCGACTCAACAGCGAAAAGATCTGCTAGTACAAGACTTCGCACAGCAAGAAGTGTAATTGATGCTCCTGAATGACGCATATACGAGAGTGCTAACAGACTGTCACACAAACACAGTCCGCTTCTTCTTTTTCTGTTCTGGCATCTTGTGGATGAACTCCCACATGCTCTCCCCGTTCGGGTACCCTTGTACTTTGAACGGGGTCTGACGTAGGGTCTATAGCTTATCTGGGTTTGGGAACAGCTGGTCGATGGTCATTCGGAATGCGTCGTCTACATCTCATTAACAGTACCGAGCATTCTTGGTAGCAGACTTGCAAGCAGCGGACTACTCTCCTCAATACAGGGGTTGTTATTTACCTCGATCAGCCAGGGTTTGAGCTCACTATCAAGAATGAAATCGTATCCGAAGATTTCAAAGCAGTACTTCCTGTTGAAGGGGTCCATTCTGTTTTGGGCTGCTTGCATGGTAGTACGCACAGCCTCCTTCATGGACTTGAGAGCATCATCAAAGCTTAGCTCAGGGTTCTTCGTCTTGAGGTGTTTCCTAAACCAGTCGAATGAAAGCTGGTTGCCCTCGCAGTAGCTGTTGTAGTTGGTGGAGTATTTCTGGACTGCGTTGTTCGTCAGGTGCATGAACTGGTTCTTGACGTTGCTGGCGTCGAGCTTGTATATCTAGCTGCTCAGCCGAATGTAGCCCTCTTTGAAGAAGTAGCATGTCATGTCATGTGTCAGTAACACCCACACCCTGATGTCGAACTTCCTGCCGTCGATGAGAAAAGGGTTCTCAAGATACTTCTGAATCACGAAGGCGTTAGTCCTGATTACGCAGGGGTAGTGCTGATGGCTTCGCATGTATGTGTTTGGGTCAGGTTTATCCGAGGGTGGTTGAATTTGCGACTGCCTTTTGGGAATATTGATGGATACCCGGTGAGGTGCTGTAGTCTGTGGCTTAACGATGCTCTTGGGTCTTTCATTTGCCCTCTGCTTCTTGATTTCGTCGACCTCCATGATGGTCGTTGAGGTGGGTTTGCTGTTGCTAGATTCTGTTTTGTTGTCGATAACCTTGAGTGTGCTATTCAGCTGCTCCTGTTTTGTGGGTTGGGTGGGCGCAAGACTCTTCTCCTCGTACCCAGCGATGTTGTCGGATATGATCTTCTCAAGGGTATACAAATCGCTGAACACTTGGATACCTCTCCCTCGATTCAGGAATGTAGGCTTTAGAATCCAAAGATACGAGCTGTTGGAACGCCTATTGACAAAGATGTCCGGCATCACTGGCTTGTGAAGCACCCGCTTGTCATTGATGGAGCTGAAGTACTGTCGTAGCCTTCTCTTCATCTCGCTAATGAGTTTCCTGTTTTGATCCTAAGATCTATTTTCAGCTTCAAGCCAATGCTCGAAATAGAAGTCAACAAAGATGTTGACAGCCGTTCCCGAACAATCATCGCTGGCATTGAGCACAAAGGTCGGCGGAACGAACTGCGTGATGTCCACCCTATTTTTCTGAGGTCAGCAAGAACGTACACTACAGTAGGACTCTAAGTTGCGGAACAGCTATTCCTTGTTGGTGAGGCAGTTATTGTTCTCAAAGTGGTTTACGACCTCCTTGTAGCTCTCGTTATCGATAAGCCGGTCGTATTTGTAACCCCGCTGGGTCTGCTGCCACTTGAAATTCACAAACATCGAACTGTTCTCCTTGGTCTCTATCCACCACGTACGGTGTTTCATGACCTTTCGAATGAGCTGTTCATTGTTGCCTGTGCCCAGGTAGTACTGAGTTATTTGCTGCCTGTACTGTGTAACAGTTTTTGGTCACGACTTCGAAGTAATCCAAACGCGTATCGGTTGGCAGTCTCTTGTTTGGCTCGCCTCGGGTGTTACTTAGAGCAGGGAACTTTACGTCACTCTTGCCCATCTTCGAAGCATTTGTGCTTGAACTTCTGGGTTGGGTTATCGAACTTGCCTGCTTGGTGAGGACATTGCCGGATGTTGGTTCCTTGGTAGCTAGATAACAATAGCTGTTACCGACAAGACTAGTGTTGGCACGGAGACTGTTCATAGTGACCGTATTAGAAATCCGATATAATATCGAACGACTTACGAAAAAAAGGGATGTACTGGCAATGGCAGCCAGGGCTAAATAGTTCGCTCATATGGTTGCTGATCTGCTAATAAAACTATATCGATATGCAGCCCAAATACAAAGACAACATCAAGACTATCGTGGATTTTCTCATCAATCCTCAAAGTCAAGGCAGCATTCACTGTACAGGTAAGTCTGGGTTTAGACAGGTGACACCAATACCATCAACATTGTCAAAAATGAGCTCAACAATATCTCGAAGCTCAAGAACGAATATCCAATTCTCAAGTGGATCAAGTTGGAGCCAACCGTGATCAACAACAAGGAGTACTTTCAGATACTCAAAGTCAGTATATCTGGTCGCAATGTACCGCAGTTGCCAGCATAGAATACTTGGTACCAATTCAAGAGGATTATCACCTACGTATTCTTCCCCGATGGATATCCCGCCCAAAAACCCTTCATCTTCTTCGAGGACCTAACTGACACCAAGGGCAAGGACCAAGTCTTTGAGCATGTCAACGTCTTCAAGGCTGAGCGAGGCAGGCTGTGCTTGTAGGCTATCCAGAAGAATTATGTCAGTTCTATGACCCTCGGGGAGATCTTGATGGTAACAGTGGGGAGACTTAGGCCCTTGAGAGATGCATCTACGAAGATAATGTCCATAGTCCCGCCAATGGCTAGTTTTCGAGAATCAAGAAGACTAACCCGAACCTATACTCAAAGAAGCTGAACTAGCAATCGGAGTGGCTGGAATGGCTGGAGTAAAAAGAGATTCCGCAAGACGAGGTTGACGATTATTGACTGTGGATTCGCTGCATACCGATGTGTGCTGAAGCATTTTGAATTTCTCTACTTGTACCTCCTTCACCCCATCTTCTGCCAATGTCGAAGCCTTGTATAAGACTTGATATAAACCACCACCCAACGGTAGCATTGAGTCTCAATTGAAGGTTAAAACCCAATGGCCGGATGTTATTAGATATATACGTCCGCGTGAAACAGATGAGCAGAGACGACCACATCGGCTTGAAGCTGAAGAGCTATAACTTCAGCCGCAAGCTTGGAGAGGGTGCTTGGGCTAAAGTCTATGAGGTCTACGACGACATGACGCACACATCTTGTGCATGTAAGAGCCAATAGTATATTTAGGCAAGGTCATTCCCAAGCGACTGATGGAGGAAACTCCGAAACTAAAAGAACTCGTACAGACCGAGATTCAGGTGCTGAAGAGATGCCGCAGTGATAACGTCATCAGATTCATTGATTCCATGAATACTGACAAGAACGTCTACATCTTCACGGAGTTCTGTAATGGAGGAGACATGGAGCAGTATCTTGAGAAGAAAGGCTTCCTTCCTGAGGATGAAGCAAGAGAATTTCTGAAGCAGATTCTCAATGGCTTTAAGGTACTCGTCGATATAACGGTAGGGGCTTCATTAGGTTGATGCCATGCATCGCGACTTCAAAGCAGCCAATATTCTGCTTCACAATGGTGTTGCCAAGATCGCAGATTTGGGTTTTGCAAAGATAGCCAAGTCACTGACCGCAACCATCCTCGGAACGAGTGTGACGATGGCTCCTGAGTTACTTGAGAACAAAAGGTACGGTTCCGAATGCGACATATGGTCTGTCGGTGTGGTGTACTACCAGCTATTGACGGGAAGCTATCCGTACAATGCCATCAACGATATGGAAATTCTGAAGAAGATCAAGAAAGGCCCTCCAAACTTCCCGCCGACTATCAACATCAGTGCCGACTCAAAGGATTTCATTCTAAAATGCTTGACGGTGGACCCGAAACAGCGAATTTCGTGGGTGGCAATCTACGACCATCCATTACTTGCTGATAAGAAAAACAATGTGAGGCAAACATATATCGGTGCACTGGCAAGCCAAATTAACATCAACAAAAACAAGGATTTCTATGGGAAAAAGAAGGAGCCAGCGATTGAAATTGAACTGAGCGATTTGGGCATTGAATTCAAGAAGGTCAATCTGGAACAGTCTGCCAACATCGAGATGCTGATGATGGAGATGAATAAGAAGAAGGAGATCGAAGCCGCCATCCTCAAATACTCGGCCATGTATCTCGAGAGAAGAAACAAGATTATGCTGTCTATGAAGTACGGGATCATCCCTATCTTCTATGAGGGTCTCAACCAGCTTCCAGTTCGTCACTCTCTCTACGCCTTCTTGATCTGCAAGAAGGCCTATCTTGCCATGAGAGACTTCAACTAGAAGATCAAGAACAGGGTCAATATCTTCTCAATTTCTTCATACCTAGCTGAATTCGGAGCCTCAAAGGAATACGCCAATATCCAACGGCAGGTGGAATCCGACTTCGAAATGATCGAAGCCAACGCCATGACGCTATTGCTAGATGTCGAAACAACGAATCGGGAGATAGACGCGGAGCTTGACCTGTCAAAAGCTACACCTAAATTTGACAAGCTTGTGAAGGATAATATGGAATCGTACAGTTTCATGCTGTACGAATAGCGGAATACTCCGACAGTGAGAAGGAGCACGCTGATCAGACTCATCGCCTTCGTAACGGATCTCGCAGAGGGCAGCATCGACAAAGTGAGCTCTGAGGACTATGATCGGCGTATGGAGAACCTGAACATCGCGGAAATGGAAAAGCGATTCGATTGCAAGCTTAACGAACTTTTTAGTATGAACTGAATGATTGTTCTGTGAGCCGATATGCTATGTTTCTCATATTTGTGATTGAAGAAGTGTTTTGGCGAAAATCCATTTAACTCGATAACCACTATCATCAGCTTGAGGTCTCTTCGTTTTCCTCAACTTCCTTCGATCCGTCGTTGTAGATTTTTGTGATCACTGTCTTTGTTGTGCGTACTCCGTTTACCGTTCTGGTTTGGGTTGATGAATTCGAGGATACTACATACCTACCTCCGCCACTGTTCTTCTGAGGCTGAGATTTGGATGACGGAACCATATTCCAACCATTTCCAACACCAAACGCTTGCGTACCGAAGCCTTGAGTGCCAAAGCCTTGAGTGCCAAAGCCTTGAGTGCCAAAGCCTTGAGTGCCAAAGCCTTGAGTGCCAAAGCCTTGAGTACCAAAACCTTGAGTACCAAACCCTTGGTTGAATCCTCCTATGCCTCCAGTGTGCATCCCACTAAATCCTCCGAAGTCATCATATCCACTAAACCCTGGTGGCATTCCTCCACCCGAGGATGACCAACTTCCCGACCAACCTCCACCTGAACCTCCTCTACCACCTGTGGAGCCTGGGAGATCGGTATCAGCCTTATTGTTGTACTGGCTTGTACTCTAAGGAGCCTTTGTTCCAGTCCTCTCCGGGATGTTCACCGAAGCGTAGTCAATAACCGTGAGGATGTAGTCGGGTGAGCGGGTCGAAGCACTTCCAAAGTAGCGGTAATCTTCACTAAATATGGCCTTGCGGTGTCCACGACTTGATACCCCATCATCGATAATCAGCCCAATAATCGACTCCAGAGCATGGTCTCGGCCTTTGTAAGTAAATTATTGCGCAATGTTTTCCCCAATTTTTCCAGAGGTGTAATTACAGTAGCGTTTGATGCGTTATTGCATTGAAGACCCGTCGGAGCCGGTGTGTCCTAAGTCTAATAGGAGAGATACCCATGAGATTGTTATTGGCTAAATCGACAGCATGCACGGCTGCTGCCTTACAGAGACCGCTGTGGAGGGACATCGGAGGTAGTGATTTTTGATTGTTGAGAAACTGAATTGCCTCGACCCACGCCCCTCTTCCCTCGTTAGTTGAGTAGTAGAAATTTGGTCCCATTTCCATTTGGATGTCATCCTTGAATTTGTTTAACTGGGCTTGAATGTGCGGCACTAGGCTTTTAGGGTTGGACCGTGCCTGATTGGTGATTCTTTCGATTTCCTCGGGTGTTATTGGTGGCTGTGTCATTTTATTACTGGCGGTTGTAATAATCGATGGAGTTCTAAGCAGAGTTGGCGGCTGAGGGTTGACTGTTAACTGTGCAGCTCTCACAGTCGCTATGAGTAGCACAGACAGCATAGCAGCAAGCATGGGCTATCTTCGAAGTTCTAATAGATGCTAGATTCGACTCTATTCAGCTCTTTTCGATGTTCTTCGTGATCCATTCGATTCTATCGATATCCCAGTAATCAAATAATGCAGAGGATAAGCACAAACTACCAGTCTGCTCCGATACCTGTTGTGATTGAATGTGCATTTATCAGCTGTCAAGGTACTCGTTGATCTTGGTGGTGTCAGGTTTCTTCTTTCCTGTTACTGCTGTCTTCTCCTTCTCAAGCTTCTTCTTGCGCAGCATCACGTCCATCCGGATGCCAGTCTCCGTCTTGGATTCACTCTCCTTCATCAGCAAATCGTAGCGTTCGCTGATCAGCTCTCCCAGACGGGATGTCTACGTAAAGAAATAATTACATGTTCGAAGAGCTCCTTGACTTCAGTGCGAAGCCTAAAGGCATTGTATTGCTCAAAGAGCACTTCCTTTTTACGATCGTACTCCTCAAGAAGCTGCTTTTCATCAATTTTTTTTGTGATTTACACCAGATTGTTCTCGGCCAAATTCATAAGCTCGTTACTGTTTGGTTTCTGGGAATGCTTTGCTGGGGCCTTTGACGCATTGCTCTCCCGCTGCTGTGGTTTTGAAGATGCCTCAGGCGCTGGCTTCACTGGCACCGACTCTTCCTTTTTCCCAAACACAAAGGTAAGTCTGGTGCTCTCCCCTTTATCACGACGTTCGATCTCCTCGAAACCGTTCCGCTTGAGCTCTTTGATCAATTCGTCAGCTTTAACCTTGGACTCCTTATTGTATTCAACTCCCACTCCCTTAAAACTTTCACTGATACTGTTCCATTTTTTTTTTACTTCGTTAACAGCATCGTCGACGATGAGCGAGTTTGCTACTTTGATGATATTGTCGTTGGGCTCTATGTATTATTAGCTCTTGCGGCGCAGCACGATGGACGCTAGATTTGTTTCATAGTAAGTCGAGGTTTCATCGCAATTAAATTCCTTTTCGATAAGCAAAGCAAGCTCGCGTGCTCCCTTTAGATCCTCCTCAAAAGCTTTGATACGCAAGTAACCGAATTCTTCGATCAGTTTGCTCTCTCTGAGCTATTTGAACAGTCTTTCCTTATCGATTAGATCCCGCTTAAACATAATAGTATTGTGGCGGATGATGTTCGAACGCCTTTCCTATCTCTTACCCTCCGGAGCACGGGACTGGTTGGACCTTTTGTTGTATGCCAAGTCTTCAGGTTCCGACTTGGAAGGTTCTTGCACCTTCGTCTCGGGTTTCTTTTCCGTCGAAAGTAACTCCATAATTTTAATACACCTATAGCCTCCGGATTTCGCTTCCTGAGTTTGCCTTCCAAGTTTTTGACTAACTTCTTCAGCGAGTTTCTTTACTTGTGGGAAGAGTTGCTCATCCTTCTCCTCCCCTGCCACGAGCACGACTGTTGAGAATTCTTTAAAGATCTCTCGATGGTTGATCTCCTTCACTATCTCATCAGAACTAACTTTGTCAGGAAGGAATTCGTTCTCAAATACGATCTTGTTCTCCTGTTTGAACAACGTTGTCTTTTTCTGTTGAACATGGGGTTTGGGTTCTTCTGGCTGCGGCTATCTTGGCTTACTGTTCGCTGACGAACGATTTTGTTGCGGAGTTCTCTTTTCGTAGTCCCCACTCCGCTTTTGGTCCCTCTGAGCGTAGGCAGCGTCCTTCTCAGGATTCTTGATTCTGAATCTATATCTTTTGGCTTTCTTCTCCGCCAAGAAGTCTTTGGCGTCTTCAAGATGATCGAAGTGTACTTCATAAGTGCCTGGATGCCTATTCACCACCTTGGTAATCTTCGGAAACATCTCCTTGAGTGCATCTTCGCCGTATTCGAAGCTGAACACTATCTTCAGCATCCACGGTCCAGCTTTGGCTTCCAGCATCGCCACCAATTCCTAGTCTGTCGGGAAATCGTATTTTACATCCTTCTTCTCAGGAGCCTTGCTTACTTCGGTTTTGGTATTCCCGCTACTATCCTCTTGTGGCTTGCTGACCTAAGTCTTCTTTGGCTCCTCCTTAACTTCTGCTGGCTTGGTTTGAGGAACTTCCTCTTCTTCTTCCGAATCATTGTGCCGAGAGCTGTCTTCCTCGGACGACTCGAGGGTTGTCCAATCTCTGTGCATATCGAGTGTTTAATGAATATATGCAGGATATCGACCAACTAGCACAACACGGTGCCTCACTTCTTCCTCCTGCGAACGCTTTCGTAGTAGTCGTAATCCTCTATCTCCACAGAATTTACGCTCTGGTCGTACATTCCGCTGTTCTCTGTTGATGAAAAAAGTGGATTTCTTCGAGAATACGAGCTGTTCTGGCTGTTCTGAAACTCATCGATCTCTTCTTCGATGTCTTCGTCTTCTGAATTAACTGAGGATTTACTCTTTTTGCCAAATGGACTGCCTCCTTTCTTCAAATCGTATGCATATGGGTCCTTTGCTCCTCCGACAGAACTCGTTGTCGCAGAAGTAACAGCCAATCCAAGCAAAGCGCTCAGTGGGCTCGGTTTATTGCTGACTCCTCCTCTGATTTTATTCACTCCGGACTCAGGTGGAGGAGGCTCCTTTAGGATTGCCGGAGGAGCGGAGACTGCTCTCTCAGCTGGCTTATTCTCAGGTGGAGGAGGTGCTTTGCTGAGAATACCTCTCAGAAAGTCTTCTGCAGTCTTTTTCTCTTCCTTGTCAGCTTTAACTTCAGGAGGTGCGGTTGATGGTATTGTCGCAATCTTTTTCTTGGGTGGTTGAACAGGTTGAGGTTCCTCTTTTGGTTCCTCCTTCTTCTGTTAGGTAGTCGCTGGCTTCTTGACTGACTCTTGTGCGTGTTATTTCGCAGCAGCACTACTGGAGGCTGCTGCAGCTTTATTTGGTTCCTTTGAAGTCGTTGCATTTGATGGTTTTAGAACTTTCTCGTCAGCACTGACCAGACTGATCAGGACCGGTTGATGAGCTTTTTCTTTTAAGCCAAGCTTATGAGTCAGATCCTGCCTGCTGATCTTTTGAGTACGGTTGATCTGCGTAACCGCACTGTTACTTCTTTTAGGAAGACGTTGAGAGTGTATTCGAACTTGAAACTTTCCAGGAACTACTGGATGAGGTCGAGGCACAATGCGGCTGCAATAGCACACTCCTTACTGTGTTCGTACTTCAGCAGCTTCGGAAGAAGGGGGTGTTCGTAGCTGAAGCCAAGCTTATTCTTTTTCTGCTAGCTCTGAGATTCGACGATCTACATTGGACACTCGGCTGTACGTTGAGCACTTGCGATTTCAGCTGCGCTGTGATATTGCGGTAGGCTCCCGATTCCTCTAACTGCTTGAACACTGCGTCCTTAATCTTTTAGACTTAGTACATAACATTACAGACTCGGAAAACATCATTCGCAGACAGAATTGTCGTCATACAGTGACAATCGACCCTTACTCTTCAGCAGAGCCTGCATAATGATCTTGAATCTCTCGAGGTCGACTGACTTACACTACGTATCCCCTTTCATCTTCGAAAGCTCCTTCATAAACCTTTCAGTCTGCTTCTTGTCTAACACTTTGGTGATGTCTTTGATGTCAAGTGCCACCTTGTTGTTAGTGTTTATCAGCCGAAACATTGACTAAAGGTCGCTTTCGTTGACTCTTCTGTCAGATAACAGGGTCGCCATAACGTACTCGGAATAGTCGATAACACCGTTGAAGTTGCGATCGATCGTCTCAAAGAGGTGGTTGGTTTGTTGCTCTGCTGAGGCTCTATCAACTCCGAATCGAATCAGGGCATTGAGTAGCTCATCCTTCGTAACAAATCCATCTGAGTTTGCGTCAATGATCTCGAACTCGGGTTGGTACGAATCCTTCTGCTTGAGGGTGGCCAGGTGGTGACAGTTGTACATCATGATGAAGTTCTCCATGACATTTTCAACATGGAAATTTCTAAGCCTCTTGACAACCTCTTTGATATTTTCGTGACTAATCGAAGTGATCGGTGGGGCCTTGCTGAAGTAACGGTGCTCTAAACACTATTCTGCATTCGGTCGTCTCTTGTATATGCTGTCCAGCATACTCTTGATCAAATCTCGAGCTGGTTCGCATGGTATCGATTCAAGATCCTCGAAGTTGGGTGTTCTCAACGATTTTCTCGTGGAACTTTGCCTAACTATTGGTTAGTTCTCCTTGTCTTCGCTACGGGTTCCTCCCGTCAACAACAAGTATAGGAACATTCCACAAGCCCAGACATCGGATTTCTCGCTGTAACCAATACTCTGGCACTACGGTGCAATGAAGCAGCTCTAGGTTACGAGCCTCACATACCTTCGGTGGTGCACATTAATTTTGCAGGGGCTCGTCATCGTTGCTGAATAACTCCGGTCGCTTCACTGCATAAACGAACCCGGCAAGTTTAATATTCCAGCCTTCTTCCGAAGCCAAAAGTATTGATTCCGGGCGGATGTTCCGGTGTATGATTTGCTGTTTGTGACAGTAGCTGACTGCTGACAGCAGTTGCTTCATAACCCCGCAAACCCATTAGTTAGTTGGAGATAGTTCGACAGTCAGCATTTTCTTCACAAGTTGACCCCCTTCACATAGTTCAAGCACTGAGTAGTAACGGCCTCGATCAGTAAACGACTCGTATCCTTTGATGATGTGAGCATGGTCAAGTGACCGTAGTACCCCAATCTCTTTCCATGCTCGATGGGAATCGCAAGCCCTGAGCTGAGGCATTTCAATGATCTTAACTGCCCGCTGTTGGCCAGACTGGAGGTGGCATGCTTTGAATACCTTACTGAAGTTTCCGAGTCCAAGCAGCGACACCAGCTTGTAATGCTCCTGAAACGATTTGACTGTGCGATTTTGAACACTTTGGCTAATATCCAAGGGCTCGGCTTCTGGGGTAAGCACGACCTTGGTAAGAGAACTCACAGCAGCTTCAGGCTTGAGGCTCCGGGAATCTCCACATCCCATGATAATGAATCGAACGAAATAATATTCTGTAACCCATGGAAGGTAAAGCAAAATAAACTTAGGCAATATCTCAAGAATGTGCTGAACGGTGAAAAGCACAGGCAGCATTCTGATTAATAAGCTGGGACAGATACAACCCATTGAAGGGACAACAATTACTTGAGGACATATGCATAGATACAGAGTAGGATCAGTAAGCGATAAACTTTCGCTTGGTTGATGTACCTGGAGTGTAGTCCAAAAGCTTTCTAGCTTTTCTCAAGATTCTTTCGTGGTCGATTGGAGTCTCATCGACTTTCCAGGGCAGCGTAGCAGTGATCCACAGATTTCCATTGATATTCGATACCGTTCCACTCGCATTAGTCATTTACTTTCCCTGAAAGACATCAACAATGTCCTGCCTCGTGATAACTAACGCATACGAATGCAGCTATATCCCTTGAGATTCAGATTCGTTTCTAGCCGAGCCGTAAAGGGTGTCGTTTACAATCGGAGTTTGCACATACTGTGAGAGGTGACATCGAATCTGGTGCTTCCTGCCGGTGAGCAGTTTAATCAAGCACAGCGAGTTGTCTCCATTACTCTCAATTGTCTTGTAGTATGTAAGGGCAGTCTGAGAGTCTTTAATTGTGGGGCTAGAAAGCCTCGCTCGTTTTTTATTGTTGTTCCATTCGATGTTGCAGTCAATTAATCCTGAC
>Ga0075152_10002218_pt1 | contig 13835 bp, 12 predicted proteins | sample JI61114C2DNA_FD_70964 | JGI IMG/M metagenome (GOLD analysis project Ga0075152, IMG submission 70964) | Wastewater effluent complex algal communities from Wisconsin, to seasonally profile nutrient transformation and Carbon sequestration -... | ecosystem: Engineered > WWTP > Effluent > Algae...
GTTTCAGAAGGCAAGTCAATTCTGACGATTGAAACGTCGGATAATGCGCAGAAGCAAACAGGGGATTCCAATCAGGCTTCTGCAGACTTACTCACGCAGAAAACCGCCGTTATTGCTGAACATGAGGCAAAGCCAGTACCAGCATCAGCGCCCATTCAATCTGTACAAACACAATCTCAGAGACATGTTGCACCGGTTACAGCAATTACTGCTTCTAAAGCGCATGCCAGTCCATCCATTCGTCGTTTTGCACGGGAATTAGGCGTCAATTTAGATCTGATAACCGGTAGCGGTCCCAAGCATCGCATCCTGAAGGAAGATGTTCAGGCTTACGTTAAATCTGAATTATCCAAATCAAGCAATAACGGTACGGGATTAGGACTGAATCTCCTACCCTGGCCGCAAGTCAATTTTGCCAAATTCGGTCCCATTGAGTTAAAAGCATTAACACGCATTAAGCAAATTTCTGGTGCTAATTTGCATCGTAACTGGGTGATGATTCCGCATGTGACCCAATTTGATGAAGCGGATATCACCGATTTGGAAACCTTGCGCAAAGAATCCAATGACGCTGAAAAAGCTAATACCGTAAAGCTGACCTTGCTGGCGTTTTTGATGAAGGCCTTAATAGCGCCATTAAAAAAATTTCCGGAATTTAATGCTTCGCTTGACAGCAGCGTGGACGGTGAAGCCAATTTGATTATCAAACGTTATTACCATATTGGTTTTGCAGTCGATACGGCCAATGGATTGGTGGTTCCCGTCATTAAAGACGTAGACCAGAAAGGAATTATCACCATTGCTGAGGAATTGACTAATTTGTCTGCATTAGCGCGTGAGGGCAAGTTAAAACTAGCAGACATGCAAGGCGCAAGTTTTACAATTTCCAGTCTGGGAGGGATTGGCGGAACGGCCTTTACCCCGATTATCAACGCACCTGAGGTAGCGATTCTGGGAATTTCAAAAGCAAGTATTAAGCCGATTTATCGTGAACATCAATTTATTCCGCGGCTTATGCTGCCTTTATCCTTGTCTTACGATCATCGGGTGATCGATGGTGCAACGGCTGCGCGCTTTACCAATCATTTAGTGCAAGTATTGACTGACATGCGCTTGGCCTTGCTATAACGAAGTCACAGGGTTCAAAAAAAGAGTTTTAAGAATATGAGTTTAATACTGGCATAGTGGCAATTATCGATAAGATTCCTGTGGTCGGTATTTATGGCGGGACATTTGATCCTATCCACTATGGTCATTTGCGTATTGCAGAAGAATTGCTGGACATCATCGGTCTTAGTCGGGTCATTTTCGTGCCGTCCGGCGCTCCTCGATTACGTGCTGTTCCTGAGGCATCAAAGCATCATCGTTCTGAGATGATCCGTCTGGCCATTCAAGGTAACAGCTTGTTTTCTCTGGATGAGCGTGAAATCAATCGGCCGGGGATGAGCACAACGGTGGAATCGTTGCGTGAATATCGATCGGAATGGGGAAGAAACGCAGTACTAATTTTTATAGTAGGAATAGATGCATTTAGAAAAATTAACCAATGGCATCATTGGCGTGAACTTTTCGATTTGTGCCATATCATTGTTGTGCCGCGCCCCGGTTATTTATCCGTCGATGATCATCAGAACCTGCCTGAAGAGATCAGAACAGAATTGATCGCCCGATGTGTGCTGGATGCCAAAGACCTCAAGCTTCAAACTCATGGTGCGATTTATACTGCACAAACATCGTTGCTGGAAATATCGGCTACACAAATCAGATCATTGATCAGTATGGGAAGAAGCATACGGTATTTGCTGCCTGAAAACGTCTCTGATTATATTAAAATCAATCATTTATACGCTGGAAAAACATGAATTCAGAAAAGCTGTTGAAAACTATTATTGATGCCCTTGAGGATATTAAGGCCTATGATATTGATGTGATCGATGTGTCAAAAATAACTTCTCTGTTTGAATATATGATTATTGCCAGTGCTGATTCCACTCGCCAAACAAAATCACTGGCAAGTAATGTGCAAGAGAAAGTCAAAGCCGCTGGTGGAGAAATTTATGGCGTGGAAGGGGAACAAACGGGGGAATGGATGTTGGTCGATCTGGGTGATGCGATCGTGCATATTATGTTGCCGGCCGTTCGTGAACACTACAATCTGAAAGCCCTGTGGTCTGAGAAAAAATGAAATGGCTATTTCCCGCAGAAAATAATTGAGTCATCAGTTTTGCTGATCTCCCTGATTATGAAATTTTTTATCCTTGCGGTTGGAAATAAAATGCCAGACTGGGTCAGCACAGCTTACGTTGAATATATCAAGCGCTTGCCACGCGAAATAACCGTTCAATTAATTGAAATCAAACCTGAGAAGCGTACCGGTGGCAAACAAACTGAGCAATTGTTATTGGCAGAATGTCAGCGGATACGAGCCGTATTACCGGTAGGCTGCCAGGTGGTCGTACTGGATGAAGCCGGACAGCAATGGACTACGGTAAAATTCGCTCATGTTATCAATCAGTGGACAACAGATGGTGATGCCATTGCATTTGTAATTGGCAGTGCGGATGGATTGCACCATGAAATCAAACAAGTAGCCGATGAAACCATCGCATTGTCGAAATTGACCTTGCCGCATGGCTTGGTTCGGGTATTGTTGGCTGAGCAACTCTATCGTGCGGTATCCATTATCAAAGGTCATCCCTATCATCGTGTATAGCGTGAGCATGGCATCAGGACTGGCTGCACTCATGTTCTCTGTTAGGATGATAGGGATGAGATAATATTTTGAATACAGAGTATTCGATTTTTAAAGATTGCATATCATGACGTTTTCTGACAACCAAATATACCTTGTTTCAAGAAGTCCCCGGCGGCGTGAATTACTTAGACAGATCGGTGTGAAGTTTAATCTTTTACTGATGCGCGAGACGTTGGGGCGTCCAATCGATATCGATGAAGAACCGCTCATTGATGAAGCGCCGACTGATTATATCTATCGTATTGTCCGATCTAAAGCAAATGAAGGTTGGCGACGGATAACACAGCGCAAGCTTCCGTTATTGCCAGTGTTGGTTGCTGACACCATGGTGACTCTGGATGGATGTATTCTAGGAAAACCACGGAGTATCGAACATGCGGAAGAAATATTGACATCCTTATCAGGGCGATCACATCAGGTGCTCACAGCGATTGCAATTGGCATTAGAGACGACGTGCATGTGCGGTTATCGGCATCTACGGTGAGGTTTCGTGAAATTAGCGAGCGTGAAGTTCGTAAATATCTAGCCAATAATAATGTTCTGGATAAAGCGGGCGCTTATGCTATTCAGGGTCTGGCGGCTGCCTTTATCGTAGAAATATCGGGTAGCTATAGTGGAATCATGGGATTGCCTCTGTATGAAACGGCGCAATTGCTAGAAGAAATTGGCATAGAGATTTTTCCATGATGATTGCTTTTAATGGTTCTCTATTCTATAAGAATCTGATCTATTTATGAGTAACTTGCATTCACTATGAATAATGAAATACTTGTCAATATCACACCGCAAGAAACCAGGGTTGCAATACTTGAGCAAGGCGTATCTCAAGAGCTACATATTGAGCGTGAGAGTGGGAGAGGTATTGTAGGTAATATTTACAATGGACGCGTCAGTCGGGTTTTGCCTGGCATGCAATCGGCATTTATTGATATTGGCCTAGACCGGGCCGCATTTCTACATGTCGCAGATATTTGGAGCCCCAACCAGGAGGGTGAAACTACCCAGCCGATTGAGAAGTTACTGTACGAGGGCAATAGTATCCTGGTGCAAGTGATTAAGGATGCGATCGGTACAAAAGGCGCCCGATTATCTACACAGATCAGTCTGGCGGGGCGTTTGCTGGTTTATCTGCCACAGGAATCCCACATTGGAATTTCTCAGCGCATTGGGGATGACAGTGAGCGCGAGTTATTGCGTGAAAAACTGCAGCAAATATTGCCTGCTGATGAGAAGGGCGGTTATATCATCAGAACGATGGCTGAGACAGCTGATGAAAGTGATTTGCGCGCAGATCTCGACTATTTACATAAGCTATGGCATGACATTCAGAAGAAATCGATGGCCATTGCTGCTCCTGTTTTGCTCTATCAGGATTTGGATCTGAGTCACCGTGTGTTGCGTGATTTTGTGAATGATGATACCGAACGGATTTGGGTGGATTCACGCGAAAATTTCCAGAAGCTGGTGAAATTTTCACAAAATTATATGACCTATATTGCTGAGCGGATCACTCTATATACCGGAGACCGTCCGCTTTTTGATCTATACGGCGTTGAAGAGGAGATTGAAAAATCGCTCGCTAAACGAGTCAATTTAAAATCGGGTGGGTATCTGATTATTGACCAGACCGAAGCGTTGACCACTATGGATGTCAATACCGGTGGATTTATAGGTGTTCGAAATTTTGATGACACGATATTTAAAACAAATCTTGAAGCTGCGCAAGTCATTGCGCGGCAACTTCGTTTACGCAATCTCGGTGGAATTATCATTATCGACTTCATCGATATGGACAACGAGGAACATAGGAATGCCGTATTAACAGAACTTAACAAGGCCCTCCTCAAAGACCGCACACGCATCACAGTGAACGGATTCAGTGCATTGGGACTGGTTGAAATGACGCGTAAGCGCACGCGTGAGAGCCTTGCTCATGTGCTGTGCGAGCCATGCCCTACTTGCCAAGGGCGGGGCGAAATAAGAACCGCGCAAACTATTTGTTACGAAATTTTGCGTGAACTGTTGCGAGAATCCCGGCAGTTTGAAGCGAATGAATTTCGCATACTGGCATCACAAAAAGTCATCGATTTATTCCTGGATGAGGAATCACAGAGCCTGGCACAACTGGGTGATTTTATAGCCAAACCGATCAGTCTTCAGGTTGAAGAATCCTATACACAGGAACAGTATGACGTCATATTGATGTAATCGGGTGATGGTTTTTTTTTGGAAAAAACCTGAATCAGGTTTGTTCTGATTCAGGTTTAAATCAAACGAAGTTTCTGTTAGGGAAGAAACCGTCAGGCGTTGATTGGTGATTTTATTGTGTCGTAATAGAAGATTCGATTCGGTCTTTAGCCCCCGTATTCAGATTCGCTTTGATTTCTTGCCTATCTGGTGGGTTATTAGCCATAGCCCGATCTCGCTGCAATAATTCCGCTGCAATTTTTCGATGAAAATTTGCCTGCTGTACAGAATCCTCAACAGCTTGTTCGTAATAACGAATATTCGCTAGCGTATGTGATTTGAAATCTTGACCTTGCCGACCATAGTAATAGCTGTGTTCATTATAATCTGCCAGTGATTCCTTTTTCTCTTCAACCTTTGCCGACATTTCTTTGGCTAAGTTGTCATAGTAATTCGCTAACTTATTATGTTCGCTATGCGTTTTGGCGTTGGATGTGGCCTTTCTATCATCCGCAACCTGTGTGGCAATAGGACCCATTTGAGCACATGAAATCAAAAGAGAAAGCATAGGTACAGCCATCAAATATTTTCCCAGTCTTGTGTTCATGATAGTAATAACCTCAGATAGATTGATATGGTGTGCATCGTACCGTAGCCTCTATGAGGTGTATATTGGGGAAACTATTGTTTTTTGCTAAGGGAAACCATTAGCGTGTAATCTATTGATAGTGAATAATATTATTGCTGTAAATTGACCGACAAATGATCTAATGTTCTTCAGAAATCCAACGTGTGGCATAACGTATTAAATCGGCGCCATCTTTCAAATTAAGTTTTACTCGAATGTTAAAACGATGTGTTTCGATTGTTTTGATGCTACGGCAAAGCAGCTTGGCAATTTCCTGACTGCTATGCCCTGATCCAATTAAATGCAGTACCTCAAATTCACTGGGAGTGAGCGTATTGATCAACTGCTCCGGCTCTGCTCCTCCGGTTGCGATGCGCTTTAGCAGTTTTTCATGCATTTGCTTGCTCAAATAAACATTTCCCTTTAAGACTTCGCGAATTGCAGCTAACAGTACTTCGCCAGGCTCTTGTTTCATGACGTAACCACGTGCCCCGGCTCGCAAAGCGCGCTCGGCGTATACTGATTCATCATGCATGGAAATAAACAGTACAGGGAGCATCGGCATCAGAGCATGCATGCTCTTGATCACTTCGAAACCAGACACTGTTTTAAGCGTAACGTCTAATAACACAATATCGACAGGGCCGTTTTTCTTAAGTATGGCCAGCGCCTCGTTTCCATCACCGGCTTCTGCAAATACCTCCATATCAGGTTCCAAATTGATGAGCATCGCCATACCATGCCGTAACATGGCATGATCATCTACCAACATAATTTTTGCTTTTGCCATCGACATATCAGACCATCCGCATTTCTAAACGAACTTCCGTACCGCCTTCGCTGCGCGATAGAAATTCCAGTTTTGCACCTAATTGTTTTGCACGGTATCGCATAATTTTAATGCCCATTCCTGAAATTGTTTTATGATCGGTACTAACACTCCCAAAGCCGCTACCATCATCACAGATCGACAGACAAAGTATTCCTTCATCGGAAGTGAGCGATATCGTGAGGTGCTGCGCCTTGCCATGGCGTATTGCATTATTGACTGCCTCTTGTGTAATGCGATAAAGATTAAGTGCCACGCTGCTGTCATTGATAACGATCCCGCGGTTACTGGAAAAGTTACAAATAATGTTGTATGTCGATGCTATTCTTGCTGCTAACGTTTGCAGGGCAGGTATCAGGCCATTCGCTTCCAGTTCAAAAGGCAGTAATCCTTGCGCCAGTTGCTTGATCTGTATCACGGCAGTCTGTGCCTGTGAAGCAATGGAGGCAGCTACTGCCGCCATATTTTCATTTCCCGTTGTAGACATTTTTTTCTCTAATGCGCCTGCTTGATAACCGATGGCAGCAATTTGTTGTCCAAGATTATCGTGCAATTCTTGTCCAATGGTATGCTGTTGTTCTTCAGCGATAGAAATGAGCGCCTGCTCCAAACGCTTGCGTTCAAGCCAGCTTTCCAGATCACTGGCAATGGCACTGATGAGTTTTTGCTCTTCCGGTACCAAAAAGGGCTTATCTTCCGGGTAAAAAACACGCAACTGACCGCAAACTTTTCCATTGACACTAATCTCAGAGCAATAAGTACAGGCTGGATCTCGATCTGCCCGCATATGATCACGCATTCTGGGCGTGATTTTGTTTCTTGCTTGCAACTGGTTGATAAGGCCTTGGTTATATTTCCCCGAAGTGAATCGCCAGCCATCCAATTCAATAACAGCGGTTACTATTTCCGGAAATTGCATGGCGGGTATCAAGTGCTCAAAAATATTCTGGCATACATTTTCTATTGATGACTCCACGCCAATTCCGCGACGAATTTCATATAAACAAGTAATTTCCTTCAAGCGTTCAAGCAGTAACTGATCCAATTGTTTACGCTCAAGCCAGCGTGCCAAATCACTGGCAATCGCATCGATCAGTCTTTGTTCTTCCGGTACCAGGAATGGTTTGTCCTGGGGATAAAATACGCTCAAATGACCGCATATCTTATCATTAACACTGATTTTCGATTGTAGGACGAATCCGATAACATCACTCTTTTTGTAGCACTCAAAGCACACTTTGTCGTTAATATTGGCCTCTAATTGCATTTTATAGGCCGCACTTTGCTCCATATCTCCGGAAGTAATTCGCTTACCATCCAATTCAATGATGACGGTGGTAATTTCTGGAAATTGCATGGCAGGTATCAAATGCTCAAAAATATTCTGACATACATTTTTCAGTGATAATTCCAAACCCATGCCGCGGCGAATTTCATAAAGACACGTAATTTCCTTCAGACGTACGCGCAGAATCTCATCAATTTGCTTACGTTCAAGCCATCTGGCCAGATCGCTGGTTATGGCGTCAATGAGTCTTTGTTCTTCCATGACCAGAAACGGCTTGTCGATAGGGTAGAAAACACTGAGTTGACCACACACTTTACCGTTGACACCAATTCTCGATTTCAATTCATGTGTCAATCCGAGGTGTTGATTGGTGGAAGCGATTCGTCTTCCATCCAGCTCGATCACGACAAAAGCCTGTTCCGGAAATTGCATGGCAGGTATCAAATGCTCGAATATATTTTGGCAAACGGTTTCTACAGACAATTCCAACCCGATACTGCGACGAATATTATAAAGACAGGTAATTTCCTTCAGGCGCTCACGAAGTTCAATTTCCTTCTGACTCAACTCGATTGAGAATTGCTCGGCAGTTTCTTTGGCAGTGCGGGCTTCTCGTTCTGATTTAATCAGTTTGCGTACGAACCAGTTGAGAAAGAGTATTTCAGCAATGATCAATCCGACCAGATAAAGGATGATGGTTTTCAATTCCTCATTGACTGGCTTGAACAATTCTTCTTCATCCAGTTTCAGAATCATGCCCAGGCCGATAGTGCTCAAGGGCGCATAGGCTTCGATCACCGGTACTTGCCGGTAATCTTTGACGGCAATAACGCCGCTTTTGCCATCAAGCGCATAGCTGATCGGTAGCACGCCTTCTTCTGTGACGCGCCTTAAGTGTCTAAATTTAACCCCATTAACCTGACCTATCAGGCAAGGCATGTCCTGCTTGCCTTTTACTGGTGGCGCGCAAAATATGAATTCTCCAGTTTCACCGATGGATCTGATTTCGCTAAAGCTACGAGTCAGTTGCGGTAATGGAATTTCGGTGGTGATGCTGCCGATATGTTGAAAATCTTGATCCAGTACATCCTTAGTAGTATGCAGGATAAATTCCCCATCCCAAATCAGTGAAGTGGGATTATGCCTACTCAAGGGTAATGACTGTGCTTGGTTTTCAGAGAAAACGCCTGCGTGTGTTAATGCATTACCGTGCATATCATAAGCAACCGCAGCCGAGAAGCCAGCTTGCATTAATGAATCGATGTTGCGCGTAAGATCGTGTAGCGCGCTTTCATTTTCGGGTTGAGCATTGAGTTCTTGCATGGATTGCACGATGAAAGGGCGCATGGTTAATGCACGCATATCTGCCAATCCCTTCTCAATCTGGCTTTCCAGTAATAACGCTTTGCCTTGTAGCGCGACATCCAGCCCTCTACCCAGCACGGATTCAATTTGCTGGCGCATGACACTGTATACAGCGCCACCCGTTGTCAATGTTAATCCCAACAGCAGTAAGCCGCCGATAATACTAATTTTTCGATCGTCGCGTGTTAACAGCAAACCTTTCTCCTTAAGCAGCAGCGGCTGAGTTCATGTCGATTGAATTATAGGCATAAATATTGGACAACTCCAGAGAGCAGATCTTACGATAAGGCGGCTCTGAGTGTGGAAGGAAACAGAATCCTATTGATACTGACCGCATTATGGAACTCGAGCGTTGAGTAGGTGAATGATGATATTGTTAGGAAATTCTGATTACTGCACGATTATCGGTCGGTTCTTCGCCGAATAAACGGGTTGCTGGTGAAGCGTTTGTTTCAATAAAACGATGGTACAGACATGCCCATCCACAGCATGACCAAAATGATCATCGTGATGCCGATGCCAATCGTGCCAATGATCATGCCAATTAATATGGTTACGCCGTCTCTGTTCAGCAGACCGAGCGACATCACCAGTATTCCCAAACCGGGTGGGAAGTTGACCAAAGGGATGGGCAGCGCTACCGCTACGGCGAAAACAAATGAAAAAATACCAATAATTCTTTCCCAAGTATGGACGCTGATATACGTCATGCGCGGCTGCATGCGCTCCTCAATTTTCTTGAGCCAAGGATTGGCCTTGGCGATTAATTTTTCAAGGCTTGAGCGTTTAACATATTTTTTCTCAATCCAGGCGGGCAACCAAGGTGCTTGCATACCCAGCACCATTTGTATCGAGAAAATGAACAACGGAATGGAAAAGATCGTAGTGTAGCCGGGCGGAACCGGTAATGGGATGCAAATGGGAAAAGCTGCGATCGCCATTAAGATGCCAAATCCCCGCTCGTGCAGAGCATTTTTAATTTCGCCGACTGTCATCGCTTCGTTTCTATTTTCTACGACGACGACAGCTAGGAAATCAGAAGTAGGGCGTTCTTTGATCGTCATGGCTAGCTTCCTCGTTATTATTGCTATTGGAGTATTATCTGGTTAACAAAGTTTAAGTGAACTAACAATAAACGTCAGATAAATACAGCTATTCATGGAATTTTTTAATGTCTTGCGTATCTTTTATGCATCAGATATTGAATTGACTACTCATAACGCAGCGCATCAACCGGTTTAAGCGAAGCCGCTTTCTTGGCTGGATAAAAGCCAAAAAATATACCCACTGCTGAAGCAAACAGGAAAGCTAAACCGATCATGCCGAGGGTAATGACAATCAGCATATCGGCCATTTGGCTGACTAGCCAAGCGCCGCCTATTCCGATAACCAGGCCAATCAATCCACCCATGATACAAATCATCAGGGCTTCTAAAAGGAATTGGATAAGAATTGCACGCTGATTGGCGCCAATGGCCATGCGAATACCAATTTCACGCGTCCGCTCAGTGACCGACACGAGCATGATGTTCATAATGCCTATTCCACCGACTAGCAGGGAAACGGAAGCAATCGCGCCCAGTACGAAAGACATTACTTTGGCAGCACCTGTCGCAATATCAGCAATGGCTGTTAAGTTGCGCACGGTGAAATCATTTTCTTTGGTGCCCGAGATGCGGTGGCGTTGACGTAATAATTGGGTAATTTCCAGTTCGGCAATATCCATGTCCTCGGCAGATTTTCCCTGTACCAGCATATGACGGATGGAGCCTGGAAACTGATTACCGGTGATCTGTCTTTCGCTGGTGGTGATGGGAATGAACACATTGTCATCCTGATCGCGTCCCGTCAGGCTCTGTCCTTTAGCCATGAGTACACCTACCACCAAAAAAGGACGATTAGTAATGCGTATGGTTTTCCCGACCGGATCTTCATCATTAAACAAGTTTTTTGCGGTGACAGACCCGAGTACAACGACACGTGTCGCAGAACGCAGATCAGAATCGGTGAAAATTGTACCGGATTCGATTTTCCAACTGCCTACCTCGAAATAATTGGGGGTAGTACCTGTGATGATGGTGCTCCAATTTTTTGCGGCGTAGTTCAGTTGTGCCGTGCCGCTGGTTACCGGTGCGGTCGCGCTGATGGAAGGTAATTCTGCAATCGCATACGCATCATTAATGGTTAGCGTTTTGACGCTACCACTACCAAAGCTGAAGCCACCCGCAGAAGTCGCGCCGGGAACGACAATAAAAAGATTACTACCCATCGATGCGATGGTTTGGTTGATCTGAGTTTGTGCACCCTGGCCAATGGATAGCATTAAAACGACAGCGGCAACGCCAATGATCATGCCCAGCATGGTCAGGCCTGCCCGCAACCGATTTTGACGCAAAGCACGCAGCGCTTCGCCGAGAATTGAAAATAGATTCATCGTCTCTGTAAATCCTCGTTAATCAGTATTTGATTGGGGGTGATCATGAATGGCATGAACGGAAGCAGATTGATTCGATGTGGTCTCGATCGCATTATTTTTATCATAGATGACATGGCCATCCTTTAAGCGGATTAGGCGCTTGGCATAGGCTGCAATGTCATCTTCATGCGTGACCAGTACGATGGTAATGCCCTGGTCACGATTGAGTTGCTCAAATAATGACATGATTTCCCGGCTGGTTTGTGAATCCAGGTTTCCCGTGGGTTCATCGGCCAGAATCAAGGGAGGCTGATTAACCAATGCGCGACTGATCGCGACGCGCTGTTGCTGGCCGCCCGACAGCTGATTGGGCTGGTGCATGGCAAAGTTCTCCAGTCCCGTGCGGCGCAGAAGTTCGAGCGCCTGCTTGCGGCTATTGGCGCGGCTGATGCCGGCATAAAGTAATGGCACGGCAACATTATCCAATGCAGTCATGCGTTTAAGAAGATTAAATCCCTGAAATACAAAACCGATGTTGCGATTACGAATACGTGCGAGCTCATCGCTGGAGAGCGTTGCTACATTCTTTTCCGTTAGCCAATAAGCGCCACTAGTGGGCGTGTCAAGACACCCCAGAATGTTCATTAACGTTGATTTGCCGGATCCGGAGTGTCCCATGATGGCGACAAATTCGCCCTGATGGATAGTCAGGTTGATATTGAACAATACCTGATTGGTGATAGTCTTGCCGTTGGCATCTTGCAAGCTGTAGCTTTTACAAAGATTCTCAATTTTGATGAGCGGGGTGGCCGAGTGATGGGCTGGCGTCGGTAGCATCAAAATACGCGCAATTTAAACTTGCTTTCCGATTCTTTTTTATCGGCCACTTCACTGATAATGACTAAATCGCCAGCCTGGATCTCGCCTTGTACAATTTCGGTGTAGTTGCCATCAGTAATGCCTGTGGTTACGCTAATCGGCGCTGGCTTGCTTTCTGACAATCGATACACTGTGGATTGGGACGGTGCTGGCGTGGATTTGCTGCTCGCACTTGATTCACTGTCCTTGGGTCGATAGCGCAATGCTGCGTTGGGTACGCGCAACACATTATTTTTCTGATTGACGACGAAATGAATATTCGCAGTCATGCCCGGCAATAAAGCGCCATCTTCATTATCCACTAGGGCAACCACGTTGTAGGTGACGACATTTTCCTGAATGGTGGGATTGAGCCGAACCTGCTTGACCGCACCGGTAAATTTGCGATGCTGAAAGGCATCGACAGAAAAGTTAATCGACTGCCCTATATGCAACTGACCGATATCCGCTTCAGCCACGCTGATGTTGACTTGCATTTGTCGCAGGTCTTTGGCTATTTGAAACAGGATGGGCGTTTGAAAATTGGCAGCGACTGTCTGACCGATATCGACATCGCGTGCAATCACTACTCCCGAGATGGGAGAACGGATGATACTGTAATTCAGATTGGTTTGATCACGCTCAACCTGAGCTTTGCTGACCGCTAGTTGGGCGCGCGCAGCTTCTACCTCCTGCTCAATCACTTCCAATGCTTCGGGTGAAATGAATTCCTTTTCTTTGAGCAGTCGGTTGCGCTTTAATTTGCTCATGGCAATTCTTAAGGCGGTTTGTGTGCTCAGCAGATTCGCTTTGGATTGCTGCAATTGTGCTTGCAACAAGGCAGGATCGAGTTCGGCTAAGACCTGGCCCACTTTTACCGGATCGTTATAATCGGCATGCAGTTTTGCCACTGTGCCGGATACCTGGGTGCCTACATTGACCAGCACAACCGGTGTCAGCGTCCCGTTGGCAGAGATGGTTTGGATAATATCTCCTGGCTCGATACTCCGGGTTTTGAATTGGCCATCTTTGGATTCTTTTTTGCCACTGTTCATCCAATAGAATGCCGATGCGGCAATCAGAATTAAAATAATGACAATCTTTTTGGTGCTAACAGTAAACATTTAGAGACACTTGAGTGAATGCGGTATTGGATGAATAATGGTTAAAAGATCTGCGAGAACATTAACTTAATCAATTGATTGAGTTTTCTTAAAATGAATGTGATTCTGTTATTTTGCTTTCTCTTTTTCTTCCTCTGTCTTCAATGCTTGTATTTGCTTGAGCCGGGCTTCAACACTGGATAATTGATAAAAATTTCCATTGCTGTTTTGCAATGCGGTTTGTAACTGATCGATAGCACCTGCATAGTGGCCTTTGAGAAAGTAAACCTCTGCTTGCGCGCGATGTTCAAGCATTCTATCACCTAATATGGAATAGCATTGAGCCTGTAAGCCAAACAACTGAGGGTCATTATGAAATAGTTGTAGTTGCTTGTTTATAAACTC
>Ga0075152_10002220_pt1 | contig 13834 bp, 13 predicted proteins | sample JI61114C2DNA_FD_70964 | JGI IMG/M metagenome (GOLD analysis project Ga0075152, IMG submission 70964) | Wastewater effluent complex algal communities from Wisconsin, to seasonally profile nutrient transformation and Carbon sequestration -... | ecosystem: Engineered > WWTP > Effluent > Algae...
CCGGTGCGCACTTCCGGCACTTCCGGATGCACGGACAGGTACAACCATGCGTAAACCAGCAACTGTGCGGCGTAGCCCTTATCGCCCTTCAACGCGTCTAGCGTCAGTTCCTTGATGCGCAAGGCCGATGCGTCCACGCGCCCGGTCTTCAGATCAAGGATATGGACCAGGCCGTCCCGTTCATCCACCCGGTCCAACCGGCCGTTGATCACCACGCGCACCGTAAGCGGCAGGCTGGCATGGAACAGTCCCGTCCGCAGCTCCTCTTCCAATGCGAGGGGAACGATGCGGGCGCCCGCGCGGACCGCGCGCGCCTCCCCGCGGAGAAAATTCTCCGCCGCGCGAACGGCCATGCCTGCCTGCAACAGGGGTTGTCCGCTCGCCAGACGATCAGCTGGGAGCTCAAGCGATAGCCGCTCGCGCAGCACATCACCGAAGCCCGGGATCGCCGCCTCCACCTCGGCAACGATGATCGGCCTGCCGAGCCATGGGCGATGGAGCGCTTCCAATACTCCGTGCAGGGCATTGCCCAACACATCACCGCCGATGCGCGCCCCGGGCGTTTCCGGTTCACGCAGGCCTCGCACATAGCGGAACCAGAAATCCAGCGGGCAGCGCAACCAAGCGCGCAGCATCGTAGGAGACAAGCCCTTTCCGAGCAGTGCCCGCATCTTCACCAGTGTATCCTCGTCGTTCGGAAGGACCGTTCGGCGGGCATCCCTGGCGGGTACGGGCACACGCGCGTCCGTTGATGCGATGCCCTCCGGCCGATCGCGGAACAGCTCATGACGGAGTTGCGCGATGTAACGGCTGGGACCGCTGGCCGCGCCGTCCTCCGCGTACACCAGCACCACGTCCTCCGATCGTTGGAGCAGGCGCAGGAAGTTGTACGCCTGCACCGCATCACTGCTGTCGCGCAAAGGCAGTCCGTACGCCCGTCTGAGCTCGAACGGGATGTACGAGCGCTCGATGGACGCTGACGGCAACTTGCCCTCCTGTGCGCCCAGCAGGATGATCCGGCGAGGATCTAGCCCGCGCGCTTCCAGAAGGCCCATTACTTGCAGGCCTGCAAGCGGTTCTCCGAAAAGCCCGATGCGTGCGGCCCGCAGCAAGCGGTTCATCACCGAGGTCCATGCCGTGCCGACCACGGCGTGGCCATAGCGTTCCAGCAGGCCGGCGGTCCTGGCCAATACGATGGAAGCCTGGTAGATCTGTTCGGTAGCGAACGTATCGTCCGCCATCGCGTGCTTGGCCCAAGCAAGCAGTGCCATGATGCGCTCTCGCATCGTGCGCTCCGGACCAGGGTCGAAGATGGCCCGCGCGTGCGCACGCAACCCTTCGTCCGCCCCGGCCAACGCTTCGAGTATCTCTTGTTGACCGATGCTCGGCAACCGTGTTGAGAGGAGCGCGGACAGTGCTTTCTCAACAGCACCATCCACACCACGAATGCGGAGGAACGGATGGTGCAACACCTGTTCCGCCGCACCGATCGACCATGCGCCTGCTCCTTCTGCGGAACCATGTCCACGGAAAAACGCGTCAAGCAACGCACCTACGGGCAGCGAAGCGAGCGACAAGCCCATGGTAACGTTCACGGCACCGCAGTCCGCCGGAAGCGCTTCGAGCAGTGCCGGCAGTAGTCCTTCGTCCGCGAGAACGATGGAGGTTTGCGCGCGTTCTTCCGGAGCCAGCGACCGCAGGCGGTCGGCCGCGCACCAGACCTGTGCCACCGGGTTCGGCGCGCGCTCCACATGGATCCGCGGACCATCCTCGCGCAGGGTTGAGCCGATAGGGAGTGTTCCGGGGCCATAGCGCTTGATCGCCGCGCGCAGGTGCTCGCCCGCTTCCTGTTCTGATGAGTGCAGGTAATAGTCGTCGCCATCCCATGCGAAGCGTGCGAGCCCCGCGTCACGCGCAGCATCGATCACGCGCAGTTCCCCCGCCGTGAAGGCGTTGAGGCCCGCGAACCAGATGCGCTCCCAAGGGAAGGTGGACGATCCCTTCTCAGCCGCCTTGCGCTCTACCAGGCCTGATGTCCCGGCATTCTGCGCCAGTAGTCGTTCGTTCAGCGCGATGTGCAACTTGCCCGCCAACGCCCAATACCGCACCATCCGCTGCTGACCATCGCTGAGCGGGTCCACATTGAAGCTCCAATCGAGTTCCTCCCACGATCGCAGATCGCGATAGAAGCCATCCAGCCGCACCATGTTCGCATCGGCCTCGCTCATGTCGGCAAGCGTTACCGGTGCCCATTCGATGAAGTCGTCGAAGGCTCTGGCCTCCGCACCTACGACGCTCCGGTACGCCTCATACGCTTCAAAAAGCAGCTCTTCCATCGGCAAGGCGCGCAGGCCGCTCAACCGCTCCATGAAGGAGGAAAGCGTGAACACCTCAGGGCTCCAGAGGGCATGGCCTGCTTGGCGCGCGAGCGCATCCCGCAGGTAGAGACCCGCACGTTGGCTGGGCAACACCACGGCCACTTCGCCCAAGGCGTGGCCATGCTCCCGTAAAAGCGCCTCAGCCAGTTGTTCCAGGAACGCTGCCATCGATCTTCGCCGAATGTACCGGCCACGGCATGTGGCCCGACAAGGCCCGCAAGATGACCAAGACAACGTTCCCCGTATTCCTCCGGATCATCGATGGGAACAGCGTTTACCGCATCCTGTCGGAGACCTCGTTCACCGAGGTACAGCGTATCGGCCAACGGTACATAGCGCATCAGATCGAAGCGCTCACCTGGCCGGAACGCTTGCGTATCGCGGATATGCTCGCGAACGCCGATGGCTCATTGGCACCCATTCCGGCCGCGCTGTTCGATGATTGGTGGGAACGGTCGCTTAACCGCTGAACACCCCGTTCGGCGGGCTTGTCCGGCCGCCCCCGGGCGCTTGGCTTCCAACCGTTGCCCGTACCATTCGACTCTTGGGCAACCAACTCCCTTATCTTCGGGTCATTCCACCATGCGATCCGCCGCCGCGACGCTCCTCTTCCTGCTCTTCGCTTGCACAACGCAGGCCACGCACCTCATCGGTGGCGAACTGTTCTACACCCACATCAGCGGCGACGACTACGAGGTCACGCTGAAAATGTACCGCGATTGCGGACCAGGGAACACCAACCAGACGGGCTTCGATGCGACGGTAGTGATCGCCGCTTACGACGCCAACGATGACCTGTTCAACAGCTGGTCCTTCTCCTTGAGCACTTCGGCACCGGTGCCCATCGTATGGAACAACCCGTGCCTGACCCCGCCCAGCACCATTTGCGTGGAGGAGGGCGTCTACACGGGGACCGTCACATTGCCCGCGGGAACGGGCGGTTACACCTTGAGCTTCCAACGATGCTGCCGTTCACCGGTGGTGATCAACCTGTTCGACCCCGCCAGCCAAGGACTCACCTGTACGGTTACCGTGCCCGATACGGACATCAGTGGAGACAACAGCAGCCCCAGTTTCGAGAGCTACCCGCCCATCGCACTGTGCGCGTCGCAATCCATGACCTTCACCCATGCCGCCGCTGATCCGGACGGGGACGTGCTGGTGTACGACCTCTGCGCACCTTTGAACGGCGGATCCCAGTTCGACCCACAGCCCAATCCTCCGCTCGGCCCGCCCTTCTTTCCCGTGACGTGGGAAAGCGGTTATTCCGTGGCCAATATGATCGACGCTGCGCCACCGCTGGCGATCGATGCCAGCACGGGCCAAGTGACCCTGACGCCCACGCTTATCGGCTCTTTCGCCGTGGGCGTGCGCGTGAAGGAATTCCGGAACGGCACGCAGTTGAGCGAGGTGATCCGCGATTTCCGCTTCGATGTGGTCGCTTGCGCCGCAGCCGTGACCTCCGCGATCACACCGCAACAAACGCTGGTGGACAACGGCCAACCGAATACCGGTGTATGTGACGGGCTTACCGTGGACATGCAGAACGGGAGTGCCGGTGCGGATTCCTTCCACTGGGATTTCGGCGTGAACGGGACCGAATCTGACACCAGCGCCGAAGAGGTGCCGTCCTTCACCTACCCGGCAGCCGGCAGTTATACCGTCACCCTTATAGCCAACCCGGGTTGGCCCTGTGCGGACACGGGCACAACAGTGTTCAATGTCGCCCCGCCCGTTACGGTCGAATTCCAGAGGCCCCCGATCACCTGCCTGGACGAACAACCCTTGTCCATCACCGCCACTGGATCGTTCTCATCGGGTGCATCCGTTACGTGGGAGCTTGGGAACGGCAGCGCGCCGGATCCGGGTCAGCACACCACACATCCGACCTTCCCCGACCCCGGCACTTTCGCCGTGGAAGTCACCGCGACAGAGTTCGGTTGCACAGGTACCTATACCGACAGTGTGACCCTGCATCCGAGGCCGCAACCCTTGTTCTCTGTGGACACCGCCAGTTGCGCCCCGCTCAACGCGCAGTTCGAGAACAACAGCGTCGCGTGGACGCCGATGACCTACCTCTGGAGCTTCGGCGATGAAGGTTTGAGCACGGACGAACAACCGCTCCACACATACAATACACAGGGCTTCTTCACCGTGTCGCTTTCCGTCAGCACGGACTCGGGATGCATCGCCACTGAAACGCTCCTTCGACCCGACCTGATCCAAGTCTGGCCACAGCCCATCGCGCGCTTCGCCGTGGACCCGCCCGTGACCGACCTGATGCAACCGGTGATCGAGGTGAACGACTTGTCCACCAATGCGTACGATGTCACCTTCGATCTGGATGGTCAGGTGTTCGACACCACCTCGTTCAGCTACACCTTCGATGAAGCTGGCTGGTACACCGTGACGCTGCACGCCATCAGTGGACTGGGATGCGCCGACTCCACGAGCATCCCCGTGTTCGTCGGAGGGCATTTCTTCTTCGCCCCGAGCGCGTTCTCGCCCGATGGTGATGGCCTGAACGAAACCTGGCAGCCCCAAGTGAAGGGTGCGCGCTTGTACAAGCTGGACGTATTCGACCGCTGGGGAACGAACGTCTTCAGCACCACAGACCCGAAGGAGGGCTGGGCCGCGAAGGACTATCCGATCGGCACATACGCCTTCAAAGCGTGGTTGTCCGAGTGGGGGCCCTTGGAGAAGGAATACAACGGGTCGATCACGCTGATCCGCTGAAGGAGCGATCTTCGTGGACATGGAACCACGGACCCTCTTCGCGCTCATCGTCACCTCCACGCTTCTTCCCGATTGCAGCGCGCAGGTCCTGATCGACAGCATTTCGTTCCCGCAACTGACTTCCATTTGGGGGATCCACGTCGCACAGGACACCATCTTCCTCGGTCAGGATGGCAACGGCGACATCCTGTTCGCCGATCACCAGGGCAACATCCTGGGCCAACAGTCCACGGGGTTCGACTTCAACCATGGCCTGGTCCGCAAAGCTGATTCCTACCTCATCGCCGAAGACTACTCCACGAACGGAGCGAACCTCTATGAAGTCGGTTCCAACGGCTCGCTCATCGACAACTGGACTTTCCCTGACGTGATCGGCGGGCCCTCCTCCGGGATCGGCGATCTCTGCGCCGATGGCGATGCGATCTGGTACACCATGTACTATCCCGACTTCGATGCGTTCCCCTATGCCTATGCCTACAAGTGGATACCCGGCGATCCCACACCGATCGATACCGTTCCCCTGCACGGCGAGCAGCCTTACGGCATCGCGCTGAAGGGCGACACGCTCTTCTATGTGACCGACAACCTGAACGGCGACCAGGAACGCATCTACGCGTACGACCTCGCCAACGAACAGGACCTCGGCTGGATCGATCTGCCCGATACGCCGATCGACAATGACCAACGGCCGCAAGGGATGTCTTATGATGGTGAGTTCCTCTACCTCGTCGCGAACAGGCAAGGCGGCAGTGCGTTCGCTTATCAGACGGTGTTCATCTATTCATTCGACGCGAGCGTAGGTTTCTCACACGCAGAGCACGCAGAGCTTTTCACGGTGTTCCCGAACCCGGCCAATGAATGGATCACGGTTGCGCACCCAGGCGTCGGCAGCTATACGCTCACGGATATGCAAGGCCGCCGTGTGCGCTCCGGTAGTATTACCCATCAAGCGACCATCGATGTACGGGATCTGGTGCGCGGCATGTACGCCCTCACGTTGGAAACCTCTTCGGAAAGTTCCACGAGGCGAGTTCTGGTCCAGTGAGGACTTCGGAGAGCGTCTTGGTCGCTCTGCCGGGGTCAACGGAGATCACGCGGTATGGATGGAGTTCGTAGCGCTGCGGTAACTCCGGGAACCCCCGGGACTATCACGACACAATCGCCGGCGCCTTCCTTGTCTTGGACCTTCTCCTCACGCTCACCATCAGCCTGACCAACAAGCAATAGACGAGTGCAGCGACAGAACCTTGGATCACTCGTCACCCGGCACGCGCGTGGATCCGGACCGTGCGCAATGATGGCGATGCCCTGCCAAGTGTTGCCGTGCGGATGGGGAGCGGGAACCGTTAGCTCAATATCCCCCGCCCCCACCCTGCCCCCGTTCGATCGGGTGCCAGGTGGTCTTCACCTCTTGGGTATCGAGGATGAAGTACGGTGACTGGCCTTCTTCGCTGGTCCAGTCAGAGATCTTCGGATACACCACGCGCTTCAGGTTGCAGGTGGCCTCGGTCTCCAGCATCATGCGGTCCTCCTTGGTGGCATCGGCCACCACAACGGCGTTGATATCCATGTGTGTCACCAGCGGCTTCAGGAGCTCGCTGCGGTAGCCGGTCATCAGGTTCACAACACCGCCGGGCAGGTCGCTGGTGGCGAGCACTTCAGCGAAGGTGACCGCAGGGAGCGGCTTGCTCTCGCTGGCAATGACGATGCAGGTGTTGCCGCCCGTGATCACCGGTGCGATCATGCTCACCAGCCCGATGAGGCCGGAGGTATCGGGGCACATCACGCCCACCACGCCGGTGGGTTCCTGCACACTGAAGTTGAAGTGCGAACTGTTCACCGGGTTCACGCTGCTGAAGACCGCCTGGTACTTGTCACACCACCCGGCGTAATGCAACCAGCGGTCGATGGCCATGGCCACCTCGGCCTCGGCCTGTTTCTGTGTGGCACCGTGGAGCATGAGCTCATGCACGAACTGCGCGCTGCGGCCCTCGAGCATCTCACCGATGCGATACAGGATCTGCCCGCGGTTGAAGGCACTGCGACCGGCCCAACCACTCACCGCACCACGCGCCGCGATCACCGCATCGCGCACGTCCTTGCGGCTGCTGCGGCACACGTTGGCCAGCGGCTTGTCGTCCGCGCCTTTCGGCTGGTAGTAGCGACCGCTCTCGGTGCGCGGGAACTTGCCGCCGATGAAGATCTTGTAGGTCTTCATGACGGGGAGGCGCTCGGACTTCGTCGTGGATCCGTTCGCGCTGTGGCCGTTCATTGCTGTCTTCGACGCAGGCTTCGTCAGGGTCTTGCTCATGGTCTTGCTGAGTCAAAGCTAAGGTCGTTCCCGACTACTACAGTCGGTTCGTGGTTTACTTTGGCTGGACAGAACACCCCCATTCCATGTCCAAACACGTCACCGGCATCGGCGGGCTCTTCTTCCGCGCAGATGACCACAAGGCACTGTCCAAGTGGTACTACGACCACTTCGGCATCAACAATGAAGAGAACGGCTGGATCTGGGAACAGGATGCCGGCCCCACGGTATTCTCACCCTTCAAGCGCGACAGCGACTACTTCGACGCGAAGCAGCAATTCATGCTGAACCTGCGCGTGCAGGACATCGATGGCCTGCTGAAGAAGCTCGAGGCCGGCGGCGTGCGCATCGATCCCAAGCGACAGGACGAGGACTACGGCCGCTTCGCGTGGGTGTACGATCCGGAAGGGAACAAGATCGAATTGTGGGAGCCGAAGTAGTTGAGGCGGAAATGTTGAAATGGATCGCGATCGGGGCAGGTATCCTAGTGGTCTTATGGGTCTTGGGATACCGGAAGTACACGGTCCTGCCATTGCGCAGATTAGACAAGTTCATTCGTGCGCAGGGGATCGACTTCATCCGTGTCCGAAGGGGTTCGAGTTCCTATGGCTGGCCTTCGTACGTCGTCATGTTTGATTCCGTCGCGAAGAGTGCTGCGTTCCAACGGTCGACGGCATTCGATGTCCTCGTTCAAGAGGTCCAATCGATGCATCAGCAACTCGCCGGATTTGAGGCTATACGGGCCGTGAGCGTAGATCCTATTGTGCGTTCAAATGCGGCTGACTATGCCCCCTGAAACATGATGCGCCCCCTCCGCTTCTCACTCAACGTCACCTTGGACGGCTGCTACGATCACACGGCAGGGATCGCGGACGAGGATCTGCACCGCAACGCGATGGAGTATATCGCTGGGTGCGATGAACTCCTGTTCGGCCGGGTGACCTATGAGATGATGTTGGCCGCGTGGCGCTTGCCGGCATCGTGGCCCATGCCGGAATGGATGATGCCTTTCGCGCAGACCATCGATGCGGCGAAGAAGTACGTGGTGAGCAACACGCTGAATGAGGTGGATTGGAATTCGGAACTCGTGCGCGGGGACCTAGCGACTTTCGTTCAACAGCTCAAGCAGCAGCCGGGCAAGGGCATCGGCGTGGGCGGCGTACAGCTCGCGATGGCCTTGACGGAGCTGGGACTGATCGATGAGTACCAGTTCGTGGTGCACCCGCGGATCGCCGGTCGCGGGCCCACCTTGTTCGCGGGGCTATCGAAGATGGTGGACCTGAAGCTCGTAGGCCGCGAGGAGTTCGTCTCGGGGGCTGTGGCGATGCGGTATGAGATGAGGAAGTAAACACATACCTCGGCCAGTTTATCACCTCTGGACCATACTGGATAGCAGCAGACCCCTATTGATATTGGTCGATCACACGACTTTTGTACCAACCATAAACACGAACGATCATGGGCGCTTGGGACACATCGAGCTTCGGCAATGACACTGCCAACGATTGGGCATACGACCTTGAGGAATGCAATGACCTCTCCTACATCGAGTCGACCCTCCAACAGGTGCTCAACACCGCAGACGCCTACCTCGACGCGGAAATCGCTACAGAAGCAATTGCGGCAGCCGAGGTATTGGCATGGCTGCGTGGCAGACCAACGCCGGTTGATGCATACACCGAGAAGATCGCTGCCTGGGTCTCTGCCCACCCGATCGATCCCCCAAGAGAGCTGATCCAGAAAGCAATTTCAGTGATCGATCGGATCCAACAGGAGCCATCGGAACTACCAGAGCTTTGGGAAGATGATCCGGACTGGATCGCGTCCATGACCGACTTGCGCAGCAGGTTGACGGACTGAGGACAAGGGAAACACGGCTTCACTGCCGCAGGATCTTCTCCATCGCCCTCCCCTTCGCCAGTTCATCCACCAACTTGTCCATGTAACGCACCTGCCGCATGATCGGGTCCTCGATCTCTTCGATCCGGTAGCCGCAGATGAGGCCCGTGATCATGCCCACGTTCGGATGCATGCGTGGCGCTTTGGCGAAGAAGGTCTCGAAGTCGGTCTTGTCGGCGATCACCTTGGCGAGGCCTTTCTCGGTGTAGCCCGTGAGCCAGTGGATCACGGTATGCAGCTCCTCCTTCGTGCGGCCCTCATCCCGGCCCCCGAGCCGGGACTTCTCCACCTTGTTCACGTAGTGCGGATAGACGCTCGCGAAGGCCATGCGGTATACGCGTTCGTTGTTGGCTCCTGGTTTCATGACGCATCAAAGTTGGGGCGGTGTGGCACACTCAACACTGAGCCAGCGCTCCATGGAAGCCCAACGCATGTACCGGGCATGGTCCAATGCCCTGCACAACCATGGCCATCCTATCGGGGTCTGACTGAACCCTAACGGGTGCCGGTGCGGCCCTATTGAGCGCTGCCGCAGCCCTTTAGGGTGTCAGCGTGACCCTATTGCGCGGCGACGTTACCCTAGAGCCCGCCGGCGTCACCCTTTAGGGCGGCGGCGTTACCCTATAGCCCGCCGACGTCACCATTTAGGGCGGCGGCGTTACCCTATAGCCCGCCGACGTCACCCTATAGGGCGTTGACGTTGCCCTATAGCCTGCCAGCGTCACCCTTTAGGGCGGCGACGTTACCCTATAGCCCGCCGACGTCACCCTATAGGGCGTTGACGTTGCCCTATAGCCCGCCGACGTCACCCTGTAGGGCGTTGACGTTGCCCTATAGCCTGCCAGCTTCACCCTTTAGGGCGGCGACGATACCCTATAGCCCGCCGACGTCACCCTATAGGGCGTTGACGTTGCCCTATAGCCTGTCGGCGTCACGCTTTAGGGCGGCGACGTTACCCTATAGAGCGTTGAGGCGAGCGGTGAGCGAGATCACGACCGTGGACGATGAGGCGGGGCATGGGGGATCAATTCGCAAACGTCTTGAGAGAAATAATCTCTCCAAGAAAGATCGCGCCCGAGATCACGAAGTACCACATGAAGGCATGGCCGGTTCTATTCGTGTAGCGCGTGGAGTCCACAAGCCTCTTGTGCTTTCCGCCGTTGAACACGAGCAGATAGTTGATCACAACGAAGGGGATCACCGGGATCAGACCATCAACGAGGTACCCGAGCCCAAGACTTGGCCACACCGCAGCGAACAGATGCTGGGGAAGCAAGAAGAGAAGCGTAAGGGCATTGAGGTACTGACCAAATGAAAAAACAATCAGAAGGACAGCATATCGCTCACGAAGGGGCAATGGGTTCTGAATGGCGGCAGTCGCTCTCAGCGCCCCAGCCCAAGTTGAATAGTACCATCTGGCAAGAATCATCGAATGGTACTTCGCGTTACGGACAGCAGCTGAAATCTAGGATTCGCCTTGGCGCGATAGCCGTCGAGCGAGATGGTGAAACCGTGGACGATGAGGCGGGGCATGGTGGAACGTTGCTACTTCCAAGGGTCTTGAATGAAGGCGCACGAACGCAGGATCAATGCGTGAACGCCACACGCCCGAACGACCGGCACTCCTCCTTGTTCGGCCCTTTGCACTTGCCGTTCTTCCAGGGAAGGAAATAGAACAGGTCATCGTTCACATAGAAGGCTTTGTGCGACACCAAGAGCAGGGGCGGATCCGTAGGCCACGCCCAGGCTTCATCCTGCACGGTGCCGTCCAATGCTACACTGCGCACCACGATCGTGCTCTCCTTCTCATAGTCCTCGATGGACTTGATGTCACGCATCTTCTTGGTGCCGAGATTCTCCTTGTGATCATTGTAGATGAAGTACAGCTTGTTCCCATCGAACAGCCCGTAGTGGCTGTAGTGGTTCTCCATGCGGTTGTTACCGGCCTGCTCCTTCAGGATCACCCGCTCCCACATCGCGGAGCCGTCCGCTGCGTAGCGGATGATGATCAGGTTGCCTTCCTTGCGCAGCTTGTTCCATTGGCCGCGGTCAGCGTAAATGCCCAAAGCACCCCCATCGGGCAGCGCATGCACCTTCAGCGCGATGTAATTGTCCAACCGCGATGAAGCGGAGAGTTTGGGGTCCTGCAACCAGCTGTTCAGGAAATCGGACCCCAAGGGAACATCCATCGCCAGCTTTTTCTCCGCATCGCGCGCGTTGAACCGGGAGAAGTACGTGCTGCTCAGGTGCGCGCCGATCGGGTTCATCACCCGATCCACGACCCCTACCACCGTGATCTCCTGCTTGTCGTTGATATCGAACGCCGCCTGGTCTTGCCGGCCCTCGCCCGGAGGGATCAGGATGTCGTGCTGCGTCATTCCTCCATCAGCGGCATCGAAGAAGAGGATGGTGTGTTTCTGATAGACGTTCGGATAGCCGGGGGCATCCGTTGAATTGGTGCGGAGGATCACGTACATGTACACGTTACCGCCATCGTCCACCCGATACTCCTTGAAGGTGATGTCCTCCCCCGTGTAGCCCGCCAGTTGAACCTCCTTGCTCCACTGCTGCTTCAGTTCAGCGTCCAGCACCTTCACGGTGAACTTCACAGGATCCTTCGGCCAGTAGTTGATGTTCCGGTAGGTGGCTATACGGCCGCGGTCACGGGAGAACGCCACATCATAGACCCCCTGCTTGTTGTTGGTCACGTCGCGGATCACGTCGATCTCCACCGGCGTGGTCATCGGGTTGCCGTCGCGATCGATGCGCGTAGCGAACAGCGTATTCGAATCCGCCTTCTTGTCGTGGTAGCTGGAGAAGAGGCACATCCCGCCTTGCACGGATTGGATGCCCTCGAACCGTTGCTCCTTCCCCTCCTCACCAGGCACCGTGACCAACTTGCTCAGTTCCATGGCGCACGTCTGCCGGTCGTACCGGTTGAAGAGCACTTTATAGTCCGGATACGTGCCGGTGCGTGCCTGCACAAAGAAGGAGGTCGCATCTTCCGCGAACACCCGGACAATGGTATGGTCCTCCTTGGTATAGCCCGTGCAGACGTGGAACTCCGGTTGGGCGAAGAGCAAGATCCGGCCAGAAGTCAGAAGGAGGAAGGTAATGAACAGACGCATGGGTCGCTGGAGGTTGTCAGATCAAGATGCAGGGTGGCGGGAATTTAGGCGCTTTAATCCACGCGGACCGATCACGCACTGGCGCCGTCGAGCGAGATCACGACCGTTGACGATGAGGCGGGGCATTGGGAACTTGCAGCACTCAATGGACGCCGAATAAGCTCCTCTTCAACTCAGCAAACCCTTTCCAGTTCTTTTCAAAGTTCCAGTAGACCATTTCCAAGCCTCCATCCGTTCTGGTTGCCACGTAATCATCGATGGCGTTGCTCCCACCTTCAGCTAGAAAAGATCTTGCCGTTAGCTCTTGCAAATAGGCTACGATGCGCTCCTCCTTTGTTTGATCGAGTTGGGCATCGAGCCTTTCGACAATTCTCCGATCGATGTTCGATGGGTCGGGGCATTTCACCGTATCCCTTTCGTATGTAGCGAGCAGACTGTCGACCTGTCTGAAGATCTTTATCACCTCATGATGGCCTCCCCATTCGCCACAGTCTGAGAAGCGGCCCATCAAGACCAGTGTATCGTTAGCGAGAAGGTTGTCCAGCCCAGAGACCGTCCTCTCCTTTGCCTGCTGTGAGCAAGAGAACATGCAAAGAAGGACAACGCTGCTGACGAAGGCCATCCGGTGGACAGGGCCTGTGAGCATGATGGTAAAACCGTGGACGATGAGGCGGGGCATGGTAGAATTCAACTGCACCTGTGCTAGGCACCCAACCGGCTTCTCAATTCTTCGCTCGTCATGAGCAGCTTGAAGCTCTTGCGCCGCAGGCCGTTGATGAGCTTCTTGTCACCGGTCCATAACGGACAGTTCAAATGGAGAGCGAGTGCGACGAACTGGTCGTCGTCCGCATCCACATTCTTCACCAGGTCAAAGGCGTGCTCCCAAGTCGCCGGAGGAACTACTGCGTGCGGCAGCACGGTTATCCGGCCCAGCACGATGGACTCCAGTTCCATGATCTCATCGACGCTCATGCGTGCGGCCTTAGCAGCCTTTTCGCGGTACTTGGTCAACTCCACCCGTAAATGCTCCGGTGCGAACAACTCCAACCTTGGCCATGTGAAAAGGAACAGATCACCCACCACTCCTCACGGTGTGATCATGGCACTGAACACGATGTTCGTATCGACGACGAGCTTCACGAGGCGAGACGTTCACGCCGCTTGCGACCCATGGCGCGCTTCACTTCGCCAGCCAATCGATCCACGTCGGCCTGGGTGGCCTTCGACTTGCTGACCAATTGCCGGTAACGCAGGTACTCGGCCTGTAAGCTTCCCCTAAAGTCGGGCCAGTGATAACTGGAGGTCTCCGGGGCATTGTGGATCAGGGTTGGATGAGCACTGGCGGCCGGTACCCGAGTGCTTTGTGAGGACGAAGATGGTTG
>Ga0075152_10002222_pt1 | contig 13818 bp, 10 predicted proteins | sample JI61114C2DNA_FD_70964 | JGI IMG/M metagenome (GOLD analysis project Ga0075152, IMG submission 70964) | Wastewater effluent complex algal communities from Wisconsin, to seasonally profile nutrient transformation and Carbon sequestration -... | ecosystem: Engineered > WWTP > Effluent > Algae...
CCAGCCTGCATGCCGGGATGAAGCCCAACGCCTTCGCACCCGCGGGCTGCGCGTCATACATGTTACGGGGTGGATCCTTAACCAGCATGCGGAATACCGGCGCCACAAGCACGCCAAACAATCCGATCGAGATGAATGCAAAGCGCCAGTCGATGTATTGCGCCAGCAGGCCGCCGAACAGGATGCCCGCCGCAGAGCCCACGGGAATGCCGAACGAGTAGATGGCCAGCGCCCGCGCACGCTGTTTAGGCGGGAAGTAATCCGCGATCAGGCTGTAGGCCGGCGCCACGCCGCCCGCCTCGCCCACGCCCACGCCCATGCGCGCGAAAAACAGCTGGATGAAATTGCCGGTTAGCCCGCAGATCGCCGTGAAAGCCGACCAGATTCCCAGCGACCACGTCATGATCCACACGCGCGACTTGCGGTCCGCCAGCCAAGCAATCGGAATCGCCAGCGTCGTATAGAGAAGCGCGAACGCCAGCCCCCCCATCAGGCCCAGCTGCGTGTCGGAAAGCTGCAGCTCCTTGCCGATCGGATCCTTGAGGATCGAGATGATCTGCCGATCAAGGAAGTTCAGAGTGTAGACGAGGATCAACATCCCCAGCGCCAGATAGCGCCCCTTCAGCGGCTCAGGCTGCGTAGGGCTCGAGTCTGGACCGGAAACGGACATCGGGCATCTCCAGAAAGAATGTGCTCGGATGCGACGGCAGCCGCATCCGAGCAAGTATTGGCATGGACTGCGGGGAGGAGCAGCCCACGCCTGCGCAAATCAATAGGCTAGAACTCGTGAGCGAGGCTCACCCACCAGGTGCGCGGATCGCCGTAGAACGCCGTCAGCGTGCCTTCCCGGCCCAGAGTCGGCGTCACGACGCCGGTGGTCGAGTTGATGCTGACGAAGTTGTAGCCGGCCACCTTGTAGCGCTCGTCGCCCAGGTTCTTGCCGTGCACGCCGATGGACCAACCCTCGTCGCTCCGGAAGACAGCGCTCAGGTCCCACAGCGTGTAGGCGCCCTGGTCAAGCAACGGCATCGGCGTCTCGAACTGGCTCGACTCGCCGCGATAGGACAGCGAATTCACCAGAGTCAGGTCACCCGGCTTGGTCACCAGCGTGAACGGCGTCGTGTAGTTGATCCGCCAGCTGGAGGTCCATTCCGGCGTGTTCTGGAACACCCTCTGGCTCGCCACATCCGCGCCTGTCGGGCCGATGAACTCGTCATACTTTGCGTCGATGTAGCCAACCGACACAACGGTCGACAGTTCGTCGCCCGCCGTGATCCAGTTCTCGCCCAGCACCGCCGTGCCATCGAACTCGATGCCCTTCAGCGTCGCGGCCGCCGCGTTGGTGGTGGCGCCGGTGAAGGTGTCGTTGATCCCATCACCATTCGTGTCGACACCGATGGAGGAGGGAACCTGCACGTCCGAATAATCCATCCAGAACGCAGCCACATTGGTGGTGAACCGGCCCCGTTCCCAAACCGACTTCACGCCGACTTCGTAGCTGTTCACCGTCTCCGGTTCGAACTGCATGAAGTCGAAGATCTCGTCGGGATCGCGCGTTCCGTTCCGGTCCGTGTCCGGCGCCGCCGAAGTCTGACCACGCGGATCGAAGCCGCCGCCCTTGAAGCCCTTGGAGTAGGTTCCATAGACGTTGTGGTCCTCGGTCGCATCCCACGCCAGCGACACACGCGGAGAGAAATCCGTGAAGGTGTCGTTGCCGTTGAAGCTCGACGTGGTCGCGATCGGCACAGCCGTGCCGCCGAACAGCGGCGAATACCCGCCTGCAAACGTGCGACGCAGGATCTGCGCAGTACGCTCGTCATTCGTGTAGCGGCCGCCAACGCTGAGGTGCAGGTCCGGCGTGAAGTCGTAGGTGAAGTCGGCAAACACCGACCACGTCTTGGTGTTGACGTCGCCATAGGTCTGCGCGTTGAGGCCGGGCACGCCGATCAGCGCGCCGGTCGTCGCCAGCACCACGTCGAAATAAGTCAGCGCATTGGCGTCGAGATAGTAGACGCCGATCAGGCCATTCAGGTTGTCGCTGTTGTAAAGGAACTGCAGCTCTTCTGAGAACTGGTCGTTCTCGTAGATCGCCGGCACGTCAACATCGATCGCGGGAAGCGAGTCGAAGTCGATCGGCGTCGTCGATTCATCCTGGCGATAGGCCAGGATATTCTTCATCGTCCAGTTGTCGGTCAGGTCCCACGTCGCCACAACAGAGCCGCCATAACCTTCAGAACGCTGGTCCGGCGTGATCAGGCCCGCGCGCGTGTCATACACATCGGCGAGAACTGGCGCCCCCGTTTGCAGGCTGCGGATGAGGCGATGGCCCTGCTTTGGGTCCGACTTGTCGAGCAGATAATCCGCTGAGAAGCGAATATCCATCGTATCGGAAACGTCCCACTCCGCCTGCAGGCGGGCTGCGGTCACGTCCTTGTTGTAGTTCTCGACGCCCGGCTGCACGAGGTTGTGGCCATAGCCGCCGCGCGTCAGCTTCGCCAGCGCGCCGCCAATGCGGAAGTTGTCTCCCAGCGGCGTCGAAGCGGAAAGCACGCCATCCAGCCGCGAATAGCTGCCGGCATTCACCGTCAGCTTCATGGTCGGATCATTGCTCAGCCCGCGTGTGACATACTTCACCGCGCCGCCAATCGTGTTGCGGCCGTACAGCGTGCCCTGCGGCCCGCGCAGCACTTCGATGCGCTCCACGTCGAACACGTCGAGGACCGCGCCCTGGGGGCGGTTGAGATACACGTCGTCGAGATAGATGCCGACGCCGGCCTCGAAGCCGCCCACCGGATCCTGCTGGCCGACGCCGCGGATGAAGGCCGAAAGCGTCGAGTTGGTGCCGCGCGAAACTTCCAGCGTCACGTTGGGCGAGAACTTGCCGACTTCGGTCAGGTCCGCCGCGCCGATGTCTTCAAGGTCAGCGCCCGAGAAGGACGAGACCGACAGCGGAACTTCCTGCAGGTCTTGTTCGCGACGCTGCGCCGTCACGACGACGACATCGCGCACGGCCGGATCTTCGGCGTCCTGCGCATAGGAGGGCGCAGAGAATGCACCAACGATGAAGGCTGATGCGCCTGAAAGGAGTGTAGCTTTGGCTTTAGGTGACACGGGATCCTCGCCTCTGTCTGTTTCAATGGGCGAGATCCTCACGACCCCGTCCCGAACCAGACCGCCGGATAGTCCCGTGTTCCGAAGAAGCGTGTTCAGCGCTTCGTCGAAGGTGTACCGACCCGATAACGGCTCAACCCGTATCTTCTCGGCCATGTCGTAAGGAAAAAGCAGCTGCACGTTTGTCTGACGCGCAAGCTCGAGCAACGCATCGGCTAGCGATGCGTCCCGGATCCGGATGTCGTAAACGGTTGAGCCCTGCTGGGCCGCCGCCTCCTGCAGTCCAGCCAACCCGCCAACCGCGAGCACGCTGCACAGCACGACAGTCCTGATCCAGCTCCGTCCCTTTCCTCCCTCATGGCGCGACTGTCGGACGTCCCTCAGGAAATCTCCGTCGGCCTTGTGGGAGACGACAGGCACGTGACGGAAATCCTCCATCGCAGGGACGCGAACATCGCGAAAATCTTTTGGTTGGGAGTGGAAAACCACGATTGCCGCAGCGTCGTATTGATCTTTCGCAATCGCGGCAAAGACTGATGGATCGCTTTGGGATGCGCTGGAGACGTCCGCGGCCTCAGGGGTCCTTACGGACAATGCGCACGTGCTTGTCGTCGATGCGTTCTGCACGCACCCCGAAGTTCGTTTCGAGGGCTTCGAGCATGTCGTCGACTTCACCCAGACCGAATACCCCGCCGACGCGCATGTCGGCTAGGTCCTGTGTGGCAAACTCGAAACGGATATCGGCATAGCGTGAGATATCCGCCACGACGCTCGACAGCGCATCGCCCGAGAAAACCAGCTTCCCGTCCGTCCAGGATAGCTTGCGATCAATCGCGGCCAGGTCGATCCGGTCGATCACCACGCTCTCGCCAAACAGCGCCGTCTCGCCCGCAGCAACATACGCCACCGGTTCCGGCGCCGGCACATCGGCGACGCGCGAATAGGAAACCTTGCCCTCAGACACCACCACCTCGACCGAGCCCTGCTCAAGCCGCACGGAGAAGGCAGTGCCCACCGCAACCGTCACGCCATCCCCAGCATAGACGCTGAACGGCCGGCTCGGATCATGCGCCACCTCAAAGAAGGCCTCGCCCTCCAGCAGGCGGATGGTCCGCTCCTTGTCGTTCATGCGCGCTTCGATGCGGCTCGCCGTATTCAGCGTCACCACGGACCCGTCCGCGAGCGTGATCCTTTCCTGGTCCCCTACCTCGGTCTTGTAGACGCCAAGGCCCGGCTGTTCCGCCACCTGCATCGCAGGCGCGCCCGGCCCCGAAAACTGCGAAACGCCAACAATTACGGCCAGCGCCACAGCCGCCGCCATGCCAGCGCCCGCCCACATCGACGGCTTCATCCAGAACGGCTTTTCCGCTGGTGTATCGGCCAGCGCCGCCAGCAGGTCGAGATCCTTCCAGTGCGCCGAAAGCCGCGCAAAAGCTTCGCCATGCGCCGGGCTTGCCTGTTTCCAGGCGTCAAACTGAGCCTGTTCCGCCGTCGTCAGCGACCCCTCGCCATGGCGCACGACCCAGCGCGCCGCCTCATCCTCGACGGGCGGGCGATCCGGGAAGTTCACGATGTTGCCCGTTGGGCTCATTCACCGTCTCCAGTCCGGAGGCGGCGTACATTATCGGACTCACGCGGGGAAGTGCGGTCGGGCCCCAAAGGCTCGCGCTTGGCCATGTAATCCCGCGTAAGGAGCAATGCCTTGGCCAGATGCTTCTCTACTGTGCTTTCGGCAATGCCGAGCCGGGCGGCGATCTCACGCTGCGACAGGCCCTCGATCTTCTTCATCACGAGCACCTTCCGGCATTGGCTGGGCAGCGCGGCCACCGCTTTGGCGAACAGCGCCAACCGCTGCTTGCCATCCACGACCTGCTCCAGTCCGGGCTGGGTATTGCTCCCAATGACATCCGGCTGCTCGAAATCCTCTACCGAATCTGTTGCGGAATTCTTCCTGCGCGCGATTTCGTTCAACGCCACATGCTTGGCGACCCGGAAAAGATAGGCCCGCGGCATCAGGATCGGGCGCTGCGCCTCCATCGCGTAGGCGCGCACGAACACCTCCTGCAGCATGTCATCGACATCCTGCGAACGCGCAAAGAACCGGCCCAGATAGCGCCGAAGGGCCGGCTTGCTCGCCTCGTATTCGTTGAGAATTGCCGACATCGTCCCATAGATTAGTCCCTGTCCCGGTCCGCTAGCAACTGTGGCGCCGACTGCCTTCCGCCGCGCCAGCTTGACCGGGCGCACGGTCGTGACACGCTGCCCTGAACGTAACACGGAGCAGGGTCCCAGCCTCCCGCCTCAACCGGGCGACAGCGCGGAGACCTCCTGCCGGGAGGATCGAGGGTATGCAGGACCTTTCACAGGGTACGCGGGAGCAACGCACATTCGACGCGATCGTCGTCGGCAGCGGCATAGCCGGCGGCTGGGCCGCCAAGGAATTGTGCGAGAAGGGTCTCAAGACCCTCGTCCTCGAACGCGGCCGCAAGGTCGAGCACGGCAAGGACTACAAGACCTTCGCCATGAACCCGTGGGACTTCCGCTTCCCGAACGGCCGCACGCCGCTCGACGAGGTCGAAAAGCACTACCAGAAGCAGCAGCGCACCGGCTACACGGTGAACGACCAATGGAACCACTGGTTCGTGAAGGACGACGAACACCCCTACACTGAAGTCAGCCGCTTCGACTGGATCCGCGGCTACCATGTCGGCGGCCGCTCCATCACCTGGGGCCGCCAGAGTTACCGCCATTCCGACCTCGACTTCGAAGCCAACGCCAAGGAAGGCGTCGGCGTCGACTGGCCGATCCGCTATGCCGACCTCGCGCCCTGGTATGATCACGTCGAACGCTGGATGGGCGTCAGCGGCACCAATGAGGGCCTCCCGCACCTGCCCGACGGCGTCTTCCAGCCCGCGATGGAATTCAACGTCGTCGAGAAGGGCTTCAAAGGGAAGGTCGAGTCCAAATTCCCCGAGCGCCGCGTCACTATGGGCCGCACCGCGCACCTCACTAAGCCCACCGACGAGCAGATGAAGATCGGGCGGGGCACCTGCCAGACTCGCAACCTCTGCATGCGCGGCTGTTCCTTCGGCGCCTACTTCTCCTCCAACGGCGCAACGCTCATCGCCGCCGACCACACCGGCAACATGACGCTGCAACCGGACTCGATCGTCACCGAAGTGATCTTCGACGCGAAGGCGAACAAGGCCACCGGCGTCCGCGTACAGGACGGCATCACGGGCAAGACCACCGAATACTACGCCAAGGTGATCTTCCTCAACGCTTCCGCTCTCGCCACCACCTGGATCATGCTCCACTCGAAGAGCGACCGCTTCCCGAACGGCTTCGGAAACGACTCGGACGAACTTGGCCGCAACGTGATGGACCACCACTTCCTCGCCGGCGCGCAGGCCGAAGTGGAGGGCTATGAAGACCGCTACTATTCTGGCCGCCGCCCCACCGGCATCTACGTCCCGCGGTTCCGCAACCTCGGCACCGACGCCACGAAGCAGAAGGACTTCACGCGCGGCTATGGCTACCAGGGCGGGGCAAGCCGCACCGGCTGGCAACGCCTCGTCGCGGAGATGGGCTTCGGCAAGGAGCTGAAAGACGAAATCTCAGAACCCGGCAACTGGACGATGGGCCTCACCGGCTTCGGTGAAATGCTGCCCTACCGCGACAACCGCGTCTGGATAAACAACGACGTCAAGGACGTGAACGGTCTGCCCACGCTGACGATGGACGTCACCATCCGCCAGAACGAACTCAACATGCGCAAGGACATGCAGGCCTCCGCCGTCGAGATGATGGAAGAGGCGGGCTTCAAGAATGTCCGCCCCTACGATCGCCCGTACGCGCCCGGGCTCGGCATCCACGAGATGGGCACAGCCCGCATGGGCCGCGACCCGAAAACCTCTGTGCTCAACGCCTTCAACCAGGTCCACGCCTGCACCAACGTCTATGTGACGGACGGCGCGGCGATGACCTCGGCTGCCTGCGTGAACCCCTCGCTCACCTACATGGCGCTGACCGCCCGCGCGGCCGACCACGCCGTCAACGCGCTCAAGCGCGGCGAACTCTAGAAGGAGACCGGAACATGATGGACCGCCGAGAACTCCTTCACCGCGCCTCGCTCCTGATGGGCGGCGCAATCACCGCCAGCGCAGCCGCCGGCATCCTCGCCGGCTGCGTCGCCACGCCCCAGGGCATGGACCTGTCGCAGACGACACCGGCCGGCAGCCTCTTCACAGACGCTGAAATGGCCACCGTCGTAGCGCTCGCCGACCAGATCATCCCGAAGACCGACACGCCCGGAGCCATCGACGTTGGCGTTCCCGCCTTCATCGACCGCATGCTCTCCGGCTACTACCAGCAACGCGAGCGCGATGTGATGCAGGCCGGTCTCGCGCGCGTGTCCGCCGACGCCCGCACCCTTCGCGGCACAGCGTTCGCCTCGTTGACCAGCGACGAGCAGGTTACCCTGATGAAGCGTTACGATCGGGAACAATACGACTACACCCGCGCCAACACGCTGAAAGATCCGCCGCCCCCGCCGCACTTCTTCCGCCTCGTGAAGGAACTCACCATCCTCGGCTTCTGCACGTCCGAAACCGGCGCAACCAAGCTCATGTACTACAACCAGAACCCCGGCCCCTATCGCGGCGACCTGCCGCTGTCGGAAGTCGGCAAGGTCTCGGCTCTGTAGACCAACCCAATCGGAGAACCCGCCATGCCTCAGTCCCTGGACATGGTGATCGTCGGCGCTGGCTTCTCCGGCCTATACATGCTGCACAGGGCGAGGGGCCTCGGCCTCTCCGCCTGCGTGATCGAAGCCGCTGATGGCGTCGGCGGCACATGGTACTGGAACCGCTATCCTGGCGCGCGCGTGGATGTTGAAAGCCACGAATACTCCTACTCGTTCTCTCCCGAACTCGAAGCCGAATGGAAGTGGAGCGAGCGCTACGCCGCCCAGCCCGAACTCCTGCGCTATCTGAATCACGTCGCAGACCGCTTTGATCTCCGACGCGACATCCGCTTCGAAACCCGCGTCACCTCCGCCTCATTCGACGAAGCCACGAACCGCTGGACCGTCACCACCGACCGAGGCGACCGCATATCCGCGCGCTACTGCGTCATGGCCACCGGCTGCCTCTCCGCTCCGAAGAAGATCGACATCCCCGGCGCCGACAGCTTCAAAGGCGAAGTCTACAACACCACGAGCTGGCCCGAAGCTGGTGTCGATTTCCGCGGCAAGCGCGTCGGCATCATCGGCACCGGCTCATCCGCCGTGCAGACGATCACCGAAATCGCGCGTGACGTCGGAAGCCTCCACATCTTCCAGCGCACGCCCAGCTTCTCCGTCCCCGCCAACAACGGCCCCGCCAATCCGGAAGTCGTCCGCAATTGGCAGGAAAACCGCGAAGCAAATCGCAAGGCCGGCCGCGAGAATCCCATCGGCATCGTCGCCGCAGTCTTTTCCGAAGCGCTCGCAACAGAAACGCCCGCCGAAGAACGCAACCGCATCTATGAAGAACGCTGGGTGAAAGGCGGCTTCGCCATCGGCGGCGCGTTCGCCGACACGATGATGACGAAGGAAGCCAACGACACCCTGGCCGACTTCGTCGCCGGCAAAGTTCGCGCCGTCGTGAACGACCCCGCCACCGCCGAAAAACTGATTCCGCGAACCTATCCCATCGGCACGAAGCGATTCTGCGTCGACACCGGCTACTTCCAGGTCTTCAACCAGCCCAACGTCACCCTCATCGACATCGCCAACGCTCCCATCACCGTGACGCCCAAAGGCGTGAAGTCAGGCGACACCGAATACGAATTCGACTGCCTCATCTTCGCGTTGGGCTTTGACGCTATGACCGGCGCGCTTTCCAAGATCGACATACGCGGGCGCGAAGGCGTGGCGCTGAAAGATAAATGGGACAGCGGCCCGCGCACCTATCTCGGCCTCATGGTCTCCGGCTTCCCCAACATGTTCATGGTCACCGGACCCGGCAGCCCCTCCGTCCTGTCCAACATGGTCGTCTCGATCGAACAGCACATCGACTGGATCAGCGACTGCATTGCCGCCCTCGGCCAGAGCCAGATGGACGCCATCGAGGCCACGCCCGAAGCCGAGGAGGGCTGGGTCGCCCACGTCAATGAAGTCGCCAACATGACGCTCTACCCGCAGGCCAACTCCTGGTATCTCGGCGCCAACGTCCCCGGCAAACCCCGCGTCTTCATGCCTTACCCCGGCGGTGTCGGCATCTATCGAGAGCTTTGCAACGCGGTTGCGGCGAAGGGGTATGAGGGCTTTGCGCTGACGTCGTCGGCGCAGCGCTAGCTACTTCCGCAACAACTCAATCCGCCGAAACTCAATCGGATTCCCCTCGCTCTGCAGCGAGATCGTTCCCCCATCCAGCATCAGCTTCCCGCCGGCCGCCGCAACCAGCGGCTTCGAATTCGCCATCTTCCCCTCGGGATCAAGCTGCACAGCTGAATAGACGATCGTCACCTCGCCATTCACCCGCTGCGTCACCGTCCCGTCGGCCGCGACCTCAACCTCGAAGAGATGCCACTGTCCATTCGGCGCCGAAGGCGTCTTCGAGTTGATGCAGTGCGTCGTCTCCAGCTTCCCGTCGATCACCACATTCGTGCCGGGCGAACACATATTGCCGTTGAACCGCGTCTGCCCGGGCGCTGGCCCCAGCAGCTGCGCCTCCACAGAAACCGGAAAGCTGTCACCCACCGCCATGCCCTTCGGGTCCTCACCGAAGATCATCACACCCGAATTGGCGATCGCCCACGCCGGCGTGTCGGCCGGATGGGTCTCCGAAAACCTGTATTCGAGGCGCAGCCTATACGGCCCGCGAATGGCGTCCTTGTAGAACAGGTGCCCGAACCGCTCGCCGAACTGGTCGTACTTGTCATAGCTGACCGTGATGGCCCCATCACGCACCTGGAAAGTGTCGCGATAATTCTCGCCTAGCGGGAAGCCGCGAATCTTCGGCGTCCACCCGTCCAGCGTCTTCCCGTCAAACAGCGATTCCCATCTCTCGCCGCTTTGCGGCATTGCGGTGCAAGCCGCCACCCCCAGCGCGATGGCCGCAACGGCAACAAACCTCGAAAGCCCCCGCATTCCTACCTCCCTGATCCCGCGTCGATCTTGTGGACAGGCGCTGCCGCGCGGGTAACACTCGCCATCAGATCATGAGCCGAGCGCTGGCGCGAGACCAGAGCAGGCGCAGGGGAGAACGCCAAGTGATTCAGACACGCCTGTTTGTGATGATGCTGCTCCAGCTTGCCATCTGGGGCGCCTACATGCCGAAGCTGTTCCCTTATATGGGCCAGCTAGGCTTTGAGCCGTGGCAGCAATCGCTTGTCGGCAGCGCCTGGGGCATCGCCGCGATCCTGGGCATCTTCTTCTCCAACCAGTTCGCCGACCGCAATTTCTCTGCCGAGCGCTTCCTAGCCGTCAGCAATATCATCGGCGGTATAGCCCTGCTGGGCTGCGCCTACTTCACCGACTTCTGGCCGTTCTTCGGCGCCTATCTGGTGTTCAGCCTCGTTTTCGTTCCATCGATGTCCGTCGCCAATGCCATTGCGTTCGCCAACCTGCGCGACCCGGCCGCGCAATTTGGTACAATCCGCATGGGCGGCACGATCGGGTGGATCCTGGTCAGTTGGCCATTCTTCTTCCTGTTGACCGCGGACGCCGGTCCCGGGGAAGTTCGTCAGATATTCATTGTCGCCGCCATCGTCTCCTTCGTCTTCGCCGGCTACAGCCTCACGCTGCCTCACACGCCGCCGAAACGCGATGCGTCCGACACCGACCCGCTCGCCTGGCGCAAGGCGATCAAGCTGCTTGGCATCCCTTCGGTCGCAGCGCTCTTTGTGGTCACATTCATCGACAGCACGATCCACAATGGCTACTTCATCATGATCGACCGCTTCCTCACCGAACGTGTCGGCATCGACGCCAACGTCAGCATGATCGTGCAAAGCGTCGGCCAGATTGCCGAGATCGTGACAATGTTCGTTCTGGGCTTCGTCCTGATACGGCTCGGCTGGAAATGGACGATGATCGTCGGCATTCTTGGTCACGCTGTGCGCTTCCTGGCGTTTGCCTACTTCCCTGATGGCGAGCCAGTCACCGTTCTCCAGCTTAGTCTGGGCAATGCGCCACTGACCATCTCGGATCACGTCCTCATGGTCGGCGGCATCCAGCTGCTGCACGGCATCTGCTATGCGTTCTTCTTCGCTACGGTATACATCTTCGTGGACGCTGCCTTCCCCAAGGATGTGCGCTCCAGCGCGCAGGGCCTGTTCAACCTCCTGATCCTCGGCATCGGGAACGTGGCCGCCAGCTTCCTTTTCCCGCCGCTGATGGCTCAGTGGACGGACTCCGCCACGAACACAGTCGACTTCCGCACCCTGTTCATGGTGCCCGCCGGCATGGCCTTCCTCGCAATTCTGGCGATGGCCGTCTTCTTCCGTCCCGCAGAGCGAGCGCCCGCAAGCGTCGCACCGCAATAGCAATGCACATTGGAGCCCATCATGATGGACCTCTCCCGCCGCCGCTTCATGCAGGCCCTCGCGGCATCCGGCGCAGCCGCACCGCTTGCCGCCGCGTGCCAGACCATGCCTAGCGCCCCCTTCTTCCAGAGCCGCTCCGAGATGATCGGCATCCAGCTCTACACGTTGTCCGACATGCTCGCGACCAACCTCGACGGGGCCGTCGCAGGCGTCGCGAAGATCGGATACCAGTCAGTCGAAATCCCGTCCTATATGGGCAAGACTCCGGCCCAGCTTCGCCGGCTGTTCGACAGCCACGGCGTCAAGTGCACAGCCGCACATATCCAGATGGCCGCCGGCACAGCCGCCGCTCCGGGCCTGCGCGGCGATCTCGGCCAACTCGCTGCAGACATGCACGTGCTGGGAGCCACCCACGTCTACTGCCCCTCCATGCCTGCACCCACAGACATAGGCCTCACGCCAAACGCAGGCGAGGGCTACGCCTTCATCGTCCGCGTCGCCGAAGCGATGGGCGTCGATCGCTGGAAGCGCTTCGCCGACGAACTCTCGGAGATCGGCGCCAAGCTGAAGGCCAGCGGCATCGGCTTTGGCTACCACAATCACAACTACGAGTTCGCCAAGGTCGGCGATCGCACCGGCTACGACATCATCGTACAGGAAAGCGATCCCGCCGCCGTCTCCTTCGAACTCGACATCGGCTGGGCCGCCGCCGCAGGCCAGGATCCCGTTGCGCTCTTCCAGAAATACTCCGGCCGATACACCGGCATGCACATCAAGGATATCAAGGCGACGACAACGCCCAACATGGCCCTCAAGATGGACCCGGCCGACGTCGGCGCCGGCCGCCTCGACTGGAAAACCATCCTGCCCGCCGCCCACAAGGCAGGCGTCCGCAACTTCTTCCTCGAGCAGGAACCGCCTTTCGCGACTCCCCGCATGGAAGCCGCCGAGAATGGCTATAAGTTCCTCAGCACATTGGAAGCCTGAGGACTGACGACATGAAGACCATGAAGGGCCCCGGCATCTTCCTCGCCCAGTTCGTGGGTCCGGAAGCGCCGTACAACTCGCTGCCGTCCATCGCGAAGTGGGCGAAGGACAAAGGCTTCATCGGCGTCCAGATCCCCACCGGCGAAGCCTCGCTGTTCGATCTGCGCAAGGCGGCGGAAAGCGACGCCTACTGCGACGAGATGAAAGGCATGCTCGCCGACATGGGCATGCAGATCACCGAACTCTCGACGCACCTTCAGGGCCAGCTGGTGGCCGTCCATCCCGCCTACGACACGCTGTTCGACGCCTTCGCTCCCGAGCGCGTGCGCGGCAATCCGAAAGCGCGCCAGGAATGGGCGGTCGAGCAACTCATACTCGCCGCGAAAGCCTCACGCCGCCTCGGCCTCGACGCCAGCGTGACTTTCTCCGGCTCGCTCGCCTGGCCCTATTTCTTCCCCTGGCCGCAACGCCCGCCGGGCCTCTTCGAAACCGCGTTCGAGGAACTCGCGAAACGCTGGCTCCCCATCCTCAACGCCTATGAAGATGCCGGCGTCGATCTCTGCTACGAAATCCACCCCAGCGAAGACCTGTTCGACGGCACAACGTTCGAGATGTTCCTCGACCGCGTCAAGGGTCACAAGCGCTGCAACATCCTGTTCGACCCGAGCCACTTCTGTCTGCAGCAGCTCAACTATCTCGAATACATCGACCTCTACCACGAGCGGATCAAGATGTTCCACGTCAAGGACGCGGAGTTCAATCCGACCGGCCGACAGGGGGTCTATTCAGGCTACGCCCCATGGATCGAACGCGCTGGCCGCTTCCGCTCCGTCGGCGACGGGCAGGTCGACTTCAAGGGCATATTCTCCAAGCTCGCCGAGTACGACTACGAGGGCTGGGCCGTGCTCGAGTGGGAATGCTGCATCAAGCACCCCGAAGACGGCGCCCGCGAAGGCGCGCAGTTCATCCGCGACAACATCATCCGCGTCACACCCCGCGCCTTCGACGATTTCGCCGCCAGCGGCACCGACGAGAAAGCCAACCGCCGCCTGCTGGGGCTGGATCGTTGAGACGCCTCAGGCTCGGCATGGTCGGCGGCGGCGAGGGCGCCTTCATCGGCGGCGTCCATCGCATGGCCGCCCGCCTCGATGGCCATTGGGATCTCGTCGCCGGCAACTTCCAGTCAGACCC
>Ga0075152_10002223_pt1 | contig 13816 bp, 9 predicted proteins | sample JI61114C2DNA_FD_70964 | JGI IMG/M metagenome (GOLD analysis project Ga0075152, IMG submission 70964) | Wastewater effluent complex algal communities from Wisconsin, to seasonally profile nutrient transformation and Carbon sequestration -... | ecosystem: Engineered > WWTP > Effluent > Algae...
TTCGACCGCTAAACAAGAGGACTGTGGACCCGACCGTATGCCCGCGCGCGCATGTGGCGGAAGGGGGATGAGCAAGTGGCGGGAGGCCGGTGATGTTTCCGGTGCCCAAGGAGCGCGCATGCTCCCCATCTGCTCATCCGCTCATCGGGCTTATTCGCTCATCACCTCATCAGGAACCGGGTTCGCAGAATGCAGAAGGCCCCCGCCGATCGGCAGGGGCCTTCCACCAGAAGAGGTGTCCCGTCAGCGGGCGATAATGATCCGCGCGGGTGCGGTATCCGCAAGGCCGCGAGCGAACAGCGTGTAGGTGCCGTTGGCGATGGAAGATGTGCTCAGTGTGAGCGTGCGACCGGTCAGGCCTGCGGGAACGGTGTTGCGCAGGACCTCACGGCCACGCGCATCCACCAGTACCAGGTCGACCGTGCCTGTGTTCGCCGATAGCGATACCTGCAGGATGTCTTGCGCAGGTACGGGCCATACCTGGAGCGCAGGTCGGGCCGCCAAGGTTTCCAAGCCCGTCCCCAGTTCAACGAACACGCTGTCCACGGCTTGACCGGCGCAGGCACCGGAATCGGTGGTGTAGGTGATCACATGCCAACCGAAGCCCGCGAGCGAGGGATCGAACGCGCCATCCACCACACCGGTGCCGGAATAGGTCCCGCCATCAGGTGATCCACCCGCGAGCTGAACGGGTCCGTTCTCCGTGAAGAGCGTTCCGAGGCCGAGGTCGAGCGAGACCGTATCGTCGAAAACGACCACCGAGTCGGTAACGTCCTGGTAGCACTGCGTGGGTCCTGGCTGTATGATGCCCTGGCCGGTGAAGTAATAGGTGCCGGGTCCTGCGAGCGCGGGAATGAACGTGGTGTCCTCGCCGAAGCCATCGGCGGTGCTCCACGTGATGGTGAAGGCGGGCTCATCCACGCACACCTCATGGTTGTCCGCCGGTATGTTCACGGAACCGAGCGTGGGCAGGGCGATGATGGTCTCGATGGAGGCACCCCAGGAGCATCCTGCGGCATCGGTATAGGTGTACTGGAGGAAGCCTCCGAACGGGGTGAGCATGTCCACGTACCCTCCGGGCGTCGCCGGTGAACCCCACATGGCTCCTGCGGGCTCCGTGTAGAATTGGACGGGATCGGCCCCGACGCAGCGGTACAGGGCGCTCACCGCCGGGAAGTAGGGAACGCCCCCGATCACATGGAACGCCACGCTGTCCTCCCCGGCACAGCCATCACCCAGATCCACTGAGTAGGTGAGCCATGTGGGATCCTGCAAAGCGAAAGGCGAGAAGATGCCGTTCGCCACGCCGTTACCGGACCATACGCCTCCCGCCGGGGAACCTTCCGGCAATGTGTAAGCGCTCTCCTCACAGGTGCGCAGCAGCGTATCGGGGAATTCCTGCAGGGTAACGAGCGGCGCGTCCACCACACTGAAGTTGAGGGTATCGTTCCGCAAGCAACCGTTGCCGTCGTCGAACGCGACGCCGATGAACTGGTACGCACCGAGGCCTTCTGCCGCAGGGTCGAACGCGATGTCTTCCGTTGAGCCATCACCGATGGACCGCACGATGGTGAACGGGGCGGAGGAGATACAGATCTGTTCCGGGAACGGGTCCTGGCCCGCGACGGAGACGGTGCCTTCGCTGTACGCCGACAGGTTCACGTACACGGAGCCGTAGGCTTGGCAGCCGATCACATCGGTCCATGCGCAGTACACCGCACCGTTGAACGGTTGAGCGGTATTGAGCAGGCCCGTCGGTGAAACGATCGCGTCGAACCAGACTTCCGGTATCGGCTGCGCGCTCAGCTGCACGCCCCCTTCGGAAACGCATTGCACCACGGAACCCGGGGTCACGGAGATCCCTTCGATCACCCGGATGGTCTGCGTGGCGGATGCCGCACAGCCATTGCCATCTTCATAGGTGTAGGTGATGGCCACGTCGCCCAGCAAGCCTTGCGGGTAGAAGTCGCCGTCCACACCATCGCCACTGTAGATGCCACCAGCGGGAAGGCCCCCCGTGAGCGGATAGACCGCCGTGCAACTGTTCACCAGCGTATCGGTGAAGGCGTCCAAGGTGACTTCCGGCAGTGCGACGACCTCCAGGAAGAGGGTATCATTCACCGCGCAGCCGTTGATGGTCGTATCCCCATAGCCGACGAAGGTGTAGGTGCCCAGGCCACTGGCCGCCGGGTCGAAGAGCTCCACGGACTCATCACCATCGGCGAGCGAGGTGACCACGGATACCGGTGCCGCGTTCACGCAGAGCGTGGTATTCTCGGAACCGTCCAGATATGCGTAGCCGAAGGACGGGGTAAGCACGTTCACGTAGGTGTAGCCGAAGGCCTGGCAGCCCAGCACATCGGTGAAGTAGCAACCGACAGGGTAGTTGTAGGGAACAGAAACATCCAGCAGTCCGTCAGCCGTGATCGGTTGTTCCGGCACCCATTCCGCTGATGCAGGTACGGTGCTGATCTGCACCGGGACATCGGATGGGCACGTCACGACGGAGAGCGGCGAAACGAAGACCGAGTCGATGAGGAGGATAGGACGCGTGGCTTCTCCGTAACATCCATTGTTGTCCGAGTACGAGTACGTCACCGTTGTTTCTCCGGCGGGCGCTGGCAGGGAGATGTAGCACCCTCCGCGCTGTTCCTGTTGGCCCATGGCGAAGCCGCATCCGACGTATGGTCCGGAATAGAAACCTCCCACGGGCAGGCCGCCGCTCAGGAAATAGAGGTCTTCGCACGAGGCGACGAGCGTGTCGGAGAGCGGATCGAGGGTGACCGTCGGAGGCTCTGGTCCATCATTGGCGTACCAATGCAACGTGGTATCTTCCACCACCATCAGCAGGTCGTTCAGGCCGTCCTCATCCAAGTCCACCAGCACGGGTGGGAAGCTGCCTGTGTTCGGCAGGCCCGTGGCCTGGGTAGGCGCATCGATCACGGGCAGTCCGTCATTATCGGCTCCGTAGGAAATGTAGGGTTCATAGAAGTCCGTGAAGAAGAGCGTGAAGAGGTCGGTCTCGCGATCGCAATCGACCTTGCCGAACACCCCGGTGGCGTTCGCAGCGGTCAGTACTTCATACTCCAGATCGGTGTACAGCCCGGGGCTGCGCAACCAAGCGGTGGTGTCCTCGTGTGCCAGACCGATGTCATCATCCCCATCACCGTCCACATCGAGAACCTGCCAACGGTTGGAATTGTAGAAGAGTTCGGTGGTGGTCCATTCGTACCCGCCGTTGCCGTCGGATACCTGCGTGTGCCGGTACAGGCGGCTGGCGGCCTGTACGATGATGTCGCCGAAGTTGCCGGTGAAGTTGCCGACTTCCATACCATCGGGCCCAAGGCCTACCTGACCGCTGCCGATGATGAAGGGCGCCCCGAACGCACCGCCCGTATTCAGCGCACCGTTGGGGTGGTTCACCTCGTAGTGGAAGACCACATCGGCCAGCTCATCGTTCCAAGGATCCAGTTGCATCCAGCGTACGAAGAGGCCGTTGCTGCCGCCGGTCTGGCCCCACACTTCCGGTTCGCCAAAGGCGCCGGCCTCGAAGGTGCGCACGAGGATGTCATTCGAGAGTTCCGTCACGTACACCAGGTCCAGATCGCCATCGCCATCGCTATCGGCCAGGTCGAAATCTCGGGCCACATCCGGGAAAGACTGGTCTGCGGTGTGAAGAACGACAGGTGCGGCGAATACACCTTGGCCGAGGTTCTCGTACCAGCTGAGGTTCCCTTGGATGCTCTGGTTGTACCGGCAAAGGAAGATATCCTGGTCACCGTCCGCTTCCACATCGAAGGTGCGGAGACCCCTGATGATCTCGAAGTCAGGTGCGGACCACGTGCCCACGGTATTGTCCGTGGTGAACTGGGCGGAAAGCGGGAGCCCGGTAAGGCCGATGAGAACGGGTAGAACGGTGCGGTACCGGAGAGCGCGGAGCATTGGTCTTGTCATGGGAGCGTTTCGTTTGGGTGACCGGGAAGACGGACCCCAAAGATGCCAACCGATCACCCGCAGAACAGGGGAGGGTGAAGAAAGCTATCCACAGCGCACCGGAAGTTCCGCGGCACTGGTCAACGGGCGGCGGATCGCCGGTCGCTCAGTTCATTGAGGAGCGATCCGCACACCGCAACGGCCGGCTGCAACGGCCCTGGCAGCGGCCAACGAGCGTGTTCCTGCGTTCATCGGAAAGAGGCGAGGTGGGTTCGGACAAGTGCGGCCACTTGAACAGGTGCGGATGGACCGATGGATCACTGGGCAGCGCGCTTCTCCTCCACCCACACGGCCAGCGCGGCGGTGGGGTCCTGGAACGGGCGCACTTCGCGGCGGGCGTTCCGCTGGGCCTTGATAACGGAAGAATGGACCAGTTTCGGTTTGGCGTGGGTGCGGTCGTAGGTGAAGGCGTTGTCCTCGTTGTCGAAATGGATCACGGCTACCGGCGCGTCATACGCGTAATCGCCTTCCGCCGCTTTCAAGGTCATTTCAAAGAGGAAGGTGAAGCGGCTTCCGGCGAACTGCCCCGGCGTGCGCGCGTCCAGCTGCAGTTCCTTCGTTACGCAGCCCGGCTTGGTGAAGGCGAGCAGGTAGGTGTGCCCCAGTTCGAGCTCGAGCGCGAAGTGGCGCAGGCCCTTGGTGATCTCCTGCATCGGCACAGCGTCCTTGTACACGGTAACGGTCGCACCGGTCATGCCGCCGTCCTCCACGGTGAATTTGCCATCGAGCAACAAGGTGCCTTTTCCCGCTGCGGAAGCGCTCAGCAAGGCGGAGGCCAAGGTGATCACGGCGAGGATGCGGAGAAGATCGTTGGTGCGGCTCATGGCGGTGGATGCGTTCGTTCTGAGGGCGAATCAACCGGCATCCGCCCGCCTGCGAGCGCCGCGATGAGCCAGCGGCGCAGGTCATTGAGCAAGTGGCGGTACCGCACCGCAGCCGCAATAGCGGTGCGCGGATCAAGCAGATGACGCCGATAGCGTGACGGCGCTTCAAGCGCCCTGACCGCTTCAGCGGTCCGTCTGTGACATCTGCGCGACCCCTGCGCTCATCCATGGGAACAACAGGAACATGAGACCCGATACTCGCTTCCATGGAACAGCTGCGCCCCCATTTCACGGAGGCGTTCACCATCTGCGCGTCAGTCCCCACCACCTGCTCATCCGCCCTCACACATCGAAGCCCGTGATGCTTGTTTCGCCCTCACCAAAGACAACCGCCAGCAACCCTATCCGCTATGAGATCCTTGAAACTTGTCCTCGTATCCCTCGCCACCTTCTTGGCCATCGACCACTGCAAGGCCGCACGTCCCCGCCAACAGGTATTGACCCTCCACGCCGACATCACTTGCGCTGATGGCGACCCGAACGGCAGCTACGCGCTCTTGTTCATCGGTGGCCAACTGGTGGACAGCGCCAGCGCCGCGGGCGAACTCACCCTGGACCTGCCTTTGGGCTCAGAAGCCACCTTGGAATTGCGCAAGCCCGGCTTCATCACCAAGCGACTGGTCATCGAGAGCTACAGAATCACCCGCTCGCAGAGCATCGCCTGCGATATCCTGCTCTTCCCGCAGCCGCAAGGTGAACGCATGGACTATACCGGTCCCGTGGGACGCATCAGCTTCGCACCCGAAAGCGGGGACATGCGGGTGGAGCACGACTACAAGCTGGTGAGCCAGCGCACCGATACCGGTGCCGAACAACTCATCGCCGTGGGCCGATAGTGTGGTGTCCACGAGGTGCGTTGACCTTGGTTTGCCTCTATTTCTTCTTTATGCAAGGCGGGATCCGCGAGCGTAGCGGCGCTACGGTCAAGGAGTCCAACGCCGCAGAAAGGAGAACGAGAGGTGAAGCGATCGACGAACCTCGTGGATTCCACACTCAACTGCTCGGCAAACGCCTGTCCCGGTGCAACAGGGGACAAGGGCCTTTCTCCGACGGGGGACGGGCTCTTCGCGTTGGGGGGGCTCGTCAGGTTGGCTGACAGCGCAGGGTCGCGAGCATGCCTTCGCGAGGCGCTTCGGCAGCCAGGGAGCGCAGACCTTGCGGAAGGATGGGTGGCACGAGCCCGGCGCAGGCTTACCCCCGGCCTTGAGCCGGTGTCCTGCGCCGCTGCGGTCTACCCACCAAGCTCTAGCCTCCGGAAAGCGCCTTCTTCACGGCCGCTGCGATGGCAGCACCATCGGCCTTTCCCGCAAGGCGTTCGTTCACGCCTTTCATAGCGCGGCCCATATCGGCCATGGTCTTCGCGCCGATCTCGTCCAGTATACTCTTCACCGAAGCGGCCACATCCGCGTCGCTCATACGTGCGGGCAGGTATCCTTCGATGATCTTCGCTTGTGCGTCATCTTCCGCCGCCAAGTCCGTTCGGCCCTGCTGATGGTAGATGGCCGCGGCTTCCGCACGCTGCTTGTGCAGCTTCTGCAGGATCTTCATGCCGGCCTCATCGCTCACGGCACCGGTGGCACCTTCCTTCGTCAGCTCCAGCAGGATGGCGCTCTTGATGGCGCGCAGCACGTTCAGCCGGTCCTTCTCGCGTGCGAGCATGGCGGCTTTGATGTCGGCGTCGATGCGCTCGTGCAAGCTCATTGGCTAGTCCGGTTGATCGTGCAGGTGCGCGTTGTTCTTGCGGAGCTGCACGCTGCGTTCGCCGTTCTCGTCGGTATCCTCGGTGAGGGTGTAGCGGCTCACGCTGCTCTCGCTGCTGTGCGGCGTATCGTTGAAGGTGGGGTTCTTGCGCTTGTAGGCGGGCTCGCGCTCCAGGTCGGAGAGGCCGTTGGGCTGGCGGAGCTTCTGCGTCATTTCGCGCATGCGGGAGAGGCGGTCCTCCACGCGGTTCTGGTGCTCATGCTGTCCGGCTTTGGCTTCGACCGGGTTGGGCGCGGTGATCTCGGCTACGACCGGTCGCGCGGCGGTGGTGGTCGCCGGGGCGGTCTGTGCGTGTGCCGCCTCCGTTTCCGCGTACAGGTCATGTACTTTCTTTTCGGGAGCGGCCACCGGCTCCGGCTTGTTCTCCACCGGCTTCTCTGCCGCAACTGACTTTGCCGTGGTGAGCGGTGTGGCAGCATCGGCCACCGGTTGTTCCACCTCGAACACGATGCGGCTCTGTTCGCGCTTCGGTTCTGGCTTCGGCTCGGGCACCACGGCCGTTGCGGGCTTCACGTCCTCCACAGGAGCGGGCGGCGCGATGGTCTTCACCACGAAGTCCGCGCCTTTGTCCTCCACGGGAGCTGGTTTGGCTGCCGGGGCCGCTTCAGGCTTGGAGGCACCCGTCACCGGATTGGTGATCGGCGCGGTGATGATCGTGGGCGAGATATCGCCGAGCATGGTCACTTTGCGCTCCTCTTTCTTCGGTTCCAAACCGCCGGTGAGCTCGTTCTGGTTGAAGCCCGTGGCGATCACCGTCACGCGCAGTTTGTCGCCCAGGTTCTCATCGTGGCAATAGCCCCAGATCACATCGGCGCTGCTTCCGGCGGCGTCCTGGATGTGGTCGGTGATCTCGGTCATCTCGTCCATCTGCATCTGGCGGTCGCCGAGCGCGATGTTGAGCAGCACGAACTTCGCGCCCTTGATGTCGCTGTCGTTCAGCAGTGGTGAGCTGAGCGCTTCCTGCGCGGCCCGGATAGCGCGGTCTTCGCCTTCGGCCTCGGCCATGCCCATGATGGCCACACCGCTGTTGCTCATCACGGTGCGCACGTCCTCGAAATCGACGTTCACCTTGCCGGTCTTGTTGATGATATCGGCGATGCCGCGCGCAGCGGTGGTTAGCACGTTGTCCGCATGGGCGAAGGCATCGTCCATCGTGAGGTTGCCGTAGAGGTCGCGCAGTCGGTCGTTATTGATCACCAGCAGCGTATCCACGGAATTGCGCATCTCATCGATACCGGCGCTCGCTTGTTGCTTGCGCTTGCGGCCTTCCCAGATGAAGGGCATGGTAACGATACCCACGGTGAGGATGCCCATGTCGCGGGCGATGCGGGCGATCACCGGAGCGGCACCCGTGCCGGTACCACCACCCATACCGGCGGTGATGAAGAGCATCTTGGTGCGCGAGTTGAGGAGCTGGCGGATCTCCTCGATGTTCTCTTGCGCGGCGAGGCCGCCCCGCTCGGGAACGCTGCCCGCACCGAGACCTTCGGTGAGGGCGGTGCCGATCTGCAGCTTCACGGGGATGCTGCTCATGTCCAGCGCCTGCTTGTCCGTATTGCAGATGATGAAGTCCACGCCGTTGATGCCTTGGGCGTGCATGTGGTTGACGGCATTGCTGCCGCCACCGCCTACGCCGATCACCTTGATGATGCTGGCCAGTTCGGTGGGTAGTTCGAATTTCATGGTCGAGGGGATTGGGGTCGGGGAAGGAGGCAGGGTCAAGAGAGTGGGCAGGGGCAGTAGCGGTTGGCAGTGGGCTTCGCGATCGGCATTCCTGCCAACTGCCGCTGCCCCTGCCGACTTTCTCTACGCTTCATCGTCATTCAACAGTTCAGTGGCGCCTTTCAGAACGCGTTCAAAGAAGCCGCCCACTTTGCTGGGCTGGCTGTGTCCTTTCACTTTCTGCGTGGTGTTCTCCGCCACCTTCGGGCGGCGCAGGTCGATGTAGTCGAAGCCTTTCATCACCAGGCCCACGCCCGTGGCGAAGAGGGGACTGGTCACGTCCTGCACGTTGCTTTTTGCGAGGTGCTCGTTCGGATAGCCGATGCGCACGCTCATGCCGGTAACGTACTCGGTGAGCTGGCGCAGATGCTTCAGTTGGGCGCCGCCACCGGTGAGCACGATGCCCGCGCTCAACTGCTTCTCCAGGCCGCTGTTCTTGATCTCGAAGTAGACCTGCTCCAGCATCTCCTCCATGCGGCACTGGATGATGTGCGCGAGGTTCTTCAAGCTGATCTCCTTCGGTTCGCGGCCTTTCAATCCGGGGATGCAGACCACTTCGTTGTCCTTGTTCTCCGCGGCGAGCGCGCTACCGAAGCGGGTCTTCAGCGTTTCCGCCTGATCGCGCAGGATGGCGCAGCCCATCTTGATATCGTCCGTGATCACATTGCCACCGAAGGGGATCACCGCGGTATGGCGGATGATGTGATCGCTGAAGATGGCGATGTCCGTAGTGCCGCCACCGATGTCCACGAGCACCACACCCGCTTCCTTCTCTTCGGCGCTGAGCACGGCGTCCGCACTGGCGAGGGGTTCCAGGATCAGTTCGGTGACTTCAAGGCCCGCGCGGTGCACGCACTTGTTGATGTTGCGCGCGGCGGTGAGCTGGCCGCTGATGATGTGGAAGTTGGCTTCCATGCGCACGCCGCTCATGCCGATCGGGTCTTTGATACCCTGCTCGTGGTCTACGATGTACTCTTGGGGGATCACGTGGATGATCTCCTCGCCCGGAGGCATCACCAGCTTGTGCATGTCATCGATCAATGCGTCGATGTCCACCTGGCGGATCTCCTCTTCGATGTTCGCGTTCTGGCGGGTGATCATGCCGCGGTGGTGCATGCTGCGGATGTGCTGGCCCGCGATGCCCACGTTCACCGTGGCGATGTCCACCCCGGCGCTGTCCTCGGCCTCGCGGATCGCCAGCTTGATGCTGTCCACGGTTTTTTGGATGTTGCTCACCACGCCCCGGTTCACACCGTCGCTCTTGGCTTTACCCATGCCGAGGATCTCGATCTTGCCCTGCTCATTGCGGCGGCCCACGATGCACGCGATCTTGGTGGTGCCGATGTCGAGTCCGGCTACGATGTCGTTGTTCTGCTGCTGGTCCATCTTCTTCAATGAGCTTGTTGGGGCGCGAGCCCCGGATGAGACTCCGGGGTCTGCGCCCGTACTGTGTTCTGGGTGGTGGTGGTGCTGGTCGCCGGGGCTGGCTTTGGCTTGGGAGGCGCGCGGTAATCCGCACGGCGCGTGCAAACGACCTGATCGGCGAAGCGCGTGTCGATGGTGCTGTACATGCGCCAGTCGCTCTGTGGCATGCCTTGCTGGTAGAACGCGCGCAGCTTGTTCAGCCGGGCGGTAAGGAGCTCGCGTGTTTCGCGCACATTCTCCTTCATTTCCGGGCTGGTGCCTTGGAGCCTGCCCACTTTCACGCGTTGCCCGCCGATGCGCGGCACGAGTTCGAACTCACCCACCGCATCCACGGTGGCGTTGTCGAAGAGCGCGTTCCACACGGGATCGGTCACCACGGTGGAAGCGAGCTGGAAGATCTCGTCGCTGCGGGTGATCTGGCGCAGGCTGTCGCCAAGAACGTTCAGGTCCATCGGCGGCAGCTGGGCGAAGGGCTCGAAGAGCGCTCCGGTGACCACGAGCACGCGGGCCGTGTAGTTGTCGCTCAGCGGCATGGTCCAGCCTTCGCGGTCGATGTAGAAGCTGCTGCCATCGGCGTTGATCACGCGGACGATCGGCTCGCGCTGTTTCACCTTCACGTGCAGGGTGCCGTCCATCGTGTGGTACACGTTCGCCTTCGCCACGCAGCCGATGTGGCGCAGTCCTTCTTCGATCGCCACCAGGTCCACATCACCGATGGGCGCGCCGATCACGGCGTCGGAAGCGGCGAGCACCTGTTCGCGCACGGCGTTGTCGTCAATGAAGTGCACGCCTTCCGGGGCATCTACTTCCACGGCGAGTTCCTTCACCGGTGTGGTGTTGGTGCTGCGAGCGCTGAAGGCGAGCAGGCCCACGATCACGAGCGCGCCGAGGATGATCCCGGCGGGGCGCAACAGGCGTTGGAGCTTCTGCTTCATGGTTCTTCAACAAGCGCGGCGATGGAGGGAACAAGGCGGTCGATATCGCCGGCGCCAAGCGCCAGCAAGATTTCGACGTTCCGCGTTCGGAGCAGTGGGAGCAGGTTCTCCTTTGTACACACGGTCTTGTTCATGATGGGCACGTATTCCATCATCCAGCGACTGGTCACGCCCGGTATGGGCTCCTCGCGGGCCGGGTAGATGTCCAGCAGGATCAGCTCATCGAGCAGTGCCAAGGCTTGGCCGAATTCGAGCACGAGGTCGCGGGTACGGGTGAACAGGTGCGGCTGGAAGATGCCGGTGACCTTTCGCCCGGGATAGAGCTCCTTCGCACTGCTGATGGCGGCCACCAGTTCCGCCGGATGGTGGGCGTAGTCGTCGATGAAGATGCTCTTGGCGGTCCTGGCGCGCAGTTCGAAACGGCGGCTCACACCCCGGAACGAGGCCAGTGCCTTGCGCAGTTTTTCCGGCGGAACACCGGCCAGGAGGGCGAGCGAACTGGCGGCCACGGCGTTCTCCACGTTGTGGCGGCCGGGCATGCCCAGCGTGAGATCCCGCAGGGTGTGACCGTCCGTGATCAGGTCGAAGTGGTAGGCACCATCGGCTACGCGAACATGCTCCGCCCGTGTGGTCGTGCCCGACGAGAGCGAGTAGTACTTGGCGTTCGGCCGTTGGTGGAGATGCAGGCTCGTACGCTCGTGGGCGAGGATGGTGCCCGAACACAGGGCCGCGAATTCGTTGTACGCCGTGTACATCGCTTCGGGCGTTCCATAGATGTCCAGGTGGTCGGGGTCCATCGCGGTGATGATCGCTTCGCTGGGGGATAAACGCAGGAAGCTGCGGTCGTATTCGTCCGCCTCCACCACATTGATCACCGCGTCATCATGGAGCAGCACGTTCGTGCCGTAGTTCGCACTGATCCCGCCCAGGAACGCGTTGCATGGGATACCCCCTTCCGTGAGCAGGTAGGCGAGCATGGTGCTCACCGTCGTCTTGCCATGCGTTCCGGCCACGGCCATCGTGCGGCGGTCCCGTGTGATCATGCCCAGAACCTCACTGCGCTTCAGGATGCGCGAACCTTTATCCTGCCAGTACTCCAGTAGGGGCGACGACACAGGCACGGCCGGTGTGCGCACAACGAGCACTTCATCCGCGGGCGCATCGCGGAACTCCGACGGAATGATGTTCGGGTTCTCGTCGAACTGTACTTCGATGCCCTCCATACGCAACTGGCCGATCAGCTCGCTGGGTGTCTTGTCGTAGCCCGCGACAATGCTTCCGCGGCGGCGGTAATAGCGGGCCAATCCGCTCATGCCGATGCCGCCGATGCCGATGAAATAGAGGTAGCGTGGGGCGTTCATGGGTGTTGTCGGGCTGGCGCGCAAGCGCGCGAAGTGTCAATGGGACGCGGATCGACGCGGATGAACGCCGATGGACGCCGAAGAATGCACCGGCAAGAGCGGGAGTTCATGTTATCCGCGTTCATCCTGTTCATCCTCTCCATCTGCGGTTATCCTCTCCATCAGTGGTTTCCGTGTTCCATCACGACCGTGCCAATCGGATCACCTCCACCGCGATCGCCTCTGCCGCGTTCTGTTGTCCCAGCCCGGCGATGGTGCTGCGCAGTTTCATCAACGCACCCTCATCCTCGATCAGGCGGATGATCTCCTTGCCGAGCATGTTCACCGCGTCATCATCTTTCACCAGAACTGCGGCACCCCGGTCTGTCAGCGCACGGGCGTTCATCGTTTGGTGGTCCTCAGCGGCGGTGGGAAGTGGAACGAGTATAGCGGGCAATTGCACCAGTTGCAGTTCGCTCACGCTGATCGCTCCCGCGCGGGCTACCACCAGATCGGCGATGGCGTACGCGTAGTCCATCTTGCTCACGAACTCATGCACCTTGCAGTCGGCGTAGCCCAGCTTGTTCGCGGCTTCGTGCGCCTGCTTGAAATACGGCGTGCCGGTCTGCCAGATCAACTGGATGCCCTTGTCCTTCAGCATCGGTAGTGCGGCCTCGATCCCCCGGTTGATGCCCCGCGCTCCGAGACTTCCACCGGTAACGAAGACGATCGGTCCGCCATCGCGCAACCCGAAATGCTCCAGACCGCGTGGGCCCTTGCCGGTGAGCCGGACGACTTCTTGCCGAACGGGATTGCCTGTGAGGAGGATCTTTTCCGCCGGGAAGAACTTCTCCATGCCTTCGTAGGCGACGCAGATGCGGTCCACGCGTTTGGAGAGGTAGATGTTCGTCTTCCCCGGGAAGCTGTTCTGTTCTTGGACAAGCGTGCGCACGTGCATACGCTGAGCTGCGGCGAGCGTAGGACCGCTCGCGTAGCCCCCGACGCCCACGGCCACATCCGGCTTGAACTCGCGCACCAGCTTCCGCGCCTTCAACATGCTCTTCAGCAGGCGCCACGGCAGGCCGATGTTCTTCCACATCGCAGAACGCTGGAAGCCACGGATCGGCAGGCCTTCGATGCGGTACCCCGCGGCGGGCACCTTTTCCATTTCCATCTTGCCCTCGGCGCCCACGAACAGGAACTCCGTTCCGGGCTCCCGCTCTTTGATCGCGTTGGCGATCGCGACGGCCGGGAAGATGTGCCCGCCCGTTCCGCCACCGGAGATCATCACGCGCAAGCTCCGAGCGCTTCCTTTCGCCGAAGGCGGAACCTCCCCGTTCAGAATGTTCACGTTCATCGTGCTCATGACCTTGCCCTTCTCTGCGTTCCTCTGCGCTCTCCGCACCTCTGCGTTGAAGGCATTTCACCTCGTGGTCTAAGCGATCGCGATGTCCGGTTCATCCGTGGATGTCGTGCGCGCACGTTTTTCCTTGATCACCGGTTCGTCCGGCTCATAACTGCGGCTCACACTTACGATGATGCCGAGCGCGAGGCAGGTGAACCACATGCTCGTTCCACCCATGCTGACGAGCGGAAGTGGCTGACCCGTCACGGGCACCAGGTTCACGGCCACGGCCATGTTCACCAATGCTTGCAGCACGAGACCGAGCGCCAACCCGACCGCCGCGAGCTTGCCGAAATCCTTGTCCACCTTGTTGGAGATCTTCATCGCTCGAAAGAGCAGGATCAGGTAGAG
>Ga0075152_10002228_pt1 | contig 13802 bp, 9 predicted proteins | sample JI61114C2DNA_FD_70964 | JGI IMG/M metagenome (GOLD analysis project Ga0075152, IMG submission 70964) | Wastewater effluent complex algal communities from Wisconsin, to seasonally profile nutrient transformation and Carbon sequestration -... | ecosystem: Engineered > WWTP > Effluent > Algae...
TAAATCATTCTTCTAAATCGAAATGTGAAGAACATGCTAGCTTATTTCACCGTTGGCTATTTATAAAAAATGCAACTCGGTAAAATCTGGCTTAGGTAGGTTGAGCAACAGCCACGAAAGTGGGAACCTCCGCTTCTACATCTTGAGAATTCATTCCAGCAAAAGCTGGAACCTCATCACGCATTCTGGTTAAGCTTACTTTCTGACTTCCGCTTAATACCCTTCCTGACGAGGAAAGGCATTAAAGTAAAATGAAAGGGAGGTCGTGGCCTCCGCCACGATGACAATTCAATATTTAGTAGAGGAGATTCTGACCTTCGTCAGGATCAGGTTTACTGCTCAAATTCATTGTTATTAATTAAAGGATTGTGAACATCGGGCTTCAATTAGGTTATTATTTGATGCAGTAGATTAAAGTAAAATGAAAGGGAGGTCGTGGCCTCCGCCACGATGACAATTCAATATTTAGTACAGAGGAGATCCTGACCTCCGTCAGGATCGGAGTGATAATCTGAAAAAGCCTCTTAAATCTTTAAAATGCAGCAATTTTTATTAGTAACTTAATTTTCAGCAGACCTAATTGTTTTTGTAATTTGTGCTGTTAATAAAACATCAACATCATGATACTTAAAAGATTCCGGAGCAGTGTATTTTTCTTTATTGTCCTTGGTTTATGTCTTCCTTTTTCTACTTTTCATATTCAGGCACAAAATAAAACCAAAGATTTTAAGCTTGCTCTGCAATGGCAGCCGGTTCAGAATGATTTTGAAGGTAAGAATCAATCGCTTTCGGTTCTGAGTATAAGCAATGAATCTGCTGATGATTTGCCTCCTTATGGCTGGACTTTGTATTTTAATTATTCTGGTGATTTTCCCAAACCGGATAGCAGAGGCTTAACTGTTTCCTTTGTTAATGGAGACCTCTATAAAATAGAACCGAATGCAGCTTCTGATGGTATATCAGCCGGTACTAGGATTGATTTTCAAATGCTCAGATCAGGTAATATTGAGAATGTGACTCAATCTCCCCAGGGATTTTATCTTGTTTTTTCAGATCGGCCTGAGAAAGCAATTCCTGTAAAATGTACTTATCCGGATCCCTCAAACGAATTCCTGAATTCACTCCCGGCATCAAAGACCTGGATGGATCCTGCCTTTGTGTATTCAAAGAATCAGGATATTCAGGATCTGGAGGAATCCAAATTGCAACTGATCTTTCCGAGTCCGCTTGAATATAAATTAATCAATGCACAATATACCATCAGCGGGAATACAGGCATTTCTTCAGACCCTTTATTTGTTAAGGAAGCATCATATCTGATGGAAGAGCTTGGTAAATTGTTGCATACCAAACCCCTAATCAGGCAGAATAGCATAGATGGTATCGTTTTAAAAAGAGATCCGAAAATTGCTGAAGAAGGCTATGAATTAATTGTTTCGGATAAGGGGATATTGATCGCTGCTTCAACACCTGCCGGAGCATTTTACGGCATTCAGTCGCTCAAAAGTCTCATTTCACCATTAAGCTGGCGCAGTAAGCAGAATTCAATTCAGCTCCAGGCTGTTGAAGTGAAGGATAAGCCCCGTTTCGGATATCGGAGTTTTATGCTGGATATTGCGAGGAATTTTCAATCCAAAGAGGAGATCCTGAAAGTGCTGGATCTGATGAGTTTATATAAGCTGAATGTATTTCATTTCCACTTTTCCGAAGATGAGGGCTGGAGAGTGGAGATTCCATCACTTCCGGAACTAACTCAGGTTGGAGCGGTAAGGGGGCATACCACAGATAATAAGAATAATATTCAACCGGCTTTTGCATCGGGGGGAGTTCCCAAACAAATGCCCGGAAGCGGTTACCTGAGCCGCAAAGACTTTATTGAGGTTCTTAAGTACGCTGCTGCCAGACATATTCAGGTTATTCCTGAAATTGAGTCTCCGGGACATGCCCGTGCGGCGATAAAAGCGATGGAGAACCGTTATGAGAAACTGATGAAAGCAGGAAAGCCTGCTGAAGCTTCCAGATACCGTTTAATTGATCCTTTGGATAAATCCCAATACCGCTCTGTACAGGGCTGGAATGACAATGTGATGGATGTGGCCCTGCCTTCAGTTTATAATTTCATTGAAAAAGTGACTGATGAACTGATTCTAATGTATAAGGAGGCCGGAGCACCATTAAAAACCATCCATTATGGTGGTGATGAAGTGCCGGCAAAAGTTTGGGAGCAGTCACCGGCCTATCTGAAATTAAAAGCCTCTGATTCTGCTATTCAGTCGACCGATGATCTTTGGTATTACTATTTCGGTAAACTAAATGCAATGGCTATGAAGCGGGGATTGTTTGTCTCCGGATGGGAGGAAGCCGGAATGCGTAAAACAATTCTGGATGGAAAACCACATTATATTGCGAATCCTGATTTTGCCGATGATCATTTTCAGCTGCATGTCTGGAATAATGTGATCGGCTGGGGTGCTGAAGATCTTGCTTACAAATTAGCCAATGGGGGCTATAAAGTGGTTCTGTCGCCGGTTTCCAATCAATACTTTGACCTGGCCTATAACAGTTCCTATTATGAACCCGGCTATAAATGGGGAGGGATGGTAGATGTGGATAAACCGTTTTACTTCATTCCTTATGATTTTTTAAAGAATGTAAAAGAAGACGGACAAGGCAGGCCAATCAAAAATCTGGATCAGACTAAGATGATCAGGCTGACTGATTATGGTAAATCCAATATTGTAGGCCTGCAGGGTTTATTATGGTCTGAGAATAATGTGAGTAAGGAGAGGTTGGAGTATATGATGCTCCCCAAAATGCTGGGTCTTGCAGAAAGAGCATGGGCGCCGGAGCCTGAGTGGGCAGTTGCTGAGTATTCTGTATTGAATGATTTATACTATCGAAATTCCTGGTCTTCTTTTGCAAATCGTGTCGGGAAGCGTGAATTGCCGCGTTTGACCTACTATAATGGAGGTTTTTCCTATCGCATTCCTGAACCGGGTTTGAAGCTTAGTGATGGGAAGGTATATGCCAATATTCAGCTACCCGGACTTGAGATCAGATACACCAGGGATGGTTCTGATCCGGTAGCCGGAAGTACAATATATACCGGCCCTATAAATGAAAAAGGAAAGTTTCGCTTTGCAGCTTTTGATTTATCAGGTAGGAGAGGAAGGATAGTACTGATTGAGAATAAATAAGCCACTTCACAATGGATACTGAATAAATGGAGAACGCAACTTCCACTGAGATAACCGCAAATAATCTAAATTTTACTTTCCTGGTTTTTAATTAATAAATTATCATTTAAGTAAGATTATTCCTTTATTCATTGTAATATTAGGCAATATTTATTTTTCACAACTGTAATGTCAAAGGCCTTCAATAAAGAATTAGTAGAATCGCAGGTTGAGATAAAACTGAGGGAACAGGCAGTTCATTTACAATCGCTGATTATATCTCTTGAGGATATCGTATTTGAAATTGATGCTGATCACACTTTCAAAAATGTTTGGGTATCAGATGAGAGTTTACTCTTTTTACCCAAGGAACATTTTCTTGGAAAGAAGATAGCAGATGTGATGGGGCCGCAGTCGTCTATTTTTACGGAGCCGGTAAATGAGGTTGTAAGAACCGGTATTCCACAGGAGTTTGTTTACCAGCATGTTGACGAGAATATTAATCAGTGGTTTAAAGCCAGGATAAAGCCTGTTTTCAAGTCTCCTGATCCGGAAAGCTATATATTAATTTTAAGCATTCAGAATTTCACAGAACAAAAGCTTGCTGAGCTGGCTTTGGAGGAAGCAAAAGATAAACTTGAATTTGCAGTTCAGCTCTTGGATGTTAGCCAGGAACTTAATCGAACTGCCGGCTGGGAATTGAATCTATTAACACAGGAGCTCTTTTGTACTAAACAGGCGTATTTTTTATTTGATTTACCCGAAGATTTTAAGTTTAATTTCAATAATGCAAAGCCATTTTTTATTGAGGATGATTTTGACATTCTGATTAAACTTGCCATGGAATCGGTAACTGAAAAAAAAGGTTATGATGTTGATTTGAGGATAATTACAAAAAATGGCGTAAGAAAATGGGTTCGTGCAACAGGAATTCCGGTTACTAAAGGAAATAGCGTTATCAAGTTAAGAGGGGCTCTGATGGATATTACATCCAAGAAATTGATTGAACAAGAATTGATTGATGCAAAAAATGAAGCTGAGAATGCATTTAAAGTAAAATCTGATTTTTTATCTATTATGAGCCATGAAATCAGAACACCATTAAACGGTATCATTGGAATTGCAAATCTTTTGAAATTAGACCATACTGAGGAGCAAAAGGAATACGTAGATAATCTTATTTTTTCTGCTGATCATCTCCTCTCATTGATTAATGATATTCTTGATCTTACCAAAATTGAAAGTGATCAGGTTGAGTTGGTTACTACAGAGGTAAATCTTTTACAACTGACTGATAATATTAGAAACCAGTTTAATCTTTTAGCTGAGGTCAAAGGTGTCAAATTGGAAAGTATCCTTACCGGAGAAATTCCTGAAAAAATTATCGCTGATCCGATTCGCCTGAGTCAGATTTTGAATAATCTGATTGGAAATGCCGTTAAGTTTACTGATCACGGTACAATTACCCTTGTCATAGAACTCATCTCGAATGATCAAAAGACTGTTAAAATCAGATTTACTGTAAAAGATACAGGTATTGGAATACCGGAGGCCCTCCATGAAGATATTTTCGAGAACTTCAAACAAGTTCAGCAATCACCTTACCGAAAGCATACCGGTACCGGGCTAGGACTGGCGATCACCAAAAAACTGCTTATGTTATACGGAAGCAGCATCAGTCTAAAAAGCAAGGAAGGCTTGGGGACTGAGTTTCAGTTTGAAATTGAATTCGCACTGCCACAGGATAATACACTTTCAGGATCTGATGATATTTCAGATGATTTGCCAGATATCCGGCACAAGCTCTCCGGAATGCGTACCTTACTGGTGGAAGATAATATCATCAATATGATGGTGGCTAAAAAGCAAATGGAGTATTTTGGGATAGCGCCGGATTGTGCAGGGAATGGTATGAAGGCTTTAGCATATTTAGATAAAAATTCATATCACGTTGCACTGCTTGATCTGCATATGCCAGATATTGATGGTTATATGCTGGCTAAGATCATGCGAGAGAGATTTCCTGAAACGCATATCATTATTTTTACTGCTGATACAATGACTGAAGTGAAACAAAGGTTTGCAGATTTGAATATTCATGATATTTTGAATAAGCCTTTTAACCCTGAAATTATGCACCGTGTTTTATTAAAAGTAGCTAAGGATAAAATTGGGGGCTAAATGAAATATAATGACATTGATATTGAAAATTGCTTATCGCTTTAATGTCTGTATTTTTAGGCAGCCTGAGAGATAAATAAATCCCTTATTAAATGACTTGGTAGCTTTGTTGATTGAGAAAGGACTCTAAATCTGTGGCTAAGGAGTGCGGGCCTTATAAGGGTCACATTAAATGGCAGATGGATTATTCACCTGCCATTTATTGTATTGCTAAAGCTCCGGAAATTTTTTTAATTCTATTAATTATTATTTATTCAGCTTATTGTCAATCGAAAAACGTCCCGGTCCAGTGAGGAATAATACGATAAATATACCCAGGAATAGCAGTGATTTTTCTTTAGTTCCGAAATCATCAGCTGCATGAGCAATGAAAATGGCAACCGACATATTAATAATCAAGGGAATTAAAGATAAGCGGGTGTAAAGCCCGATAATCACAAGAATTGCACATAGAAACTCTGCAAAAGTTGCGAGATAAAGAGAAGGTACCTCCCCCAGTCCGATAGGATCTCCAAACTTCAGGTTACCTTCAAGCACTTTCTGAAATTTAGGGTAACCATGGGTCAGCATTACGGCGCCCGAAACAATCCGAAGAAATAATAAGCCTAAATTATTGGCCAGGGGGCACTTGTTAGAAATGGTGATTTCATGATCTTAAAATTTAAGTACAATGTGATGCTACTATTTCTAAGATAAGTTGATTTTTTAGTTTAATACAAATTGTGTCTTTAACTTATTTTTTTGATTGATTATCTGAACTGATCAGTGATTAAATTCTGTTCGCTAATCTGATTAAATTATGATCCTCGTCATTTTTACACTTTTTCCATTTGGATATATAATTTATTGTTTACTTTTGTAAGTAAACGCTCACTTATTTATATGACAGCAAGAATATCTGATACTGTTATTTTTACCGAAAGACAGATTGAGATCATGCAGGCGGCCACTCAGCGGATAGATAAGAATGGAATACAGGATCTTACTATTAAGAATCTGGCAGCAGATCTGAACTTGTCTGAGGCGGCACTTTATCGCCATTTTAAAAGCAAGAATGATATTTTATTGGGCTTGCTGAATTATTTTATTCAGGTAATGAAGCTACGGCTTTCAGCCATAATTGATCAGGAAGGATTGAGTGCTGAGGATATTTTGAAGCAGGTCTTTGATTCGCAACTTCGCAGTTTTGTAAAGAATCCGGCAATTGTGAGTGTGATATTCTCTGAGGGTATATTCCAGTTTAATAAGGATTTGAACGGGAAGGTTATGGAGATGATGGAATTAATGCAAACCAATATTCAGTCGGTGGTTGCTAAAGGTATTGATGCCGGTCAGATCAGAGGGCAGATTGGAGCTTCAACTATCACTACTATCATTATGGGAAGTATGCGAATGACCGTCCTGAAGTGGAAATTGTCCGGTCATAAGTCCAAACTCATTCAGGATGGGAGCTCAGTATTATCCGGAATCCTTAGTATGATCAAAACCAAGCTATAAGCCAATCGTTATGAACCTGATTTTATCATTAATATTTAATAATTATTATCCATGAAGTTAGTGAATATTTACAAACATTTTCTTTTATTCCTGTTATTCTTCTTTACCTTAAATGTGGTAAAGGCTCAGCAATGGTCTCTGGAACAGTGTATTGATACAGCTCAGGTACACAATAAGAGCCTGCAGATGAGCCGAAACAGTATGTTGATTCTTGAGCAAAAGGAGAAGGAAGCAAAGGCGAATTTATTACCCAAACTTGCACTTAATGCTGATTACAGATATTTTACAGATCAGCCTACTCAGTTAATGCCACAGTCTGTATTTGGCGGACCGGCAGGTAAATTTAAGGAAGCCCGCTTCGGCGTACCTCATAACATCAATGCCAGTGTTCAGTTCTCCATGCCTGTCTACAATGCCCAGCTGAACAGTGCAATTGATAACAGCAGCATTGCCTCTGAACTGAGTGAGCTGCAATACCAGCGCAGCAACGAACAGGTAATCTTTGATATTTCCAATCTGTATTATAATGCGCAGGTTCTTCATCATCAGCTCAGTTTTATCGACAGCAATCTGATTAATGCCAGAAAATTGCAACGCAACATGACTTTGCTTCATGAGCAGCTCATGGCTAAAAGTTCTGATGTCAGCAAGGTTGATCTGCAGGTTGAGCAATTAATCACTCAGCAGGAAAATGTTAAAAGCCGGTATGCTCAGGTACTCAATACACTTAAGTTTCTTATGGGACTTCCTCAGGAGAAATCGCTGAGTATTGACCCTGTAATTAAATATCAACTTGTTCAGGAATATACTGGCAAGCCTACTCTGGATATCCGTCAGGCCGGAATTCAATCCCGCTTACTTGCCGGAGAACTGAATACAATCAGATATTCAAGGCTTCCAAGCCTGTCATTGTTTGCTTCTCAGGGAACTACCGGTTTTGGATATGATAAAAGTCCGGACCAGTTTCTGAAATTTTTCCCCGTTGGATTTGCCGGGATTCAATTGTCTTATCCAATCTTTCAGGGGACGGTTATTAAGCACCGGATCAATCAGAAAAAGTATGAACTTAAGAATAATGAACTGCAGATATCATTATTAAACGAACAAAATATCCTGCAGGTTGACAATGCTAAAAAGCAGCGTACAGTTTCTGCTAAATCTGCAGAAACTGTTCTGAGTCAAATCAAACTTGCCCAAACAATTTATAGCCAAAGTCTTGTACAACAAAAAGAAGGTACAGCGAGTCTAACCGATGTTCTTTTAGCCGATAATGCTCTGCGTGAAGCACAGCAGTTGTATTTAAATGCGGTAGTTGATTATCTGAAAGCCGATTTAGAGTATAAAAAGTTAACCGGAAATATTTCGACCACTAAATAAGAGATAAAATGAAGATTACAATTAAAAAAGTCCTGATTCTCATTGTGCCAATTGCTGTTTTGATACTGGTAATTGTCAGATTGAAAGCTAACAAGGAAAAAGCTCAGAATGCTGTTTATCATTATGACAAAGAGCAGTTGATCTATGTTCAGGCAGATACATTGAAGTCTGAAAAGATCAGCACAGCTTTGAAATTTACCGGCTCGTTCGAACCTTTTCAGGAGAGCCGGATTAGTTCTGAATTACAAGGGAAGATCAATCAAATTGTGGTTTCTGAGGGTAGTTTAGTTCAAAAAGGACAGACTATTATTCAGCTGGATAATTCATTGTTAAAACTTTCTTTACAGTCGGCCATTGTTCAGAAGGAAGGCCTGGAAGCCGATGTTAAGCGATTCGGAATCCTTGTAAAAGCCGATGCAATTCAGGGGGTACAGCTTGAAAAAGCAGAATTAAGTTTAAGATCAGCAAAGGTTCAGGTAGCTACCCTGAACGAGCAGGTCAGCAAGTCAATCATTAGGGCACCGTTTACGGGAATTGTAACTGCGAAATTAACTGAAGTGGGTGCCTTCGCCGCACCTGGTATCCCCTTGATTCAGATTTCAGATATTTCGAGATTGAAATTTGTTGTCAATGTGCCTGAAGCTGATTTAAATAAGTTCCGCTTAAATCAGGAATATGCTGTTACTGCGGATGCATATCCTGATTCTGAATTCTCAGCCCGTGTGGCTATGGTAGGCAGTAAAGCCAATGCCGGAAACAGTTTTCCGGTGCAAATGCTTGTTACAAATACAGAGGATTTAAAGATTAAGTCGGGTATGTTCGGAAAGGTAGTTCTGGAAAGTTCGCAGACCGAGGAGGGAATTTTCGTTCCTTCTTCTGCACTTCAGGGTACTTCAGATCAGCCGCAGCTCTATCTGATCAGAAATGGAAAGGCTGTTCTGCAAAAAATAGCAGTTGATGCAAAAGTGAATAATACCAGCAGGGTTTCTTCCGGATTAAAGGCAGGTGATGTCATTATCACCGGAGGTATAATCAATCTGTTTGATGGTGCTAACGTACAGGTAAGGTAAAATCATTGAATTATGAATATTACAGAAATTTCAATTAAACGGCCTTCGCTTATCATTGTTTTATTCAGTGTATTTGCACTTTTGGGTTTCATCGGATATAAGAACCTCAGCTATGAGCTGATGCCCGATTTTAATCAGCCCGTTGTTGTTATAAAGACTGCTTATCCGGGGGCAGAACCCGAAGAGGTCGAGACCTCCGTATCCAGAAAAATAGAGGATGCACTTTCAAATGTGGAGGGTGTTGACTACCTGGTTACCAAATCTTTACCTAATGCCTCTGTGATCATTGCCAACCTGAAATATGGAACTGATCTGGATAAAACCATGCAGGATGCACAGCGCTACATAGACAATATCAGGAAGGATCTTCCCGAGGATATATCCAGTCCGGTGATGACTAAGGTTTCGCCGAATGATCTCCCGATCATGTCGATTAGTGCCAATAGCGATATGCCTTCCACAGCATTTTATCAGAAAATGAAAGATGATTATCTCCCTCAGATACAGCAGATTAAGGGAGTTGCTGAAATTACCATATTGGGTGGAGAAGAACGGGAAATTCAGGTGAAGGTAGATGTAAATAAACTTAAGTTTTATAAAGTTTCACTTTCTCAGCTTGTTGAAGCTATAAACCGCTCAGGGATTGACCTGCCTTCGGGTAAGGTGCAAACCGGCAAAGAGTCGAATTCGGTAAGGCTGAGCGGAAAGTTTAAATCTGTTGATGACCTTAAGAATGTTCAGGTTGCGATGCCTTTGCCGGGTAGTCCGGTTTATGTGAGAGACGTAGCGGAAGTTATTGACGGGGTAAAGGAAGCGGAATCCGTGAACCGCTATAACGGGCAGAACGGAATAGGACTTCTGTTAAAAAAGCAGGGAGATGCCAACGCTGTTGAAGTCTCTAAGCTGGTCAGAGAGAAATTTAAGTTTATTGAGAAGCAGAATGAATCATCCGGACTAAGTTTTACCATTGCATCAGATAGTACAGATAATACCATTGCAGCTGTTGATTCAGTAATTTTCGATTTGATCCTCGCTGTAATATTGGTTTCAGTGGTTATGCTGTTGTTTCTTCGCAGTTTCAGGAATTCCCTGATTGTTCTGGTGGCGATTCCAACCTCGCTGATTACTGCCTTTGCCGTGATGTGGCTCTTGGGATATACACTGAATCTGATGACCTTACTGGCCATGTCATTGATTATTGGTATTCTGGTCGACGATGCGACAGTAGTGCTGGAAAACATTCAGAAGCATCTGGATATGGGGAAAGAAAAGCGGAAAGCTGCTATGGATGGCCGTATGGAAATCGGGTTTTCAGCGCTTTCAATCACCCTGGTTGACGTGGTGGTATTTTTACCTATTCTTTTTCTGCAGGTCTTTGTAGCTGATATGCTGAAGCAGTTTTCTGTTGTTGTTATTACCTCAACCTTAACCAGTTTGCTGGTAGGCTTCACTTTAACACCCTGGTTGGCTTCACGTATCGGAATGAAGGAAGATTTGAAACCCACGAATTTCTTTAACCGGTTTTTACTCTGGTTTGAGCATAAGCTGGAGGGATTTATCAACTGGTATGGCAGTACACTCGATTGGGTGTTAAGACATAAGCTGGTTTTCGGCGGGATTGTTCTTTTATTATTTGTAATGACTGCAGGAATAATGAAGCAGGGCATTATTGGGAAGGAGCTTATTTCTACAGGCGATCAGGGTAAATTCAGAATGAATCTGGAATTTGATAAGCCGACCTCTCTGGAGCAAAATAATGCGGTTTCTTATGAAATCGAGAAATTTATCTTGAAGAACCCTGCTGTGGCAACGATCTTCAGTAATGTAGGTGGGCCAAGTACTGGAATAGGCAGTCTGGGACAGGGATCAGCCAATAAAACTGAATTTACAGTACAGCTGAAACCTTTGTCTGAAAGGACTAAACAATCTACTGAAGCATTCATGAAGAACCTTCGGGAAGAGCTGAAAGTGAAATTCCCTGGACTGAACTATTCGATGGCAGCATTGGGTTTAATTCCACGCACGGCTCCTATTGAACTTACTTTAAGTGGCAGTTCTGAGGAGCTGGTGATGCGGACCGGAGCTCAGATGCAAGCAGCAATTGGGCAGATTCCCGGTACAGATAATGTGCGTTTGTCTGTTGAGACAGGAAGTCCTGAATATCAGGTTGTGCCGGATAAGGATAAGATGCAGCGTTTGGGTTTAAATACTGCCTATGTAGGAATGGCTTTAAGAACAGCGTTTACCGGAAATGATGATGCTACCTTAACAGAAAACGGGACAGAGTATCCGGTGAGGATCTGGCTGGATAAGTTCAACCGTCAAAACTATGAAGATGTGAAGCGCTTAACAGTAGTCAATCCGATGGGTATTCCGGTTGAAGTGTCTCAGTTTGCAAGTATTGAACAAAGCAGTTCTGCATCTTTGCTTGAGCGTAAAGACAGGCAAGCAGCCGTTACAATAACTGCTGAGGCACTTGGGCGACCTTCAGGGACAGTTGCAGATGATGTTATTTCCTATCTGAAGAAAAACCCATTGCCCGGTGATGTGGAAATGACCTGGGGAAGTGATATTAAAAGACAGAACGACAGTTTTGGTGCTTTGGGTTCAGTCTTGCTGATCTCTTTTTTACTCATCTATCTGATAATGGTGGCGCTTTACGACAGTTTTGTTTATCCTTTTGTGGTTCTGTTTTCAATACCCCTTGCCTTAATCGGAGCATTTTTTGCCCTGAATCTTTCAATGAATAATTTGAGTTTGTTTGCCTTACTCGGTTTGATCATGCTGATGGGACTGGTAGTGAAAAATGCAATTCTGATAGTCGATTTTACAAATCAGTTAAAGGCAGAAGGTATGCATTTCAGAAAGGCGCTGATTACTGCCGGAAAGGGGAGAATGCGGCCGATTCTGATGACTACCTTATCCATGGTTATTGGGATGCTGCCAATTGCTATGGCCTCAGGCACAGCATCAGAATGGAAGAACGGGCTGGCCTGGGTTATTATCGGCGGACTCTTATCTTCATTAATTCTGACCGTTTTTCTGGTACCTGTGATTTATTATCTGGTAGATCGGCTGAGAGAGAAAATTGCCAAATGAATTAGCAAATGAGTTAATTAGCAACCCGATAGCTATCGGGTTAGTAAATGGGGAATTGAGAACCCGAAATGGTCTGAACATTGATTTTTTTTTAAAATAGGATTACCATGATAGAATACAAAATTAATAATCACAATCATCCCAATAATCAAATGAATCATAGTTCAGACAAAAACAGAAATCAAAATTTGACCGAGGAATTTAAATGTATGCCGCCTAAGTAAATTCGTAACCCGATAGCTATCGGGTCTGGACGTTTTTCAACTTACGAAATCACTTGGGCTATTAGAAAGTCGATTTCGTCAGTCGCTAAATTATAATGTGACTGACGAATTTAACTTTCATATTGCCTAGGTAAAATCGTAAGTCAACCTACTTAGCCCGCATTGAAGCTGCCTTCAAATGCTCAGCCAATTTTCCAATTGCATTTGCCGCAATATTTATCTGCTGTTGTGCTTCTTTCCAGTCGCGCTGTTCAATAGCCTCACGAATCCCTGGCATTGTCTTTACTCCATAGCCTGTATAAAATCCCGGAGCATACAATGTATGTTTATACCAGGGACGGCGTGGCAGACCTTGTTCTGTCAGCAGGCTTTGCTCCGCACGGTAAAGAGCCTGATTGATCCCTTCGAGAGCTGATTTTGCCATTGTTCCTTTGCTCAGGCCTTCTGATAAAGAATTAGCCGACTGATCCAGTTGGACCAAAGCATTCTGAATAGAGGAGAAATCAATGAAAGGAACTTCTGCTTTAGCAAGCGGCACTTGAGTGGGTTTGGTTGGGTCATTTGCCAGCTGATGGTTGTTTCCTTCAATAATCTGGTTGAAAAGCAAGGTAGATTCCCTCATCTGATCAGTCATGCCAATCATTTCAGTCACATAAGATGATATCGTTTTATGCAGGTTTTTAAATTCAAATGGAAGAGTATCGGCATTTGCCATTCTAAGAACTGCGCGTCCAATGGTTTGTGAAAGTGTACGACCATAGTTGAAGTCCGGATCACCAAACCTGCTGTAATAATCATAGGAGTCATAAGCGGTATGGTATTCACCTCCGGCATTTTCACCACCGTAATAAATATTTAATGAAGGTATGCCGGCATGCTGCAGGAATGCAGAATAATCAGATCCCGAGCCCAGGGCACCAATGCTCATTGATTTTTTTGCCAGATTATCCTTCCTGGATTTATCAGATCCGGAATTAACAATATCCCTGGCCTTCAGACGTTCAAAAATACTTACATTGGTCTGAGGATCAATGACATCCTTCGCGATTCCGTCAATCATGGATTCCAATCCGTGCGAACCGGCTGCCGATAGAAAACCACGACCATTTCCATCTGAATTGATGTAGACTACTGCTTTTTGCTTGAGTTCAGTGGCATGATCTTCCACCCATTCGGTA
>Ga0075152_10002229_pt1 | contig 13792 bp, 23 predicted proteins | sample JI61114C2DNA_FD_70964 | JGI IMG/M metagenome (GOLD analysis project Ga0075152, IMG submission 70964) | Wastewater effluent complex algal communities from Wisconsin, to seasonally profile nutrient transformation and Carbon sequestration -... | ecosystem: Engineered > WWTP > Effluent > Algae...
ACCGGGGTACATACGGCAGTAGTTACGCAGGTTATCTCCCGTCTTCGACATCAGGAACATTATATGGAAGTTGTTCTGAACACGCGTGAAGAATTCTTCCAACAGCATTTCATCCTTCAGCATTGAATCTTTCAGGTCCCGGTTCGTTCGCAGCATGATCTTCCGGATACCCTATTTGATAGCTCCGTAATCCTCTTTGTTGAAGAGGTTGGGAATCTCGCCGATTGTTAGAATAGTGTTGATATCCTCTACAAATGCCTCTTCCGTGATTTGGTTATCCGAGAAGATTAGTACAGCCGGTGTGTCCTTTAATGCCACGTTTTGAGACCACTCCTTAACATTTTCACGGAACTCCCGAAGTCTATAGTTCTTGTTTGTTGAGATCTGATGCGAGTTGTACTTTGCAATGAAGCAGGCTAGCTTTGTCAGGCTATGCCGACCAGCACCTCCCTCGCCAACTAGCATTCCGTGACCCCTGCTGAACTTGATGATTCGGTGTATTTTGCAGACGTAAGAGAGTGCCTCTTCGAAGATAACGATGTTCATGGCACCTCCACTGGAAGCTGAGTTATGCTCTGCAAGCTTGTCCTCAACGACCTTACGTAATTCGTCTCTCTGTTTGTAGGGAACTTCGATGTAAATTTGTCGAGGCTGAGTTTCATCGAAAAAGTCAACAAAGATGGTGTCAGTTTCGTTGTCATCAGTGCATTCCTTCATGCTAGTTTGGAGGGTCAGTTCAAGCTGCTCGTTGATCAACTTCTTCAGCTTTACACGATCTTCGACCGAAACGAGCCGGTCATGGAATACACGGAGACACTCATGGACCCACAGCCTGAACATCGTAACCTTGGAATCACAGTAAAACTTGTCGAAGACGTAGATACCCTGGATCACCTTGCTGATGTCACGCATGTTGAATACGTAGTGGGACTTGGCAGGAGTTGGTAGGAATGTCTCTGAAACTGACTGGTAGAGGTTGATAGTCGCCACTGACAGACTCTCAGCTAGTGGTTTAATTTCATCCTCGAATTCTTGTGCCTGGAACTTGTAAGACAGGATGGTCTGGAAAATCCTCCGAACTTGGTTGTCAGTTGGGAACGTGAAGTTAATGAGATTGAATTTGGTAAGAATACGTCGAGAAATTTCTGCACGACCTCCTCCAGGTGGCCCCATGGATGAGATGAACTGGATGTCTTCAATCTTCTTAAAGATCTATTTCTGCTGACGATCGAACCAGCCCTCGTAGTCCATCCACTGGCGAATCAACTCAAGGGGAGGCTGGGAACCGAACACATCTTTCTTGGGCATGTTAAGATCGTCGACATAGATAACCATTCGCTTGCCATCGGGCACCATCTTGGTCTTGGCACGGCGAACAAGCTTTCCTTCGATTGTTTCCTGTGTTTTCTGTGAACTTGTCTGGCTACTGAAGATAAGATTGGTACTCTTCCATATTGTTTCATCCAGCTCTGAGAGAATTTCGTTGATGAGTACAGTTTTACCCGTACCTGTAACTCCCACACTTAGAGTGTGCACACGATGCTGTAAACAGTTCATCAGAACAAACCTGTTTCGTGCAGAATCGATGGTTGGTACGAGCATCTTATGGAAGGGTGCATTTGCTGGTGGTTTCCAGATAGTCGCAGAGATCTTATCCTCCCAACCAGCCCACTCGTTCTTATCGTTATTGATGTAGTAGTCGAAGACAGTTAGGTTGCTGGGGAACATGCTCTCGATGTCTCGTATGATCGAATCGAAGTGTTTATGGCCAGTTTCGTCGAGAGTGGCACCAAATGACCAAATTATGCAGAACGTCAGCCACTTCTCCAACAAATTCCAATAGGTTTCGGCCTTGTTTACGATGCTGAAGCCGATGAACTTAGCCTCGGAGGTTGCAAATACGTCCATAAGTCTGGTAAATGATTGCACAACGTGAGGCTCGATGGTTGGAACTAGTTCCTTCAGGTACTCCTTCATTGATTTCTTCTTCGCAAATAGCTTGGGAATCCACTTTTCAATAGTATCCGTCAAGAACTCTCGTACCTGCTCATCCTTGATCTTCAGAATCCAAGCCTAGATTATTGGTCGCCATCCCACATCGTTCAGGTTCAAGTAGACCATGCCTGCGCGACTGACCGTTGCTGGTGAGGCTACTGCCAGATCCTCCACTTCGAATACCAAACCTACCTGCGAAGGAAGTGAGATACGATCACCATTGAGAAGTGTCAGCACCTTATTATCGTCCAGCACGGTATTCATGGACTCAATCCAAAGAGTGTCGACAGGACCGTCGAGGATCATCCAACGTTGGTCAGTAGACTCTTCCTTGCAAAGCCTTGCCATCATGGAGGATAACACTCCTTCACTCCACTCCAAATTAGCATCTACACACCCAAACAGCTCCTTAAGGTCCACAGTCTTCGGGTTCAGCACTTCACACTTGACAGCCGGGTAGTCGTTCTTGTACTTCTTATGCAAATTGTTCAGTGTGTTTCTGAGAATCTTCCAGCAGGTGGATTTACCTGACATCGAGCATCCTACCAACATATTTCCGTGGCGGGTGTTCTTGCTGTCGTAGAGTTGGATGATTTTGCGTACTTGTTCTGGTTTCACGATGAGGCCAGCTGCCTGCAGTTCCTGTCGAATGGCATCCACGAATATCTTGTTCTCGGTTTACTGCAGTTCGATGCTTGGGAAGAGATCCTGGAAGAGGGAGTTGAACAAATGGGTGTCTTCCTGGACGAACTTGGGTAGGTTCATATCCCGGATGGCTCGCATTAGAATCAGAGTTTCTTGAGCCTACTCTTGCTGTTCGAGTTCACGAATGGCCTCTTTGTCCTTCTTATCTACCTTATCCAACCCCACTTCAATGGGTGTTTCTCTTCGGATGGCACCAGCGCATGTCAGTACAGATTTAATGGCTCTCAACCCAAAGTCGTAATGATCCTGCTTGGAGAGTTGTTGTGACATCAGCGAGTAGAGCACCACCATTTTCGTAGAAAGCATTTTGCCATACTTGAACCCCTCTGAGCTGAGCATGATTTCGCAGATGATGCTACTCTCTGGAATCATCATAGAAATAGGTCGGAATAACGACTTCAAGTTATCTGGGAGTTCTGAACGACCTGCATAGCCGGGATTCATAGTGATGAAAATCGCACATTGGTCGTTTCCTGGGATCTGCTGGTCGTCGAAGTAGAAACTGAATTGAGTTTAGCTCTTATCAGAGGCCTTCTCGATTTCCATCTGTTTCAGGGCATTAAGAATGCAGAGCATCTGTTGGGCCACCACACTCAGTACCTCCAATTCAATACGGTTGAACTCGTCGAAGCATCCCCAACCACCAGTCTGCATCAGCCCAGAAAACATCCTTGCGATGGATTTATAATCGAGACCTTCAGAACAATTAAAGACGAGCACAAACTTGGCCATACCTTTACCAAGATCCTTGACAGTCTCAGTCTTTCCGGTACCTGCAGGGCCTTGTGGGGCTCCACCTTTCTTTAAGTGCATAGCTGTTGTCAATGTCATGTAGCATCGATCGGTAAGCGCAGTTACTACCAGCCTTCCATTGTTGCCCTGATATTCGTAGCCGTAAGGGAATCGTGTGTTGGTCTGTTCTACAAAGCAAGCCATCATGTCACCACCAAGCTCTCCAGTGAAGCGCAACTGTTTACGCCATTCGAAAGAATTAACTGAAAAGCAAGTCTTGGAGAGCTGTTCGGTGATATCCCTTGCGTGCACTTCAATGGTGATGAGAGCAATGAGTTTTAGCCGACTAACGAGGTTCTTTGAGGCCTTTCGCACAAGTTTTGTAAGTTCAACGAGGAAGAATGCTTTCTAGTCTCGAAGTCCTTTCCACAGCTTGGATTTATCGGGCTTATCAGAGTTAGCCACGGCTTTCAGGACGCTTTCGCAATCAGTGGTCCATATGATTTGGCTGGCAGTAATGAGCAGCTGCCCCAAGTGATTCTATATCCACTCGCTCACCACCTTGGAGTCCTTCTTCCGACTGTAATTTGTGAAGGTAGTTGCCAGCAGTTTCTTCAGAGTCTCTTTCATCGTCTTCTCGACGTTCTTGATCCAGTTCTCAACACCGTTTTCACAGGTCACCTTCTGGCACAGCTTCACAATTTCTTCTTCGGGTGAGATCAGCTCGATGACATCATGAATGTGCACGTCGACGTTACGTTTCACTGGAACTACTGTCTCGTGAATGTTTAACTTGGCGAGACCCTCGAAACATTTCTTGATGTGTTTGTTGACTCGCTGTGGGTCCTTGCTATTACCCAAAAGCTCGAACAGATCGTCGTTGGCAAGGAAATAGAATCGAGGGAAGTCCCTTCGCTTCCTCTCCAGTAAGTTGAATAATATCTTTTGACTTTCGTCGAGCTTACGAGAGATATCTTGGAGGTCTTGGAAGAAGTCAGGGAACAGGATACACACCAGCAGTTTCGGATCCGTCGCTATTCGTTTCATATGGGTCGCCAACCTTGCACTGAGCACCTGAAACTTGTTAAAATCACCGATAAGTTGCTTATCTTGGTCCTGCTGCGATGCGAAGATAGCATCGAGGTAGATCCACTGTCGCTGTACTTGAATGAACTGGTCGAGAGTTTCGCTGATCTGCTGTAATTTCTGCTACCAGAGCTCGATTTCATCCTTGAAGCTATCGAAGTGCATCCCCGTCTTGAGGTTGGAGAGCACTCCCATATTCTATTCCAGAGTAGTAAAGAAGGCATCCGTTCCGACAATCTTCTTGGTATTCTTGTAGTCCTCCATAACCAGCTTCAACCCCTCCCAAGTAGTCTTGATCTTTGTCAGTGAGCTTTCGATTTTGTATTCTTCTCGAGCATCCTCGCAAACGTTATTGATCACATCAGCGTAGGCCAAGAAGTTCTTCTGCACAAAGATCTCGTCGAAGGTGAAAGTGTCAGAGTCCTGATCAAACTCCAATGATTTCTTAAGTTCTTACCAATGCCTTTCCCGCATGTGTTTTTCCCTGAGCGAAAAGATCAGTGGAATCACTGCCTTAAAGTTTTCCAGACTGGTCTTGAATGCTGTCACTACATCCCACTTTCTAATGTGTGTTTCCTTACTGAACTCGCCTAACCGCCATATGTAGTCAGCCGCGTGATTCTCTAACATATCGAAATCCACCTCCTTGAATTTAATGTGTTTGATCTGGTTCTGATACTTTCTGTCCCACTCTTCGCGTAGTCCCCAAATATTCTCGAGGTTCTTGATTTCCTTGTCAACAGCGTCTAAATCGCCTGGTGCTGCATAGTTGATTTCAAACAGGTCAAATCCAAACTTCATGTCATTCCAGCGAGCGCGTAGAGTTCTCACGCTATCGGTATACTCGCTCAGAATTGTAAAGGCCTTTTAGTTGAGGTAGTTTGATTGGAACGGGGCATTCGCAGTGAACTGTACCTTCAGATCTCCAGTTTCCTTTAGGAATTCTTCCAGGTTCTTTGTGGTCTCGTACTGGAAGTTCGAACGAACCCGCTGGTTGCGCTTCTCAATGGTTGCGAGCATGTTCAGGTAGTTCTTCCAGCTGTCCATCAAGGTTAGCCGTAGCTTACTTTCTTCCTCTTTCAATTGGATTGCATGACTGTCTAGCTCAGCAAGTTTCTCCTTGAGCGGTTCTAAGCGATCAAACAGCACGTCCTTATCGTCCATGAGTCCTTGCCAAAGGTCTGTGCTGGCCTTGAGTTCATGCAAATCATGTGGTTCTGGAGTCAGACTCGCCTCTGCAGATCTGAGCTTTTCGTGTATGTCACTGAGCTCGTTGACGCAGTGCTGCTGGAGATAAGCCATGAATAGGTTCTGCCAGAGAATGGTAAGCTCCGACATTTTGTATTTGAAGGGAGAGTTGTCGAGAACAATGCAGTAGATCGGCATGGAGGTCTTGATACTCTGAATATCGTCGTTTTGGGTGTCGAATGTCTCAATGACACCACGGATGGACAGGATGGAGGATTTCTCACCGTTGATCCATTCATCGATGAGCTGAATACGTTTTTCCTCGGCCCATGTTAAATGAGAGTTGATCCACTGATTCTTGGAGTCGTCCTTGAGCACAAAGCTGCACACCTTGTCCAGGTTCTTTAGAATCTTGGAAGCATAGTTTTGAATATCGTAGTCTTCGCTGATCTTGATGTAGTAGCTTTCGTCGGGGATTTTGATCTCCTCTTATTCCACGGCCTTGCGGAGTGGATTCTTCTACTTTTCGAGCTTTGCGGCAATTTCCTATCGCTTTTGGCGGTACACTGCTGCCATGAGCTTCTGCATCATCCTCAATTCTTGCACAACTTCGTTCATCGAAGAGATTGTGTTGGTGATCACGCCCGTCAGCGTCGGAATCGTTGGAGTGTAAGTAAGCTTGGGCTTTTCGGTTTGGTCCAAACCCACTTCTAAGATGAACACTGGGATGGCCTGTACTCCCTTGTCGGGGTCACCAATCACTCGGTATAGCTCCATGAGACTGTTCTTCACTGACTTCTTCAAAGCCTCTTCGATTTTGTGATCGATTTGCTTAAGGTATCCAAACCACACGAGCTGTGTCTCCCTGCGGCAAGTCACAAACGGTTCATAGGTGGCACACAATATGGCGAATATCTCCTCGAAGATGCTCTTGAGTTTCTGGAGGACATCCTTGCGATGCCGTTCCTGTTCATGCTGGAACTCACCCACCAAATAAGCCTTCTTCTTGTTGATGTTGATGAGCAGTTTGGAGGCAATTTCTGCACACTTTGCATCAATCTTCTCGGTGTTGCCCTTGAACATCTTCAGCTTGTTATAGAGCTCGAAGCATGAGCCTTTGCAGCTTCTGCTGAGGAATGAGTCGACGTTGGTCTTGCTGCTCCACTTGAACCGACTGATTCCCGGTTGGATAATCTTGTCAGTGGCTTCTAAATGCTCAGCAAACAGCTTTCTCTCGGTATCGTCCATGAAGTTAATGATGGTGTTGTAGTCGCGGACCACTATCATCGAGTATTCGCGGAGCACCCGTAAATTTTCCTGATGAGTTTGAGTGAATTCGTCAGCATCGTTGGGCACTCTCACGTTGAAACTGACCAGGGTCTTCCAGGCGTTAACTTCGTGCATCAACTTCAACAGCTTTCGGTCGAAGTTACACTCCAGGTGGTTGGGTCTTGGTCGGAGTAGTTCCATTAGTTTGTGGTCTTCGTTGGTTTCGTCAGGGCGGCACAAGATGGTGGTATTCTCGATGCTCTTGTTGAGGTTGGCAACGTCCTCGTACACTTTGTTCTCTTCCTTCCAACTATTCAGCTTTTGCTCCTTAATCACCGATTCCAAGTTCTTGTAGGTTGTTTGGTACTTCTCCAATGCTGGTGCTTTAACGGAATCCTCCACAAAGTAGAGCTTATCCACCGACTCCTTCAGCTTCTCAATGCGAAAGAGCAGCGAACGTACGAGGATGGCATGCCCAGAGTATCGACCGTGTTGTAGTGGGTACTGCATATTCTTGCGTTGCTCGTGCTCATGTTTGGCTGCATCAAGTTACGTCATGAACAGGGTCATCACATCGTTGGCTTTCTTGGTCACGCAGGCTCTAATGCTATCACGCTTCGCGAGGTAATCGAATGCTTCGAGCATCTCCACACCCTGCTCCACTGTTGTCATCTGCTTGAAGCTGTAGTCGATGACATTCTGGTACATCACGTCCAGCTCCTTCATGCCAGCCTTGAAACTGTTGTATTCTTCGTGCCAAGTTGATGCCTTCACATCGAGAATTTTATCCTTCTCGCTCGAACGGAACTTGTCGATAAGCTTGCGGAAGGATGCTTTGATTTCCAGTAGAATATTCACGATTTCTCCGGATCTCGAGCCACCGAACTTGGGCATATGCATATCGGAGCCCCTCATAGCGAACTGCAGCTGTCCCTCACAGATTTCGATAAGCTAACTGCACCTCTGGACGAATGCCTCGACCTGTGCAAATATGGAATTCAAGCTGAAGTCCCACTTCTGGGAGTACTTCTTTCCAATGGTCGATGCCATCTTATCGTAGATCTGCCGCCACTTGCGTCCGCAGGTAATAGAGTCCTTCAGGTCCTCAATGCACTTCTCCACATCGCCATCCAGCATATCGTCCACGTTGATCTGCTACTTGCATCGTTTAATGATTTCATTGCTGATTTTGTGCAACAGCCCCGAAATGCGCTCATTGGATTTGTAGAACTTGGAGTGCTCCCAGATCATTCGAACCCTCATCAACAGGTTTGGCAATAGGTCGGGAATTTCCTTGGGGGAGACACTCTCCAAACTCTTACACGGTTGGAACAGCGATTCCAGGAACTGCAGGTTGTTGCTAGCTTCCTCCGCCTTGTTCTTGATATTCATTGTGAGGTCGGTGAAACCCTTGGCATATGTACTATCGACCCTCTCCAAGAACCGAACAATCTCCTTCAGCTCGGGTTTCTCCAACTGCTCGTCAATGTGCTTAAGGTTTTCTCGGCGCCTTCTCCAGTAGTTAATTTCGTCCAACGGCCCAGAATTTTCATTTTAGTGCTGCGAATCGGTATTGTTGATGATTTCACGAATTTGCTTGTTCCAGTTGATGATGGTGCCCTCTAATCGTTGTATGAGGTCCTTGTCTTGCCCATCGACATTATGCAATTATTCGTTGGGGATGTACAGTTACGTATAGCCCTCCATTTCATAGCAAGTTTCGGTCACTCCTGACATGAATTTGTGTAGTTGTGCCAGAAATTCCTTCTTAACGTTGTCAGGCCAGCTGCCGTCCTTGACCAGCTTTGGGATGAAGTGGGCATTCATCACACTCAACAATGATTTTAGGTAGTTCGATTGTACCTTCTTGTAGAACAGCACGTTGTTAACACTCTGCAAAGTCACCGGCTCAAGACTGCATTTCAAGAAGAAGATGAACTCTTCATCACTTTCAACGGCCGGTGGGTCAGACAGGCTATGCTTGATATGTTCCCGCTCAGACCACACGAACAGTTTCGTGAAGGCTGAGTCCTTCATGAACTTTCTTACCACTTCCTCCAGTTCTGGGGTCCAATGCTTGTTTTCATCGAACCCACCGAGGGTCTCCAGCTTCTCCTTGGTCCATTCCACGAGCATTGGGTCTATATCATTCTTTTGCTCGACGGCTTCCTTAACTTTCTTTCGTCTTCGTGGCACCACATAATCGATATGCTCACGGCCTTCAACCTTGTTCTGCTCGTCCTCCTGTTTACGTATCTCCATTGCTTGGACAAGCATCTGATACTCTTCCTCTGGGATATCCTCCTCCTCTTCCTCTTTCATGGGCGAATGTTGCGGGGAGTGCCCAGGTGATCGATCCTGCGGACTCTCCGGTGCCTGCACAGAACTCGGATCCTCCTTGCTGGGGCTATGTTCGGGACTGACGCCTTCGGACATTCAAACAAATCAAATAATAAACTTGTGCCCAAATGTTTCACTTTTAATTGGTGGCTGTCAATCCATCAAAGCCTTGTGCCTATCAACAATCACATCATGAAGCCACCTCCGAGTAGCTCATGCCGCTCGCCTTAAAGAAGCCCCTCATAACCCATACTTGCACCATAGCTGAAAGAATCAGCACGACGATCTTGATTATGCCGGTCCAGCTTATTCGGTTATCGGTCTATTCCAGTAAACCTTTATGAACGCTGTCTCGCTCAATTTGATAGAGTTGATTACGCCCGACAGTAGCTAACCCTTCGGCTGCGTTGTTTAGCACCTCTTCGACTTGGGCGATATGACGCTTGGTGATGAGAGAGTGAATAGGATCCTTAGCCAAGAAGAAATCCATGGACACAAATTTGTGCGATTTGTCAGTTGACCTCCAACAAAGGTGCACATCACCAGCAGGGAGATCCAGCAAGTCGGCGTGTTAGCTTTTGTTGAGCTGCTAGGACAGTACCTTCTACTCATGCACTACACGGAATTACGTGGCATTCTCCTCCGCTCCTGAGACTACATATTCGACGTGGTATTGCTGACCGCCGGCAACGGTGAAACACTTATCGACCCCAGGGAACAGCTGGAAGTTGATGGCTGAAGCTACACCAACTAGGAACAGCAGCACAATGAATCGTGGCATAATAATGATTCGAAGCCGGATTCAACCGACTACCATACACAGAATGAGCAACAGTAGGACGGCCATGGCAATTCTTGGCTGGTTCTTGCAAGTGTCCTTCATGCATGTCTGGAATACGCTATACAAGTTGCTGTCGGTTTTTATCTTGGTGAGGCAGTCGAAGCACACCACTGGGAACGTCTATCATAGGTCATTTTGTTACGATGTTGCTCAGGGTAGTGTTGGTTTCATCTACAGCAACGCACCCATAGTATGCGAGGCACAGGTCAGACTCAGCCACGGAGGTTGCGCAAGTGGCGTTTGCTGGAATCGTTGTTTCCGTTTCGGGAGATACGAAGCATGTTGGGTCGAAGAGATGTATTGAGCAGTTGGAGTAGCACTCTCCGATATCGGCATAGGAGTATGCCAGAACGCTCGCCGTCAAGCAAAGAGCAATTAATATCCTCGACATTTAATATAGTAATGGAAGTGAACGTTCAAACCAACCAACATCGAACACAGGGAATCTTCGATAGGCTATCTGCCTTCCCAGCGGAATGGGCTCCCAGCTGGAATTACCTTCGGCAGTTGGTAGTGGAGGTTGCCGCCTACTACTTCACTCAACCTTGGCCAGTGACGGTGGCTTTTAAACCAAACCACGCAGCAACACTCGAAATTTACAGGTAGCCCACTACAGTCATTCAGCAATGTCTTCAACCTATGCACACAGAAACAGTCCCGAACGGAACGCATCTACGCTTCCTTTCAGGAGGTGCTCAAGGAATACTTGGAGAGTCGACGTGCTACATAGTTCCCAACGATGGACAGTGTCGAGCTGTACATTCGTCTATGGGCAGGATACAAAAGGCTGTTAGAGCTTCTGCTGAAGATGTTCTGTTACTTGGTATAAATCGTCGTTGAGTTAGGATCGTTACTACTTGCCAGATAGCAACCTTCCGGTGTTGGAGGTCAAGGCTATGCAAATCCTTCAGGATGCCGTGTTGCTTCCCGATAAGAAAGCTCTCCTGTACAACTGCTACTTCGGTAGGTTGCATGCCTACCGAAGCAACTACGGAAGTACCGATACCATGCTCCTGGAATTCTCCCGATCACTCAAGGATATCGGTGAGAAGGCTGCATTTGATAACGATGCTGAACTGTTCGTACCTTACTTGGCTAACGGTAGGATGAATACCTCAAGGAAACCAATATCTACTACGAGGGACTCAAAAGCAATTGGGCCGAACTGCCTTGTAGCGCGTACCTCTCGAATGTTGCCAAGCTAGAACAAGAGGAGTTTGTGCTGTTCTGCAAGACTGTGAGAACTGACACTGATAGACTTGCAGTGCTCAGTGACAAATTCGGTGTTGTCATGGTGAAGCCCTATGAGTAGCGCCTCATGAGTTCCGAGACGGGTCTCAAACAAATGCTTGTGATGCGAGATTTTCGTCAGCTACAATTGGCTGCAAGGTTGCTCAAGAGCTACCACAACATCGAGGCACTCAAGAAATAGTTTTACAAGCACGAGAGAAGTCAAGGCTTCGAACTGTTCTTAGCTATGCCTAAAGGTAGTGAGCCTGTGGTGGTTATACGTCAGTTTGCGCAATTCTATGCAAACCAGATGGCTTTTACGTGTGAAGCCTTCCCGCAGTATCCATAGCTGATAGGGCAGTGCCGAAACGCGATGGAGACAGTGGTGCATCTCAACGACTAGGAATTTCTCATTGCTGAGAACCTTGCATCGTACACTGATAAGCTCTTTCGTGAGGAGTGCCCGAATGCCGAGAAGGAGAAGGAAGTGCTGAACGTATTCGAGTGTCTTGGCAGCAAGGACGTGTTTATGAGCATCTACGAAAAGGACCTGTCTAATCGACTACTGCTGAACAGGTGTAAGAGTATCAGCCAGTAAACAGCCTTCCTACAGGACATCAAGCAGAAATGCGGATAGCTCTTTACTCAAGCCGCCGAAGGACGCATCCAAGATTTCACTAAGGCACTGGAACTGTAAAAACAGTATAAAGCCACACGCCAGCAAGAATCCTTCGCATACTCGTTGAAGGTTCTCAGCAAAAACTACTGGCTCTCAGATCTGAAGATCGAAACGGACCACAAAACATTCGATTTTGAGTGGCCACCCGAAGTGGAGCATATCAAGTTGGACTTCGAAAGGTTCTATCGGGAACTTCATACCAACAAGCATTTGGAGTACCTGCCACTTTTGAGTACCGTTAAGTTGGTATTCCCACTAGTCAAGGGATATTGCGATATCACTACCAACCTGCTGCAGGCTTCAATGGTCGTTTTCATCGATCGGGTGGGCAAGCCAGTAGAAATGGCAGACCTCCTTAGGGTATTCCATGGGGAGGAACAACTTATTCGGACGCATCTCGAACCTCTCTTAGGGACTCTCGTAGAGTCCTTTCATGATACTGCCAACCCTGCCCAAGTCGTCTTCAAGATCAATCGGAACTTCACAACAACATAAACCCACATCGAATTCTGCAATCAACGTGGCTTGAAGCCAATGCGTAAGGAGTCAATCAACATGGAACGTGACATGGCAGTCCAGAGCATTATCGTGAAGATCCTCAAACAGGAGAAAAGGATGGATCTGTACAGCCTATTCGAACGCATTGACCGCAGTGTTAAGCAGTTCAAGCCATCCATGTCAATGCTCAAGGATTCAATCGAAAAGCTTATCGAGAAGGACTACGTTGAGAGGGATAGGCATGACCAGAACGTCCTTGTCTACAAGGAATGAAATGATGATGCCATAGATGAATTAATGTACGGAATCAACAGTAGGTTTCTCGTTGGATCATTGCTCAGTCCTCTTTTTTCTTCTTGATCACCTTCTCAGAGGTACGAAACTATCGTTCCTTGAACAGTGAACCAAAGGAAGCCAGCACAAATGCCGGTACAGCGATGAACATAAAAGAAATTGATGCTACCAACGGGTATTCCAGAATTCGGAGCAGCGACTAGTTTTTCTTCTGATAGAGGATCCTATTGCAGTTGCGCCGAAACACTTCAAAAACGAGCCAGCTGAGGCAGGTCACGATGAAGACATACTTCATTGTTGTTGTGAGAATCTCCGGGCCATAAAGGTGAGCAGGGGGATCAACTAATTTGTAGAGAATATGGTCCTGGTAGAAGATGGAATAGACCACCCAAGGAGTAGTTGCAAAGATTACGTAGTACACGAAGATCTCAAAGTTAAGGACACAAGCACGCAGGCTGCATAATTTAGTCTTCGTCATTTGGTTCAGAGAGTATGCCAGTTAAGCAACACTCTGGAAATGTCTTTCCGCCTGCCAAAACTTTGCTGAGATGTTTCCCCAATAAGATACTCCAGCTTGAACGTTGATCTGGTTGAACGGTGTGTAGATTGGTACAACCGTGATTTAACCGCGAGTTTTCCAAAATGCCTTCAAAGTCATATGAAAGTCCTCGCTGACGGCGTCTGCACAGGTATCCCAAAAACCCATACGTTTGATGAGTTAGTAGCTGAGCGTGTAGTTTGAGATGGGGATTATTATATCTGTGTATGACCGCATGTTGGATAGCTGAGAGAAGCTGTGGAAGTGATCGTAGATCCTGACAAACACGGGGACGTCGAAGTAGTTACGCGTGAAAATCTGCGGAGGCACCAGGATGGTCAGATGCTCCATGTCCGCGTTCCCGTCCAAATGCTCCTCGACCTTGTCGATGTAGAGG
>Ga0075152_10002230_pt1 | contig 13792 bp, 7 predicted proteins | sample JI61114C2DNA_FD_70964 | JGI IMG/M metagenome (GOLD analysis project Ga0075152, IMG submission 70964) | Wastewater effluent complex algal communities from Wisconsin, to seasonally profile nutrient transformation and Carbon sequestration -... | ecosystem: Engineered > WWTP > Effluent > Algae...
GAAAAATCTGATCCATCATTTTTCAAAAATAAAAACCCCGAGCCAGATGACTCGGGGTTTTATAGTGTTCTTTGAACAATTCAATTTTATTCTTTACCGCCAATTCCAGTTGGAGAACCAAGACGATCCATGGCACAACGGAATCCCAGTGTCGCCATTGAACGGCGTTCGTCAAGGAATCTGCGTGTTCCAGGTATAGTAAAGTAAGCACGGTCGCGCCAATTACCGCCTTTGTAAACACGCGCACGATCGTTGATCAGAGTTGTAACTCCCCACTCGTACATTCTGTTTTTGTCTTGTTCTTTATCCGCTTCATAATAATAGATGCTGCTATTGAAGTCACCATCACTGTAATCGATGTAATCCGACTTACGGTAGTTTCTTCTGTCAATATTTTCTTCTACTGAAACATTCCTTGAACGAACTTCACCTGGTGCGTTCTGAATATAATCTGAAACTCCATCTCTCAAGTCTGGCGCAATTGGATCTTCTGAGTCAGTAATTAAGTCCATACATTCTTGCATCATGTCTTGCGCTTCTTCATCTTTTCTTTCTTTTTGTTTTTCGCCAGCAGCAGCCACTTTTTGATTGCATTGCTCCAACAACGTAAGAGCAGTTGCTGTCAATCGTGTTCCTGCTTGTTCTTGATATTTCTGCAAGAAATAAGTAACACCTTCAATATCGTATACGTTTTTATCGTGTTTGTCAGCGAATGTTCCGTCACTGTTTAATACGCGCGTTTTATAAACGTTTCCGCGGAATGGACGGAAATCACTTTTATCTTCAGGAGACAAAGGTCTGTACACATCCATTACCCATTCTGAAACGTTACCGGACATGTTGTACAAACCATAGTCATTCGGTGGATATGCATAAACAGGTGCTGTGATGTCAGCGTTATCATTCAAATAACCAGCAACCCCCATATAGTCACCCGATCCGCGAACGAAATTGGCACGGATTGTTCCAAAGAAACGACCACCGTTATCATCATTACGCACATAGTGACCATTCCATGGATAAGTTCTTCTATCAGTAATCAATTCTTGGAATGAATTACCAACAAGACCCAATGCTGCATACTCCCATTCGGCCTCAGTAGGCAAGCGGTAACGTGGCAATAAAATACCATCAGCCATATTCACAGTCCTTGTTCCAGTGCCTTTTGGATTGTAATCTTTCAAACCTCCAGAAGCAGCATCTCCCTGATATTGACCCGCGAGATATGTATCAGTGGTAAAGTGCTCTTCATCTGCTTGTCCAGTTGGGTTATGTGACATCAACCCTTCACGGATAAGGATAATTTCATTTACACGGTCTGTTCTCCAAACACAATAATCACTGGCCTGCAACCAATTCACGCCAACTACAGGATAATCGCGGTATGCAGGATGACGCAAATAGTAATCGACTTGTGGTTCATTGTATTCCGTTACTTCTCTCCAGATATTGGTATCAGGTAAAGCTCTGTTTACAATTTCAGGGTAAGTATCGCCGTAAACGAGTTTTAACCAATGCAAATAATCTAGCCAGTACTGATTTGTCACTTCAGTTTCGTCTAGGTAAAAAGAAGAAACAGTTACGCGGCGTGGGATGTTATCCCATGTAAAGTTCACATCATCTTCGACACGACCCATAGTGAAAGTTCCACCTTCGACGAGGACCAATCCCGGACCTGTTTCCTGCTCAACGTATTCCTGACGTTCGAATCCACCATTGTCTTCTTCATTGTAAGACCAACCGGTAGCTCCTGAACGCTCCTTGTCGCAGGATGAAAAAACAGCCATTGCCGCAATAGCAGCGATGCTGAAACGAATTTTTGAAACGTAATTCATGATTTCCCTTGTTTGATTTATGACGTCCTAAAAATATGCAGTTAAACTAGAAAGAAGGGCAAGCTATTGTGCGGAACTTCTTTTTTTTCTGGCGACACTCGAAGTTTATTCCAAGTGACACTTCATGCGATCCTCCTGTTGATGGAGTGAGTTCGGAGATGGTGACGTCGTAACTATAACCGAAACGAACGACTTCTGTTTGAACTCCGATAGTCGCGATAAACGAGTCGCGGTATTTTTCGCCAAACAACAAACCTCTGAACCAAACACCAGCCACAAGTGGGCCCTTACTTACATACAAGCCCATATTGAGTTGTTGAAACTCGCCTTGTCGGCGGTACAAAATATTCGGTGACAATTTTGCATCGGCATCACGGCTTTTCTTTTCGATTGGAATAACTGCTCCAAGATGCGCCGTATACTTCATTGGCAAACGACTTGTGCCAACAATAAGAGATTCATTAGGCTCATTCAAGTGATGCACCGCAAAACCGCCATAAATTTTATCGCTGAAGCCTAGAATGCCAGCAGAAAAATCTACCGCTTTCACACTGCCGCCGCGCTGAACATCATTCGTGTTATAAATAAAACCCCGACGAGGATCGATCATATCTCCAAATGTGAGTTTTGTCCAGTCAAGAGATTTTTGCAAATAAGTTGCTTGCAATCCTGCCTTAATTGAGAATTTTCGTGTGACGGCCTGCTGATAAGAATAGATACCGCTGAATGTGGTTGTATTCAGGGTGCCCTGAGCAGCACGGTCATTCAAAACAATCAATCCCAGACCACCTTGAATCGTAGGCACATGCTGGTCGTAACTCGCACTTGTGGTGACAAATGTTCCTGAAAGTGATGGCCATTGATTACGATAATTCATGACCAAACGCGGGCATCTCGCTGTACCGGCAAACGCAGGATTGAGGTACAAAGGATTTGCGTAAAACTGAGTAAACTCAGGGTCTTGAGCCGTAATATCGGGCGCAAAAGAGAGCAGGGTAAGAATAGCAAGTAGACAGTTTAAGCTTTTTCTCATCTGAAACGATTTTCTTTTATAGGGTAATGAAAGAATTAGCAATAGTACAACAAATTTGCCCCAGAATAATTCACGCTGGTTGCAATAATAGGACTAGCAAGAAGTTTATGCCGTTGCTTCAACACCAAAATAATGTGATGTATACCCGACTAAAACCACTGATAATCTGCGCTTTCGCTATTGTGCTTGCCTTTTCTAGCAAAGCTATTGAAACTGTAAGAATATCAAAAAAGTTACAATGGACAGACTTTGCCCCAGCCAATGAGCCATCCGGATATCTGGCGGATTTCGCAGATGCCTACAGAGATGCTGCTTTTGGCGACTTGCCGTTCTTTGTCCACAGGCAAGGGTTGAAAGATTTTTCTTCCGTTGGCAGTTTTCAATTTGAGAATATTGAAACGGCGTCATTAAACTCTGACAACATCAGACCTGAAGATTTTGGGTTTATTCAATCGGAATGGCAGGTCAGGACAAAAATTACAGAAGGTGCCGGAAACCCATTTCTTATTGTTCTTGTATTGCCAATCAGAAACTCCGCCTTTATGTCGCTTGAAAGGCTAGTTTCATTCGATCTTACCATTGAGCTCAACGCTGCTCCGAAAGCAAAAGCAAATCTGCGCTCACTTTCGTTCGCAGATGAATCGGTGCTTAGAGAAGGCAATTGGTTCAAACTTGGAACTGCTCGCGACGGCGTCTATAAGATTGATAAAAACTTGCTCAATCAATTGGGAATTGACATTACTACGCTTGATGTTTCCGCGATCAATATTTATGGGAATGGTGGTGAATTGTTGCCGGAATTAAACTCGGTTACTCGCCCTGACGATCTTCAGAAATGCGCGATTCACATAGAAGGAGATGCCGACGGAGATTTCAATGATAGCGACTATATCCTTTTTTACGCGAAGGGTCCTGATACATGGAAATCCTTTTATGATGCAAGTCTTGGCGAAAGCCGTTGGATACATAACAAACACTACTATTCCGATTCAGCTTATTACTTCTTGAGAACGGATGACCAAAATCCCCTTCGAATACAAAACATTTCATCATCAGAAGAGCAAGAAACGCATACTGTAAACCGTTTTCAAGATTATGTTTTTGTTGAAAATGACATTTACAATCTTGCCAAATCGGGAAGAGAAAGCTTCGGCGATGAATTTTATTTGAATACATCAGCAACGTATTCGCTCCCAATGCCAAATATGTTGAGCGAATTTCCTGCAACTTTCGAAACACGGCTAGCTGTGAGATCAATCGGTGGAGGAAGTAATTTCACTGTTAACGTCGGTGGTACCACCTTGGAGTCTAATGCGGTTACCTCTTTTGAAGGTGCATTGGCTTCGGTAGCAGGCCTATCCACACTTAAAACAACCTTCAATCCTTCCGGCTCAACAGTTCCGGTGAATATGACTTTTAATAAATACAGCAATACGGCAGAAGTCCGGGGTTACATCGACTTTATGCGGTTGAATGCAACGCGATCGTTAATTCTTTCCGGAAGTCAAATGAAATTCAGGGATACAACAAACGTCGGTCCGGGAATGATTGGAAGATTTGATCTATCCGGAACTAACAGCCAAACCAAAGTATGGGACATAACTGACATTACTCATCCCACACGAATACTAATTTCTAATTTCGGAAATAGTGCTGAATGGAAAATGTCGACCGATGTGCTTCGCGAGTACATCGCATTTTCAAATTCAGGATTTCCAACACCTTCAGCGCTTGGCCGTGTTGCGAATCAAAATCTGCATGCGCTGAGTGATATAGATTTGGTCATCGTCTCCTCCCCACAATTTATGGATGCGGCAAACCAAGTAGCTGAAATCCATACGGCGGATGGCTTGTCGGTCGTTGTGACAACAGTTTACGAAATTTTCAATGAGTTTTCGAGTGGAAATCCTGATGTAACCGCAATTCGCACTTTCATGAAAATGTTGTATGATAGGGCTGCTGGAGATGAAAGTAAATTACCCGAAAACCTTTTAATGTTTGGCGATGGTGAATACAATAACAACAAAGGTATTCGTGCATTTACTGGTTCAAATGTGATGATTTTCGAATCTGAGGAATCATTGAGTCCGGTTAATTCCTATGTCAGCGACGACTATTTTGTAATGTTAAGTGATGACGATGATGCAAGCTATCTCAACTACCCGGATTTGGGTGTTGGTCGCATTCCCGCATCAAATTTGGCGGAGGCGAATGACTATGTCGAAAAAATCAAAGCTTATATTTCATCCAACACGTCAGTTGATGGTGGCGCTTCTTGCTTGGGTGACGAGAACCAAACTCCATTTGGTCCTTGGCGAAACATTTTGACCTTCATTGCTGATGATCAAGACGGCAGCGGACCGCCAATTGAGACGACCCATTTGCGCGATGCCGACCAACTTTCAGCGTTGATGAAAGAACGTCATCCAGAATATGATATCGTAAAAATCTATTTGGATGCATACAAACAAGTTTCTACTCCTGGCGGAGAGCGCTATCCAGAGGCAGAAATCGCAATTAAAAACAGAGTTCAAAATGGATCACTCATCGTTACATACCTAGGTCATGGTGGGGAAAGAGGTTGGGCTCATGAGCGAATACTCGACATCAACACGATTAGTAGCTGGACCAACAAATATAAAATGCCAATATTTCTTACGGCCACATGTGAACTTGCCCGTTACGACGATCCCTCGTTCAATACAGCGGGCGAAATTTTGGTGATGAATCCCGACGGCGGCGCCATTGCAATGTTGACAACCACGAGAGTCGTATTCGCTGGCTCAAACATGGAGATGGATCTTGCGTTTTTTGATGTTGCGCTTGAAGAACAAAACATTTCTAAACTCACTTTGGGCAAAATCAATCTTATGACAAAAAATGGGGTAAATGAGAGCAACACAAGTAAGCCAAATTTTAGTTTGCTAGGTGACCCCGCATTAAAAATGGTCTATCCAAAATTCAATGTTTTTACGACTCAAATTAATAACGTCCCGATTGAAAATTTTAGCGATACACTCAAAGCACTGCAGGAAATTGAATTCACGGGATTTGTAGGGAATGGCCTCGGTGAAAAACTGACCGATTTCAATGGATTTATTTATCCAACAGTTTTTGACAAGCTAACCCACGTCTATACTCAGAACAATGACTTCGATGGCGAGTATGGCGTTGTTCAGGAATATGATGTGTTTAACAAAAATATTTTCAAGGGTAAAGCGAGCGTCACGGGTGGTGACTTTTCATTCAAATTTATCGTTCCATACGACATCAACTACACTGTTGACTCAGGTCGCGTAAGCTATTACGCTGTATCCGGAAACAATGATGCGCATGGATATTCCCAGGATTTTCGCATTGGTGGATCTCTCAGCAATGTGGAATTAAACACGGTAGGACCTGAAATTGATCTGTATTTGAATGACACCACTTTTGTATCTGGAGGCCTCAGTAATACCGAACCTATTCTGCTTGGTTACTTGCGTGATGAGAATGGAATCAACACGGTTGGGAATGGTATAGGTCACGATTTGACGGCCATTCTCGATAGTGATTCACAGAATCCCATTGTCTTAAACGAGTACTACGAAACAAATCTGGATACTTACAAATCGGGCATTGTTCGCTATCAAATGCCCGAATTGGCAGTTGGTGATCATAGTATTTCCATGAAAGCTTGGGATGTGCATAATAATTCGTCCTCTTCCACGTTGACGTTCACCGTTGCCGAAAGCAGCGCAATAGCCTTACAACACGTGCTGAATTACCCAAATCCTTTCACAACGCATACTGATTTTATGTTCGAACATAATCAAGTATGCACAATGCTTCAAGTGCGAGTGCAAGTATTCACCGTGAGTGGGAAATTAGTAAAAACCATAGATCAGGAAGTAATTCAGGAAGGTTTTCGTTCTTCACCCATTTCATGGGATGGAACGGACGATTTCGGAGATCGCATTGGCCGTGGAGTGTATGTGTACAAAATAGAAGTTCTCAATGAAGACGGACAAAAAGCCGAGCAATATGAGAAACTTGTAATCCTGAAATAGAACCTTAAAATTTATCATGCGTATATTTGAACCCCCGTTGAAAAATCGTATCATGTCGAAATATATTTATCTAATCCTTGCCATCGTTTTTAGTGTGCAAAATGCCTTCGCTCAGTTAGGAAATACAGGAAGCGAAACAAGAAGCACATGGCAATTGAATACCATTACAACAGCAGTTCCCTTTCTTCAAATCACTCCAGATTCCAGATCCGGCGCTATGGGAGATGCGGGAGTAGCTTTAAGCCCTGATGCAAATTCTACATTTTGGAACGCGGCGAAACTAGCGTTCGTAGAGGAAGATATGGAGCTATCGCTATCGTATTCACCATGGTTGAGGGCGTTGGTGAATGACATGAGTCTGGCGTATCTCAGCGGATACAAAAAGCTTTCTAAAAATCAAACTGTGGGCGGTTCACTTCGTTATTTCACGCTCGGAAATATCACGTTTACAGATGAAGTCGGAACAGTAATTCGAGATTTCAAACCAAATGAATTTGCAATTGATGGTTCGTTCGGTCAAAAATTCGGCACTCGACTAAGTGGTGGTATTGCCATTCGTTATGTTTACTCAAATTTGACTGGTGGACAAAATGTACTTGGACTTGACAGCAAGCCTGGTCAATCAGTAGCATCGGATGTCTCCATTTTCTACACGAATGATGATCTCAAAGTAGGCGGCAGAGATGCAAGACTGAACATTGGTGCAAATGTGGCCAACATTGGTAACAAAATGAGGTACACCAATTCTGATAAAAGAGATTTTATTCCAACAAACTTGAAGTTAGGTACTGCTTACACTGTTGATTTGGATAAATACAATCAAATTACTGTTGCACTTGACTTCAATAAATTGCTTGTGCCAACACCACCGAGATATACTGCCGATGGCGATAGTCTTCTTGCTGGTAAAAGCCCTGATGTTGGAACCGCTACAGGAATGGTACAATCATTCTACGACGCACCGGGAGATGTAAGTAACGAAGGTAATATAATTGCTGGCAGTGTTGTCAAAGAAGAATTACGAGAGGTAAATATTGGTGGTGGATTTGAATACTGGTATGATCAGCAGTTTGCTTTCCGCACAGGATATTTTTATGAGAACTACACCAAAGGGAATAGACAATTTATCACCCTTGGGGCTGGACTCAAATACCAAGTACTGACAATTGATATGTCATATCTCATTAGCACCACACAACAGAATCCACTTGCCAATACACTTAGATTTACTTTAAGATTGGCTATGGGTCAAGGTTCTTCGAAATCTGACGAAGAGCCTGAGGAATAAAGACTGCCATGCAACAATTCCGGGTCGGTTTTGGCTTTGATGTCCATCAATTAAAAGAAGGACGAGATCTTTGGTTAGGCGGAGTTAAAGTGCCGCACACGCAAGGCGCATTGGGCCACAGCGACGCGGATGTGCTACTTCACGCCATTTGTGATGCAATACTGGGAGCTGCTAATTTGGGCGATATTGGAAAACACTTTCCAGATACGAGTGCTGATTTCAAAAACATTGACTCGAAAATTCTTTTGAAGAAAACATGTGAGTTAATGGCGGAATCGGGCTGGTCGATCAACAATATTGACTGCACCTTGTGTCTCGAATCACCAAAAATTATCTCCTTTGTTCCAGAAATGAAAAAAGCAATCGCTCTTAGTTCAGGGATTAAAGAAGAACTTGTTTCAATAAAAGCCACCACAAACGAGAAGATGGGTTTCATTGGGCGGCAAGAAGGTGTAACTGCCTATGCGGTTGTTATGCTCAAATCTTTATAAACCGAATTACCCTCTTTCAAGCGCTCCTCTCTATGCAAATAATTTCCCTTCATACTGAAATCGAGTGCTTTGATGATTCAAATGACCTCCAAATCGCTGAACAAAATTTACTTCAACACGCAAGTGAAGCCAAAGATGCGGCATATGCGCCTTACAGTAGATTTTTAGTTGGCGCAGCCTTGTTGTTGGAGGACGGAACCATTGTCAAAGGGAATAATCAGGAAAATGCTGCGTACCCGAGTGGATTGTGCGCAGAACGTGTTGCCATCTTTGCAGCTGGAGCGAACTTCCCAGGTAAATTGATCAAAAAAATCGCAATAACCGCAGCTTCGATGGATTTTCCCAGTGATCATCCAGTAGCACCTTGTGGCGCTTGTCGTCAAACCATGCTTGAGTATGAGCTCAATCAAAAGGAGCCCATCATTCTAATAATGAAAGGAACAACGGGAAAAACGTATCGTTCTTCCAGCGTTGGTCAGCTTCTTCCTCTCTTCTTTCATGAAGATGGCCTCAAGTCAAAATAACAATTTCTGATCTGATCTATTGACAGAAAATCCCACCCTGTCTTTTCTCAAAACGTGTAGTCATATTGCCTTCTCGAAAGGCTCCACCTTTTCTCATTTCAAAGAGGCGCATTCCTGCTTCCTCTAACAATTACGTTTGCTAACCTCAACATTCCTGAGAAGATAGATTCATAGTAAAAAAAAGAGGCTGCCGGAAAACCGACAGCCTCTGATTTATACCAAAAACTTGAAATTACCAAGGGCAAAGTTCGCCGTAGTGTTCGATGAAAATGATCAAATCGGAAACCCCGGTGCTACCGTTGCCATCAAAGTCAGATGGGCAATCAGAAGTGCTCTCAGGGAATTCGCATGAATTATCATCAATTACAGCATCAGGGTTGAAGTTTGTTGCTTCAGCGTATGTACAACCTGAGCAAGAAGAGAAATCACACAAAGTGCAATCGCTGATTGTTGCAGTTGGATCGTAGTTACAAGCAACTGGCTCAGTGCAACCTGGAACACAGTTTACACCACCAACGCTGAATCCAATACCATCAGGATCGTTCGCATCTCCATTCAAAACTCCACCAGTTATACCTGTTAAAGTCCAAGAGATCTCACCATCGAAAGTACCACCACCAACAACAATTGAGTAGCAACCATCTGCAAGACAGAAATTAGCAGTTCCGAAAGAACCATCTGGAAGACCAGCAGTTCCCACGATCAAACCAGTGCTCAAGTCAATTACTGTAGCTGTAGCGCCATCCCAACCATCACCAAAGTCATCATTCATCAAAAGACCGATACAGTTGTCATAGCAGCACTGAACTGGATCGTTGATAATTGCTTGATCATCGTAGTTACAAGCGGCAACGTCTGTACAACCAGCGCAAGTTGTGTATTCGCATGAGTTGTCATCGATGGTAGCATTTACGTTGAAGTTACAAGCGCCGGCATCAGTACAACCGCACTCTCCACCACCTATAGTGAATGAGAAAGTACCTGTTCCAGTTCCAGCAGGACCATTTGCGATATTATTTCCTTCAGAATCATCCAAAGACCAAAATACTTCACCTGGGAATCCACCGCCACCAACTGTCATTGTGTAGCAACCATCAGCTAGACAGAATACATCAAAACCTACATCTGTACCATCACCGCATTGGGCATCATCAAGATCGCCGCTGGCAACTACGGTACCAGATAGATCTTCAATGGAATAGGTATTGCCATTCCAACCGTCACCAAAGGTATCTCCCATATCCATCATAACAGCAACGCTGCCAACACCACAACCAGCGCAAGAGAAGAAGTCGCAAGACGCATCATCCACGTTCGCAGTTGGATCGAAGTTACAAGCACATTCATCCAAACATCCGTTTACAACTGGGTCACAAGAGAATGACAAGTCAAATCCACCATCTGTAAGATCATTGATGCCATCACCGTCAGTATCAGTTGCACCAGCAGTTATATAAACGTAGTATACAGTTCCAGGAACAGAAACGAAGCTAATTGAAGCATCATCACCATTGAAGAAACCACAACCAGCGTCAGTAGCATCGTTGTCTTCAGAATCAACACAAGTGAAAGGACCAACGCATGCATCCGCCGAGCTAACAACAGAAATACGTGAATCGATTTGAGCACCGCAAGTGCTCAAAGAAACGAATTGACCATCACCAACGAACGTGTACCAAACACCTTGGTCACCAGCACCAACAGGACAAACAGTAGGAGCGCCTGTGTTTGTTGATCCACCAGTTGTTCCTGAAACAGTGGTGTTGCAATCAAGCGTGATTGCATCTTCACAAAGATCGTTTGCAGGACCTGTGAGGTATTCGCAGCTACCGTCATCGATATCACAATCAATACAGAAGTTTGTAGCCAATGGGTCAGTACAACCAACATTCGACAATGTTACATTGAGGACAAAACTTCCACAGTTAATAGGATCAGAAGTAGTCAAACAGAAATAATAATCAGTGTTTGGTTGAATAACCAAACCAAATTCATATGAATTGAAGATGAATCCATCCAATGGGTTACCGTCAAAACCGATACCACCAACAAGCGGAGCCAATGCATCACAACCATCAGTGCCATCAAACATACCGATACCAACGTCCGTTCCATCTTCTGCGTCAGGACCTTCACCTAAACCATTCCAGAAATTGATAGACAATGCATCAAAATCTCCAGAGTTGATCACATACCAGATACCATATTCAGTACCAAAACCAGCCCATGCAGACATATCGCCATCAGGGTTAGAGCAGCACAAGTTTCCGGGGAAATCAACACCTGTCGGAAGAGGAAGTGCATTTACACATTCGTCATTTATTGCAGTACCGTCGCAGTCAACACAAGTCATATCAAGTGTAAAGTCAAGACCGTTACCAGCACCGAATTCAGAAACCAACGCATAATAAGCGAAACCAACCACTGTTGTGAATGTTATTGAAGATAAGAATCCAGCATCACAGCCATCATCATTTCCAGCAACACAAACAGGATTGCCACAGTCACCCACAAATACGTGAATTTTTGTATCGCCACCAGCAGAGTTACAAGTAGAAAGTTGAACCTGGTCACCAGTACCAATAAATGTGTACCAAACACCAGGAGAAGTAACAGCAATACCTGAGCAAGCATCTAGAGTGCCATCCGCGTTAGCGTTGATAGTGGAACCATCGATAGTTTGACCACAACCGATAGCAGTTGCATTTGCGCAATCATCATTTACTGGAGGACAGATACAAGATCCATCGTCTTCAGTTGCAAATTCGTTGTAGTTGTTACAGTTTGAATCAGTGCAACCAGGAATAACACAACCAACTTGACCAGCCCAAGGGAAACCAGCTGAAGCACCGGCTCCGCCAGAAATTATTACGTTATTGCTAACATCTGTGATAGACCAAGAAACCTCGTCAGGGAAAGTTCCACCAGTAACTGTCATTGTGTAACAGCCAGGAAGAACGCATTCCACTTGAAGACCTTCAACACCACCATCCAAACTGCCAGTTGCTACAGTAGCAAAAGTTTCATCCAAAAGGAGCCAAACTGCACCGTTCCATCCATCACCACCTGTATCAGCCATGTTGATGTTCATTACCTGAGAACCACCAGTACATGTTACACACGTACCATTGTCGCAATCCGCAGATGGGTTGTAGTTTGACGCTAAGTTGTCAGTACAACCAGAAACCAAACCGCCAAGAGCAAGTGTTACTGCTTCTGGACCTGTGCCATCACCAAGTGTTGCTGTGGCTTCAACATCACCGTTACTATTTGTCAATGTGAAAATATTGCCATTCCAGCCATCACCAAAGTCGTCGATCATAACGAGGGAGTAGTTACAGTCTGGAGAAGGAATACACACAATTTCATTGTAAGGTGCACCACCCGCTGCAATCAAATTGCCGATAGGATCGTACAATTCCCAGCTAACTTCGCCAGTGAAAGCTCCGCCACCAACTGTGACAGTTGAACAGTCACCAAAGCAACATGAACCATCATCATTGATTGCAAGGTCAGAATAGTTACATGCGAGTATATCTGTACAGCCATCTGTAACTAGATCACATGTAATATTCAATTCAAAAGCACCTTCTGCCGCGCCAAAACCACCAACACGGATGATGTAGGTTGTGCCACCAACGATATCGAAAGTAACTTGAGATTGAAGACCCACAAAATCATCATTGCCAGTCACACAATCCAAAGCTCCACAAGCGCCAGTGTAGACATGGATTTTAGTGTCAAATGTTGTATTGGCACTAACCAAAGACATAATCACAGATCCATCAGCAGGAGCTGTGAAGGTGTACCATTGTTGTCCTCCGGTTCCAACTGCTGTTACACACAGACCAGCTCCGGAAGTGCCTGTGTCATTTGCAACACCAGCGGTGCTGCCGAAAGTTTGACTATTGCAATCAACGGCAACTGCCGTTTCGCACGTTTCTTGTGCGCGTAAAGATCCCCAACAGACTGCAAGCGCCAGGGTTAATACCGAACTAATTCTTGTAAATGTTTTCATCAAGCATTTGGTTTTGGTTAATACACTCTTTTATTAAACTGTTATTTATATGATGACAATACGGATATTGAACATACAATGCTAAAACGTGCGAACACGTGCTTCAAACCGCCATATAAACACAATGAAAAAAATGTGAGAACACGCAAGAGTGCTTCTTCTCCACAGATAATTTCGCTAGTAGTTAATACGGTTAAAAAGTGAGCGCAAGATAAAATACAAAAATGCTTTGAATCGACATTGTGAGTAAAAAAAAAATCAACCGTTGGAAAGCTCTCCTGAAATTGCCTCTCGTCGGCCGGAGCAATTACCCTCTACTTCATTCTATTTCAACCACATCTCTGCGTGCCAGCTCTTAGAAAATGGTACTTCCCAATTGTTTTCCATATCTGAAACTTTTTTAATTGTGTTGTCAAAAAGGATAGTCGAGTCGTCAATGAGGCCCGCTTTTCGTTTCGCCCAGAATAAATTGAGTTCCACTTCTTCCATTTTTCCATTTTCCCTATAAACGACCTGTGTGCGCTTAAAAAAGTCCAAATTCATCGCAGCACCCA
>Ga0075152_10002232_pt1 | contig 13784 bp, 13 predicted proteins | sample JI61114C2DNA_FD_70964 | JGI IMG/M metagenome (GOLD analysis project Ga0075152, IMG submission 70964) | Wastewater effluent complex algal communities from Wisconsin, to seasonally profile nutrient transformation and Carbon sequestration -... | ecosystem: Engineered > WWTP > Effluent > Algae...
TGCTACCATACCACACCGTGAGTGCACCCATGCAGAGCACGGAGAGCAGGTCGAACGCGTAGAGCACTTCGGCGTCACGCCACGCCATCCCGGCGGCGGCCAGCATGGTGCCACCGAGCAGCAGATTGCGCTGCTGCGTGCCGCGGCCGCCCAGCGTGAAGACAAAGATCAGCAGCTGCGCGATCCAGAGCGTGACGCCCAGTCGTGGCATCTGACCGCGCAGCAGGGCATCACCGGCGACACCAATGAAGACGGCGGCGATCAGCAGCCTCCATGCCGCGCCACGCGATGGCAGCACGGCACTACCCGATGACGGCTTCTCGATTCGTGATGATGTGGGGACGTGCAGGAGGGCGTCGACGTCCGCAGGAACGGTGGTCTGCATCAGGCGCTCGCGCGGTGAGGGATGGAACCGAATCGACGATCGCGCGACGCGTAGTCGGCGATCGCATCGTCGAGATGTGACGAGGTGATGTCGGGCCACAACACATCAAGAAAGAGCAGCTCGGCGTAGGCGCACTCCCAGAGCAGAAAGTCGGAGAGGCGCCGTTCGCCTCCGGTCCGCACCAGGAGATCGACGGGCGGGAGGAGATCTGCCTCGCCACGCGCGATGGCCGCGCGACTGGAGTAGTCGATGGCGACGCGCAGATGCATGCCCTGACTGTGTGCGGTCTGCGCTTCGGCGTTGGTGATGGCGGCGCGCAGGGCCCGGGGGAGTCGGGTCCGTTGGCCGATGGCGGAGACGCGGATGCCTTCGCGCGCCATGACCTCGGCTTCGGTGCGGAAGTGCGAGGTGAACAGCGAGAGGAGTGCACCCACTTCGTTGGCCGGCCGCTTCCAGTTGTCGGCGGAGAAGGCGTAGACGGTGAGCTGTTCGATGCCCGTGCGCGCGCAGTGTTCGACGACCTGCCGCATGGCGCGTGCGCCAGCGATGTGTCCCCAGGAGCGCGGTCGTCCGGCGCGTTCGGCCCAGCGTCCGTTGCCGTCCATGATGATCGCGAGATGGCGCGGCAGTTCGAGAGTACTTTGTTTCACAAAGTGTAGCCTCCAAAGAAGGGCGCCCGAGGGCGCCGTGGGTGAAGGTGGGGCAGGGGATCGTCCGCCGCTCTTCGTCAGCCGCTTTGCGTCAGCCGCTTTCGCCGACGCGCCGGATGAGGGCTTCCATGTGCGAGAGGTACTGTTCGAGTGCGCGCCGTCCGGCGGCGGTGAGGCGGTATTCGGTGCGCGGAATGCGCCCGTCAAAGCCCTTCTTGCAGGCGATGTACTTGGCGTCTTCGAGTTTGCGCGCGTGCACCGAGAGATTGCCGTCGGTGGTCTCGAGCAGCGCCTTGAGTTCATTGAACGTGAGCATCTGATGCACCGCGAGTGCACTCACGATGGCGAGGCGCACTCGCTCATGAATGAGGCGATCGAGCGCCAACGGCGAACTGTCGTCGCCCGAGACGGCTTCGAGCTTGGGCGCCGCGGTGGACGCTGACGTGGGCTGTGCAGACTTGGGCAGCACCTTTGCGGCTGCCGACGCGTGTTTAGCCACCATGCCTCCGTGCAATCCAGAAACCGAATCCGATCTGCCACACGCCGAACGCGGCGGCGAGAATCAGATTGGGTGATAACGATGAAACGAGCAGCGACAGACTGCCGAACGCCATGAACCCAGCGCCCATCAGCGGTACGGCGCGAACGGAGAATGCACCGGCCGTGATCACGCCGACCCCGTACAGCAACATCCACAACCCAGGGAGGATACGCGGGACCGTACTGCCGTCGCGCCATACCAGGGCTGGATCGATGAGTGCGGCCGTGAGAATGGCGCCAGCAAGGATGGCAGGCCAGAACCCGAACAGAAACTTGCGTGCCGGAATGCTGAGCAGCGGTGCATCGGGCTGCGGTGCCCGCGCGCGCATCTTGCGCCACATCATCCCGATCCCCAGCAGGCCACCCACACACGCCTCGGCGATCCAGACGCTGATCCAACGTCCGGCGCTGGGTTGTGCGGCGGCCAGCGATGATGCGCCGATGGCCGTGACACCCATGCCCACGAGTCCCCATCCGGGCACGTCGGTGAACGCGGAGGCGCCCTCCATGGTGCGGCGAATGAACGACAGATCCTGCAGCGCACGCTCGTGCAGCGCCGGCGGATTGGTCGGGCGTCTCGGCGGAGCCGGTTCGCGCAGCTGGAGGGCCATAGATGAATCCTGAACGGAGGCTGGTCATGTGTCAAGTACTTTGTAGTACAAAGCACACGTTCGAGAGTTCCGGCGTTCAGATCCCGGCCGCGCGGGCGCGCAGCGCCGCCATCTTGGTCACCAGCGTCTCGGCAACCCCGGGCAGATTCCACGGACAGGCCGCGAGACATGCCGCGCACCCCTGGTGCTCGTTGAAGAACGGCAGGCACTTGTCGAAGTCGACATACCAGCGCTCCACACCGCGCACCATCCGCTTTTCATGCGTGATGGCGTCGGGCGGACAGTTGTTGGCGCACGACACACAGCGTACACAAAACTCCTCGGCGCCAAACGCATCGGGGGTGTCGGCGACGAGTGGGAGATCGGTGAGCACACACGCGAGACGCAGGTTCGATCCCAGCGTGCGGTTGATGAGCGAGCCATGTTTGCCCAACTCACCAAGCCCCGCTTCGATGGCCGCCGGGAGCAGCAACATCGGCATCGCCAACGGGCCGCCGTGCGGCGAGGCTGCGTGTCCGCGCTCGTGAATGAACGAGGCGAGCCCTTTGGCGGCACGAATCCCACGACCGTACTGGCGGATCACTTCGGCGGCGGCCTCATCGCGCGGCGCGGTTTTGAGCGCGTTCCAGTCGTGCGCGACGCCGAGGAGAATCACCCACTGCTGCGTGACGGTGTAGCCCTCGTAAACCCATTGCGGCTGCATGCGTGTGACGCCGACAATATCCGCGCCGGCAGCGAGCGCGGCGGCTTTGATGTCACGCGTCCACGCCTCGGCGCTCTGCTGGAGCGGCGAATCGGTCACCGGCGGCACGACCAAGTCGAGCGCTGACTGCCGCTCTTCGCGTGCCCGCTGCACGATGGGTGTGACGCGATTCAAGAACCACAGTTGCAGCGGACCGTGCGGCGTGGCGTTTGGCGCATGCCAGTAGATGGGTGTTGGCTGACGCACCCGCGTTTCACCCACGCCGTTGATGACGTTGCCGGAGACCGAGGGCCAGAGTGCCATCTGTTCCGGGCTTGGGGTCCAAGGTACGGCGCGCTTCATGCGAGAGTCGGGATTGCTGTTAGCGGCTAACGGTCGTGGGAGTGGCGATGGCCTCATGGAATTCTAATGCGCACCTAATCTCTTGTTGGTTGCGTCGTGCGCTGACTGGGACGAAAATCGCGCCATGACGAGTCTTCGAGTCGCAATCCAGTCTGCCGCCCTCGTGGCCATGGTGTTGGGGCCTGCTTTACTTCCCGCATCGCTGACCGCGCAAGCGCGCGGTGCCGAATCGACACGCGGCGTTCGGCGCGAGATGCCGGCGTTGATTACCGGCACGCTGCTGGGCTCCGACGGCAAACCCATGGACGCCGCGCATGTGCGACTGCGTCAGGTGTTGTCGCTTGATGCGGACGGCGCGCCTGAGGTGGCCGAGGCACGCGCTGATTCGCGTGGTCGGTTTGCGATCAGCACGACGATCGCTGGCGGTGTGGTGCTGGTGCTGTCGGGAGCCAACCACGATGCGCGATCGGTGAATTTGCTGGTCTCACCAGGTTACACGCTTGACCTGCGTGCGCGTCTGACGCGTGTGCGGTACCGGGCTTCGGTCGATTCGGTGCGAGTGATCGGCGACTTCAACGGCTTTCGAAGTGATACGTCGGCGCGTGTGATGCAGCGCCAGCCTGATGGCACATGGACGTTGGATATTCCGACCGCCGCCGACACACTGAGCTACGCACTCACCAAGGTGTCCACGCGCGGCGCCGTGACGGGCACCGCGGGCGAGCGGCTGGCTTTCACGCCCAGTGGGTATCGGTCGGTGGCGGTGACGCGAAATGGCGTGGCGCACATCGCGTTTGACCCGTCGCGGGTGGTGCGTGATACGCAGCCCGGCGTGATTGACTATGGCGCCGGTGCGGCGGGGCGTGCCGCGCAGATCGACGATTCGATCTTTGCGCACAGTTTGCGGCTGGCGATGGTGGAGCGGGAGCAAAAGACGATTTCGCCCGTCGAGTGGGCGCCGACGGTGTCGCGAGTGCTGCGGGTGCTGGATGCGGAGCGGTCACCGGCCGTGCGTGAACTGCTGCTGCTTGAGCTGTTGTCGCTCTCGCAGTTTGGCGCCGATGTGCCACCGCGTGTGGGGCGGATGGCGCTACGCGAGATGCCACCGGGCGCGCCGGCGTGGCAATCGGTGCCGTCGCTGGCGTTCGGGTTGCCGTTTGTGGCGTTTCGTGTGGCGGACAGTGTGGCGCACTTCACACGGCGGCCACCACAAACGGTGGTGGTCGCGACAGCGGCCGACAGTGTGCGGCTCAAGCGCTATGCGGCACGGTTTGCCGCGTGGACCGATTCGGCGGTCAAGCGGCTGGACAACGATCTCAAAATTGCTCAGCTCCTGCAGTTTGCCGTCGCCACCACCAACGGGCTGCTCCCCGAACAGTCGATGGCGTTTTTGAGTCGCATGCAAGCGGGGTATCCCGATGCCTCGAGCACGCGGTTTGCGCTGCAGGTGTGGGGCGGGCAGCGCAAACTTCGCGCCGATGCCGTCATGCCGGCGTTCGACTTTGGCACGCTCGAAGACAGTACGGTGCGCATCACCAACGCCTCATTGGCCGGGAAGGTGGTGCTGATCGACTTCTGGGCCACGTGGTGTTCGCCCTGTCTGGGCGAGATGCCGGCGCTGCACGAGGCGTACGCGGCGTTCAAGGATCGCGGGCTCGAGGTCTTGAGTGTGTCGATCGACAACGCGCCCGGTGATGTGGCGCCGTTTCGGAGCAAACGATGGGCGATGCCGTGGCGACATGCATGGGTGCCGGGTTCGCTGTTGGCGCCGGGGCTCAAAGCGCTCGAGATCTACGGCATTCCGCGCGCGGTACTGCTGGGGCCGGATGGCAAGATCCTGGCGGCGGATGAGGCGCTGCGCGGGGCGGCGTTGCAGCGGACGTTGGGGAAGTATCTCAAGTAGGTCATGGTTGGGGCGACTGTTCTCAGGCTTCTGCAATTGTCATGCGTCGCACTAGCTTTGCAGATGCGGTCGACCCTGAGGCACACAGCCACTTTGTGCGGCTTCTGCATCGCGATTGGCAGCGACGCGATAGCAGTTGGCGCGCAGCCGGCACCCCCGACTGCCCGTGTGCGCGACAGCGCGGGCGCAAGAATAGTTGAATATCAGTCCGTTGCCGCGGCGCCTTCGGCGTTTCGTGTTGAGGCAAAGCCATTTCTGGACCTCGGCAATGCGTGGTATGACACACGCGGAGAACTCGACACAAGGCAGGCGGAGTTCAGCGTTGGACGACTGTCCGACGGCACAATTGTCGTCAATGAAACCACGCAGCTCAAGTTTTTCAACGCGGCCGGCACGTTCATTCGTCAGGTCGGCAGAGCGGGCGCGGGGCCGGGAGAGTTTGTGGCGACGCGCAAGATCTGCGTGTTGCGTGGTGACACGATTCTGGTGCTCGACAATCGCGGAACGCTGAGCATTTGGGACAAAGCCGGACGACATGTTCGCTCATTTGCCGATGTAGGATTGCTGCGGGGCGAGGGGTGTTCCCGGGATGGCCGCGTGATTGTGACATCGCCGGCGTCCCCCATGCGCGTTGGTCGCGTCGTCATGCGTCAGGACTCCGTGGTCATTCAGCGCTTTGACGGATCGCAAAAGCGATTCCTTCTCAACGTGGAGTCCGCCTCGACGATCGGACCGATCTTTTACGAAGCCAATGTGGTGCTCGGCGATAGCAGCATGGTGATTGCCAATGGCAAACGATTTGAGATCATGCGATTCGACCTCTCCGGTAGACTTCGGCAGGTCACGCGGGTACTCGAGCCGCTGCCCGTTGTGTCGGAGCGCGACTGGAAAATCCTGATCGACAAGCGTATTCCGATTGGCAATCCCGAGCCACTTCGTAGCAAGGTGGTCGCACGCAAGATGGCTGAACGGACCGCCGGCCCCCCCGTACGCTATGCCGCGTTCGAGGTGTTGTTCACCGACCCGGTCGGTCGGGTCTGGGCCTGCAAGCCAGAACCGCGCGTTCAGTGCCTTGTGTTCGACGCGGCCGGGCTCTTCCTTGGCTCGGTGCTATTCCCATGGAACGAGCCAGAGGCGCACGCGCGGCCGATTCAGTTTTTCGGCGATCACGTTGTGATGCGGAGGTCAGACTCGGACGGCTTTGCCCACCTCAGCTTTCATCGCCTGATTCGGTGAGTGGCAGTACATTCTCGCCATGCGCCTCTCACTCACTGCACTCGGCTCGTTCGCGTTGCTGGCCGGCTGTCACTCCGCGTCGCCGTCCACCTCCGTCGCACCGTCTGGCAGTTCCGGGCGCTACTTCTGGAGTGAACGTGCGGTCGGTGCGCGCCACACGCTCCTGCCAACGCCCAAAACGGTTGCATACGGCGGATACGATCCCGCCTCCACACCGGTGTTGCGCATCGCATCGGGAGACGAGCTCGACCTCTCGGCGGTGTCTACGTGCGGCGCGCGGTTGCTGCAGCCCGGTGTCGATACGGGTACCGTGGAGCCCGCCTATCGCGCCATCACGGCTGCAGTGCGCGATTCGACACTGCGGCGCGGTCCCGGCGGGCATATTCTGACGGGGCCGGTCTACGTGGAGGGCGCCGAGCCGGGAGATGTGCTGGAGGTGCGCATCAAGTCGGTGGATATCGCGATTCCATTTGCGTGCAATTCGTTCGGTCCACGCAGCGGGTTCTTGCCCGAGGCGTTTCCGGGTGTGTCGCGGAGCCGCATCGTGCCGCTCGATACCAAACGCATGATCGGACGCTTCTCCGATTCACTCGGCATCGAGATTCCACTGCGTCCGTTCTTTGGCAGCATGGGTGTTGCGCCGCCGCCGGTGCGCGGACGCGTGAACAGTGCGCCGCCGGATATTCATGCGGGCAATCTGGATAATAAAGAATTGGTGGCGGGCACCATTCTCTACATCCCGGTGCACGTGAAGGGCGCGCTCTTTCAGGCCGGAGACGGACATGCGGCGCAGGGCGATGGCGAGGTGGATATCACCGCGCTCGAGACGGCGCTCAAGGGCCGCTTTCAGCTCATCGTGCGCAAGGACATGAAACTCACCTGGCCGCGCGGTGAGACGGCCACGCATTGGATCGCGATGGGCACGGACACGAGTCTCACGGTGGCGGCCAAGACGGCGGTGCGCGAGGCGATTGCGCTATTGGCCGATGTCAAGCAGATGTCGCGCGAGGACGCCTACATGCTGGTGAGCACCGCGTGCGATGTGCGCATCACACAACTGGTGGACGGGACGATGGGGGTGCATGTCATGATTCCGAAGAGCCTGTTTGTGCGGCGGTGACGAGCGAACGGCCTACTGGACCAGCAATGAACTTTGATCTCGAGCAGGGCACCCAAATCCTGGCCAGCACGCCGCGGGTGTTGCTCTCGTGGCTCTCCACACTCGACGGCGCGTGGACGACGGCCACCGAAGGGCCGGACACGTGGAGCGCCTACGACATCGTGGGCCACCTGCTGCACGGTGAAAGCACCGACTGGATGCCGCGCGCGCAAACCATTCTGGCGCAGGGCAGCGACCGGACGTTCGCGCCGTACGATCGCTTTGCACAGTTTCGTGAGAGTCAGGGGAAGTCGCTCGACGAACTGTTGGCGGAGTTTGCCGGTCTGCGTGCGGCCAATCTGGCGACACTCTCGAGTTGGCAACTCACCGAGGCGCAGCTTGTACTCACCGGCGAACACCCGGCGTTCGGGACGGTGACGTTACGGCAACTGTTGGCCACATGGGTGGCGCATGATCTGACGCATCTGGCGCAGATCGCGCGCGTGATGGCCAAACGGTACAAAGACGACGTTGGTCCGTGGCGGGAGTACCTGCCATTGCTGGATCGCTAGCCTTCTCAACAACTGCTTTTTCACCACAAAGGCACAAAGGCACAAAGAACAACTGATTATTGTTCCGCTGTTCTTTGTGCCTTTGTGCCTTTGTGGTGAAAGGTTGTTTGTCAGCGCTACCGGGCGTGTGTGTGCTTGGTGACAGCAGGACGCGGATACCAACGCCACAGAGCCACACTGCACAGTAGCGGCACCAACGCTCCGATCCACGGGGCGATGGCCGACGCGTACGCGACGCGGGACGGGTCAACTGCGAGGGTCCAGAAGCCGGGTGACGATTTCTCCCCGACGGCCCACTGCGCGATGTTGACGGCCGCGTGGAGCCCGATGGGCATGGCCAGACCGCCACTGACGGAGGCCGCGACACCAAACAGCACCGCACTCGGCAGCACCCCCATCACGACGGTTTCCCATGCCCAACCAAACAGGAGATGCGACGCGCCGAAGGCCAGCGACACGATGGCGATAGCTGGCCACGTCCCGAGCGACCGTGTCAGCGTTTGCAACGGATACCCGCGGAATCCCAGCTCCTCCATGCACGACAGCGCCAGAAATCCTGTAACCGTGAGCAGGAGTGTAGGTACCGACGGTGATGGCAGAGTCGTGGCGCGCAGTGGACCGGCAAGGAGAGAGATCAGGGTGAGCGTCACTGCGTACACCGAGATGCCGGTCGCGAGGCCGTGCGACACGCGGGCAAGTGTACCTGCATTGACACGAACGATTGCCGGACGCGTCGTCGGGGCGTCAAAGCGCAACGCAAACGTGGTCAACGCAATGATCGCGGCCGAGGCGATGATGCCCCACGTAAGATCGGCAACGCGCGGCGGCGCCATGCCTTTGGGGATGGACGCCAGAAAGAGAATGAGGAGGTAGCCAAGGAGAAACAGCGCGACGCGGAGTCCGCGAGAGACACCGAGGCGTGCACGAACGGGCGGGTTACCAGCGTCCACCAGCAAGCTCCGAGAGAGGTCCGCTCACTACGCCGCGGGTGCGCGGGAAGTGTCACACGACGCACGGCACAACGGCCGCTCCGGAATTGCGTCCCCCGGACTCGCCGTGTCATCATACGAACATGGAGCCCACGGTCGTCCCGACATCCTTGCCCGCGTGGCATCGCCCGTTCGTGGCGCGCGTGTGCGAGCTGTGCGCGCGCGATCCACGAGTGTTGGGACTTGCCGCGGGCGGTTCGTGGCTGACCGACTCGATGGACGCGTACAGCGATCTCGATTTCGTCGTGGTCACGGAGAACGACGGGCACGCGTCGGCGCTCGCCGATGCGATGAGTTTCGCCGAGGCGATGGGACCACTGGTGGGCGCCTTCACCGGTGACCATGTAGGCGAGCCGCGGCTGCTGATCTGTCTCTACGACGGTGCGCCGCCACTGCATGTGGATTTCAAGTTCGTGGCCGAACGCGACCTTGATGTACGCGTGGAGGATCCCGCGGTGCTTTGGGAACGGGATGGACGTGTGGCCGCGGCACTCAGGCGCGGCATCGCCGCCTATCCGATGCCGTCGCTGCAATGGACGGAAGACCGTTTCTGGATCTGGGTGCACTACATCTCGACCAAAATCGGACGCGGTGAGTTATTCGAAGTGCTGGATGCGCTGGCGTTCTTTCGTGCGCGGGTGCTGGGACCGCTCGCACTCATACGCGCGGGAGAACGGCCGGCCGGTGTGCGCCGCATCGAGGTGCTCGCGCCCGCGGCGGCCGAATCGCTCGCGGCCACTGTGGCCACACGCGATGCGGCTGACAGCATTCGTGCTCTGCGCGCCGCGATCACGCTCTACGTGTCGCTCCGTGGCGACGACGTGGCGGTGGTGCGCCGCACCGACGCGGAGCGCGTGGCCCGGCGATATCTCGATGAGATAGCGGCGAGCCTTCCACCGGCGCAGGGATCGACGTAAGCGCCCGCCGACGCTCGGTGCGTTACGACGACCTACGCGCCGTTCGTCGTTGCGGGACCCGTCTCTACCGGCACGTCAGGCGTGCTTCCCCATTCGGTCCAACTGCCGTCAAAGACCGCCGCGTTGTGAACACCGAGTACGTCGAGGGCGAGGACCACGGCGCAGGCGGTGATCCCGGTGCCGCAGCTGGCCACGATCGGCCGCGTGAGATCGACACCGGCCCGGCTCATGATGGCGCGCAGTTCGTCAGGTGTGCGCATGATGCCGTCGGCGTTCACCAGCGAGGCGTAGTGCACGTTGCTGCTGCCCGGAATGTGCCCGCCGCGCACCCCGGCGCGGGGCTCGGGCTCGGTGGCTTCGAAGCGTCCGGCCGATCGCGCGTCCACCACCTGTGCGGCGCGGGATGCGAGATTGCTTCGCATGGCGTCGATGTCGCGTACGCGCGAGGCGTCGAGCGTGGCATGAAACAGCGCCGGTGTCACGTCGGTAGCCGTCGAGGTGACCGTGTGACCGTCGCGAACCCACGCGGGCAGACCACCGTCCAGCACGGCGACGTGCTGATGTCCGAAGATCTGCAGCATCCACCAGAGTCGCGGCGCGCTGAAGTTCTGTCCCGAGCCGTCGTAGACCACCACGCGATGTTCGTTGCCGATGCCCAGCGCGCCGATGCGTTCGGCGAACGTGGAGGCGCCAAGCAGGGTGTGCGGATACGGCGCGTGTTCGTCGCTGAGCCAGCCCATATCTGCGAAGCGCGCACCCGGGATGTGTGCGGCCGTGTATTCGGCCCGTGCATCACGTCCGGCGTTGGGCAGATACGTGCTGGCATCGACGATGCGCAGTGTGGGATCGTCCAGATGGGCGGCCAGCCACGACGTGCTGACGAGTGGCATCGGAAAGTTGGCGTCGGTCATGACTCAACACTACGGCGCGCGCGCCCGGATGGGGAGCCGCCAAGAGCGATCGACAGGCGCACGCGTGCCGGACGGAACCGTCGTGTTTGCATCGGGGTAGCGGTGGCGGTATCACTTCGGCGTCGGGCCGGACAATGTCGCCCGACCCCTCCTCCATTGCCGGAGCTGTGCATGACAGTGCGTTGTGGGAGACCGATGCTGATATCCACGGCAATGCCCGGCCTGATCAGGCTGACGTGTGCAGCGGCTATTGCGGTCACGGTCAGCACGGCGATGTCTGCGCAATCGCGCCGTGAGTTGCCACTTTCATGGGAAGCGACACTGGGTGCCGCGCGCGGGCGAGGCGGGCCGACGCTGGCGCCGTATCGGGATGGCGTCGCGGTCGATGCCGGCGTGACGTGGGCCTTTCACGACGTGCGGGGCGGGCCTCTGCTGTTGGGGCTCAATGTCGCCAAGCAGGCGCACATCGTCGACAATCTCATTTGCCCGGTGAGTGCCGGTGGATGCGTGCCGTACTATCCACAGTTCCTTGCTACCAGCGTGCTGTTCGGCTGGCAATCGTCGCGCCCCGAACGTGGGCGGATCCGACTGCTGGGAGGGCCGGGAGTGTATTCCGCGTCGGATCGCGATATCGGTGCGACACCCGGATGGCAGGGACGCGTCGATCTGTCGACGCCTCCGCTCTGGCACACCGCGCTGGTGCTGTCGGCCCGCACGTGGGTGATCCCTCGCGCAAAAGGGGTGCGTTACCGACAGCACATGTTTGGCGGTGGCATTCGTATTCAGTGACGCCGCGTCACGCGTTACACGTCACGCGTTACACGTCACGCGTTACACGTCACGCGTTACACGTCACGCGTCACGCGTCACGCGTCACACTGGACACGTCGCACGTCGTGTTCGCTCGAGTCGTCGTTCGTCTCCTGCGCCATTCATTGCAACACGGAGTGAGGTTCAATCGATGCATACGACAACGGCAGCCGATGTCGTCCTTGCGATTTGGGGACAGGAGAACGTGCCACTGACGGTGGGTGAGGTTCCCGTCGCGTTTCCCCGCGAGCTGGTACCGCCGGAGCCGGTTGTGACGCTGGGGGGCGCCACCACTGGCGGGGCAGTCATTGCCGCGTTTCGATTTCCGCCGGGCGCGCGCGACGTGATGACCTCCTACGCGGAGCTGGCGCGCGAACACGGATGGAGTCGTGATACGCAACGCTCGTCGATGCCCTTTGGCGGCTTCGACTTCATCGTCTATCTCAAGCATCAGACGACGTTGACCTTTCGTGCCGCGTTGCCAACGGCGGTGGGCACGGTGATGGTGGTGACGCGCGGCCCTGAAGGTGGTGCGCCGGATTTTGAGCGGCACCGGTTCCGTCCTGACTTTGGTGAACTGGTGCTACCGCCGTTGGAGCCGCTGCCTGGTGCGCGATTCGTCGGTGGCGGTAGCGGAGGCGGCGGCGATCACTTCAACCAGGAAGGCCGGCTGATCACCAGTACACCTACGCCCGACATTGTGCGTCACTACGCGATGCAACTCGAGGCACACGGATGGACCATCGGTGCGCAGTGGGATACCGAGGAGGGGTCCATTCAGCGCGTGGCAGCACACGACGCACGCGCGCGTCGATGGAGCGGGATATTATCGGCGGCGCACAGCGGACCCACCGTCGAACTGTTCATTCATATGTCACTCGTGCGAACGCAACCCGACTAGCGACACACGCTCGAGCGTTACACCAGTCCCTGCGCGGTCGCTTTGGCAACGGCCGCCGTGCGCGACCCTACGTCGAGTCTGGTGTACGCCGCGCGCAGGTGGGTCTTGACCGTGGCAACGCTGAGGCCGGTCGCCCCGCTGATCTCGCGGTCACTCATGCCGCTGGCGACGAGACGCAGCACGTCGCGCTGGCGGTCGGTGAGGTGCACGGGCTCTTCACCCGCCACGTGCTCACCTGCGGCACCAAGCACGCGACGGGCGTGCGCGTGTCCGCGCGGATGCTGGGCGGCGCGACGGAGGAGTCGCAGTCGCAGCGGTGATCCGTCGGTGTAGACGCGCACAAACCCTCCGACCTCACCCAGCTCGAGTGCCGTCAACCAAAGAGCAAGTGCGTCATCGGCGGCACCGGACGCCTCGCACGCCAGCGCCCGCGCCGTGAGCGCGCGCAGCAGATAGCCCACGCGCATCGGCCGTGCACCGCGTTCGATGATGGCGCCCAGTTGTCCGAGCGCCGTCCACTGACTCGTGGTTTCGAGCATGGTGAGCAGATGTTCACACTCGTGCAAGCGCGCGGTGATGGCCGCATCTGGCAACTGCTCCAGTACATCCAGCCGATAGTCGTGGCGGCGCTGCCATGCATCGAGCTCGCGCAAATCGCGTGTCACGGCAAATCCGTGGCGTGCACGCACCGCCGCGAGCCACTCACGGTTGCGCAGCGTCATCGGTTCAATCACGATGCCGGCCAGCGTCTCGCTCCAGCGGTGCGCCGAGGGGAGGTCGCCATACGCCAGCTCGAGTTCAGCCATCACGCGCGCCACACCACTTCGGACGCCGCGATCGCGCTCGGATGCAATCGACCAGGCCGTCATGAGTGCATCCCGGGCCGCGTCGAGCTGATTCCACTCCATCAGTACGTACCCGCGAAACTGATGTGCCATGGACGACACCCGGTCGGATTCCAACTGGCACGCCGTGGCCAGCGCCAGCGCCGCATCACAGAATTCCACCGCCTGATACAGCCGACCCGCCAACATCAGCACATTGCCGGCCAACGCGCGCGCGGGAATCGCCCACTCGGGATGCGCCGTTCGGTTGCCCACCGCCACACACTCGGCCAGCGCGCGATCGAACATCTCCGGCGCGCCGGAAAACCGAAACGCCGCCTGCAGCACGCTGGCCACCCGCATGTGCAGGGCAGGGTCGTCGAACGGCGCG
>Ga0075152_10002233_pt1 | contig 13784 bp, 14 predicted proteins | sample JI61114C2DNA_FD_70964 | JGI IMG/M metagenome (GOLD analysis project Ga0075152, IMG submission 70964) | Wastewater effluent complex algal communities from Wisconsin, to seasonally profile nutrient transformation and Carbon sequestration -... | ecosystem: Engineered > WWTP > Effluent > Algae...
ACCTGCTGTGGAATATATTCAGGCAAACCGGGCAAGAGCATTGCTGATTGAGCAGTTGAACCAAAAAATGAAGAGTATTGATCTGTTTGTTGCACCTTCTTTTGGAATGAATTTACGTGCAACCAATCTAAGCGGTCATCCTTGTGAAGTATTACCAAATGGGTTTAGAAACGGTCTTCCTGGTAGTATTACCTTTACCGGACAGCTTTTTGGTGAAGGGGAATTATTGAAGGTAGCCCAGTCTTATCAGAAAGCCACAGTATTTAACCAGAATCATCCCTCATTAAAATTTTAGGAATTCCGAAATTTCATTAGGGGCAAAGTCTATATGCAAAAAATTATCAAAGAAATTTTTGAGCTGCAAAAGGTTCATAGCCTTAGTTTGCGAAGTACCAGTGCCGCAGAGCGAAAGGAAAAGCTAAGGAAACTCAAGCTTCTGATTCAGGAAAATGAAGGAATTATTTTTGATGCACTTCAAAAAGATCTCCGAAAATCTGAATTTGAGTCGGCCCTCACTGAAGTATATTTTGTTTACGCCGAGATAGATTTTGCGATTAAAAATCTGTCCGCATGGACCAGCCCCCGCAGGGTTTCAGCGGGTTTGAGCAGTTTTTTTACAAAGAACAGGATATTTTATGAGCCAAAGGGCGTGTCTTTGATCATTTCCCCCTGGAATTACCCATTTCAATTGCTTATTGCACCACTTGTTTCGGCAATTGCAGCAGGTAATTGTGCTATGCTCAAACCATCTGAATTTAGTCCCGCAACCACTTCAGTCCTATTGAAATTGATAAACGAAAGTTTTGATAAAAGGGAGATTGCTTGTTTTGAAGGTGGTGTTGAAGTGTCAGAATTTTTACTGGAATTGCCTTTTGATCATATTTTCTTCACCGGAAGTCCGAAAATAGGCAAGGTAATTATGGCTGCAGCCGCCCGCCATTTAAGTTCTTTGACCCTTGAACTTGGGGGTAAATCGCCTGCTGTCATTACTGAAGATGCTGATCTTCAAAAAGCAGCTGAAAAAATTGTCTGGGGTAAGTTTATGAATTCAGGGCAAACCTGTATTGCGCCTGATTATGTTTTGATCCATGCAAGTAAAGAACAGGATTTTCTTCGCTATTCCTCATCAGGTATTGAGAAGCTTTTCTACAAAAATAATGTTTTGGATAAAAGCAGTTATGGCAAAATTATCAGCGCAGGCCATTATCAGCGATTGAAAATGCTTCGTGATACAGCAGTAGAAGATGGGGCAATAATCGTTAAGGGAGGTGTTGATAGCGATGAAGATCAAACCATTGAACCAGCTTTGTTAAGCAAGGTTTCATTATCCTCAGCAATCATGCAGGAAGAGATATTCGGTCCCCTGCTGCCTGTTATTACTTATGAATCGCTTAACAAGGCAATAGATTATATTAACCAGATGCCAAAACCGCTTGCATTATATATATTTTCGGGTTCAGATGAGGTAATCAGGAATACAATAAGGCAAACCTCAGCCGGCGGGACCTGTGTGAACGATGTGGTCATTCACATTTCAAATCCAAACCTTCCATTTGGAGGGGTTGGAAATAGCGGCTCGGGCAGTTGTCATGGCTTCTATGGCTTCAAAGCTTTTTCGCACGAGCGTGCAGTGATGTTTCAGTCTAAAATTGATTTCAGTAAAATCGCATATCCGCCTTATGCGAAAAAGAGAAATCTGCTAAAATGGCTTAAAAAGATTATGTAATGATTGATGTTTTGCATCTGTTTCCTGCACTTAATTCCTCCCTTATTGAGGTATTGTCTGGCCTTGACCGGAAACAGTGGAATTCTGATACAATTTGCAGGCAATGGAAGGTAAAGGATATTGCCGCTCATTTACTGGACATTGCTCTTAGGCGTTTATCAATAGGCAGGGATGCTTACCATACTGAATCTCCAGAAATTAAGTCTTATCAAGATCTTCTAAACTACCTGAATGATTTGAATGCAAACTGGGTGAGTGCATACAAAAGAGTTAGCCCTGAAATTATTTTGGAACAATTGAAACTGGCCCAGGTACAGGTGCTTGAGCACCTTGGAGGCCTGGATCCTGATGCAAAGGCTATTTTTCCGGTTTCATGGGCGGGTGAAGATGTTTCAACGAACCGGTTTGACATCGCCCGGGAGTACACTGAAGCCTGGCATCATCAGCAGCAAATCAGACAGGCGGTAGGGGCAAAATCTATCATGAACAGGGAATTGTACAATCCCTTCCTTCAGATATGTATGCAGGCACTACCTTATCATTACAAGAGTTTTGAATCACCTGATGGTACATTGATTAGAGTGGAGGTAGTGGGAGAGGCTGGAGGAGCATGGTCGATTGTCCGCAAAGGACCGAAATGGGAGTTCAGTACTGAACCCGGTGAGCTCACATCCCAAATATATATAGATCAGAATATTGCCTGGATGCTGTTCTCAAAAGGAATTGAAATTAATCAGGCTAAGCAATACTGGCAGGTGCTTGGCAATCAGGACTTAGGTATGCACGCTCTGGCCATGCCGGCATTTATGGTTTAAAATCATTGCAGGCAGATGAAACTAAGGAATACTCAGAATATCTCGATTTAGGCTTTTCAAATTGATATTTTAGCTAATTTCGAAATAAGAGGCCCTTCTCAAACATTCGTCCCTCCATTGCCGGGGGCGAATTCCTTTTGAAGGCCAAAAGGAACAAAAGCCTTCTTCAATCCCTAGGTGCCTTGGTCACAATCCCCTCACACATCAAAAAAAAGCGATCGCTGCTTTTGGGGTATATCACAATATGAAAGTTTTCTGTTTATGATCCCAAAATCTAATGCTCGGATGTGCTATTTGAATGAATCTGCTTCTTTTTTTTGATTTTGCTGGCACTGGGGATTGAATCGTTCTTCGGATTATCTAATGCAATTTGAACGGTGGTTGGGATAGTGCTTTGGGTTAGAACCGTTCATCCCGCATGTGCGGGACTGTTATTACAGATTGCAGGGACCGGCCTTCCGGGATTTGGCAGGAAAGGCACACTTAATCCTTGCACAAACTTTAATAAATCACTTCGGTTAAGTAATCCGGAGAAGTGGTGCAGATCCATTCATTTATTCATTGCCATAGATACGGCTCGGATTGCACCGATAGGATTAAGTGTGGATTTTCAACAAATACCGGGAAGCCGCGGCTCTTTTGCTTACTTTTCCAGCTGCAGGGAAAAGTAAGTGCCCTTCCGCCGCAAAGGCGGACTAATTTTATTATTAATCATAAATTTTATTTTTACCTGATACTATTGATTCAATAACAAGTAATTATTATGAACAACGATATAGAAAAGCTGAGGTTTCCGATTGGGAAATTTAAAATTGAACCAGTTCAGGAGCAGGACTATCCAAAGTTGATAGATCAGTTAGAGCAATTGCCAGGGCTGCTCAGGGCAGCGGTGAGCGGCTTAACAGATGAACAGTTGGACACTCCTTACCGGGAGGGAGGCTGGACCTTGAGGCAAGTGGTTCATCATCTGCCGGATAGCCATTTAAATGCCTACATACGCTTCAAGCTGGCCATAACTGAAGATATTCCAGCCATAAAGCCTTATGAGGAGGGGCTATGGGCCGAATGTACAGAAGCAAAACATGGGCACGTAAATGATTCTCTGGATTTGCTCGATAGTTTGCACCGAAGATGGGTGGCATTTTTGCGGACCCTGAAGTCTGAAGATTTTCTTCGAAAATATTATCATCCTGCACAGGATAAGCAATATGTTTTAAGTACTGTTTTGAGTATGTACGTATGGCATGGAAAGCATCATCTTGCCCATATTACTGAGACAAAAAAAGCAAATGGATGGAAATAAAAAGTCCACATCTTTCCAAAGATGTGGACTTTTATATTTTTATTTAATTATTGTGCGCTTGTTTTAGCATCCTGTTTCATGGTCTCGTTAGCAACGATCACAATTTCTACACGACGATTCTGCGCTTTCCCTTCAACAGTTGAATTATCAGCAATTGGCTCACTTTCGCCTCTTCCTTCAGTTGCTAAACGACCGGAACTGATGCCCTGACTTAAAGCATAGGCTTTAACAGATTCAGCACGTCGTTCTGACAAGACTTTGTTATATTCATCTGAACCACTTGAATCAGTATGTCCAACGATCAGAACTGTTGTTTCCGGGTTGTTTTTCAATGAGGTCGCCAGGTTCTCGATGTTTGTACGCGCTGCTGTTTTAAGGGCATATTGATTAACATCAAACAAAATACCTGAATCAAATTTCACGATGATACCTTCACCTTCACGAATAACCTCTGCATTAGGAACCGTGTTTTTGATCTCCTCTGCCTGACGATCCATCTTACGCCCAATGATGGCACCAGCAGTACCTCCGATTGCACCGCCAAGGATTGCACCAACCGCAGTATTGCCTGCTTTTTTACCAATAATTGCACCAATTGTACCGCCTGCCGCTGCACCGATGACAGTGCCTTTCTGAGTTTTGGTAGCGGTAGCACAGCCTTGAAATAACATTGCAGAAGCAGCAATTGCTAATCCAAGTGTTGCTATTTTAATCTTTGTATTTTTCATGATTATTTTTTTAGTTACTTCCAGAATATATTCAAACCAAGTGCCAAAAATGGATTTAGATTTTAAGGGTGTACATTTACATTAAATTTACATGAAAAATAATAAAGTAATAAATTTATTGGGATGCGGCTGGCTGGGCTTTCCTTTGGCTCTGGAATTAATTTCACGTGGTTTTACTGTAAGGGGTAGCACAACCAGTCCGGAAAAAGTACCCGTATTAAAAGCATCTGGAATTGACCCAATTTTAGTACAATTTGATCAATCCCTTTCAGATCCTGATCTGACTAAGCTTTTAGATGGAGAGATTCTGATTGTTTCTGTCCCTCCCGGAAGAAGGAATGTTGAGGGCCCTGACAATTATAAAAGAATGGGTGAAATTCTCAGCAGGCAAATACCTGCTGGCAGCATCTCCAAACTGATTTTCATCAGTTCTACCTCGGTTTACTCTGATAGCAATAGTGTTTTAACAGAAAGTTCCGAAACCACACCTCAAACTGCATCAGGGAAAGTAATTGCGGAGATTGAAAAAAGTTTGTTAGCGCTTCCAATACAGGTAATAGTATTAAGGCTTGCCGGATTATTTGGCCCGGGAAGATCTCCTGGAAGATTTTTTTCAGGGAAGGTTAATATTCCAAACGGACATGCACCTGTGAATATGATCCATCAGGAGGAGGTCATTTCCCTGATTAATACCCTGATTGATTCGGATACTGCCAAAGGAATTTACATCGGTTCTACTCCATCACACCCCACAAAAGAAGAATTTTATACGCTTGCTGCCCGACTAGATAAGCTACCCGAACCTGTTTTTATTCCCGAGAAGCTGAGTTGGAAAATTGTCAACAGCGAGCGGGTTGAAACAGAATTGGGTTTTTCCTACAAGTTCCCAAACCTGCTTGACAGGCTTGTCCAATGCTGAGGATTTAATGATTCGCATGATTTAAAATGGATGATTACAGACTTCATACAAGGTCAATGGCGTAAAAAATCGTCTTTCCCGATTTTTTATACATCTTTCATATTCTTTGCTTAAATTTATACTTTAACCAATTAAAAAGGAGTGCAGGAGATTTTGTTTCCCCTCCGCATTTCCCGTTCGTTTGTCTCTATGAAGAAGGTTTTTTCTTTTCTTGCTCTTGTTTTATTTGTTATTGCCACTTCTGAGGCAGCGCAGCCTGATTCTTCTGTAATAAAGCGGTTAAATGAACTGTCAGACATAGTACAAAAAAAATACGCACCCGATAGAAGAGTAGAATTTTATCAGCTTAAACAACAAACTACTACACCTTTAACATACAAACTTGAGATTAGCAGGCAGGAAGCTGCAAATGAACTAAAGGCCTTACTGAGTTCAGAAAATCTGCCTGTTCAGATCAATGTGGAGGTACTTCCTTCCGGTGATCTGGGTGAAAAAGTTTATGGCATTGCAAATTTATCAGTCATCAATACCAGATATGGACCTGATCATGCTGCAGAAATGGCCACTCAGGCGGGTTTGGGAACTCCACTAAAAGTCCTGAAAAAAGAAAGAGGGCACTATTTAGTACGCACCCCCGATAATTATCTTTCCTGGACGGAGTCTGCAGGTGTAAGCCTGATGACGAAAGCCGAATTTGAAAACTGGCAATCAGCCGAAAAGGTAATTTATACTGATTTGTATGGGCAAGCCTATTCTGAGGCGTCTGAAGCATCCCTGCCGGTTTCTGATCTTGTGGCAGGAAATATCATGCAATTAATTTCTGAGTCGAACGGGTTTTATAAAATTTCATTTCCTGATAAGCGGATTGCCTACATTTCTGTAAAAAAGGCCCGTTCATTTGATCAGTGGAAGGAACTTCCAGATCCCGGTGCTGACCAGATTCTTAAAACGGCCCGTAATTTTTTAGGTATCCCTTATCTGTGGGGCGGTACTTCGGTAAAGGGTATGGATTGCAGCGGTTTCACTAAAACAAGTTATTTTCTGAATGGGATTGTTATACCCAGGGATGCATCGCAACAGGCATTGGTTGGCGAGAAATTGGACATCCATGAGGGTGATTCAGTGAATATTGCGAAATCATTGAAAGTTTTAAAGGCAGGTGATTTGTTATTTTTTGCTGCCAATAAAAAAACAAAACGTGTCACACATACGGCTATTTATATTGGCAATGGTGAATTTATTCAGGCAGCCGGATTGGTGAGGATAAACAGCATGATCAAAGGCGCAAAAAATTATGACGATTTTCAATCAAGAACAATGGTGGGTGCCCGCCGGATGCTTACAGCAATCGGTGAACCCGAAGTTACACGTGTAAATAAACATCCTTATTATCAGAGGATTATTAACCAATAATTATAAACTAATCAATATAAGCATATGAATATTTTCGTTGGAGGACTTCCTTTTAAAGTAGATGAAAGAGAGCTGAGAGAAATTTTTGAAAAGTACGGTGAACTTACTTCCGTAAAACTGATCATTGACAAACAAAGCGGCCGGAGCAAAGGCTTTGGTTTTGTTGAGATGGCAGATGATGAAGCTGGACAGCAGGCTATTGATGCCCTCGATGGTACCGAATTATACGGAAGGACCATAGGAGTTAGGGTCTCTGAAGATAAAAAACCGGACAGAAGGTATTGATTTCATTAAGACTGGAATGTCTTCATCGGGTTAATATAATTTTGGAACGGAAATTGTAATAGTTATGGCAGGTTTGCATTTTTAATGTAAAGAATTGTCGGATGTTGCTTTTTAGTACCAGATAGTATTAGGTTAGGTAACATTTGAATAACAATTGCCAATACAAACCGTGTAATTTATTATTTTTGATTTGCAGGCTTCTGATGTCTTAAAAATGAGCGGATTCCTGTTTGATTGACAGAAAATTATAAACAAATTGTTTAACCATGATGAGACCATCATGATTTTTCGAATCATAGTAGAGATTGGATAAAATCATGGCACATTCATCACATTTAAAAACAAAAAAATAACCAGATGAAAAAATTAATCATTCTTTGCAGCGTTGTATTTTTATTTGCAGCTGTAACAGCATTTAATGTTGTCGAAAAAGCTGAATTTAAATTCGAGAAAGAAACGCATGATTTTGGTAAAATACCTCAGGGTAAGCCAGTAAGTGTTGAATTCAAATTTACAAATACAGGTGATGAGCCTTTAATTATAAGTAATATTGAAAGTGTTTGTGGTTGTACTGTACCAAAATATACCAATACTCCGGTGTTGAAAGGTCAATCAGGAACAATTACTGTTACCTATAATGCAGCAGCACTTGCACCGTTCAGTAAAGGCTTGACTATCAAGTCCAATGCCAAAACTCCGATAAAAGTGATTTACATTAAAGGTGAGGTTGTAGCTGCTTCTGCAGAGTAATTTCAATTTTAAGAAAAAAGACCTGTGAAAGAATTTCACAGGTCTTTTTTGTGCCCTTAAATTCCTCTTACATTCATTTTCAGTGTATAGACTGCTTTGCTGGCAGTAATAAACAAAATATCCCTGTTTTTTCCTCCAAAACAAACATTTGCTGTTGATGCCGGAATTGCAATATGTTCGATTTTTTTGCCTTCAGGATTGAAAACAGTTATACCTCCTCTGCCGGTCAGGTAAAGATTTCCACGATTGTCAAGAGTCATTCCGTCTGATCCCATATCGGTGAACAGACGACGGTTATATAATTTCCCTTTCTTTCCAATATCATATTTGTAGGTCTTTTTATCACCTATATCTGCAACAAACAGGTTTTTGCCATCTGCAGATCCTATAATTCCGTTAGGTCTTACAAAATTGCTGTCAACCAGAAATGCAGCCTTTGACCCCTTAGGAAAGTAGTAAACACTTTGATTGCTTAGGTCAGGTTTTTTTCTTTCCCAATACGGGCGCTGATAATAGGGATCAGTAAAAAATATTCCACCTTTGGCATCAATCCAGAGATCGTTTGGTCCATTAAACTTTTTACCTTCAAAATTGTCAAGCAATACTTTTACTTTTTTATCCGGACTGATCTGCCAGATTTCATTCTTTTCATCTGCTGCGGTAATCAAATTGCCCTTTTTATCAAAATACATACCATCGGAATGCCCTGTTTTATCCATAAAAAGGCTCAATTCACCTTCTGTACTATATTTCCAGATCTTACCCTCAACAATATCGGTGAAGAAAATATCTCCGTTTTTATTGACAGCCGGCCCTTCTGTAAATTTGAACTGATCAGAAATTAACACAGGTTTTGCATTCTCTGCAATGATACCCGATTTCTCATTTTGAGGTTTATTTACAGTTTCCGCACTTAAATTCCAGATTGTAAGTGGTGCCAGTATGGTTAGCATTAAGAATCTCATATTGCGTATATTTTAAGGTTTACAATGAAGGTGTTTTGCCTCCATCTACAGGTACATTGATACCATTGATATAGGATGCAGCCGGGCTGGCTAAAAATGCAATTGCAGCCGCTACTTCATGCGGATCAGCTATGCGGCCTGCAGGTATGGTGCTAATCATATCCTTTATTACCTCTTGCTTACTTTTGTTTTCGCGTTCTGAAATGCTTGAAATGATAGATTCCAGTCTGCCTGTCATCGTAAAACCGGGGAGAATATTATTCACGGTTATACCAAACGGACCGAGCTCCAAAGCCAGTGTTTTCGCCCAGCTAGCTACTGCCCCCCTAATGGTATTGGATACACCCAAGCCTTTTAATGGCGTTTTTACAGAAGTTGAAATAATATTGATGATGCGTCCGAAATTATTTTTCATCATTCCGGGCGAAACCGCCTGTACCAGTATCTGGTTACAGATCAGATGCATATTAAAGGCATTTGTAAATTCATCTGTATGGGCATCAATGGCTTGTCCCCCGGCAGGGCCACCGGTATTATTGATTAATATATCAATTTGATTATTGATCAGATATTCATTGATAATGTTCTTCAATTGTGCCTGATCGGTAAAATCAGCAACTAAATAATGGTGCTTTTGGTTTTGATTTGTGGACAGTCCCTGAAGAACTTCCTTAAGTTTATCTTCATTTCGGGCAATTACCGTGACGTCTGCACCAAGATGGGCAAGCTCAGCGGCACTTGATTTTCCAATACCCTGGGTGCTTCCGCAAACCAGTGCTCTTTTTCCTGTCAAATCTAAATTCATAGAGGTTTATTAAGATTATGTACAGGCTTAAGATAAAACCGAAAAATATTGCTCAAGTTCCTGAAGTGTATTTGAATTGGTAGCAATATCCTTAATTATCTTGCCTTTTTCCATTAATAAAATGCGTTCACATACATCAGTAACATGATTCAGATCGTGGCTTGAAATGATAGTGGTAATGTGCTTCTCCCTGCTGATATCTTTAACCATATTCTTTAAACGGATCTGAGTACTTGGATCGATATTGGCAAATGGTTCGTCGAGCATCAGTATTTGAGGGTTTTGAATCATGCAGGCAGCCACCCCGACTTTAGTCTGATTCCCTTTAGATAGATCCCGGATATATTTTCCTTTTTTTAAGATTTCACCATTGAAGAATTCAGAAAAAGGAGGAAGTTCAGAGTCTACCTGAGCTTTACTTTTATTGTGCAGGCCACCTATAAAATGAAAGTATTCCTCAGGGGTCAGGTAGTCAATCAGAAAACCTTCATCCAGGTATGAGGCAGTATAATCTTTCCAAGCTTCGCTTTCTGCAACATTTTTTTCATCTGAAAGCACTTCTCCTGTGTCGGGCCTGATCAGATCCAGCATCATGCGGAAGAGGGTGGTTTTACCTGCGCCATTATTTCCTACCAAGCCAATTGTTTCACCTCTTTTAATGATGAGCTCAGGAATATTGACAACCGTTACTCCATTATATTTCTTTTTTAAATTACTTATCCTGATCATATTATTTATTTCTAAAACCCTCTGCAATTAAATATCGTTTTTCCTGAAATCTTTTTACCAGTTTGCTCAGCCAGTACTCCCTGCTGATCATGAATATCAGGCCGATTACCGCAATCAGGGCAAGGCCTGCTTCCGGATATCCTAATAGATTTAAGGGGTAATAAATTACGAAAGGAGCCAGTAAAAGTGGGATACTGAGGATCCATTGAGATGCTCCAACACCCTCCCAGTTAAATGTAGCCCCTTTGCTCAGATCGATTCTGCGGTAGTTTTGGTTAGCAAAGTATAGCACCAGTAATGTATTCACTCCCAGATTCCATATGAACATGATGAAATGAACAATCAGAACCTTCCATCCGAAATATACATAGGGAATAGTCAGTAAAAAACAGATGGACGAGAAGAAGGTGAATAACAGGAATTTTGATCTGAAAAAATCCATAGCACTGACTTTGCTGACCAAAATCCCATCGAAATGTGCACTTTGCCAGCTAAACATAAACTGCCCGTAATTGATTATGAAAATACCTGTCATGAACATTCCACAAAATACGATTCCTGAATATCCGGAAAAGCTTGGGTTAGTATAAAAAATCAGGCCGTAAAACATAAACATCAGACTCATTGTGATAACCGATCGGGGACGTTTGTTTCGGAGGATTAGTTTTAACTCATTAGCTACAAGGTCTCCTGCTTTGCCAAAACGGTTCAAATAAGGTATTTCAGTACTGGATTTATGTGAAGTATCTGCTGTGTGTAATTCCTCCAGATATAGGTTTGATTTGAGATAGCGGTAATTGATAAAATATATGGCCAGAGCCAGTATTAGAAATATCAGACAGTACAGGGGATTAGCCAGTACGGCCTTGAATACCTGGGCCGAAACAGCAGAGATCGAAAAAAGTCTAAAGTAAAAATCAAGGGAGACGAAAAGGATCAATGTGCCGAAGAATATCAGCATCCAGATCGCATTCAGGTTAACCTTTCTTTTTAACCAGAGACTAAAAAAGTGATTTGAAAGTGTTAGTCCGATTATGGATATCAGTAAACTCCAGAATTGAGCAGGTCCATGTTCCGGTAAAACTACTTTAATAAGGAGTGGCAATGACAATAAAACCGGGGTCAGGTTGAAGCTAGTCCACAGTGAGGTTAATGAAAGATAATTGATGAGCTGATTCTTCTTGATTCTGAGATGCAAATAGGGTCTTACACTCAGTGTTGGTAATTCCTGCATTTGAAAACGAAGGAGAAGATCCATTAAAAAATAGTACAGAATATAGCTGTTGAATGAGTAGAGGATATCCTGGCCCGGATTGGTCTTCTTCAGTATCCGGTCAAGAAAAAAGGCAACAACAAGTACATTCAGCAGAAGATACATAATGAGTAAGGCCATGACCACCCTCATGACTACGCTTTTTCCTGTATTTTTTGAACGCCAGAATGCTTTTGACTGGTGTATTAGAAAGGTTAAAGTCATTGTTGAAATTAAATAAAATAATGCAAACCTAATATTTATACTTATCCTTCCAAAGAGATCTCAGACGTTCCCGAAGCTTTTCTTCTGCAGCATTCTTGCCCGGATCAAACAACAAAGTGCCGCTGAGATTTTCGGGAAAGTATTCCTGGGCAGAAAAATTGTCCTTATACGAATGTGAATATTCATACTCTTTGCCATAGCCTATATTTTTCATGAGTTTGGTCGGCGCATTTCGTAAGTGCAATGGCACCGACTGGTCGCCGGTTCTCGCGACAAGCTCCTGAGCTTTACTTATTGCCTCATAACTTGCATTACTTTTAGGAGATGAGGCCAGATAGGTAACGGTTTGTGAGAGGATGATTCTTGACTCGGGCCAGCCGATTACATTCACAGCCTGAAAACAATTATTTGCCAATAGCAGTGCATTAGGATTGGCATTACCTATATCCTCTGAGGCAAGAATGAGCAAACGGCGGGCAATAAAGGAAGGATCTTCACCCCCGGCAATCATCCGTGCCAGCCAGTAAACTGCTGCGTTTGGATCGCTTCCGCGGATGGATTTTATAAATGCGGAGATAATATCATAATGCTGCTCTCCGGCTTTATCATAGATTGCCATATTTTGCTGGACATGTTTCAATACCAGTTCATTACTGATATTCACATCCTGCTGATTGACGGCATTGACGACCAGTTCCAGCACATTCAGAAGCTTACGTGCATCGCCACCGGAAAGGCGTAAGAGGGCTTCATGTTCTTTGATACTAATCTTTCTATCTTTCAGATAGCTGTCTTCTTTGATGGCTTTATTTAATAGTTCTTTCAGATCTTCCTCTGACAGGTTCTGCAGTATATAAACCTGACTTCTGGATAAAAGAGCTGAAATTACCTCAAATGAAGGATTTTCGGTTGTCGCACCGATTAAAGTTACAAGTCCCCGTTCTACTGCACCGAGCAGTGAATCCTGTTGGGATTTTGAAAATCGATGAATCTCGTCAATGAAAAGAATCGGCAGATTTGCATTCTCATCTTTTAAGCGGGATGCCTGCTCAATTACTTCCCGAATATCTTTAACCCCTGAATTTATTGCACTCAGACTAAAAAACGGGCGATTTAACTGCTTCGAAATTATATAGGCCAGTGTAGTTTTTCCTACACCTGGAGGCCCCCAGAGAATCAGTGAGGGCAGCATACCACTTTCAATTGCCAGACGTAAAATTGCATCCTTACCTACCAGGTGTCTTTGCCCGACATAATCATCGAGTGTAGTTGGACGCATTCTTTCTGCCAGAGGAGGTATTGTTGACATTATTTTCTTTTGGGGAAGAGTTCTGATATAAAACTCGTCAAATTGAATTGTATTAAATGGATTTCTCTTATTTATATTTATTTGAATTTACTTGTCTTCATGTATATGTCATAATTTCAGGGTATTTTTATCGTTTTAGACGGATTGCGTTTAATATTTGAAATGAATTTAAGATCAGCTTTTATTTTTATTCTAATATCGGCATTTGCTGTAGAAAGTTGTTCTGCAATTCCTGTAGATAGTTTTCCCGGAAACCAATCTACGCACTTCTGGAGTGTTCTCCGCAAGAAGTCAGAATTGGATTCGCTCATTGTTGATTTAAAAAGCAGGCACCATGCTGCTGATGTTCATCTTATTAAAGATTTAGTTAAGAGCATTCAATTTCGTGAACAGTTGAAAGCAGCGGATAGTTTTATTCCAGTATTTCCTGTTTCTGCCGGAATTTTTCAGGGTGAAATGCTTTCAGATTCATTGAGTGCATACGATCAGATGTTATTTCTAACCAGGAATCTGGGAGACCGTAATGCAGAGGCAGGAGTGCTGAATTCTTATGCGGTGAG
>Ga0075152_10002235_pt1 | contig 13773 bp, 8 predicted proteins | sample JI61114C2DNA_FD_70964 | JGI IMG/M metagenome (GOLD analysis project Ga0075152, IMG submission 70964) | Wastewater effluent complex algal communities from Wisconsin, to seasonally profile nutrient transformation and Carbon sequestration -... | ecosystem: Engineered > WWTP > Effluent > Algae...
CGGGCTCGGGCGAGTTCGTGGACGCCTGGGGAGGTTGAGGCATGAGGACTCCCGAAAGGCAAAAGCCAAAGAGGTGTCCCGAATCTTACACGTTTTACGCGGCCGGGCGAGGCGAATGGGTCTGGGTCCCGACTTGAACGAGGTTCAGTCGAGGCTCGAGACTTGGCTCGGCTCGTCCATGCCGGCGGCGGCCAGCTCGGCCAGCGCGAGCACGAAAACATGCGGACGCAGATGCGCGAGCACTCGGGCGAGCGCGGGCCGGGCTCGGCTCGTGCACAGCAACAACGTTGGCGCCGGGCCAGCGAGCTCGGCGATCCGCTCGATCAAGCGAGCCCGCCGCCCGGCCGACCAGTGGACGACGCCGCCACGCTCGTCGATCTCGCACGCCTCGATCAGCTCGTCCTCGAGGTCCGGCGTCGCGCGGAGCCAGACCGGCGGGCCCTGGCTCGCCATGCCCTCGACGAGATCACGCAGCCAGTGATCGGCCAAGGCCAGCCGCGCGTGCTCGGGCCAGAACACGCGCTCGTTGGTCTGGGCGAACACGCGTCGCTCGGCCAGCACCCGCAAGAGCGCCTCGATCCGGGGCGCGGGCACCCGCTCGCGCACGAAGGCGCGCACGATCGCGAGCAGATCGATCGGCTCGACGTCGCGCAGCGCTTGGCGAACCAGCTCGGGTCGCGCGCGGCGGAGCTCGGCGATCGCGGCATGGATCGCCTCGATCTCGACCAGCTCGGGCGCCGCTCGCATCAACGCATGAAAGCAAGCGAGCAGGCTCGCCTCGGAGCCGCCGAGGATCGGCTCGCGCGCGAGCACCTGCTCGCCGCGGCGCAGCTCGAGCGTGGCGCTCGGCAGCTCGGGCGCGCTCTCGAACCCGAGCGCGGGCACTTCGAACCCGAGCGTGGCCGAACAACGACGGCGCAAGCTGGGCAGGGCCTCGCGCAGCTCGGGGTCGTCCTTGGCGAGGCGCACGCGGATCTGCTCGAGGTCGCTGCGCGAGCGGACGCCCTCGCGGGCGCGCGCGAGCACGAGCGCGAGCGTGACGAAGCCGGCCGCGGTGGTCGAGAACGCCAGCCAAGGCATGCCGGGCACCAGCGCGAGCAGACCGAGCAAGAGCGCCGGGGCCAACAACCACGCCGGCTCGAACCAGGGCGCTTCGAACCATGCTCGGGTGGGCTCGGCCGCCTCGCCGCGATCGACCCGAGCGACCAGCATCCCGGCGGCGAGGCTGACGAGCAACGCGGGAACCTGGGTGAGCAGGCCGTCGCCGATCGTCAGGCGGCCGTAGAGATCGAGGCTCTCGCCGACGCTCTGGCCCCCACGCACGCTGCCGATCACCACGCCGCCGACCAGGTTGATGCCGGTGATCAGGAGGCCGACGATCGCGTCGCCCTTGATCCAACGCATCACCCCGTCCATCCGGCCGTAGAGGTCCGAGCGCTCGAGCAGGGTCTGGCGGCGCGAGTGGGCCTCGCCGGCCGAGATCGCCCCGCCGCGCAGGTCGGCCTCGATCGCGGCTTGCTGGCCCGGCATGCTGTCGAGCACGAAGCGGGCCGCGACCTCGGCGACGCGCTCGGAGCCACGCGCGATGACCAGATACTGGATCGCCGTGACGATCGTGAACACGACCACGCCGATCAGCAGATCGCCGCGCGCGACCAAGTTGGCGAAGGCGTCGACGACTCGGCCCGCGTCGGCTTGGACCAAGATCAGCCGCGTGGTCGCGACGTTGAGCGCCAGCCGAGCGAGCGCCAAAAGCAGCACGAGCGTCGGGAAGCCGAGCAGCTCGGTCGTCCGACGCACCCGCAGCGCCGCGACCAGCAAGAGCAGCGAGCAGGCCAGATCGAGCGAGAGCGCGAGGTCGACGATCGGCGTCGGCAGCTCGATCAAGAGGCACAAGAGCAGCACGACCACGACCAGCGCCGGCGCGATGCCAGGCAGCTCGCGGACTAGCGCCCGACCAGCCAGCTCGACGCCCGCGAGCCGCCTTCGCATCACAGATCCGGGAGCACGCCGAGCCCGGGCGCTTGCTCGTCGGGGGTCGACGGGGGCGGGGAGGGTTGCTTGGCCGCGATCACCTGCTTGGGCTTCGACTCGGGCTTGGGCCGCGGGGCCGCGGGCCTGCGCGTCGGCCAGCCCGGGGGCGGTCCAGCGTTCGGGTTGGCGTCGGCCTCCGGGTGCGCTTCGAAGGTCAGCTCGAACGCCTCGTCTTCGACTTCGATTGGCACAGGCTCGGGCACAGGCTCGGGCTCGAGAGCGAGCATCGGCTCGTCGAGTTGCCCGGCGGCGGCCCGGCGGCGCAGCTCGGCGGCGTCGGGCAGCGTGTCGGGATCGGGCGCGTCGCTCGGCTCGACCGAATCGACCGGCTCGCTTGGCGGGGCCACGACCGCGGGCGCCAAGGGCTCGGCGCGTGCGACCCGATTCGAAGTCCCGGCCGGCAACCCGCGGAAGCGCTCGCGCGCGGCCAAGACCTTGGCCACGTACTCGTTCGACCAGTCCGGGAATTTGCCTCCGGCCGCGACCCACTTGGCCACGTTGCCGGGCCCGGCGTGATAGGCCGCGACCGCTTGGGTCTCGTCGCCGAACTTGTGGATCATCTCGGCCAGGTAGAGCGAGCCCGCGCGGATGTTGAACTCGGGATCGTTCGCGCGCGGCCGCGTCTCACCCATTCGCTTGGCCAAGTAAGCGGCGGTCGAGGGCATCAGCTGCATCAGGCCGCGCGCGCCCGCGGGCGACTGCGCGTCGACGTCGAAGCGGCTCTCGACCCAGATGATCGCGTTGATCAGGCTCGGATCGAGCTCGCGCTCGCCCGCCGCTCGCTCGACGACGCCCTGGACCGCGAGGATCCGCGAGCGCTCGTCGGGGCTGAAGTCGGCCAGCGCCGCTTCCGCGCTCGCGCTCGCCTTCTCGGGCGCCTGCGTGCTCGACTGTCCGAATGCACAGCCCGTGACCCCCGTGGTGATCAGCGGCGCGATCAACACGCCTGCCCAAATGAGACGCGATCCGATCATCCTCATGGCAAGCGACTCTAGAGGGCCTGCCGCTGGCGCCGAACAAACCAGCAAAACCATGCCCCTCGGGCGAGCGCAAGCGGATCCACACGCGCCGGAGCTTGACCCCCCTGCCCAGATCCATATCCTTCCCCCCCTCCGCGCACGCACGCGCCGAGCCCCGGGACCTGGGTGGAGGTCCCCGCCGAGACGGGCGGACCGTCGACGGAACGTGTTCAACGAGTGAGCGATCAGGCCATCATCAAGACCGGCGGTAAACAATACCGTGTTGCCGTGGGAGACAAGCTGCGCGTCGAGAAGCTCGAGCTCGAGGTCGGCGGTAGCATCGACTTCGACCAAGTGCTCTTGGTCGGCCAGGGCGCAGCCACCAAGGTCGGCACCCCCGTGGTCGCCGGCGCCAAGGTCAGCGGCAAGATCGTCGCGCACGGGCGCGGCAAGAAGCTGATCGTCTACAAGTTCCGTCGGCGCAAGCAGTACCGGCGCAAGAACGGGCACCGTCAGCCCTTCACCGAGGTTCAGATCACCGCGATCTCGGCCTGAGACCGCAGGAGACAAGTCCCCATGGCACACAAAAAAGGTCAAGGTTCGATCAAGAACGGCCGCGACTCCAACGCGCAATACCGCGGAGTCAAGAAGTACGGTGGTCAGCGCGTCGAGGCGGGCAACATCATCGTCCGTCAATGTGGCAGCCACTTCTGGCCCGGTGACGGCGCGAGCTACGGCCGCGACTACACGATCTACGCCACCCGCCCCGGTGTGGTCCGCTTCTTCAAGCGCGGCCCCAAGGACAAGCGTCGGGCGTACATCTCCATCGACACGGTCGAGCTGGCGGACGCCGCCGAGTAGGCGCGCTGGCCTCGGGCCGGTTGAAAGAGAGGGCCACCCGACGCAGAGTCGAGGGCCCTCTTCGCCTTTTCTCGGGCAGCCAGAGACATCCATGCGTTTCATCGATCGAGTCCGCATCCAGGTTCACGCCGGCGACGGTGGCAAGGGCATCGTGGCCTGGCGGCGCGAGGCTCACGTGCCCGAAGGGGGACCCGCGGGCGGCGACGGTGGCAACGGCGGCGACGTCTGGTTGGTCGCCGATCCCCAGCTCGCGACCCTGCTCGACGTCGGCTTTCGCCGGATCTACCGCGCGCCCGCGGGTCGAGCGGGCGCCGGGCAGAAGAAGAACGGCAAGTCGGGCGAAGATCAGATCATCCGCGTGCCCGTCGGCACGATGGTCTACTACGAGGGCGAGGTCGAAGAAGAGGGCGATCCCCGACCCTGGCAGCAAGACGATCGCTCGGACGCCGACGTCGAGGCCGAGGCCGACGAGGACGCCGACGAGGACGCCGACGACTCGTTCACGTGGAGCGACGACGACCCCGACGTGTTCGAAGCACCTGCCGAGGTCGACGAAGGCGAAGACGCCGAAGAAGCCGAAGCCGAGCCGGGCATCGAAGCGACGAGCGAGGGTGAAGGCGAGCTCGAGAACGTCTGGATCGCCGAGCCCTCGTCGCCAGGATCGCCGGGGTCGCCAGGATCGTCGGGATCGAGCGCGCTGCCCCAGCGCGACCCCGAGCTGGCCGGCGCGCCCCGAGAGATCCGCGAGGGCATCTCCGCCGGCGCCCAACGCCAGCAGATGGCCGAGCATCGGCGCGAGGCCCCGCGCCGTAGCCCCCGGCGCGAGCGAGGCCAGCTGATCGCCGATCTCGATCAGCCCGACGCCCGCGTGCTGATCGCCCACGGCGGTCATGGTGGGCGCGGCAACGTGCACTTCACCTCGTCGACCAACCGCTCGCCCGATCGCGCCGAGCCGGGCACGCCGGGCGAGGCGATGTGGCTGCGGCTCGAGCTGAAGCTGCTCGCCGACGTCGGCATCGTCGGCTACCCGAACGTCGGCAAGTCGACCTTGATCAGCCGGATCTCGCGGGCCCGGCCCGAGATCGCCGACTACCCCTTCACGACCCTGGCGCCCCAGCTGGGCGTGGTCACGCTGCCTGGCGATCGCACGATGGTCGTCGCCGACGTGCCCGGCCTGATCGACGGCGCCAGCGAGGGTCGCGGGCTCGGCCACGAATTCCTGCGCCACCTCGAGCGGACCCGCGTGCTCTTGCACTTGCTCGCGCCCGACCCGACCCCCGGCCGCGAGGTGCTCGCCGACCTCGACGCGCTCGAGGGCGAGCTGCTCCGCTACGGCGACATGTTCGAGGGCCGGCCGCGCGTGGTCGCGCTCAACAAGCTCGACACGCCCGAGAGCCAGGCACTGGTCAAGCGAGCACGTCGAGCGCTGCGCGAGCGCAACATCCCGCTCTTCCCGATCAGCGCAGTTACCGGCGAGGGCGTCGACGCGCTGCTCGAGGCGCTCTGGCGGCGTCTGGACATGGTCCGTTCACGACCGAGCGACGCCGAGTGAAGAGCCGCAGCCAACCTCGTGCATGACCGACGCCGAAAGGTCCTTCACGCGATCGTACGATCGACTTTGGACACAGATCGCGGCTAGGCGCGAGCTGGCGAGGTCTGGTCGGCCCTGATACCGTTCAAGCCGTGTCTCGTGCCGGCTCGAATCCCTGGTCGCTGGCTGGCTTGCTCGCCCTGCTGAGCTTGCTGCTCGTGTTGTTGATTCCTTCCGGTCAGCTCGCCGCAGCGCCTCCGCCCGCGACCGGGACCGCGATCCCGCCCGCCGATCTGCCGCAGAACCAACCCGCGGCCGATCCCGATCCGGAGCCCGCCCCCTCCGACGAAGATCTCTTCCAGACCACCGAGACGCCCGAGGGCATCGACAGCAGCACGCGCGAGAGCGAGATCTACGGCGCTCGCATCGACGGGATGCAGACCGACGTCGACGATCTCAAAGAACGGATCTTCCGCAGCAAGGCCCGGCTCTCGGTGCTCAAGGAGACCGTGCTGCACGGCGTGCTCGCGGGCAGCCGAGTGATCATCGCGCATCGCAACCTGATGGGCTCGCAGTTCCGGCTGACCAAGCTGGCCGTGGTCCTCGACGGCGCGCAGATCTACGCGCGGACCGACGACAGCGGCGCGCTCGATCAAGAGGACGAGCTGGTCGTGCTCGACGGCAACATCGTCCCGGGTCCGCACACCATCACCGTCGAGCTGACCTACGCCGGCCAGGGCTTCGGCGTGTTCAGCTACCTCAACGGCTACACCTTCGAGTCTCGCAGCTCGCACAACTTCACCGCGCCCGAGAACGGGGCGCTGCGCCTGCTCAGCGTCGGGTTCGAGAAGGGCAACCTGAGCACCGAGATGAAGGACCGGCCGAGCGTCGACTGGCAAGAGGTCGCGCTCGACGCCTCGGGCAAGCCGCTGCCGCAGCAAAAGACCAAGTCGAAGACCAAGACCAAGTCCAAGCGCGACGCCAAGCCGAGCGACAAGAAGGCCGCCGACGCGCCGAGCGACAAGCCGGCGACGACCAAGCCGGCCAGCGACAAGCCGGCGACCACCACCACCGAAAAGCCCGCGCCGCAAAAGCCGACCCCGCAAAAGCCGGGCGCCAAGCCGGCCGAGCCCAAGCCCGCGGGCGGTGAGTGATCCGAATGCGTCGAGTCGCGCTCGTTGGCTTTGCTTGTGTCTGCGTGCTGCTCGGCCCCATCGGTCGCGCGGCCGAGGCTGCGCCGCCCTCGGACGAGGGCTTCGACGTCGACGACGCGGTCGCGCGGCTCAGCGACATCGAGTCGGTCATCGTCTCGGCCGAGCAAGCCGGCAACAAGGACAAGCCCGAGACCGAAGAAGAGCTGGCCAAGCGGGTCGTCAACGGTCAGCTGATGCTGGCCGAGCGCGACGTCGAGAACGCCGCGATCGTGTTCCTCGACGTGCTCGAGAACCACCCCAGCAGCGAGGCCGCCAGCCAAGCCCAATATTTCCTCGGCGAGGCCCTGGTCCTGCTCGGCATGGACCGCTGGGCGATCGAGTGCTTCTTGGCCAACCTGCGCGACAACAGCAACGACGGCCAGCGCTTCCATCAGCGCAGCATGGCCAGGATGTTCGACCTCGCCGTGCCGCGCCGCGACGAGGGCTTCGCTCGTCGCCCGGGCCTGAGCGCGACGCCGGAGGTTCGCGCGCGGCTCGAGGCGATCGGCATGCCGGTCGAGACCGAGCCGCCCGAGGGCCGGGTCGACGACGCGACCATCCAGCGGATCGTGCTGGCCGTCGAGTCGCTGCCGCTCGACCAACGCGAGATCGAGCTGCGCTACGCCTACGGTCGCTGGCTCTACTTCGAAGACAAGCTCGACGCCGCGATCGAGTCGCTCGACAGCGTCTCGCCGCTCGACATCCCGATGACCACCGGCGGCGTCGGTGCGGCCTGGCGAGTCCGCGCGTTCTACCTGGCCGCGACCGCGACCTTGGCCAAGGGCGAGATCGACGACGCGCTCGCGCGCTTCGACGCCTTGACCAAGGCCACGCCCAGGAACGAGCGAGACAAGCGGATCGTCGAGCTCGGCTGGCTCGCGATCGCGCGAGTCCATCACGATCAAGGCGAGGCGGACCTGGCGGTCAAGGCTTACCGGCGGATCTCCCGCGACTCGCCCTTCTTTCCCGAGGCGATGTACGAGACCGCCTGGACCCTGCTCGCCGCCGGCAGCCACGAGCAGGCCTTGCAGACGCTCGACTTGCTGCTGGTCTACGACCCCGAGAGCCCGGTCGTCCCGGAGATCAAGCAGCTGCGCGGCAAGGTCAAGATTCAACGGCGAGACTGGGCCGGGGCCGAGGGCGAGTTCCTCGAGCTGCGGCGCGAGTTCGACGATCTGAGCAAGCGGCTCGGCAAGTCGCTCGAGGCCAAGGGCGACGCCGCGACCTACTTCTCCGCGGTCGCGTCCGAGGACATGCTGCACTTCTCGCTCGGCGCCGTGATGCCGGTCGAGGCGGTCCCGGTCGCCGAGACCCTGCCGCGCGCGGTCCAGGCCGTCGATCTCGCCAACGAGGTCGGCGAGACCGAGCTGATGCTCTTCGAAACCCGAGTCCTGCTCGCGCGCATGGAGGAGGCCGTGCAGGCCAAGGAGCGCGCCCGACTCTTCCTCGATCTCGGCGCCCACCTCAGCGCGCTCGACTCGGCCGATCTCGACCTGCTCGACCTCAAGGAGAAGCTGCTGGTCAAGGCTCGCTCGGGCGTCAGCGGGGCCGGCCTCGCCGACATCGAGAGCCAGCGTCGAGCCTTGCGCAAGCAGGTCGACAACCCGCTCGGCGACGCCAGCAGCCGCGACGACGCGGCCGCCCAGCTGCGCGAGCGAGCCGAAGAGGTCCACCAGCTCGACCTGACCATCCAGGCCCTGCGCGCGCAGCTGATCGCGACCGAGCGCTACTACGACGAGACCCGCAAGGATCAGCAGATCGATCCGCAGGGCTTCCTCAACCAAGCCGCCGAGCTGCGCGACGAGATCGCCGGGCTCGAGCAAGAGGTTGCGACGATGGAGGCCGACGTCGAGCAGGCCCAGACGGCGATCCGCTTCTCCGACCCTTGGGCCGAGGCCCAGCGCAACGCCAGCGACCGCTACTCCGAGTTCCTCGACCGGGCCTTCGCGGCGATGTTGTCGGCCAAGCCCAACGCCAAGCTGCAGAAGGTCTGGGACCGAGCCGACTCGCTGCGCGGCCGGGTCGACGATGGCCGCGAGCGGCTCGACGAAGCCGCCGGGCGTCGCTTGAAGCGAGCGATCCAGATCATCCGCGAGGAGCGGGTCAACCTCGACGCCTACCAGATCGAGCTGACCGAGCAGGAGTCGGCGGCCCGCGATCTCGTCGGCGAGGTCATGCAGGCCAGCTACCGCGACGTCGTCGGCGAGCTGGCCAACTTGGTCACGCGCTCGGAGGTCGGCTTGCTCGACGTCGCGTGGGCCATTCAAGAGGTCGAGTCCGAGGAGATTCGGCGGCTCGAGACCACCCGTGATCGCGACCTGCGCGAGCTCGATCGCGTGCTCGACCAAGCGATGGAGGACGGACGATGACACGTCGATTCCTGACTCGTTGGGCCTTCGCGGGCTCGTTGTTCGGTCTGGTCGGTCTCGAAGCCTGGACGGCAGGCGAGGCGGCCGCGTCGAAGCCCGACGCCAAGCCGCAGCTGCTGCCGAGCGGCTCGGGCAGCCCCGGCGAGCCCGGCTCGGGCATCGGTCGGATCGTCGAGGGCGGCGGCGATCCCAACCGCCTCCAGGCCCCGCTGCCACGTCGGCCCCGCAACGACGACGAAGCCAAGGCGATCGAGGAGCTCGAGGAGCTCTACAAGAGCTTCGAAGCCGCCGCCGAGGCGACCGACGACACCCTGCGCGACCAGCTGGTCATCGAGGCCGAGCTCGGCCGCGAGATCCTCGGCAAGAGCTACGACGAGCAGATCCGCGATCACCGAGCGCAGTCGCGAGTCCTGCGCTCCAAGGCGATCGCCCGCTACGAAGACTTCCTGAAGCTGCACCCGAACGACGCCGCGTGGACGCCCGAGGTCGAGTTCCGCCTGGCCGAGCTCTACTTCGACGACTCGCTCGAGCGCTTCCAACGGCAAGACGACACCTGGCAAGACCTGATCGCCGAGCTCGACAAGCGCAAGCAGGCCGGCGAGGCCAACGTCCCCGATCCTCCGCCCGCGCCCAAGGTCGACTACAAACGCTCGATCGAGCTGCTCGCCAGCGTCGTCACCGACTTCCCCAAGTACACTCTCAACGACGCCGCGCTCTACCGGATGGGCGTGCTGCTCTACGAGCAAGAAGAGTTCGACGCCAGCCGCCAAGCCTTCCTCGCGCTGGCCTGCACCAATCGCTACGCGGTGCCCGAGCCCGACGGCAGCAACCTGGTCTCGACTCGGAGCTTCCGGACCGGCGACTACGAGAAGTGCACGCCGCTGACCGACAAGAGTCAGTTCATCGCCGAGGCCTGGCTGCGGGTCGGCGAGCTCCACTACGACGTCGACGAGCTCGACCCCGCGATCGAGGCCTTCCTCATGGCGCTCGGTCAGCCGGGCAGCGCCTTCTACTCGCAGGCCCTGCTTCGAATCGCCTTCACCCGCTACCTCCGCCGCGACTTCACCAAGGCGGTCGAGCGCTTCGACGAGTACATCCGCTACGCCGACAGCCTCAAGGGCACCGACCAGTACGACGACGAGTCGGCCTATCGCGACGAAGCGATCGAGTGGATGGCCAAGTGCTACAACGACGACGACTGGGACGGGAACGGTCGCCGCGATCGTCCGGCCGGCCTCGCCCGGCTCGAGCGTGACTACGCCGCGCGCAAGGACGAGCCGCACGTCCCCGAGGTCTACGCTGCGTTCGCCGATCTGCTCGCCAAAGAGACCGAGTTCAAAGGCGCGATCGAGATCTACGAGCTCGCGCTCGGCCGCTGGCCGCTGGCCGCGGCCGCGCCCGAGATCCGCTACAAGGTCATGGAGGCGTGGAACCGGATGCGCGAGCCGGGCAAGGTGACCGAGTCGCGCGACAAGCTCGCGACCGACTACCTGCGCGGCACGACCTGGTACTACGCCAACGAGAACGACCCCGACGCGATCGAGAAGGCGTTCAAGCTGGCCGAGGACGCCCTGGTCGCGACCGCCGTCGATCACCAGGCCCGCGCCCAGCAGCTGCGCGGCGAGGGTCGCGAGGCCGAGTCCAAGAAAGAGTACGAGATCGCCGCGCGGGCCTACGCCGCCTACCTCGACCGCTTTCCGAACACGCAGAGCTCCTACGAGTACCGCTACAACTACGCGGACTCGCTCTACTACTCCGATCAATTTCTCGAGGCCGCCAAGCAGTTCGCGTTGGTCCGCGACTCCAACCTCGACAACCGACTCCAGGCCGACGCGGCCGAGGGCGTGGTCTCGGGGCTCGAGGCCTACGCCGAGCTCGAGACCGCCGCGGGCCGCTACAGCGTCCCGGACATGCCCAAGGATCCCGACGCGGGTCCCTACGAGCCGGCCGAGATGCCCGCGCTCGCTCGCGCGTTGCAAGACGGCTACGACCGCTACGTCGAGCTGCGTGGCGACAGCGAGGACGCGGCCGAGCAGCTCTACAAGTCGGGTGAGCTCAGCCAGCGCTACCACCAGTTCGACCCGGCCCGCGATCGCTTTCAGCGAGTCGTCGATCGCTACTGCGGCAAGGACATCGCGATCAACGCCGGCGTCGCGATCATCGACGGATACACCGTCCAGGGCGACCTGGCCAACACCGGCAAGACCGTCGACATGCTCAAGTCGAAGTCGTGCGGGACCGGGGCGGCCAAGACCGAGTTCGCCGGCAAGCTGGTCTCGATCGGCAACGCGGTGATCTTCCAAGAGGCCCAGCTCTTGTACGAGGCCGGCGAGTACGAGGCCGCCGCCGACCGCTACGTCGCGCTGGTCAACCAAGCGCCCGACGATCCCAACGCCGACCGGGCGCTCAACAACGCCGCGATCGCCTACGAAGAGATCGGCCGCTTCGACAGCGCGACCCGGACCTACGAGCGGATCTACAAGACCTACAAGCCCTGCTCGGCGCCCAAGCTCAAGCCGACCGACAAGTGCAGCGAGTTCTCCGACGAAGCGCTGCTGCGGACCGGCTTCAACCACGCCCGCTTCTTCGAGTTCGAAGAGGCGGTCGCCAAGTACCTGATCCTGGCCGAGGACGCCGACTACGCCAACAGCGAGAAGCGCCTGGTCGCGCTGCGCAACGCCGCCGGGCTCGAGGACAACCTCCAGCACTACGACAAGTCGGCCAAGCTCTACTACAAGGTCGCCGACAAGGCCGCCACGACCAGCGAGAAGGCCGAGGCGGTCTATCGTGCGGCCGAGGTGCTCGAGAAGAACGGCGACGCCAACAAGACCATCACCGCCTACAAGAAGTACCTCAAGGAGTACAGCAACCTCGAGGGCCAGGCGGTCCGCGAGGTCGAGGCTCATCTGCGCCTCGGCCAGCTCTACCGCGATCAAAAGGACCGCAAGAAGGCCGAGCAGGAGTTCGAGGCCGCGATCGATCTCTTTGCCTCGCGGGGCCTCCAGAACGGCACGGCCGACGCCGCGCTGCCGGCCGAGGCCCAGTTCATGTTGGCCGAGTACGCGCTCGACGACGTGCTCAAGATCGAGCTCAAGTCGACCAACAGCAAGAAGCTCGAGGGCGAGGCCAAGAAGCTCTTCGACGCCTTGATCAAGGTCACCGCCGAATACGACAAGGTCTACACCTACCGCTCCTTCGACTGGGTCTTGGCCGCCATGTATCGGCGCGGCTACGCGTTCGAGACCGTCGCCAACCGGGTCGTCGACGCTCCGGTCCCGGCCGCGCTCAAGAAGGGCAGCGACGCCTACTTCGCCTACAAGATCACCGTCGCCGAGGCGATGGAGCCCTTCATTCAGAAGGCCGTCGGCCTCTACGAAGAGTGCATCAAGCGGGGCAAGGAATTCCGGATCAACAACGTCTGGACCTCGCGCGCGCTCGAGCGGCTCAACGTCTACAAGGCCGACGAATACCCGCTGCTGCGCGACGCCGCGCTCGCGCTCGAACCGGAGGACCGCCGATGAACGTCTCTGCCAAGCGTCTGATCCTCGTCCTCGCGCTGGCCGTGCCGCTGGCCATGCCGCTCGGCTGCAAGACCAAGGCCGGCACGGACACCCCCGACGAGTTCGAACTGCCGCCCGAGCGCGAGGTCCCGCGCGACAAGACGGCCAGCAAGGACAAGGACAAGAAGGGGACCAAGAAGGACGACAAGAGCGCCAAGCAGGTCGACCCGCCCAAGGTCGTGGTCCCGCAAGACCGCGATCAGAACCTCGAGAAGGCCAAGATGCAGCGAGCCCACAAGCTCAGCGCCAAGGCCAAGCAGCTCCTGCGCGAGGGCCAGACCGACAAGGCGATCAACGAGGCCCGGCTCGCCCTGCGCGAGCACGAGCAAGACGTCGAGGCCATGCTGGTCATCGCCGAGGCCTTCTACAAGCAAGGCAAGCACGAGCTGGTCTTGTCGGTCGCCAACTCGATCCTCAAGGTCGACGCCAAGGTGCTCTCGCCGACCGAGAAGTCGCAGGCCTACAACCTGATGGGCTTCGCCTACCTGCAGGCCGGCCAGCGCGGTGACGCCTTCAACTCGTTCAAGAGCGCGGCCGAGACCGACGACAAGAACGCGAGCGCCTGGAACAACCTCGGCGTGCAGTACATGTGGCGAGGTCAGCCCGACGTCGCCGAGAGCTGCTTCGACTACGCGACCACGCTCGACGACAAGTTCGCCGAGGCCTTCCTCAACCTCGGCGCCGCGCAGCGGGCCAACAGCAAGTTCCCCGAGGCCGAGAAGGCGTTCACGCAGGCCAGCAAGCTGCGGCCCGACTGGGCCGAGGTCCACTTCAACCTCGGCGTGCTCTACCTCGACGGCGTCTCGCTCGACTCCGATCTCGAGCGTCGCTACAAGCTCGCGATCACCGAGCTGCAGCGCTACAAGTCGATGGTCGAGAAGGGCGGCGAGTCGCTCGAGCGCAGCAACTCCAAGCGCGGCGGGGCGACCGACGCGATGGGCAACGAGCTGGTCTCGGTCGCCCAGGCCGACCTCTACATCAAGGCCGCCAACAAGGGCATCGAGAGCGAGCAGCGTCGCAAAGAGCGAGACGAGAAGCGCAAGCAAAAGGAAGGCGAGGCGAGCGAAGAGCCTGCTGCGAGCGAGCCCACGCCGAGCGAGCCTGCGCCGAGCGAGCCGCAGAAGCCTGGCGAGCCGCAAAAGCCTGGCGAAGCTCCGGCACAGCCGACCCCGGCCCAGCCGCCGGCCGAACAACCACCGAGCCAGCCGGCTCAACCACCGCCAGCTCAACCACCGCCGGCTCAACCACCACCGGCTCAGCCGACGC
>Ga0075152_10002237_pt1 | contig 13771 bp, 19 predicted proteins | sample JI61114C2DNA_FD_70964 | JGI IMG/M metagenome (GOLD analysis project Ga0075152, IMG submission 70964) | Wastewater effluent complex algal communities from Wisconsin, to seasonally profile nutrient transformation and Carbon sequestration -... | ecosystem: Engineered > WWTP > Effluent > Algae...
CAGGAAAGGCACTTCTGCTCCATGCCCAAGAACGTCTTTGGCCGCTTCTTCAGATCCTTGTCCGCGATGTTGTCGGGCATATGGCATTTGCGGCAATCGATGGGCTTGTGCGCTCCTTCCAATGCATATCCCGTGAGGCCGTGATCGAACGTCTTCTCATCAAAGCGCACCATTTCGAACTTCCGTCCGTGGTGCTCGCTGTGGCAGGCGAAGCAATCCTTCGCCTTCACGTCCTTGCTCGCGTGATAGCCACGCTTCGCTGTGATCAGCGCCTTGATCTCCTTGTGGCACTCCAAGCACTTCGCGTTCGTCACCTTGTTGCCAAGGTCGTGGCATTGCGTGCAATTGCTCATGCCCTCCAGGTTGGCATGCGCGGTGGTCAGGTCGCCGGGCGACAATTGCGCGCGACTTGTCGCTGCTAGCAGCGATAGCACTACGAACAGATATGTCGCGACCGATCTCACGTGTGCTTCTTCACGATGTGTCCGAACCGTTTCGTGATCTCGATGCCGGCCTTCTGCAGGAAGCCCGTTGGCAGTTCACCGCCAGCGAAAATGTACACGAGGTCGTTCGGTAGCTGTTGCGTGTCTTCGCCCACTTTGCACAGCACGGAGTCCGGTGCGATGGAGACCAGGTTGGCCTTGTACACGGCTTTCATCTTCCCCGCCTCGATCGCCGTGGTCACTGCTTCGCGGTTCTTGGGTTTGATACCCGCGAAATTCTCGTTCCGATTGACCAGGAGCACTTCGTTCTGTCCCATCAACAGCATGGCGGATTCTACACCGGCATCGCCACCGCCCACCACCACCACCTTCTTGCCGGAGATGTTCTCGGGCTCCAACAACCGATAGGCCACCTTGGTCGACTCCTCGCCGGGTATCCCCAATTTCCGAGGTGTGCCCCGGCGCCCGATGGCCAGCAGGACGTTGTTGCAGATGTAGTCCTTGCCAACGTTGGTGGACAGTTTGAAGGTGCCGTCCTTCTGCGGTACGATGGCATCCATCTTCGTGTGCTCCGTGATCTCGATCCGGTGCTCGCTGATCACCTTCCGCCAGAGCTGGAGCAGTTCATCCTTCGAGGTGTCGTACAGCTTCACCTTGCCGTACAAGGGCAGATCCATCGGGGAGGTCATCACGAGCTTCGATCTCGGGAACGTGTATACGGTGCCGCCGAGCGAATCCTGCTCCAAGGTGGCGCTGGTCAAGCCTTGTTTCTTCGCTTCCAACGTGGCCGATATACCGGCCGGGCCGGCGCCGATGATCACCACATCCAGCACACCTTCAGGCTTGGGCTTCTTGACGCTCGCGATGTTCTCCATAGCCTGCTTGCCTTGCTCCACGCCGTTCCTGATCAAGCCCATGCCGCCGAGTTCCCCTGCGATATAGATGCCCTTGATGTTGGTCTCGAAGGTCTGGTCCACATGCGGTAGATCGATCCCGCGCGTCTCGGTGCCGATGCGCAGGGAGATGGCCTGCACGGGGCACGCATGGAAACACGCACCATGCCCCACGCAGTTGCTGGCGAGGATCACCGTGGCCTTGCCGTCCACGATTCCCAGGATGTCCTTCTCCGGGCAGTCGGCCACACAGGCGGCGCTTCCGATGCACGTGCTCAGGTCGATGTACGGGTGCAGCGACACCGGCTCGAACATGCCTTCCTCCTTCGCCTTCGCCACCTTCTTCTCCACGATCTCGGACTTCTTCTTCAAACTGCGCATATAGAAGAAGATGGTGAGCCCGCAGAGCAGGAGCACTGATCCGTAGATCGCTATCTGTTCGATCAGTACTTCCATCAGAAGATCCACTTGTAACCGAAGGACAACGTGACGGCAACGTGGATGATGAGCACGATGAGCATGATCAACGCGAAGGGCAGGTGCGCCACATGCCAATACTTGAACAGTTTCTGCATGGTGAGCAAACGGCCGATGCGGTGCGACAAGGCGAATTCCTCCTTCACCATCCGGATGATCGCTGCTTGCTCCTCGCGTGCCATGTTCTTCGCCTTCAGTGACGAGCGGATCACGCCGACAGCCTTGCGTTCATCAAAGTAGCGGGCAATGAACGACCTGCTCTTCACGGCAGCACCATCGCTGTCCGTGGTCCCGACGATCAATGGGATCAACTGCTCGTCCAGTCCAACGTTCTGCTTCAGGTTCTCGACCAATTGTGACCGCATACCCTTCACTTCGTTCAGGCTCAGTTCGCGACCTTCCACCGTGCGCGGGATCTGGATGTAGATGAAGCGCCCGATCACGCCGCTGGCCACCACGGCCACCATGCTCCAGAACGCCACCGAGACCAGTCCGCCGAATTTGAAGGCCGTGTGGAACAGGATGAGGATCGGCCCCAGTGTGCACAGGAAGATGTGGAACTCCAACAGGTATTTCAGCCGGAGCTGCTTCGTCATGAAGTTGTAGCGCTTACGCGCGATATAGATCACCACACCGAACAGGATGAGCAAGGTGCCCAGGATGCCGATGCCATGGCCGTAGGCACCGCTCGGCTTGAACCAGTTGTGCTCCGGGTGATAAAAGCGCTCCTCTATCGGGAGCTGGTAGTACGACCAGCCGACGTAGGTGAGGTAGGTCGTCACCACGATCACGATGGCCGACATGGTAGCGATGAAAAGGGTATGAACGGTCCGTGTCATGTAGGTCCCGGCAATTCGGTTAGTGCCTTCGTTCCTGGTCCGAATGATCCGAAAGGTGCGAACGTTGCGTGGCTGTTTTGCTCAAGTTCGGGAAAGAACGCGCTTGTGGGTGATGATCCGTGCATCGCGACACTCGGTATGGAGGGGATCGATGACGGAATGTTCGTGGCAGTGAACTTCCAGAAGGTGAAATGTGGGTGGTACATGGCTCGATCCGCATAGTACGACGGTGAATGGGAGAAGGGATCCAAGTCCACCTGTGCATGGGCAGGACTTGTCCGCCTGGCAGGTCAACCTGCTAAGGCGTGGTTCAACCGTTCAACTCGGGCGGATGGAAGACCGAACGACCGGGCCACTGTCCGCACGCCCACAGGTCCATGGGCACTACCCCTGTGGAAACAACGACTTCGCTGAGGGCCAACAGTGGCAGCGTGTAGTTCGTTACGTAGAGGGGGCTGGTACCGGCCGTATGATGGAAAGGCAACCCATCATGGCGAGTACCATCCCGCTGTTCGTGGTCGCTGTCGAAGTAGTGCATCACCAAGAAGTCCATGATCGTCAAGCAACCTCCGCTTTCCTGCGAATGTTCTTCGAAGTGTCCGGTCAGTTCGGGTAGTCTGAAGAGCTCCATCAGACCTCCAGGGGCGATGCCAGCCAGCCACACGTGTGCGCACATGAACAGGGCGACGAGGGCTTTCATTCGGTGGCCAAGCTAATCACAGGCCAAGCCTGCGTGTTGGAAGTGCCTCGGGTATTTCGACCAACCAGAGCGTATCCCGGGCCAAAGACCCCGTTCGGATCCTAATGTCCGCTGTTCGTTGAGCCGCAACTATCCACTGATGCGGTTGCTTCTGCTAGGGACCGTCAAATACCATTCGTGATCGTGGGACAAGTTGAAACTGATAGCGAGACCGCTCATCAGAACCATGTGCCCCTTGCCGGGTTCCTTCCGGTGTGGGAGAACTATCCATCTTGCTTGAACCATACATCACGCCATGGTGCTTCTGCACCGATCTCCATGAGGCGCGATGAGACCTGATGCGGTTGGCGCCAAGATCAGGGCTCCAAGGGCAGCCCGGCCGATCGCCATGCGCTGATACCTCCGTCCAGATCCACCACATCGCTGAACCCGCTCTTTCGGAGATGGTCATTGGCTGCAGCGCTCCGGCGGCCTGAAGCGCAATAGAGCAGCACCGGTCGTGCCTTGTCCAACGTGGTCGCTTGGGCCTCCAGCTCGCCACTGGTCCAATCCAAGTTCACGGCGTGGGCGATATGCCCATTGGCGAATTCACCTGCTGTGCGCACATCAACGAGTTGGGCTCCATCGGTGATCCGCGCGGAGAACGCGGCAGGAGGGAGGGCAGTGCCTTCGGACGAGGGCGTGGTGCATGCCGATAGGACGAGAGGCAGGGCGAAGAGGAACGTGCGCATGGGATGGACTGAGGGAGGCCGCGTTCATGCGCGGCCTCCGGTGGTTGATGTGATCACTTCAGGTTGTTCACGCTGGTCCAAGGCCCGCCGTTATAGACATCGAAGCCATGGGCTTTCAAGGCATCGGCGGCCATTCCGCTTCGCGCGCCGCTGCGGCAGCAGGTGATCACCGGTTTGCTCTTGTCCAGTTTCTTCAGTTGGTCCTGGATCCTGTCCAAGGGGATGTTGATGGACCCTGCCAAATGGCCGCTCCGGAATTCGTCCGGTGTGCGCACGTCCACGATGGTGGCGCCTTGGGCGATCTTCTCGCGGAGGTCCACCTTGGGACCACCGATGCCGAACAATGTCTTGAACATGGTGCTTGTTGTTGTGCTTGTGCGGTACAAAGGTCCGGCAGGATGCGCGCCCCGTCCGTGATGGACATCACAGAGCGGGCCTGTTCAGAACACGTAGTTGATGATCAGGTCCGCGTGCGCCATGTCCACCTTGTTGATGGACTGTTTTTCGGTCAGCGCATCCTTATCCAAGGGTAGCTTGGCGAGTACGAGCAGCTGTGCGGCGAGGCCCTTCCACCCGCCCTTGAACTGGTATTGGGCGTTCACATCGAACTGCATGTAGGAAGGCATCGCGTACTTGTTGAGGCGTGCGTCGGTGATGGCGGGCATGCGGTACGCCCCGCCGTCCACTTGGATCCGCCAGCCGTGGTCGGTCTTCCAGATCAGGTTCAGCGTGGCCGCGTGCACATCACCGGCCCCTTCGTTGCGCTCACGCGGCAGGAAAGTGAAGAAGGGATCACGGCCCCATTCACGGGGCATCAAGTATCGGCCATGGGCGGTTATGCGCGTGTAGTTCAATTGCCAGCGGAATCTGCCCAGCACGTTCCGCAAACGTGCGCTGAATGCCCACGAGGCTTCGCTCCGGGGCATGTAGAGCAGGGAGTCGTTCGTGCTGCTGCCATGATGGACGGCGTCTTGCCGCACGGCCAGCGCTGAGGTACTCCACCTGTCCTCTTTTCCTCCGGCATCGATCTGCGCCAATGCGCTGTTGAACACGTTCTCCGTGTGCAGGTTCCATGCGGTGATGGTCACCTTGCGGGGCAACGGTTGCTTGATACCGGCAGCGAAGATGCCCGCGCTGTTCAAGTGCTCGCCATGTTGGGCGCCTTCACCGTACACGTTGCGCCCCACCGGGAACACGGACATGCTCTCATCCACCGGATACCATGCGCTGGCTCCGCGCGGTGCAACGCGGTATATCCAACCACCCTGGAGTGACGTGCTGTGCTTGGTGCGGTGTTGCGCCCAGATGCCTTCGAACAAGCTGGGGTGCATGCGCCCGTCCTGAGGGTTGAGGAACGGTGTATTGAGCTCCTGTTTGCCGAACACCACTTGGCTGCGTCCGTTCGCTGGCAGCCAGTCAAGTTGGAATTCGTGCAAATAGGCCAGGTCGTTCGTGTGGCGCGGATCGTTCACATCGAAAAGGCCGATCTCGTAGCGGTTGGCTACGCCGGTCACGGGGTCGGGCCGCGTCAGGTCACTCGTGGCCAGATCGAAGGTGTAGCCGCCACTGAGCTTGAACCGCAGACCGTGCCACCGCTGCGACGTGAAGCCCAAGGTGCCTCCGAAGGCCACGGCATGATAATCCGCAGGCGTTCCATCATTGATCGTCATCATGTTGTACAGCCGGAAGCGGCCATCGAGCTCGCCCCGCTTCATGATGTCGTACAGATGGCTCGTGCCCCGCAAACTGTCGTTGCTCGGGATGTCGTGCTCGCTTTGTTGCGCTCGCACGGTGGCCATCATCCCCAGCGCGAGGACGAACGCCGCCCCGCACCGGCCGATGTTCGACCGGTTCATCACTGTCCTGCTCATCGGTCAGAAACCCGCTTTGATGTAGCTCCAGCCGTCCTCCTGCCGCTCCACGATGTGGATGATGCCGGCCTTCACATACCCCGCTTCGGGGAGAACCTTCGAGCGGTCCAGCTTGCGTTCCGCGATGGTGTTCTCACAGGCCAGGAACACGATCCCTTTGCCCGCGTACTCCGTGACTTTCTCCCGCACCACGCTCCGGTCGCCCATCAGCATGTCCATGCCCGGGCCATGGCACACCACTTCGAGCTGGAGCGTGGGCGAGGCCTCCTTCATGTTGCGGAACTGCTTCATCAGGTTCTTGTGGACCAGCGTATCGCCGCTGGTCAGCTGCATCACGATGCGATGCTGGCGTGGGCCATCCTGCGCGATCAGGCCGGTGGTTCCGCTCAGCAGAAGGAGAAGGAAGATCAGCTTTCTCATGGGCGCAAAGGTTGGTCGTTGATGGATGCTTTTCTGTGATCTCTCTCACACGGCTTGCCGGAAGTCCGTACCGCACGGCGTGGAGGAGTGTCGCCCGTTCGCATCAATGGGGCAACTTCTCGCGCACCAACCCATACACCCAAGTGCCCGCTACCGCGCTCAAGAAGGTGACGATGATCACGCTGAAGCCTGCGCCCATCTGGGCGAAGAGCGGTCCGGGGCACGCGCCGGTGACCGCCCAGCCCAGTCCGAAGAGGAGCGCACCATAGACTTGGCCCTTGTTGAAGGTCTTGTCCGGTATGTGTACCGTTTCGCCGTGTACCGTCTTCACCTTGAACCGCTGGATCAGCTGCACGCTGATGAGGCCGACCACCACGGCGGTACCGATCACCCCGTACATGTGGAAGCTCTCGAAGCGGAACATCTCCTGGATCCGGAACCAGCTGATGATCTCCGCCTTCACGAAGACGATGCCGAAGAGGATCCCCCACGCGCTGTACTTCAGGTTGTGCCACCAAGGATGCTTCAGTTCGCTCTCGTTGACACAGATGGCGTCCAGCTCCCTCGCCTTCAGATCGGCGAGTTCCTGCGCGGTGGGTTTATGTTGGAAGGTATGTTCCATGTTGTCAGAGGGTGAGGATGGAGGGGAGTATGAACCAGGTCATGATGATGCCGCCCAGCATGAACATGACGGTGGCCACGAGGCTCGGCCATTGCAAGCTGCTGAGCCCCATGATCGCATGACCGCTCGTGCAGCCGCCAGCGTAGCGTGTGCCGAAGCCTACAAGGAAGCCGCCTGCCACCAGGAAGATGAAGCCTCGCAGGGTGAAGAGCTGGTCCCAAGCGAAGATCTCAGAGGGCAGGAGATGCGTGGTGTCCGTGATGCCCTTCGTCGCCAGGTAGGCTTGCGTGGGTTCCGCGAGCACGATCGGGTCCGGGTTGCTCAGGAGCTGGGCTCCGATGAAGGCCCCTGCGGCGATACCGCCCACGAAGAAGAGGTTCCAGACTTCCTTCTTCCAGTCGTACTTGAAGAACTTGATGTTGGCGGGTATGCACGCCGCGCACAGGTGGCGCAGTGAACTGCTGATGCCGAAGGTCTTGTTGCCTACGAGCAACAGGTAGGGCACGGTGAGGCCGATGAGGGCGCCTGCCACGTACCAGGGCCAGGGTTGTTTGATCGCGTCGAGCATGACTTCCGTCAGGTTGGTTGGTTGAGGCCCGAAAAAGCCCGGACCAAGGTCGGTCCGGGCTTTCGGTACCGGTTGTTCACTTCTTCAGCGTTGAAGGGCAGACGTAGTCGGTCACCTTCACATCCGTGTTCTTGATGGCGTTGAAGCCGCCGGCCACATCGATGATGTTGTGGTAGCCGCGCGCCTTCAACAGGCTCGCTGCCACCATGCTGCGGTAGCCCCCGGCGCAATGGATGTAGTTGGTTTCCTGTTTGTCGAACGCGGCCAGGTTCTGGTTGATGAACTGCAGCGAGGCGTGCCACGCACCGTCCACATGTTCGGCGGCGTATTCACCGTCCTTGCGCACGTCCACCACCCGCAGCTTGTTCGCGGCGAAGCGCTGCGCGAACTCCTCCGCGCTTATGCTCGTGATGGTGTCCACGTCCTTGCCGGAGCCCTTCCATGCGGCCACACCGCCTTTCAGGTACCCGAAGACGTTGTCGTAACCCACGCGGGCGAGACGCGTGACCACTTCGTCCTCCATGCCCTCATCGGTCACGAGGAGCAATGGATGCTTCACATCAGGTATCATGCTGCCTACCCAAGGCGCGAAGTCGCCTTTGATGCCGATGTTGATGCTGCGTGGTACGAATCCGTCCTTGAAGGTCTGGGCACCGCGCGTATCGAGCACCAAAGCTCCCTCGGTCTCGGCCACCAGTTCGAACTGGTCAGGGGTGAGGGCGCGCAGGCCTTTCGCCTTCACCGTGTCCACGCTCTCGATCACTCCTTTGTTGAGGGCGACGTTCTGCGGGAAGTACGCGGGTGGCGGTAGCAGGCCATCGGTCACTTCCTTGATGAACTGCTCTTTGGTAGCCGCCTTCAACGCGTAGTTGGTCGCCTTCTGGTTGCCCAGCGTATCGAAGGTCTCTTTGCTCATGTTCTTGCCGCACGCGCTGCCCGCACCGTGCGCGGGGTAGACGATGACGTCGTCGGGCAAGGGCATCACTTTGTTGTGAAGGCTGTCGTAGAGGAAGCCCGCGAGGTCCTCTTGTGTGAGTTTGCCCATCTTCTGCGCCAGGTCTGGACGGCCCACATCGCCGATGAAGAGCGTATCACCGGTGTACAGGCTGTGCGGCTTGCCGTTCTCGTCGATCAGCAGGTAGCAGGTGCTCTCCATGGTGTGTCCGGGCGTGTGCAGCACTTTGATCGTGATCCTGCCCAGCTTGAGCTCTTCGCCATCCGTGGCGATGTGCGCCTCGAACGACGGGTTCGCGTTCGGGCCGTAGACGATGCGTGCGCCGGTCTTCTTGGCCAGGTCAACGTGGCCGCTCACGAAGTCGGCGTGGAAGTGCGTTTCCAGCACGTACTTGATCTTCGCGTTGCGCGCTTTCGCCCGCTCGATGTAGGGGCTCGTTTCACGCAGTGGGTCGATGATCGCGGCCTCGCCGTCGCTCTCGATGTAGTAGGCGCCCTGCGCCAGGCAGCCGGTGTAGATCTGTTCGATTTTCATGGTTCCGGGTTTGGTTGGGGAGCGCGATAGCGCGCCCGTAGGGGTTTCGGGGTCAAGAGAGGTTGCTGAGTTCCTTTCCGATGATGTAGATGCCCATCACGAGCACGAACCATCCGAAAGCGGGTTTCAGTTTTTCATTGGGTATGCGTTTGCTCAGGAAGCTGCCCGCGATGATGCCCACGATGGCGATCGCGGAGAAGACCAGCAGGAAGTTCCAATCGATCACTTCCTGTCCCTTCAGGTCACCGGTGAAGCCGATCAACGACTTCGCCGCGATGATGATCAAGGAGGTGCCCACGGCCTGCTTCATCGGCAGCTTCGCCAGTAGCACGAGCGCCGGGATGATGAGGAATCCACCGCCCGCCCCGACCAGTCCCGTGACGGTTCCGACAACGGCGCCTTCGGCCAGGATCAAGGGGTAGTTGAACGCGACTTCACCCGCGGGTACATCGGCCGCTTTCTTCTGCTTCCTGATCATGCTGTAAGCGGCCGCCACCATGATGAGCGCGAAGAAGATGAGCATTCCCAAGGCTTTACTGATGGGTTGACCGCCCAGGGTGAAGAGCGGATCGGGCAGGGCGGGTACCAGCCAAGCCCGCGTGGCGTACACGGCCAGGATACTGGGGATGCCGAAGACCACCGCCGTGCGCCAGTGGATGTTGCCCAGCCGCATGTGGCTGAACGAACCGACCAGGCTGGTGAGGCCCACGATGAAGAGCGAATAGGCCGTGGCCAGCACCGCGTCCACGCTGAACAGGTACACGAGGATGGGCACGGTGAGGATGCTCCCACCCCCGCCGATAAGGCCCAGGGACAGGCCCATGAGGATCGCGCCGATGTATCCGAGGATCTCCATGTTCATAGGTGTTCGCAGCAGCCCTCCAGATCCTTGATGATCTTCAGGAAACCGGGTTGTTCCAAGTGGTAGAAGCTGTACTTGCCTTCCTTCTGCACACCCAGCAGGCCCTTTTCCCGCATCAGCGTGAGGTGCTGGCTGAGGAGGGCCTGCTCGATCCCGAGCAGGTCCGTGAGGTCCGATACGCAGAGGCGGCGACGCGTTCCGAGAAGGTCCAAGATGGCCAAGCGCTGCGGATGCGCCGCTGCGCGGAGCATGTCGCTGGCACGCACCAGTTTCTCGGGCGCTATGCGTTCGTTGAGGGTGGGGAGGGACATGGTGTTCGCCGTTGCGGGTGCAAACATATCGTCACTTCGCTATGTGACAGTGTGAGGGTTGTCACAAAGAACTGAGGATCGTCATGGTCTCTTTGTAACATGTTTCCGAAAGGCACCAAACTCTACAGCATCCTTCACTTGAAGTGCCCGGTCTGCCAGGAAGGGGATTTCTTCCAAGCGCACCCCTACAACCTGAACCGGGTGGGCGACCTCCACGCCAACTGTCCGGTCTGCGGTGTGAAGTACGAGAAGGAGGTGGGATTCTACACGGGAGCCATGTACGTGTCGTACGCGATCGGCGTGGCCGTGTCCGTTTCGGTCTGGGTGGCGCTGATGGTCCTGCTCCCGGACCTCGGTATCGTCACGCAGATCATGACCATCGCCTCGGTGATGCTGTTCGGCGCTCCGATGTTCTATGCGCTCAGCAAGATCATCTGGGCCAACTTCTTCTTCCATTACGATCCTTCCAAGGCCGTCCACGGCACCGCCCCGGGCGAGCAGTGAACGATCGGCGGTGCTGCCCTACTTTGCGGGCATGTTCACTGACCCGAAGCTCCAACGCGAGTTCGACAGCGTGGTCGTGCGGAAGTCGCTGCCCGCCGGAACGGAACTGATGCGCACGGGCGACACCATCACCCACATCCCCATCGTGGAAAAGGGCAGTTTGCGCATCCTCGCGCAGGACGCTGAGGGCCATGAGCGTTTCCTGTACCACATCATGCCCGGCGAATCCTGCGCGATGTCCCTGACCTGTTCCGGCACGAAGCGCATCAGCAGCGTGATGGCCGTGGTGGAGGAGGATGCCGACCTGCTCATGGTGCCCGCGCGGTACATGGAGGAGTGGATGGTCCATCCCGAGTGGCGCCGTTTCGTGAACGAGACGCAAGCGCAACGTTTCAGTGAACTGCTGGAGACGATCGAGGTGGTGGCTTTCAGCAAGCTGGACGAGCAGCTGTGGAACTACCTGGTGAAGCGCGTGCAGGCCACCGGCAACCACGTGCTGAAGGTGACGCACCAGGACATCGCCAACGAATTGAACTCGCCGCGCGAGGTCATCACGCGCTTGTTGAGCCAGCTCCAGCGCCGAGGAAGGGTTACCGTGGCACGCGGTGCCATCGAGGTCCACATGGCCTCGGAGTTGAGACCGATCTCAGAGGAACGGGGCTAACGCCGCGCTCAACTGGCTCGCGCTCATCACGCCGGACTTGCGCCACACCACTTGGCCTTTCTTGAAGATCGCGAGGGTCGGCACGCCCTGTACACGATAGGCCTGAGCCGCCGCCGGGTTCTTGTCCACGTCGATCTTGATCACCGTGGCGCGGTCGCCCACCTGGCTCTTGAACTCGTCGAGGATGGGCTTCATCATTTTGCATGGTCCGCACCACTCGGCGAAAAAGTCCACCAGCACGGGTTTGTCGCCGTTGATGAGTTCTTGGAACGTGACGGGGGCTGTTGACGTGCTCATTTGATCTCTTCGTAGGTGACCGTCGTGCTCAGATCCGGTGCCGTTCGTGCGGTGTTGTCGGTTTGACAGGCTCCTGCGCCACAGCACCCGAAGTTGAAGAGCGCCTGAGCCCCGAAGAAGACCGCCGCGAACCAGGCGATGGGCTCATGCCGCGTGACGGCCGCAGCGAGGAACATCAATGCGAAGCCGAGGCGGAGCAAGCGCATGAACGTCCAGTTGCGCAGGATGCGGTCTTTCATGGTTTCAGTACGTGTCGTTCTACGCTCTGCCACGATCCTCCATTGTGCGCCATGAAGCCATTGTTGGTGAGCAGTGATGCCGCGGATGCGCTCCGCATACCGCTGCGGCAGCACGTGATGATCGGTCGGCGCTTGTCCAGGTTCTTCAGTTCACCTTTCAGATTGTCCAACGGGATGTTCACGGACCCTTGTACATGGCCTTGCCGGTATTCTTCCGGCGTGCGTACGTCGATGATGAGCGCTCCGCCTGCGAGGATCTGCGCGAGGGCGGTCTTCTTGCCGAGTCCGAAGAGTGAGCGTAACATGGTCACTGTTGTTGTTCGTTCGGGGCCTTCTTGGTCCACCAGCCATGGACGGAACTGCCGAGGAGCCCGCCCACGAACGCGCCGTACAACGTGCTGTTCACCGGGTGCGAGGTGATCGCGCAGCCACCGCTCGAACAGCCGATGTTCGACCAGTACAGCCAGCCGCCCACGGCGCCGAGAACCGCTCCGATCAGGATGAGTGTCCAGTGGCGTTTCATTTCTTCAGCGTGCTTATCCCGAGCGGCAGGTAGAGCGGGCAGAAGCTCAGGAGACCGGTGATCGCGAAGACCGCGGCCAGCACCAACAGCACCACGCCCAGCGTGCCCGCCAGCGTACCGCTGAAATAGAGCGCCGCGATGATCACTGCGATCGCCAGTCGCAAGCCACGATCGATGTTGCCCATGTTCGTTTTCATGCGATGCCGGTATGAACGGTGCGAAGTTCCGATGAGGCAGGACCAGCGAACGTGACGATCGTCACATGTCAAGGTGTCGCCGCTGCACGTACGCACCTTGTTCCGAATGTCGAAGGATATAGTCTTCGATGCGCTCCAGTTCCGCCTCGTTCCGTACGAGGTGGTCGTAACTCTCGTCCCGCCACAGTGATCCTTTGTTACCGAGGTGCCTGTTGATGGCCGTTCCGGTGAACGATTTCCAACTGTGCAGTATGCTGGACAACGCTGTTCCAAGCAGTGGCGCTACCAGTACATGCACATGATTCCCGGCGATGGCGAAGGAGCCGAGCTCATAGCGCTTTCCGGCGAAGAACCGCAACGCCCCGGACATGATGTCCCGAGGACCCGGCTGCTTCAACACGCAGGAACCGTAGCCCGCATCCAGCCATCGCTCCACATGCTCGCGAACCGCGCGCTGATGGCGTGCATGCGCGGCAAGGTCGTTCAGCGCGCGTTGATCTTCTTTCAACCACGTTTCCCGCAAGGCGCGCAATTCGTCAAGTTGCGTTTGTGAAAGGCTGTCCATCTGACGCCAGGTGACGAAATAGAGTTTGCCTTCCTGTTTCCAGTGCGGCAGGTTTCGCGCGGTGATCGTGGTTTCAGCGTTCGGGTCGTAGAAGAGGTCGTGCTCGCCCTCGTTCCCTCCGGCATCTTCCCGGAGTTGATCACTCCGGCTGGAAGCGCCCTCGTGCCCTCCGGCATCTTGCCGGAGTTGAATGCTCCGGCTGGAAGCCAGAGAGCACGGGGCTGCCAATGCGATCACATGACCATCCGGGTCCGCGCAATAGGCCACCCGATGTCCCCAATCGCGATCAGCAGCCTGATCCACGAGCTGTGCACCTGCGTTCATCGCCCGCTGGACGGCTCCAGCCAGGTCATCAACCAGCAGGTAGAGTTCGCACCGCGGGATACCATTGCCCTCTGAAGGATGCCGCAGCGGACCGCTGATGATCCGCGCGATCCCGCTCTCCGGCATCAGACCGAGCTTGCAGCCGTCGCTCAGAGAGAATTCGGTCATGCCAGGAACATCCAACGTGGGTGCGTTTCCCAGCAGGGTGGTATAGAACGCAGTGCTGCGCGTC